>Ga0207667_10007690_pt1 | contig 12900 bp, 6 predicted proteins | sample KBSCornC52_FD_184301 | JGI IMG/M metagenome (GOLD analysis project Ga0207667, IMG submission 184301) | Corn rhizosphere microbial communities from Kellogg Biological Station, Michigan, USA - KBS Corn C5-2 (SPAdes) (version 2) | ecosystem: Host-associated > Plants > Roots > Rhizosphere > Soil ...
CGCATTGGCCGGCGTGGTGCTTTCCGGCGCCAACGGCAAGCCGACGTCGCTGGCGAAAATTGGCAGCGCAATTGCCCGGGCAGAGCGCGCGCGGCTGGGAGCGCGAGGCAAGAGCAAGCTGGTGCAGTCGCTCACGTTTGATGCCTTCAACAAAAAGTTTGCGCCCATAAGGACGGTGTTTGATTGGCTCTCGCGTGATCCGGCCGAGGTGGATAAGTATGTTGCCGATCCGCTGTGCGGATTTTCCGCGACCGTGCAGCTATGGCTCGACTTGCTGGAGGGATGGGCGGCGGTTTCCCGCGCGGCGCATCGCAATCGCGTGCCCAAGTCGCTGCCTTTGTATTTGATTGCCGGTGGCCGCGATCCGGTGAGCGGCAACACGCGCCAGTTGGACCCGTGGATGACGGAATATCGGGCCGCAGGCCTTGTGAACATGACGCACAAGTTCTATTCCGAGGCCCGCCATGAGCTGTTCAATGAGACGAACCGCGATGAGGTGACCGCGGATGTGATCGGATGGCTGGAGCAGGTTGTTGCGCGCGGCAGGTGACGCGCAATTACCTAGTTTTGGCAATTCCGGAGATTTCGGCAATCTTTCTGCGAGAAGTTCCCTCGCTCCGCTCGGAATTTCGCCTGCGAGCTTCGCTTCTCTCGCGGCCGATGTGTTCAGATTTGGCTGATTGCCAATTGCTATTTGCTAATTGCTGAGTTTGGTGGGCCCGGTACGATTCGAACTTGAGCCGGTTTCGCGGCGTCCGAGCCGCGAGGCGAAATCCTGAGCGAAGTCGAAGGACCTGCTCCGCAATTTGGTGGGCCCGGTAGGATTCGAACCTACAACCAACAGATTATGAGTCTGCTGCTCTAACCGTTGAGCTACAGGCCCCCGCGTTCAAGTTTCGCACACGCTCGCCAAGGTTGCCAATTCCCGAATTCATAGATGGGGATTGCCCCGCGGAACCGTCAAAGCCGTTTCAGGGCTGAATGCTGAGTGCTGAGTGCTGAGTGCTGAATGCTATTCCTTGCGGATCTCTTTCAGATCAATCCCCAGCTGCTGGCACTTCTTATAAAGATGGCTGCGTTCCAGCCCCAGCGCTTTCGCCGTGTTCGTAATGTTTTGGTTGTGGCGCTTTATTTCTTCCACGATCATCTGCCGCTCCACCTGCTCCACGCGCTCAGCCAGAGTGCCGGTTCCAGAAAAAGCCATGCTTCCATTGCCGAGTGCCTGCGAAGGCAGCGCCGCTTGCACTGTCGCAGGAGTCACGGTATCGCTTTCGGCAAACAGCAGCAGGCGCTCCACCACGTTGCGGAGTTCGCGGATGTTTCCTGGCCATGAGTGTGCCTGCAAAGCCTGCAATGCTTCCGGGCTGAACGTGATCTCTTTCCAGTTATTTTGTTTCACAATCTGCGCGGCAAAGTGCGCGGCCAGCGCGGGAATATCTTCCGGACGCTCCCGCAGCGGCGGCAACACAATGGGAAAAACAAATATGCGATGAAAAAGGTCTTGGCGGAAATTGCCCTGCTTCACCTGCTCTTCCAGTTGGCGATGTGTAGCGACTACCACGCGCACATTCACCTTCGTCGGCTTATCTCCGCCAATGCGTTCCACTTCCCCTTGCTCCAGCACGCGCAGCAGCTTGGCCTGCATGGCCAGCGGCATGTCGCCGATTTCATCAAGAAACAGCGTGCCGTCGTTAGCCTGCTCAAATTTGCCAATGTGCCGCGACGCCGCGCCGGTAAACGATCCTTTCTCATGGCCGAAAAGCTCTGACTCAATCAGCTCCGCCGGTACAGCCGCGCAATTTAGCGTGACGTACGGTCCGGCATGGCGCGGGCTCTTGTCATGGATCGTCCGCGCGATCAGCTCTTTGCCCGTTCCGGTCTCGCCGAAGATGCAGACGCGCGTCTCGCTCGCCGCTACGCGTTCCACTTGCGCCATCAGTTTGCGCATCTTTTCGCCGGTAAAAACAATGCCGCCGCTTCCCAGTTGCTGCCGCAGTTGCTGGTTTTCCTGCTTTAGCCGTTCCAGTTGCAGCGCATTCTGCACCGTGAGCAAAAGCTTGTCCGTGGAAATGGGCTTTTCCAGGAAGTCGAGCGCGCCCAGCCGCGTGGCCTTTACCGCCATCTCAATGTGCGCCTGGCCGGACATCATCACTACAGGCGTAGTCACGCGCGCCGCTTTGATCTTCTCCAGCAGTTCGAGGCCGTTCATCGCGGGCATTACGACGTCAGAAAAGATCACGTCATACTTTTCCGCCTTGATCATCTCCAGCGCTTTGATCGGATTGTCACACACAGTAGCTTCGTGCCCCGCGAGACGGAACGCGCGTGAAAGCGACGCCAGCGTATTGGCGTCATCATCGACGATAAAGAGTTGGGCTCTCATGGGTCAGCAATTAGCAAATAGCAGTTGGTAATTAGCTCCTGAATGTAGCTGCTTTCGTCTTTTCATGAGTTTCATCGCCGTTCCGCATCCAGCGGCCTTCATCATGCTTCTTCATCCTCACGCGATCTTGGGTTTGTTTTTGGTTTTAGCTAATTGCCATTTGCTAATTGCTAATTGCTTTTTCTCAAAACATTGTCGCGCTCTCCTAATCCTTGCCGCTTCCAGATTCTACCGTGCGTGTACCTGAAAACACCGGCAGCTCCACATGAAACGTCGTCCCTTGTTCCTTTTTGCTGCTCACAGTGATTCGCCCGTGATGATCGCTGATTACCGACTGCGCAATTGCCAGACCCAAACCTGTGCCATGCTGCTTCGTCGTGTAATAAGGGGTGAACAGCCTATCGCACTCTTCTGCCGTTAGTCCCGCGCCGGTATCGGCCAGTTCAAACAGCGCAAAGCGATCGTCTCTGCTGGTCATGGTGCGGAAAGTCAATGTGCCGCCCTGCGGCATGGCGTCAATCGCGTTCAGCACAAGATTTTCTATCACCCGCCGAAGCAATACAGGATCGGCGTTCACCTGTGGCACATCACCTAGTTGCAATCGCGGCTGAATGCGCCCAGAATCGCGATTGAGCTGGCCCTGAAATAGTTGCGCAACGCTGCGGACCATCTCATTCAAGTCAACCGCTTGAAGCTGCGGCGCGGGCATCCTGGAAAAATCACTGAAGCGTCCGATGATCGTCTTCAGGTTGGCAATTTCCGCCAGCAGCGTCGCAGTGCTTTCCTGAAATACTTCATCAAACTCCTGCGGCGTGTTCTGCCGCGCGCGCATCAGGTTCTCCACGGTGATCTGCAAAGGGAAAAGGGGGTTCTTCAACTCATGGGCCAGCCGTCGCGCCAGTTCACGCCATGCGGCCACGCGCTCGCTCTGTACCAGACGCTCACGTTGTCCCATCAATTCCGCTGTCATCTGGTTGAATGCCACCGCCAGCTTGCCGATTTCATCCTTGCCGGAGGTCTCCACGCGCACGTCCCAATTCCCATGGCCGATTTCCGTTGCCGCCTGCGCCAGCGTCTTGATGGGCCGGCTAAATCGCGCGGTCACAATCCCGCTCACCACCACCCCAATAAAAACGCCTACTCCGGCAATCACCAGGCTGATGTTGCGAATGCGTTTCTCCAGCAGAAGCTCCTGCTCCAATGAGTTGCCCACCAGAAGCAGGGCCGGTACGCGGTCGGTATAGCCGGGCAGGGGAATCGCGTGCACAATCTCCTCGCGTCCGAGCGCCGGTCCCAGATCGACCGTAGCAGAGGCCTCAGTGTGCTTGTCTAGGACCTTTTGGATGAGCGGCGTCAGCCTTGCGGGATCAAAACTGTCTTTGCCCCGGCCAATCAACTCCCCCGATCCCTGCTCTGGCACGCTGAAAATTGCCACGCGTAATCCTTCCGGCGGAGAAAGCGATTGCACCACGGCATCGAGCTTGCGCCCGCCGATCAGGTAATAATTGAGGCCGTGAACCGGAACAGTGCGGAAGCAGAGCATGGCAAGAACGCTGCTCTGCGGCGTCTCAACGTGCTTTAGAAATGCCTGGCGAGGCAGAGGCGACGGAAGGTCCAGAAACCAGCGCTGCTTATATCCAAAGCGCGCAGGCCAGTGCGCGGAAGAAATAATTGCGCCATCGGGTGCGATCAGGTCAAGAAAATCCAGCCGCTGCGCCGCCGCGTTGGATGCGGCTTCATTCACGTAGTTGGCGTATTCGGCGCCGTTGGCCAGTTCCGTTACGGTGCGCTGCATCGCGTCAGAGCTGGCGATCGCATCCACTCCATGGGTTATCTCGTCGCCTGCATGCTCAAACTCGCGCCGGAACTGGTTTACCAGCGCCGCCGTGCGCTCCTGCTCCACCTGGCGGAACGCTTCATGCGCGCGCTCTTCAATCAACCACGCCACGGCCCCAACGCTGGCCGTAATGCTGATCGTCACCAGAAGAAGCAGCTTGGTCTTTAAAGACAATGCTTAGCGCGCTCCTTCCATCCAAAGCTGGTCAAGGTTCCACGCACCATTCAATTCCTGTTGCCAGTTGTGTGCCGTACTGTTCAGCCAGAGCACCTGGGGAACATGCGCGACAGGCAGCACGCGATTGCTCTCCAGCAATTTGCGTTCGATCTCCAGCAGATCTTCAGGGCGCGTAGCACCGAGAATCGCCGGTGTGCTCTCCGGGGAAAGTCCCAGATCATCTATGCGCGACGCTAGCGCAACAGATGGATCGAGCGACTGAAGCGGCAGGCGCAGCAGGACCGCGTCTGCGTTCATGGAACCTCGCGCCGCTTTGCTATAGAGATGGGATTCAGCATAGGGCTGAACGATGATTCCGGCTTCACGTGCGTCAACCGCAATGCGTTCCGCTGCCAACCGAGCCAGCGGATCGGCAAAATCATACGCGAGCGCAATGGGACTGATCACAACAAACGCCGCTGCATCCGCGCGTAACTCTTTCGCTCGATTGATATCTGTTGCGCCGCCAAACATGAATTCGTATCCCGTGAGCCATTGCGGCAGCAGCCCGGAAGCGGGCGTTGCCCTGCGCTGAAAGATTACATTGCTGATGGCCGCGCGATTGATCGTCAATCCAAGCGCCTGCCGCACGCGAGCGTCAACTGGCTTTCTGCCCGGTCTCCCGCCGGAATCTGATTGAAGAAAGACAAGGGCCAGCAGATCGGCCGGTCGTGAGAGAGTTACCGTCTGGTTGTTCTGCTCCACGTTGCGAATCTGGTCGACGCTCAACTCGGTCGCCGCAAATGAACCAAGCTGGCGGTCCATAAGCTGGTCACGAAGAGATGCGCCCATCTGAAATTCAATGGCATCGGCAAACGGCCGTCCGCCCCAATAATCTTCATTGGCGGTGAACTGCGCGTGTTCTCCGGCTTGCCACTGGTTAAGCTTGTAGCTTCCCGTGCCAATCAGGATTGGCGCATTACTGCCGTCGGCTTGGCGCTTCACGATCGCGTAGCGCGGCAGCGCCAGCAACTCCGGCATCTGCTGGACGGCGTAAGGTGTCTCGATAGATATAGTTTGCCGGTCAACAGCAGAGTATTTCCATGCTGGATTACTCTTGGCCAGACTTGCTGCGACATCGGCCGCTGTCAGCACTGTGCCGTCATGGAAATTCGCCAGCCTGAGCCGGAATTGCCAAGCTCGTTTTGCCTGGTCCGCATGCCATGACACAGCAAGCCAAGGACGTAAACGGCCCTGCGCGTCAATTGCGGTCAGGTTCTCAAACGCCAGCGCGGCCATGCGGTCACGCGCTGCGGGACGGTCTTCATCACTGAGCGGATCAATTGAGAGCACACGGTCATGAAGCAGAATGCGCACAGTTCCGCCGTAGCGCGGACGCGATCCGCCATACGCGCCAGCCGCCAGCAGCACGAAGCTACTGATTGCAAATAACTGTAAGAGTAAACGCTTCATACTTTCCTGCCTGCGAATGCAACACTCCGTTTACTACCTGTCCGTAATTGCCCGCGGTCCACAGAGCTTCCACCGTACCCGCTAAATCCACGGGCGCGCTCACCGGCAAAGCTTCGCGACCGGAGATTTCCACCGCCTGCACGCTGTCCGGACGTGTTGTGTCTGCTGGTGAGCTGGTCAGCACCTGCCAGCCCGCTCCGCAAACTGAATGCACCGGAGCTAGCGTGCTTCCCCATCCGTTGAACGTCGCCGTGGGCGTGTTGAGATCATTTTGAAAAAGCCGTGCGTGCCCGTCTGTGCCGGTAAAAAGCCAAACATGCCGGTCGCCGCTCTGCCATGTTGCTCCAGAAAAAAATGCCGCCACTGACGCGCCCGCGTTCGAGCCAGCCAGCAGGCCATTGAAAAAATTCCTTCGTGGACTAAAGAACGCGACCAGCCCTTCACCAATCGGCCAGGGATCGTCACTGGCGCGGCAATCGAGCGAGGGCGGTGAAATCTTTCCGCTGCAGCGTGCGCCGGGAAGAAAGACGTTGATCTCTCCGCTACGGACTTCCAGCCTTCCCCGCAGATCGCGCGGCCACGGGTTCTGGTGCGGAATTCCCAGCGTTTGCCTCTGACGCCATTGTCCCGAGTCCATTGAATACAGCGCGACCTGGCTGGGTTCCAGCACCAGCAGATTCTGGTTGTCCTGATAAAAATCCAGGATGGGCGTTTCCTGCTGCCATACTGAAATCTTGCGGATGGTGAGCGTGGTGCCATGCGCCGCCTGAATCTGCTGCGGGCGCGGCAGTTTCTTGATCACCGTCTGGCTGCTTGATCCCTGCTGAATGCCAGCAATTAACAGATAGCCCTGCCAGTCTTCAGAAAAAGTTATATGCACTTCCGCCACTGCCTGCTCCGGTTTCACCACCCTGACGTTGGCATTGCGGAAGGCATTGAAGATTGCGTTCTGCAACGCTTCCAATCGTTCTGGCGAAAGCGAAGAGAGGTTCTGGAAAGTCACGGCGACCGCCGAAGGCGATCCCGCCCGCGACTGGATCAGCTGAACGAATTCTGTGGCGGCAGCGGGAAGGGAAGGCGTCTCTTGCGACGCGGCTGAAGCTACCGCCACAACGCAAAAAAGAAACGCGCACAGCCGTCGTCTATTGGCGGTCTTTGGCATTGAATAAAAGCTTGGTATAGCCCCTCATTTGACTGGAAAACATCTCAATTAGCAATCGGGGAAACACCTTCTGAACCACTGATTGCACTGATGAACCATGCGCTGGGCCGTGCCATGCACTGAGCAATAAAAATAAATTGCCAAAATCGCCGGAATTGCCAAAAATTGAAAACCAAAAGACAAGACCTTTACCACTTCTCAGTTTCAGATCAGTGTTCATCTGCGTTTATCAGCGGCAATTGTTTTTGCTTTTCTCCGTGCCTCCGTGCCTCCGCGGTGAAAATTCTGTGATTCCACCGGCCCGGGCCGCCCGTCCCGGCGGGAACTGGCAGCCCGGAAAATCCCGGCAGAAACTTATCGCCCTTTCCACGTTTTGTTTCTGGTCGCTTGCTGGGTTGGCGCTGGTTGCTCGTCCTGCTCCTGATCGGATCCCTCACTTTCTTCCGCCGCAGCCTGCGCCGCTTTGGCGTTGGTGAATGCCTCCGGCGTCACGCCGCTCTTCATTATGTCGTTGAAAAAGATCTTGGCGTCGGATGGCACCATCATGATCTGCAGCTTGTCAGACATCCGCTCCGCTACGATCTTGTTGATCAACAACGGGCTTTCTTTGAGCAGCGCCGCTTCTGACTTCATCCGCTCGCTGTCAGCCACGGCAACAATGCGTATGCGATTAGCTTCAGCCTCGGCCAGCATGCCGCGGCGCTCCATCTCAGCCTTGCTGTCGATGACTTTTGCTTGCGCCTGAGCTTCCGCGTTTTTCACCGTGGTTTCTTTCTGCGCTTCGGCCTCCAGGCGCGATTGCTCGATCTGTTTCTGCTTCAGCGGCAGCGTGAACTGCATTGCGTCTGCCTCTGACTTGGCCTGCAATACTCTTACTTCGCCCGCGCCCTGCGCCTGCTTTACCTGCTGAACACGCGCTGCCTCGGCCTCAAGTTCCGCGATCTTCACCTGCTTGGCTTTCATTTCAGTCTCAACGCCCATGCCTTCATTCTGCTGTTCTTTCAGCAGCAGACCTTCCAGGCCCTTGGCGTATTCTTCCGGTAGTTGGACGTCGCGCAGCATGACTTCTTTCACAATGATGCCGTCAGCTCCCAGCTTGCGCGTGATGCGATCTGCGGCGCTTTGGCGTATCTCTTCGCGCTTGGTGGCAAAAACTTCGCGCACGGTATAGTTCGGCGCCAGTTCGCGAAAGACACTGGAAACCACCGGCGGAACAATCTCTTTCTCCACCGGCTGCGGCAGGTTGGCATGGATGTAATCCAGTCTTGCCGGATCAAACTTATACCGCACCGTAATGGCCAGCCCAATGCTTAAGCCTTCCCGCGACTGCACAGTGAAGGCGTCGGCTTTTTTGTTTTTCGCTTCCCGCTTTTCTGCTTCGGCCTCGCTGGTCGATTCAAGCCCGTCCTTGCCAGAAGAAGTTGTCAGCACCTGGTCGCGAATGTCATACAGCACCACTGAATCGAGTAGCGGCACCACGAAATGGGCGCCCGGGTACAACGTGCCGGGCAGCGTTCCCGCAGTCTGGCTCACTCTGATGCCACCCATCCCGCTGGGCACCACCACTATGCCGGCAGCAAGGATGAGCGGCAGCCAGGCCGCAGGAAACGCCCATTTGGCAGTGGTCCAGTTCAGTTGCGGTTTTTCCACGGTAGCGCCATGGGTTGATGGCAACTCCGCGGGGGCGCCTTCCGGTCCCGATGAAAGCCCGGATACGGAGCCTGGAGCTATATGTCGCAACTGGCGGTGATACTGGACAACTCTGTAAAAATTTTTGAAAACATTGATGGCAGCGGCCGCAAGCAAGCCCCAACCGGTAAACAGCAGCAGATATCTCAAGAACAACATCGCAATGCCTCCTAAAATTCCAAAACCCGATTCACCGCAGAGGCCGCAAAGAGCGCAGAGGTCAGGCAGTAAGGATCAAAGACCGGATTGACTGCATCGTTCCCCTGTTCTGTTCCGCTTTAGCTCCAAGTGCCTCGTTCCGGACCTGTGCCTTATTCGTGTTCTTTCGCGTTCATTCGCGGCCAATCTTCAACTTGCCCCTCTGCGATCTCCGCAGTCTCTGCGGTTCAACTTCTTTGCCCTATTGCTCCGTGGTCTCAACCGTTGCCGTTGTGGCAGTGGCCGGAACCTGAATGTCGCTGCCCGGCGCTGCAACTGCCAGTGTCACGGCCGGCTCCGCCGATGTTGGCGCGGTGAAAACCTTGGCAATCATTGCGTCGCGTTCACGCCGAACCATCACCGTGTTGCCTACCTGTACTAGGGCGTAAAGCTCTTCCACATCCTGTTTGCGCATGCGGAAGCAGCCGTGCGAAATTGCCTTTCCGACCGAACTCTGCACATTGGTCCCGTGAATGCCGTAGCCTTTCAGGCTCAGTCCCATCCAGCGCGTGCCCAGAGGATTGTCTTTCCCGGGCGCAATCTCCTTGTCGCCGTGCCGGTAAGCGGGATCTTTTGCGTGATTGATGATCACAAAATCGCCGTCGGGACTCGGCGTGCCGCGCGCACCCACGGCAATGGGATACGTCTTTAGAACCTGGCCCTGCTCGATGACCGCCAGTTGACGGTCCGCAATGCTGATGATGATCTGGCGCTGGCGTGCCGCTGTAATTGGTGGGACTGGCGATTTGCTTTCAACTCTATTTGCTTGTTTCGCAGGCACGCTCTCAGGCTGTTCCGTGAGTGGGACAGTCTGAAATGACTCCTTCGGCATGAACGTGGATGCGTCTTGGCTGAGTGCCGATTGCTGAGTGCTGAAGGCTGTTTTTTCCAGCTGTTCCTGTTCCCTCTGCAGGCTGGCGATGTGGGCTTTGGCAGCCAGATGGATACTGGTGAGCGCGAACACCGTCGCCGCTAAGGTCGCAATGATTTTTGATTTTCCTGAGATCACAACTAGCCGCCGCATGTTGATTTCTCCTTGTGTCCTGTGACACCAGGATTAAGAGCAGAGTGGCGGCCAATGCATAAATCATTGAAAAATAAAGGCTTAAGGCGAATCCAAGAGGTAACGTGCGTGTGGGGAAGAAGACAGTGTGTCGTCCCAGACACGCCGTGCGAGCAACAAAAAATGGGTTTCAGGCAGCTATACCTGAAACCCTAAGGAGCGCAGCCAGAGTCAACGATAAACAGGCGGTTCGCGCCAATTCCTCAAAAAATCCAGCCGCTACAGAGATTAGACACAATAGATGAACACGTGGAACAGAAAAATTTCTTTGTTGTAAAAACGATAGTTACGGCCTATTAGCGTTAAAGGCCAATTCATCCCCTTACCAAGCTTAAGGCCCGCAGGAACCGCAGGCCTTTAGATTCGCCTGCCTTTTGCTACCGCATGAACGCGAAGGTATAAAGCCCTACGGTCGGCGTGCTGTTGTTCCGGCTGACGTTGCAGAACTGGACCGCCACAGTATTGGCAGCCGAGACACGGAATCCACCAATCGCGATGTTCGTCCCAGGACTGCTGGTAGAAGGCTGCAAAACGCTCAACAGCACATCACCGGTGCTGATGCCTGAAACCGTGAAACTCTGTTCCGTGCACGCCTGACTACCGACGCTGGCAGGACTGATGGATGCGGTAAGCTTCAGCAATTGCAATCCACCGCTCTGCGTGGTGCTTACCAGTGACCGTGTTGTTGAAGCGTTGTCACGATACTGAAGTGTGCTTCCCGTATTCCAGACATCGCCCGCCGCCGGAGATGAGGGAGCTGATCCGGCTGGCACGTTCAGTGAAGCGCTGGTGGTTGTTGATGCCGCCAGGGTCTGCTTGGCCGTGAAGCTGTTTGCCGCGGCAAGCTGCGCGGAGGCGGCGCTCACGCTGTTGATATTTGCCTGAAGGCTGGCATCCGCGGAAGCGCGGGCTGTGGTCTCCGCGTTGATGTTATTTTGCAGCGTGGTGTCGGCGGACTGCCGCGCACCGGTTTCTGACGCGACACTGGACTGAATCGCGGTATCAGCATTCTGGCGCGCTGTGGTTTCAGTGTTCAATGCTGCGTTCGTGGCGATATCCGCCGGCGCCAGCGTGCCAATCTTCGCGGCGCTCACGTTGGTTATCGCGGATCCGTCTCCTGAGAACGCGCTGGCGTGGGCAGTGCCGTTCAGTGTGAGATCGCCGTTGCTACTCAAAATTGTGGTCGCGCCGGTGATCTTTCCCGCCATAAAAACGGTCGGCCCGGAAGATATGAACAAAGCGGCTGGATTGTTTGCGCTGTTTACACTGATTGCCGAACCCGAAGCTCCTGTGTCATTGACCGCCAGCACGGAGTTAGTTGACGTAGCTGCGCCCGTGAAGTTCGCTGAAGTTCCAGTAAACGCATTCGCTGTTACAGAGCCACCTGCGTTGACGTTGCCGGTGGTGGCTAGATTTCCTTGGATCGTTTGGTCAGCGGTGAAGGTATTGCTCTGGTTGTTGTAAACAGTCGTCGATGGCAGTTGGGAAGCGCCAGCCGTGCCGGCAATCTGGGCAAAGGAGTAGTCGCCAGCAGCGGCAACCACGCCGCCTGATCTTCCATTGAACGAAAGAACGCCGGTATTGATCAGGTTGAGACTGCCCCCCAAAGACACCGGCCCACCACCGCTAAGCCCGGTGGCTGTGTTCACAAAGAGGAACTGATTCTGCAGCATTGCATTCGTCACACCGCCATTCGCGATGCTGATTGTTCCGCTGCTGGTGATTGGGCCGCCGGTAAGGCCGGCACCTGTGTTGATGATGACTCCGCTGCCTGTGCCCCCGCCGCCGTGCGTTTCGGACTCGAATAAAAGAATCCGGTTGGCGCCAATTGGAGCAGTGAATGAGAGCACGCGCCCAACTACCTGTTGCCCATCTGTGGGAAAGGTTGCGCCAATGTCCGTGCACTCACCGGCCACGGTCTTGCTGATGCCGACATAATCGCCCGCCGTTGCAGGCCCATCGAAATTGCAGTTCATCTGTCCGCTCTGGACCACCTGGATTCTGGAACCGCTGGCAGGAAGTCCGGAGATAATTCCGATCGCTCCGGAGGTATCGCCCGGAGAAGTTGTGGCTACTGTGCCTGCCCCGAAATTTCCTGGGATCGACGTGAGCTTTGCCAGGGAGCCTGAGAACCATGTCCCACTGATTTCGTATGGCGTCATCATGCCGCCGTTGAAAGTAACGTCTCCTTGGGCGGTGACACTGAATGTCTCAAACGGATCGGTAGTGGAACCTACGCCGCCGCTGATGAGCTTTCCTGCCGACGCGTGGCTGAGAAGCAGCGCCGTTCCTGTGCTGTCATTGGCGGTGCCCGCAGCCCAAACGCCGATTCCGCCCTGTGAGGAACCTTGAACACCCACGGCGGCGCTGTCGCCATGAAGGGCTGTTCCACTCGTGCTGGAAGCGCTCACAGCCGTACCCGATGTGCTGGAAACAGTCAAACCCGTTCCGGATCCTAATTGGTTGACGTTCTCCAGAGTTCCCGTAGTATTACCGCTGACATTGCTCGAGCCCGCAGAACCACCGCCATCGCCCAGCAATACCCACCCGTTGCCACTGGAATTACAGACAAAAAGTTGCTGGCCGGGAAAGGCATCCGTGACGAGCAGGAGTTCCTTGCTGGTAAAACAGAGGGGAGGAATGTTGGCCGTCAGCACCGTTCTTACCGGGGCTGTGACAGCACCACTGAAATCAACCAAACCAGATGACGTAAGCTGATTCATCACCTGCAGGTTTCCGGTTACCTGAACGTTTCCGGTTGCGAAGCCGCCATTGGCGTCGCGCGCGACGACCGAAAACGGCTCATTGAGCGCCGTTGCGTTGATGGCCGACTGAGGTATGCCAAAAAGCCCGAATCCACCGCCGACGAAAGTAGTGGCGGTGATCTGGTTGGCTGCAAAGCTGCCATTTGAGTCTCGGGCAACGACGGAAAACGGATT
>Ga0207667_10007691_pt1 | contig 12900 bp, 8 predicted proteins | sample KBSCornC52_FD_184301 | JGI IMG/M metagenome (GOLD analysis project Ga0207667, IMG submission 184301) | Corn rhizosphere microbial communities from Kellogg Biological Station, Michigan, USA - KBS Corn C5-2 (SPAdes) (version 2) | ecosystem: Host-associated > Plants > Roots > Rhizosphere > Soil ...
CCGATCGAGGCCTGCGCCTGTGCTCCGGTAATGAACTTGGCCTCCGCCATCGCGGTAAGTACGGTCTGGGCGCGCTTCTCGGCGCCTTCGGGATTGCGGTTCGGCGCCAGCCGCGACGGCGATTTGACCAGGCCCGCCAGCATCGCGGCCTCGGCCAGCGTGACGTTCCTGGCGGATTTTCCGAAATAGCGCTGCGCGGCCGCCTCGACGCCGTAGGCGCCGGAACCGAAATAGACCCGGTTGAGGTAGAGTTCGAGAATTTCCGCCTTGGAATGCTTGCGCTCCAGCCACAGCGCGAGTTCGACTTCCTGCAATTTTCGTTGCAGCGTGCGCTCCTGCGTCAGAAACAAATTCTTGGCGAGTTGCTGGGTCAATGTCGAGCCGCCTTGCGAAACGCCGCGATGCACCAGATTCGCTACAGCTGCGCGCAAAATGCCCAGCGGATCGACGCCGTAATGCGAATAGAACCGGCGGTCTTCGATAGCGATGAAGGCCTTCGGCAAATATGGCGGCAGTTCCTTCAACGGGACATTGGCGCCGGGCATTTCGCCCCGCGTCGCCAGCACGCTGCCGTCGAAGCCTGTGATCTGGATCGTCGGCGGCCGTTTCGGAATTTCAAGCGCCTGGATCGCCGGCAGATGCGCGCCCACCCAGACGATCACGCCAACCGCCGCGATCGCCGCCCACAGGCCGAGCACCGCGCCCCAATAGACCAGGCGATAGAGGCCATTGCGCGCGCGCGTTTTGGATCGGCGTTTGCCGCCGCCTCGATTGGCGCGCGGCTTGCGCTCGCGCGGCGCATCGTTGTCGGTATCGGGAATTTTGCGTTGTCGCTTCTTCGGCGGCTCGTCGGCGGCGGCGGGGATGCGATCCTGCGGCGAAAGACGCAATTCCGAAAGCGCTGCGGCGAGCCCGAATTGCGGCTCCCGGCGTCCGCCGCTCTTTTTCCGTCCCCACGCCATACGCAACAATGCTCGCGCCACCCGAGGCGGCAGACTAGCGAGCGGGGTTTAAGGCCGTCTTAAACGATGGTTAATGCGAAACCGGCGAGGGGCCGGCAAGTGCTTCACATGCAACGCATTCAACAACGCTTAACCCTACCGCAGATGAGAATTCCATCTGAGTCATGGCAGGGCATAGCCGTCCGAAGGACGGCGTCGCTTCCGCTCCGGCGGCCGGCGTTGCCTGCGCCAACAGAATCCCGCGGCTCACGGTTCGCGGCGCCGATCACGCCGCCGGCTGCGCCACGGCCTCGTCATTGGCGAGCAGGTGGATCAGCGCGCTCTTGATCGCGGCCTGCCGCGTCGGCGCGTTGATCTGGGCGCCGAGCAGGTCGGTGACGTAGAACACGTCGCGGGCGCGCTCGCCGAAGGTCGCGACATGGGCCGAGGCAATGTTGAGGTTGAGTTTCGAAATCGCGGTGGTCAGTTGATACAGCAGGCCCGGCCGGTCGAGGCCGGACACCTCGATCACCGTGTAGCGGTCCGACCACTGGTTGTTGATGATGACTTCCGGTTCGACCACGAACGGCCGCACCTTGCCGCGGCTTGCGGCGCGGCGCGCCACCACTTCCGGCAGCCGCAATTTGCCTTCCAGCACGTCCTCGATCATCTCGCCGATCCGCGTCGCGCGCCGTCCTTCGTCCTCGTCGCGGTCGTATTCCCGGGTGATGGCGATGGTATCGAGCGCGCGCCCGTCGGTGGTGGTGTAAATCTGCGCGTCGACGATGTTGGCGCCGGCGGAAGCGCAGGCGCCGGCGATGATCGACAGCAGCCAGGGATGGTCGGTCGCCAGGATGGTGAGCTCGGTGACGCCGCGGGCTTCGTCGAAGCCGACATTGATCGCGAGCTTGTGGCCGGCCTGTTCGCTGGCGCGCAGGAAGCGGGCGTGGCGGATCTTGCGCGGCAGTTCGACCTTGAGCCAGTACGCCGGATAGTGCCGCCCGATATAGGCGTTGAGTTCCGCTTCCGGCCATTCGGTAAAGGCCGCGCGAAATTCCGCCTGCGCCACCGCAATGCGCTGCGCGCGGTTGACCTCCGAGAAGCCGCCGGTCAGCACCGGCTCGGTTTCATAATACAGCGTGCGCAACAGTTGCGCCTTCCAGCCGTTCCAGACCCCGGGACCGACGCCCCTGATATCGGCGGTGGTCAGGACCGTCAGCAGCTTCATCTGTTCGACCGATTGCACCACCGCTGCGAAATTTTCGATGGTCTTGCGGTCCGAAAGGTCGCGCGATTGCGCCATCGTGGACATCGTGAGATGTTGTTCGATCAGCCACGCCACCAGCTCGGTGTCGGCGGCGTTGAAACCGAGCCGCGGGCACAGCCGTCGCGCCACTTTTGCCCCGGCAATCGAGTGATCCTCGGGGCGGCCCTTGGCAATGTCATGCAACAGCGTGGTGATATAGATCACCGCGCGGTGCTCGGGGCGAATTTTACGCATCAGGTCGCTGGCGACGGTGAATTCGTCGTTGCCGCCGCGTTCGATCTCCTGCAGGTAGCCGACGCAGCGCAACAGATGCTCGTCCACGGTATAGTGGTGGTACATGTTGAACTGCATCATCGACACGATCTTGCCGAAGGCGCGAATGAATTGGCCGAGCACGCCGGTCTCGTTCATGCGCCGCAGCACTACTTCCGCGTCGTTTGAGGTCAGGATCTCCATGAACAGCCGGTTGGCTTCCGGGTTTTCACGCAGTTGCGTGTTGATGAGCTTCAGCGAACGCGTCACCGTGCGCATCGCGTCGGGATGAAAGGCGAGATTGTTTTTCTGCGCCAGCCGGAAAATCCGGATCAGGTTGACCGGGTCATGCCTCAAGACATCGGGCGCGGCAAGATTGATGCGGTTGTTATCGACGATAAAATCGTCGCTGTCGGGCACCCGCCGCCGGTTCATGCTCGGCCGCAACCGCGCCATCATCCGGCTGAGCACCGGCGCCGGCTTGGCCTGCTGGTCTTCCAGCTTGGCGCACAGGATCGCTGTGAGATCGCCGACGTCCTTGGCGACCAGGAAATAGTGCTTCATGAAGCGTTCGACGTCCTGCATGCCGGGATGCGAGGTATATCCGAGCCTGATGGCGATCTCGCGCTGCATGTCGAACGACAACCGCTCTTCGGCGCGGCCGGAGAAGAAATGGATATTGCAGCGGACCGACCACAGGAAATCGGCGCAGCGGCGGAAGGTGCGGTATTCCTGCGCGTCGAACACGCCGCGTTCAAGCAGCTCATCGGTCTCGCGCACGCGGTAAACATATTTCGCGATCCAGAACAGCGTATGCAGATCGCGCAATCCGCCCTTGCCGTCCTTGACGTTGGGTTCGACCAGATAACGCGATTGCCCGGCGCGGCGATGCCGCTCTTCGCGCTCGGCAAGCTTGGCGGTAACGAATTCGGCCGCGGTGCCCTGCACCACTTCCCTGTCGAACCGCGCCACCAGTTCGCCATAGAGCGGCTGGTCCCCGGCCAGAAATCTTGTCTCGAGGATCGCGGTGCGAATCGTCATGTCGCCGCGCGCCTGCCGGATCGATTCATCGACCGAACGCGTGGCGTGGCCTACCTTCAGCCCCATGTCCCACAGGCAATACAGAATGGCCTCGGCGACCTGCTCGCCCCAGGCGGTTTGCTTGTAGGGCAGGATGAACAACAGATCGATGTCGGATTCCGGCGCCATCAATCCGCGGCCATAGCCGCCGGTGGCGACAACGGCCATGCGCTCGGCGCCGGAGGGGATCGGCGAGTAATACAGATGGCGCGTGGCGGCGGCATACAGGATGCGGATGATTTCGTCCTGGACGTAGCACAGCCGTTCGGCACAGCGCCGGCCGTGACGATCCTTCAGCAGCAAGGCCTGCGCGGTGGCGCGCGCGGCGATGAGTTCGGCCTTCAGCAGTTGCGCCACATTGGAGCGAAAAAGATCCTCGCGTCCGGCGAATTTTTCAGCCAGCGCGTCGACTGCGGCGGTGATCCTCGCGGTATCGAAACGCTCGTCGGCTTCGGGTCGGGTCTCTATCACAACGCTATCCATGACCTACCCGGATATCGGACGGCGCTGACGCTGTCACGGGACATTCCGGGCTGTCCGATTAAGTATTTGGAATAAAACATCATTTTTTGAGCGGCGAAGGTGCTGCGGTGCGGAAAACGCCTTCGACGCGACACCCTTCAAGGTGACAGCGGCACAATCTTTCATTACATCCGGCACGCCACTCATGCTGGAGCAATAAATGGACGCCGCCGAACTCCGCGCCACCCAGGCCCCGATCAAGGATCGCTACAAATCCGATCCCAGGGCCGCGATGATCACGCTGAAAGCCAAGGGCTCGATCGAGAACGAGGGCATCGCCTGCAAGGTCGAGACCGGCCGCGCCCTGGCGGTGGCCGGCCTGCATCCCGCGTCCGGCGGTTCCGGGCTTGAATTGTGCTCCGGCGACATGCTGCTGGAAGCGCTGGTCGCCTGCGCCGGCGTAACATTGAAGTCGGTATCGACCGCGATCGAGGTGCCGCTGAAGACGGGAATCGTCACCGCCGAGGGCGATCTGGATTTCCGCGGCACGCTCGGCGTCGACAAGGAGGCGCCGGTGGGCTTTGCGGAAATTCGCCTCCGCTTCGACGTCGATACCGAGGCGCCGCAGGAAAAACTCGATCTGCTGCTGAAGCTCACCGAGCGCTATTGCGTGGTCTACCAGACCATCAAGAACGGCCCGAAAGTTTCGGTGACGATGCAAAGGGTGTGATCCACGTCGTCCCGGCGAACGCCGGGACCCATACGCCGTGTCCTCTCGTTTTTAAAAAACGCTGTTCGACGGCCTTTGTGCAACACGAACACTTGTGGTTATGGGTCCCGGCGTTCGCCGGGACGACGGAAAATGTCCCCCGATTTCGCTTTCATCCTGACGCTTGCGCTGCGCATGGCGGTGACCGCCGCGTTCGTGGTGTCAGCGTCCGTCATCACCGAGCGATCGGGACCTGTGATCGGCGCGCTGGTTGCCACATTGCCGATTTCGGCGGGCCCTTCTTATGTGTTTCTCGCGCTCGATCACAATGCGGCCTTCATCGCCGAGGGCGCGCTGGCAAGCCTGCCGATCAACGCGGTGACGATTTTTCTGGGCCTGACCTATGTGGTGCTGGCGCAGCGCCGGAGCGCGGCCGTCAGTTTTTCCGGCGCGGTTGCCGTCTGGATCGCGCTTGCCGCGCTGTCGCGGACGGTGCACTGGTCGCTGGCCGGCGGCCTGATCGCCAATGCCATTGCTTTTGCGGTCGGCCTGCCGCTGCTGCGGCGCTTCCGCCACGTCAAGATGCCGCTGATCACCCGCCGCTGGTACGATATCCCGCTGCGCGCGCTGCTGGTTTCAACGTTGGTCGCAACCGTCACGACGCTGTCGGGTTGGGTCGGCCCCAGCGTCAGCGGCACCATCGCGCTGTTTCCCGTGGTGTTCACCAGCATGATGCTGATCCTGCATCCGCGCATTGGCGGCCCGGCAACCGCGGCCGTGCTCGCTAACAGCGGATGGGGCTTGATGGGACTGGGCATCGCGATTGCCGTGCTGCATCTCGCCGCACTGCGGTTCGGATCAGTGGTCGGCCTCAGCCTTGCGCTGACGGTTTGCGTGAGCTGGAATCTCGGGCTGTGGTGGAATGGCCGGAGGAAGCTCGCGCGCCGATGAACCAGACCCTCATGGTGAGGAGCGCATCTTCGCGCGTCTCGAACCATGGGGCCGCTACGCATCCTCATCCTTCGAGACGCCCGCAGGAGCGGGCTCCTCAGGATGAGGAACAGTCATTGCTTCGGCAATTTTGCCTTCAATGCATACAGCGCCTCCAGCGCGTCGCGGGGCGACATCTCGTCGGGATGCAGCGCCCTTAACGCTTCGATCAGCTGCTCGGCCTCGTTCGGCGGCGCCACTTCAGTTGCGGCGCGTGACGGCACCGCAAACAGCGGCAGGTCGTCGGCCAATGCGCGTGCGGTCTGGCCGCGGTCCTGCGCTTCGAGTTTCGCCAGCACCGATTTGGCGCGCGCAATGACCGGCACAGGAAGTCCTGCGAGCTTCGCCACCTGAATGCCGTAGGAGCGGTCGGCCGAGCCCGGCAGCACTTCGTGCAGGAACACCACGTCGCCCTGCCACTCCTTGACCCGCACGGTGGCGTTGAACAGCCGCGGCAGTTTGGCCGACAGCGCGGTGAGTTCATGGTAGTGCGTGGCGAACAGCGTCCGGCAGCGGTTGCTCTCATGCAGATGCTCGATCGCCGCCCATGCGATCGACAGGCCGTCGAAGGTCGCGGTGCCCCGGCCGATTTCGTCGAGAATGACCAGCGAGCGCTCGCTGGCCTGATTGAGGATGACCGCGGTCTCCACCATCTCCACCATGAAGGTAGAGCGGCCCCGCGCCAGGTCATCGGCGGCGCCAACGCGAGAAAACAACCGGTCGACGATGCCGATCCGCGCCCGTGTCGCGGGGACAAAACTGCCGATCTGCGCCAGCAGCGCGATCAGCGCGTTCTGCCGCAGGAAAGTCGACTTGCCCGCCATGTTCGGGCCGGTGATCAGCCAGATCTGACCCGACGTCTGTCCCGGCCCCGGCGAGAGGTCGCAGGCATTGGCAATGAACGGTTGCCCGTCGCGCTTCAGCGCCTGTTCGACCACCGGATGCCGGCCGCCTTCGATGGCAAAGCTCAGCGAGGTAACGACCTCGGGCCGCACATAATTGTCGTCGACCGCGAGTTTCGCCAGCGCGGTCGCGACGTCGAGCAGCGCGAACGCATGCGCGGCGGCGCGCAAGTCCTCGCTGGCGGCTGTGGCAAGCGCGCAGAGCCGGTCGAAGATTTCCAATTCCAGTCCGAGCGCGCGGTCGCCGGCGTTGGCGATCCTGGCTTCGATCTCGCCGAGTTCCGCGGTCGTAAAACGGGTTTGTCCGGCCAGCGTCTGGCGATGAATGAAGGTCGCATTCAGCGGCGGCGCCATCAGTTTGTCGCCATGCTGCGCGGTGACTTCGACGAAGTAACCGAGCACGTTGTTGTGGCGGATCTTCAGGCCCTTGACGCCGGTCTCGTCGGCGTAGCGCGCCTGCATCGCGGCAACCACGAGGCGCGATGCGTCGCGCAAATTGCGGGTCTCGTCCAGCGCGGCCTCATAGAATTCGCGAACGAAACCGCCGTCGCGTTTTATCAAGGGTAGTTGCTCGGCCAGCGCGCGTTCGAATTCGCGCGCAAGCTCCCGCGAGGGGCGCCGCAACGCCTCCATGATCGCGACGATCTCCGGCGGCGGTTCTTCAAGCCGCGCGAGCCGTGCCAAGGCTTGATCGGCCGCAAAAATACCGTCGCGCAATCCGGCGAGGTCGCGCGGCCCGCCGCGCCCGACGGACAATCGCGCCAGCGCGCGCGACATGTCGGGCGCCGTCCGCAGCGTGGTTCGGATTTCGTCGCGAACCGCACTGTCCGCAACGAAGGCCGCGATCGCATCGAGCCGCCGCGCGATGGCGGCAGTTTCGGTCAGCGGCGCCGCCAGCCTCTGGGCGAGCAGGCGCGATCCGGCCGGGGTCACGGTGCAGTCGATGGCATCCAGCAGCGATCCGCGCCGCTCGCCGGCCAGCGTCCGGGTCAATTCGAGATTGGCGCGGGTGGCCGGGTCGATTGCCATGGTGGTGCCGGCGGCTTCGCGCGACGGCGGCGACAGCGGCGGCCGTTTGCCGACTTGGGTGCGGTCGATATAGGTGACGGCGGCGGCGGCGGCGGTAGCCTCCAGCCGCGACATCGCGCTGAGGCCGTCCATGGTGGCGACCGCAAAATAATCGCAGAGCCGTCGTTCCGCGGTGGCGCTGTCGAACACGTCGCGGGTCAGCGGCGTCACCGCCGGCAATTCGCGCAACAGCGGTCCCAGATCGGGATCGCCATAGAGCGCGTCGGTGACGATGGCCTCGTTGGGATTGATGCGCGAAAGCGTCGCCGCAAGTTCGCCAGTCGAGCATTCGGTGACGATGAACTCCGCGGTCGAAATGTCGATCCAGGCGAGCCCGATGCGGTCGGCGCCCGCCGAGCCGCGGGCGCGCGCGATCGCCAGCAGATAATTGTTGGTCCTGGCATCGAGCAGGGTGTCTTCGGTAAGCGTGCCCGGCGTCACCAGCCGCACCACGTCGCGGCGGACTACGCTCTTGTTGCCGCGGGCGCGGGCTGCTGCGGGATCCTCCATCTGCTCGCACACCGCGACGCGATGGCCCGCTTCGATCAGGCGATGCAGGTAATCGTCGGAGCGCTCCACCGGCACGCCGCACATCGGGATATCCATGCCCTGATGCTTGCCGCGTTTGGTGAGCATGATGCCGAGCGCGCGCGAAGCGATTTCGGCATCCTCGAAGAACAGCTCGTAGAAATCGCCCATCCGGTAGAACAGCAGCAGCCCGGGATTAGCGGCCTTGATCTCGAGATATTGTTCCATCATCGGCGTGACGCGCGCTTCGGCGGCTGGCGCGGCGTCTGATGGCACGGGAACGGATTGCTGGATCGTCATTGGCTGCGCAAACTACAAAATTTTGCCGTCCGATCCTATCGGTTTGCCGCCGCCATGCATGTTTTCCACGCCCTCGGCCGCCCATCGCAGCCACCCCGGACCTGCGGGCATAACGGACCTCACGCGAATGCGCCGCAGGACGCGAAAGCGTCAATTGACCTGCCGCGGCCCCGCTCCTAAAACTCGCCACCATTCCGGCCGTTCTGCGCGGAAACGCGGCATTCAGGGAGAGATTCAATGCGCGATGTGTTTGTTTGCGATGCCGTGAGAACCCCGATCGGCCGCTTCGGCGGTTCGCTGGCCAAGGTGCGCGCCGACGATCTGGCGGCCGCCCCGATCAAAGCCCTGATGGCGCGCCATCCCGAGCTCGACTGGTCGGAGGTCGATGAGGTCTATTTCGGCTGCGCCAACCAGGCCGGCGAGGACAACCGCAACGTGGCGCGGATGGCGCTGCTGCTGGCGGGCCTGCCGGAATCGGTTCCCGGCCTCACGCTCAATCGCCTCTGCGCCTCGGGGCTGGATGCGGTCGGCGCCGCCGGGCGCGCGATCCGGGCCGGCGAGATCGATTTTGCGATTGCCGGCGGCGTTGAATCGATGACGCGGGCGCCGTTCGTGATGGGCAAGGCGCCGGAGGCATTTTCGCGCTCGGCGGATATTTACGATACCACCATCGGCTGGCGCTTCATCAATCCGCTGATGAAGGCGCAATACGGCGTCGATGCGATGCCCGAGACCGGCGAGAACGTCGCCGAGGAATTCCAGGTGTCGCGGGCCGATCAGGACGTATTCGCGATCCGCTCGCAGCAGCGCGCCGGACAGGCCATCGCATCGGGCTATTTCGCGGAAGAAATCACGCCGGTTTCGGTGCCCGGCGGCAAAGCCGGGCCTGTCAGCGTCGACAAGGACGAACATCCGCGCCCCGAGACCACGCTCGAAGGCCTGACGAAATTGAAGCCGATCGTGCGCAATCCCGGCACGGTAACGGCCGGCAACGCCTCCGGCGTCAATGACGGCGCAGCCGCAATGATCCTTGCCTCGGAAGCTGCGGTGAAGAAGCACGGGCTGACGCCGCGGGCGCGGATTCTCGGCCTCGCCTCGGCCGCGGTGCCGCCGCGCATCATGGGCATCGGTCCGGTGCCGGCGACGCGCAAGCTGATGGAGCGGCTGGGGCTGAAGATCAGCGATTTCGATTTGATCGAGCTCAATGAGGCCTTTGCCAGCCAAGGCATAGCGTGCCTACGACAGCTGGGTGTCAAGGAGGATGCCGATTTCGTCAACCCGCATGGCGGCGCCATCGCGCTCGGTCATCCCCTGGGCATGAGCGGCGCGCGGCTGGCGATGACCGCGGTGCACGGCATGGAAAAGCGCGGGGGAACGCGCGCGCTGGCGACGATGTGCGTCGGCGTCGGACAGGGCGTCGCGATGGCGATCGAGAAGCTGAATTAAATAGGTCCCTCATCCTGAGGAGCGGCCACTTGGCCGCGTCTCGAAGGATGAGGAATAACTCTCATGGTTCGAGACGGCGCTGAAGACGCGCCTCCTCACCATGAGGGCGCAGGCAGGAGTTACAGATGACACTCGCCTACCCCATCGCAAGCAATGCGGCGCATCCGGCGCGGTTGTCGCCGGCATACCGCAGCACGATCAAGCGATCGCCGCAAAAGCCGCTGATCCCCATGCGCCACACGCTGTCGGAACTTACCGGACCGGTCTACGGCCACGAGACGGTGCGCGAGAACGACAGCGATCTCACCACCCAGCACAAGGGTGAGCCGCTCGGCGAGCGCATCATCGTGCACGGCCATGTGCTGGATGAAGACGGCCGCGGCGTGCCCAATACGCTGCTCGAGATCTGGCAGGCCAATGCCTGCGGCCGTTACATCCATGTCGTCGATCAGCACCCCGCGCCGCTCGATCCCAACTTCACCGGGGCGGGCCGCGCGCAGTCCGATAGCAATGGTTACTACAAGTTCGTCACGGTAAAACCCGGCGCCTATCCCTGGGGCAACCATCACAACGCCTGGCGGCCGGCCCATATCCATTTCTCGGTGTTCGGCCACTCCTTCGTGTCGCGGCTGGTGACGCAGATGTATTTCCCCGGCGATCCCCTGTTCGAATTCGATCCGATCTTCAATTCGGTGCCGGATGAGAAGGCGCGGATGCGGATGGTTTCGTCATTCGATCTGGAAAACACCCAGCCGGAATGGGCGCTGTGCTACCGCTTCAATATCGTGCTGCGCGGCCGCGGGGCCACACCGATGGAGACGAAATAGTGGTGGGAACCAAAGCCCAGGGGATTACGCCATCGCAGACCGTCGGTCCGTTTTTCAAATACGGGCTGACGCCGGACGGCAAATACGACTGGAACGACGCCTTCACAAACAACCTCGTCACGGCGGACGCATCCGGCGAACGCATCCGGATAGAAGGCCGGGTGTTCGACGGCGACGGGCAGCCGGTCCCCGATTGCATGCTGGAGATCTGGCAGGCCGACGCGCAGGGCCGCTTCAGCGATCCCAAGGACAAGCGGGCGTTGCCGAATTCGGCGTTTCGAGGGTTCGGCCGCTGCGGCACCGACGCCAACGGCGATTATGCGTTCGACACCATCAAGCCTGGCTCGGTGCCCGATCCCGACGGAAAGGCGCAGGCGCCGCATATTCTGCTGGCGATTTTCGCGCGCGGCATGCTGCTGCACAACTATACGCGGATTTATCTGGACGGCGAGGCGGCCAATGCCGCCGACCCCGTGATGGCGCTGGTGCCCACGGAGCGCCGCGGCACCTTGATCGCCAAGGGCCAGCCGGGCAACGGCAACGCGGTCTATCGTTTCGACATCCGCCTGCAGGGCGACAACGAGACGGTGTTTTTCGATATTTGAGATTTCCCCTTCGTCATGGCCGGGCTTGACCCGGCCATCCATCTGTTTCGAAAAGGCTTCTTGCGAAGATTGATGGATACGCGGGTCAAGCCCGCGTATGACACACTGGTGATGTGGCATGGTGCGTTGCCTCATGGGGGATCATCAATGATAACAGATTCCTTGCCGCCAGCGGCGAATGCGGACCATCTCACCGGTGCCCTGCGAAAGGCCGGTGTGCTCGGCGATGGCCGCGTCCGAGATGTCGTGGTGAAGAGTTCGCGCGACACAATCGTATCGCACATCATCCGGCTGGACCTGAGCTACGACGGTCCAGCTAACGACGCGCCGCGATCGGTGATCCTCAAGATAGCGCATTCCAATTACGCAAGCACGTTGTGGAATGCCGGCCGCCAGGAAGTTGCTTTCTACACGGAGGTCGCCCCGTTGATGTCGGCGCACCTGACCCCGCGCTGCTTCGAGGGCAGTTGGAACGCAGAAACCCATGCCTGGCATCTCCTGCTCGAAGATTTGACAGATTCACACCACATCGCGACCGTCTGGCCTTTGCCTCCCACCTTCAAGCACTCCAAATTAATTGTCCGCGCGCTGGCGAGCGCGCATGCCGAGTGGTGGGACCACCCGCGTCTGGGTAACTCCGTCGGTGCGTGGTTGGATACTGAAGTCATGAACCAAATTATGCAGCAATTCGCCGAGCATTTCGGGCGTTTCGCCGATCAGGTTGGCGATCGTCTGCCGGATGAGCGGCGCGATCTGTATCACCGCTTGATCGATGCTGCACCCCGACTGACGCAACGGTACCACTCGCGCCGCAACGTCACCATCGCTCATGGCGATGCGCATGTCTGGAATTTCCTGCTGCCGCAAGACCCCGCGCGCAATGATGTCCGACTGTTCGATTTCGATCAATGGCGCATCAATGTGGGGTCTCATGACCTCGCCTACATGATGGCGCTGCAATGGTATCCCGATCGCAGGCGGTTGATGGAACGGCCGCTGCTGGACTGCTATCACGAGACACTTCTGGCCCATGGGGTGCGCGGCTACGATCGCCGCGCACTTGACGAAGACTATCGCCGGTCGGTGCTTTGGCACATCACGAACCCGGTTTGGCAATGGACGGCAGGCATCCCGCCGGTTATCTGGTGGAATAATCTGGAGCGGATTTTTATGGCGGTCGACGACCTCGACTGCCGTGAGCTGCTTGATTGAATCCGGTCTACTCGATCACCGCATGTTCCGGGGCCAGCGACTGCTTGCGCAAGGCGGCCTTGGTGGAACCGATCATGATCGCTAGGGGAATCGCGCACAGCGTGAAGATCATCACCATCTGGTAGTCCTGCGAGAAGGCAATGATCTGTGCCTGCAGGTTGACCATGACGTCCATCATGGCGCGCCCCTTGTCGGTGCTCATGTCGATCATGCTTCGCACGTCCGGCATCTGCATCGCGTGGTTGAAGGGGTTGACGTGCTGCGACAGGATCGCGTAGGTCCGCCGCGACCCTTCCGTCAGCTGCGCGATC
>Ga0207667_10007696_pt1 | contig 12895 bp, 23 predicted proteins | sample KBSCornC52_FD_184301 | JGI IMG/M metagenome (GOLD analysis project Ga0207667, IMG submission 184301) | Corn rhizosphere microbial communities from Kellogg Biological Station, Michigan, USA - KBS Corn C5-2 (SPAdes) (version 2) | ecosystem: Host-associated > Plants > Roots > Rhizosphere > Soil ...
GCGGCTGACCATGCGGCTGACCGTGCGGCTGACCATGCGGCTGACCATGCGGCTGACCGTGCGGCTGACCGTGCGGCTGACCCTGCGGCTGACTCTGCGGCTGACTCTACGGCTGACCATGCGGCTGACTCTGCGGCTGACTCTACGGCTGACTCTACGGCTGACTCTACGGCTGACCATGCGGCTGACCGCAACGATTCATCGCCGGTTCTCAGCCATGCCAGCACATTCGCAGGGAACGGTCCAAAGACCTTTTCATCCCAGTAGGTCTCCACAGCATCAAGAGCAACCTTCCGGCTAAACTCCCGTAACACGTTTGTGGCATCGAATCCCCACAATGCTTTGCGCTCTGACGCCACACTCTTATCCGTATCGTGGATAACATCTCCACCCAATTCTACGGACCAAACGTAGGGACCGGGGGCGTACTGTAGGGCGTCGATCAGCCGCTTGGATGCATGTAACCCGTAGTTGCACAAGCTGAGTTTGCCAGTGATCTTCAGGGTTTCTCCAGCAACAACTTCCCTGCCGTCCCCGTAACCCAACTTCTTATCCAATTTCGTGAAATGCCACATTTATGCTGCTCCTTGTCTGCGATTCGGTCCCAATGCTGATTGATAATTCGCCCGTACCCAGACTTCAAAATCCTGGTGCGGTCGAAGGTTCTTGCGGCACAGCCACATCCATTCTTGCAAGGTGTAGTCGGCGGGGTAGTGATATTTCATTTGGTGACCGGCTTTCCATCTGCTTTGGCGATGGCATCCTTGATAATCAGGATTGCTGGGGAATTTACTGCCTTTCCCCGAAGGTCGCCTATAACCCGCGCATATGCTTCGATGGTATCCAGCGCAATACCCAGCGCCTCATACAAATCCCCAGCAGCCCGTTGCTTTGCAGCCAATCTCCAGTCCGGTGTTTCTTCGTGCCCGATGTACATGCTCTGTCTCCCTATGAGTTAAACATTACTGCACAGTGTGCAACATGTCAAGCAAAATCGTGTGTGTAACGGTTAAGAAATCGCAGAATTACTTTTCAACATTCTAAATCCATACCGGCTCAGATCCAGGAGCCTGGCCTTGCGCTGCCTCTTACTGTCTGGGTGCCTACTGCACCGGACATTGAGCGCATGTTGAACCGTACAGACAACCAGTATCCCCAACTCGGGCGACCGTCCAAACCTGTGACCAATCTTGCGGGTGACTTTGCGGGCAACCATCTCAACTCCTTCGTACTCGTGGGGTTACTTACATGGAGCAATAGGTGCAGTGCGATCCTGCCCCAACACCACAGGCATTCCCCTTGGCAGGGACAGCAACCATTGGTGGGTCCAGTGACCTGGGACGGGGAGCACCTAACCAACCTCCAAGGTTCCCGCCGACTTTCCCCTTTGTGCCTATCATCTGGGTTTCCTGCTTTCTTTGTCTGTGTAGATACAATAACCCATTTCAGATTGAGAGTCAACAACTATTTTGATTATTCTTTCAAACCTTTTGTCAGATAAGTAGCTACGTTCTTCTGACAACATGTTTCCAGCAAGTGCCAAATCCAGGACACCCAATTTTGGTTCCTAATTCCAACCCTTTGCGGGCAATTTGGAAAACAAGCCGCAGCCGGATTTCCAAAATGGATTCAGAGTTGATGTACCCAATTTTTTAGACCCCTGAATTTTTGTTTTTGGGTGTCGTGCCCTTGTAACCCTCGACAGCCTATGTATGTAAAGATTACACTGTGGCTATCGTGTTGATTCTAATGTGGTTACAACAAACAGACGTATGATACTGCCCTCTGCCCTGTGGATTGGCCCTAGGATTGCATACAACCAACCCGTAAACCCTTGATTCTAAAGGAGTATGCCATTGCTGGCGCTGTGTGGCACCTTGTAGCCATCCCGCCTGCTTCAGAGTGGGGTAGGACGTTTGAGACCGCATCTGCCTGCTGTGGGGCATCCTAGTGCGTTCCTGTATGGTTTCCTGCACTCCGTTTACCTTCTTTCCTGCCCTTGGTTGGCCTGTATTTGGCTGTGGGGATCTCTCCTACTTGCCCCGAGTCTGCTAGTCCCTGCCAGCTGCTGTACTGCTGTATTGTCATCCTGGTACGCTTCCCAGTCCAAAGACACGACCGCACACGACCGCACACAGGCACAGTTCCGCTAGTACCTGCTTTCCCGCATCTTTGCTGTAAGCTCGCCTCACGGCCAGCACATAGCAAAATTGCAGACTGTGCAAACTGCCGGACAAACGTAAAACGGGTTCCAAATCTTCAAAACATTTGGCCGTTTATGCGACCGTGTTTTGAGACGTGGAACCCGTCTAAGCTCGAATTGTCCTGGTGCCCTGGTTGTCTATCCCAAATGTTCGATTACAAGATCCAAAAGGATCAGTAACACAATCATTGTAGCATCAGGTAAGAATTTTACCCGTGCTGTGAGTAGTCTAGCATACTTGACGTGGTGCACGGCAGAATGTATGCCGTGCTCTGCCAGCTTGTGAAAGAAATGGTGAAATGTTGGCCGTGCGAACAACAGGAGGTACACATAGTAGTGTTTCATGGCAGCGGCCTAGCTGATCTCCTGAAGCTCTGCGAGTTCGCCCGCTGTGAAAAAGTTGCTGACTTTGCGCCATTCGCGGACTACTGAATGGTACGTCTTTTCCGCTTGACGCGAATCTGTGTCATACCCGTACTCGGAGCAGAAATTTTCAAACGTGCCTACCTCATATTTGGTAAGGCACGCGAGCAAATCGTATGCAACAGGCGGAGTATCGGTTTCGGTATCCTGTAGACTCTGCCCAAATTTGAATGACACCCTGCCCCGTCCCTTACCCGATATAGTGCAAGTGTAGATGTTTCGCCCCGTCTTGTCATCGGGGAAAAACTTGTCATACGCTTTGAAAGTTGCGCGAAACTTGAGACCGTGTTTCGCCAAGAATGATTCCGCCTGCTCTGTGTATTGCGACATAGGATCTCCGTTTATGCCCTGGTACCGGGCGAATTGTTGGGTGTTGCGTTAGACTACCAGACCGCTAGGCTGCTAAACCTCGGGATGTATACGCTTGAACGTGACTTGATCAAAGTATGCGCTATCCTGCATACCGCGCTTGACCGGATGTTTCCGGTACAGTTCCCAGACCTTGACGGTTACTCCATCGGGGACATATTCGCCCGCTGCGTCATAGTTCGCAGTGACCACAGTTGCGCGAACTCCGTAATTGCGCATGGTATCACCAAAGAATTTCATGGCGTCACGGGCGAAGAAATACGGGTCATTCCCCGATGTTTCGACGTGGTATTTAAGCTCACTTGGCGTCATTCCGTCTTTCCTCCACTTTCCCAAATCCTATTCGGTTGGTTTCCCTTGTTTACTAAGCAGTGGCATTCACACTGGTAATAATGAATTCCACGATACGCCGATAGATTTTACAATCGGATGGGGATACTCCTGCATCTGCGCCCACGGTCTCTAGGTTTTCTAGCCAATCGGCAAAAGTCAATATTTGGCATCCTGCCTTAATCAGCCCATTGCCTACATACGTGACAAGGTACAAAGGGCCTTGTACGGCGATAGGTGACCGGGTGAAGGTGACTCCGTTGCCCAGCGTGACTCCGTTGCCCAGCTTGACGTAGTTGCCCAGCGTGACTCCGTTGCCCAGCTTGACGTAGTTGCCCAGCGTGACGTAGTTGCCCAGCTTGACTCCGTCGCCCAGCGTGACTCCGTCGCCCAGCTTGACTCCGTCGCCCAGCTTGACGTAGTTGCCGTTAGGCAGCACGCGCCATCCGTTCCCGTCTACAGGAATTGCGTATATCTCACTTGTCATTTCGTTACCTCTGATTGAAATGTCTCATACTGCCTGTTGGTTGTCAACAAAAATCGAGCGTATCAGCTAAGAAATAGTGCGACAAGCAGAGATCCCGCGAGCGCACAGCCTAGTTGCAGACTGTGCAACATTCCCAGTGCATCGCGCCGTGATTTTTCACGCTGTGTCAGTTTAGTTGGTTTCATTACTCGCCCGCTTTCACTGCTGCCGCTATGCTGCGTTTACTGAATCCCATCCCATACAGAATGGTGCGAAGCTCTGAAACCTGCTCTGCTTCGATCTCCTGAAGATATGCCGCATCCGAGTCTGATTCGATGCCCCAGAGTCCGCCGCTTGTCACGGTTTGGCAGGTTCCCGCAATCACTACTTCAGCAGTTGCGCGTATGCCGATGTATTCCCATTGGCCGTCACTGAATGCAATCATTCGCGCATAGTCTGCTTCAGCATTCTTGACCATGGCATCGTGCCAGTATTGCCGTTTGTTTTCTACCGTGGTAGGAATCCAGCTTGCAGACTCCTTAAAATCTTCCACGGTACCGGGATTGAACCATTGGCCGTTAGTGCGATTGGAACCCGTACGCTCACAATGGTCAATTGCGAACTGAGTGTATGCGCGATTGCTGAATGTTCCCAAATAGCTGGTATCGGGGTCACTATCGGCCACGCGCTGAACCTTGATTGATTGAATGCGTTTCGTGTTTTTCACGTCGTCTTTTCTCTTTTCTGTTGGCTGCTGGGTTTGATTATGCTTTCGTGTCGAAGTCTACGCGCTGAAGAAATACGCGCTTCGCGCTGTTGAATTCCTTTGCTGCATCTTCGACCGCATAGCGTTCATGCCACAGAACGATACCTGCTTTGCGGTCGATCAAACCCAGTTTGCAGGATGTCATATTCTCTTTGCTGGGATTGTACCGGACAAAGTTGAAACCTTGTGCGTTCAGTAGTTGTTTCAACTTGTAGCCTACCGTGGATTCGTGAGAGATACTGGAATCCCCATCTTCCCGGTAGAGTGTCGCGCCGCCTATGCCGATTGTTGCTTTCATTCTGTGTTACCTCACTTCCACAACCATACTCGCCCTAAATCCCATTGTCAACCAAAAAATGCAGTATCGTTTAAGATTGTTTCGGGCGGCATTCAGGGCAACAGAAATATTCATGCCATGTCGGATTGAACCGTCCGCAGGATTCACACGTCAGACGGTCCAGGAAGGATAACACACGGGCGAAGAATGGCTGTGGTTTGAACCTGTCTGTTAACTTCACTCTGCTACCTCTTCCTCATTCTGATTTTCAACGATGTCATTTGCTGCCAACCATAGCAGCCGCGTTAGGTTCGCGCTATGGTCTTCTAAGGATTCCTCATCAAACCCATAGTCGAGCAGTTCGCGGAAAAGTTCATTCTGCCCAATAGCGTCCAATTGCTTGGCGATATACGCCTTGTGTCTGCCAATTGCTACGTCCACATCACACTGCCCGCTATGGGACATGCTCTCTGCATCTTCCAATGTCATTTGGAGTTCAAGCCGATTGAAAGAAGACCAATACAACTTTCCCTCTGGGGTAGATTCGTCCAATTCATCGGGCAGGATTTGAAAGGATGATAGAGTGTACTGGTCGTCTATCACCTTGATTGCAGACTGTGCAGAATTCGCCCGTACAAAATGCTCCACGGGATCGCCGTCAAAACCATCGGCATAGAACCGGAAGATTGATTCGCCCGCCGTATGACCCCAGTATGCTCCGCCTGTATCGTAATCACCGTCAATCCATGCCAGCTTTTGAACCTTGAAAGAGTGCGCAAGGCTGTATTCGCCTACTGTGTCAGAACGTCCCATAGATGCGCCGTACTGGGAAGATGCGGGAGACAATTTGGGAAGTGTCACGGTTTGCCTGCTTTCACAAAATCGATACTGGTATCGCGTCCAATGGGGTTAACTACACAGTTAATTGACCCTACACGGTATTGGAGCAGTGTGGTAACAGACTGGTACGTCCTGGTGCCCGTCTTGACGCAAGTATCATAAAACGTCTGATACTTACCCGCTGAAAAATCGAACGTGTCACCGATTCTTAAATCCCTGAATTTGGCTGCCATCTTGTTTCCCTCACTTCCAATACAATGCTCCTATTGCCTGCCCATTGTCAACCAAAAAATGCAGTATCGTTTAAGATTGTTTCGGCGCAATCCTGGTAAGCTCCGCGTGATGCCAAACAAAGTCTGCAATACTCGGAACTTTGATCCCGGTCGGAGCGGGATTGCAGATGGTATGGTTTGATGTGCTGTGTGTCATGGTCGGATCTCCTGGTGTGCTGTGTTGGGTTTGGTTGGCGGCTGTGTTGGGTTACAAAATGGGCTGCAAATACTGGCGATTGATTGCACTCATCGCGTTGTCTATCGTGCGAATTGCGTCAACGTCCGCCCACACGCTAGCCCGCTGCAAATGGATACTAGCCCTGCGCAGGAAAGCGATTGCGTCTACTGAATTCGTCGGCATTGTGTTACCTCACTTCCCAAACCATACTCCGAGTCATTCCCCATTGTCAAGCAAATAGTTTGCAGTATCGGTTAAGCTCTGCAAGCCTGATACAGCGCGAAGGCAAACAACACAGCGGGTACAGCGTAGAATGGTGTCAACATTTGGGTTTCCTGCTTCCTTCCTGTGTCCTGCATTGTCCTGCCATGATTCCCTGCCCTAGCAGCCTATTGGATGCGCCCTGGGGCATTGTGGTGCCGTGGTGGGCTATCTACAGGCCAAAGTGATCATAGACGCATTCGCCGTTGACAAGTACCTGCGAGTAGCCTAGACGGTCGGAAGCTTCAGACACGATACGGAATGCCTCAGACGTGTAGTAGTTCGCGTGCGTCTTTGCTTCCTTCACTGTGTCAAAGATCATCTCAACTTCTGCCCCATCGTTCAGGAGTGCATCTTGTGTCTTTGCTGCCAGAACCTTGATTACCTTTGCCATGGCGTCGCCTCACTGAAGACAAGGTATCGCAACTCTGAAAGCTTGTCAACAAAAATCGTAGTGTATCACTCAAATAGTTTGGACTGCTATCTATAGATGGTCGAATGGCTTCCCCGTGCCCATCTATAGATGCCCTAGCCTAAGCTCTGGGAGTCGGGGAGATCCTGCCCCAGTACCAGGACGACCATACGCTACATCTTGTGGTAGATGTGCGAGCTTATGGAATGTACCACTACATATAGTGGTCCTGGAGCTTCACGACGACCCAAGGCGTACACAGGCCCGCGTGTTAACGTCTCACATAATCAAAATGATTGTCAAGATAATTCTTTTCCACATGGTTAGCACGCATGGGTCCAATCCACAGGGTTAGCACGTCGCCTGCCAAACACTGACGTATGATACTTACGATGGTCACGTTACTGCTGTATGTGTTGATTCCATTGGTGTTAGCCTGGGGTCGCGGAATGATCCTTTAGAATCAAGCACATAGGGGGTGGGTCAAAAAGCAGATGGCGAGTGGGTGGGAACCGTCGCACAAGTCGCTTTCTCATATCCGCATATCCATATAAACGCAAGATGTGGGGTTGGTTTTGAACTTAACCACTACAGGTTGGGGTGTCAGCTAGGCCAGATTCTTCCATCTGGTCCTACCGTGGACGGCTTCTGACGCGCACGGACGACTAACCCCGAAGTCCCTGCCTATCTGGGCGATAGACACGTCCTCCGTCCTGTACCTACTGCGCATTACAAGCACGTCTGCCTCAGTAAGTATGGTGCAGGTTGACCGGCGCACGTTTACAGCCTTTGTGACCGGCTCCAGGTGGTCTGGATTTACGCACAGGGTGTTTCGGCAAAGGTGGTCTAACTCCAAACCGTCCGGTATCGGCCCGTGGCGCTTAATGTATTCCGCCCTGTGAGCGCCCAAGCCCTTCCCGTCCAAATGAGTCGAACCGTATTTACCGCTCGTCGCCAAGAGCCACGTCCAGCAACCCGTTTCTGGATCTACGGTATACCTTGTGGTCTTACTCGGCCCACGGGGTTTGCCCTTACCAATATTATGGTGACCGAACAAGTAGCGATAAGGGACTCCCCTGTATGCCTTTGGAGTCCCACCGCAGCCACATTCGCAAAGGCTCACTTCTGCACCTGAACAGGAGTGTGGTACCCCTTCACAACCTTGGCAATTGGAAAAACACCCTTGTGGAGCAGAGCCAACCCGAGAGACAAGAACAGTGCGTAAGACTGCGGCTCAAGGGCAACAACCTCTTTTTCCTTCTTGAGTAACTTAATGGCTTCCTTTTCGGTCATGTCTTCATCTCCTTAACTGTCCCAATAATAGCCCAGCCGGGAGCCTGTGTCAACATCTTTTTTGCAGTATCGTGCAAGAACCTAGTTAATCCTGAGAGTGTCCCGGCCCATGACTACCGAACTCACGATCCACACGACCACCGCGAATGGTAGCAGACAGATGCCCACTACGCGGCCAAGCCTAGTGACAAACAACCAGTTGATGAACCGCCCCACCCAACCACTCTCTGATGTCTTGAAACCTGTGTGTTCCATCATCTACCCCTCAATCCTATGCACAACCGACTCCGTAGCGGCCTTGAGCGCCTTGCTGATGTCCAGGATAGGCGGCGGGTCCAGCTTGAGGTCCGGGGCCATGGCTACAAACGCATCCTGGATGATCTTCAGTATCTTGCGCGTCCGTTTTTCCTGCCCTTCACCCATATTGACGAACATCAACCTAGCGGGGCCGTCTTTGTCAGTGTAGTCGATCCCAAACCCCGTCAGCTTGGTCAATTGCTGGAACAAAAGGCTAGTAACGTCTGCAAGCGGGACGGATACCGACACCTTATGGGCAGCATGATACTCCTTGAGCTTCCCAGGCTTACCTTCGGCTTCCCACATGCGGAAAATCTCACCAAACCCCACGCCCATGTCCACGTCCAGCCGGTCGGGGCAGATAATCAGCGTGCAGTTCTTCTTTTCGTCGCCTGCTGTCACAATCTGGGTCACAGCTTCGATCCCCCGGAAGGTGCTATGAGGCTTCAGCTTCGTCTCCGCGAACCCCGATGCAATCGATATGGCAATCAGGAAGTAGATTGGGGCAGAAAACAGCCACCAACCTGAGACCCCGAGTACGAGATACAGGAAAATGAGGGAGAACGCCCCCATCCACTGGTAGTAGGCTATCGTCTTTGCATCTTTGGATACAGCGTTTTCCACGTCACTTCCCTTTCAACAACTTGATCACAAACCGGCCAACCACTTGTTCCCTGCCGGATTTCGTCAATGGTATACCAACCGCCCTGCTGATCTTGCGCTTGGTTGCCGTGACGCCGACTAACCGTTTCCAACTAAACCCACCGAGGTTCATTTCTGCTCCAAAGGTTCCGCCACAAGATAACCCTGCTTCTCGTTGTAGAAATCAGATGCAGGACTCAGTGGATTAGCGAAGGCACAAGTGACAACCTTCGCTCCGTTGACCTTTTCAGCGTGGACAAACTCAACCTCAGACGCCGTCACAGGAAGGCGTTCGATTCTCAATCCACAATACTTGCAGTCCATGTCCTTTAACCTCGATTGACCCTAGATTAGACTACTTCCCCGTGTGTGTCAACTAAATTCGTGCAGTATCGGGCAAGTTTATTTGGGGTTTAGTCATCCGTCTTAAACCTCGCTTCATCCCCTCTGGGCTTGAGCATCTTCCAAATAATCGGCCCGTAGTCCTTACCGTCATACATTGCAAACAAGATGGCAGTCACGGGCTGCTTCTGGGTCGCTTGTAGGGCGAATTCCTTGCGTAGATGCCACGACTCGGCCAACTTGTTAAATTCGATCCACGCCTGAGTCTCGATCTCACGGAACTTGACCAGCAACCCTGCCTCAATCCCGTCTATCCACTGCTTGAACTCCGTGAGCACATCCTGCGTCAAGGTAGCAACATCCTGTCCATCTTTCAGCATTTCCCACACTGTGACCGCGTTGGTCTGTGTCAGCAGCTTGTGCAACCGGCAGTAGGTAGCCATCTTGATCTTGACTCGCAGCGGAGTAGTGCCAGGACGGGGCCAACTCACAACATAGCCTTCTTCATTCTGGGTGTCTTCGGCTACCAACTCGTCCAAGGGCTTGTCGAACTCTGCCACAACCTTGAAGCCGTTATTGAACGCGAACCATTCCAGAAACTTTCTGTCTGCTTCTTCCCCGGTTTCGTTGTCGATCAGTGCCAACAACATCAACCCGCTGAAGTCATACCGGACGACAATCTGGTTCTCGGGATAGATGATCTCAAATACCGGGGTCCAGCGACCGGGCCAATAGTAGGCACATTGCTTATTGAGCCATTCCGTAGCCCACACTGCTTGGTCACTTGTGAAAGATCCACGGGTAGCAATCGAGACCTTACCATTGACTTCATAGGCAATCCCCAGGCTGCCGTCCATCTTGCGGGTTATCTGCCCCTTGCTCGTGGGCAGATTCTCCATCATGGTTTCAGGGTGCCTGGAATCGTTAATGTTCCAGAACTTCTCAAAGCCCCTTGCTACGATCTCAAGGGTATCCGGGTTGTAGATGAGTCCCCGGCACTTGTCCGTGACATGGTTCCACGACTCGGGATTGAAGGTAGCAACCTGTGTGTAATTGAGAATGGACAGCCGCTCCGTGGGGTGCGGGGTCGCCTTGACCATCTTGGCGTCAATCTGCGCCTGGAGTTCTTCCATCGTAAACAAACTCGTGATTTTCAAAAGGGTTCACATCCTCCCCGAACTGGAATGACTTTCAGACCATGTGACTTCCACATCTCGATAACCGATGGCCGGTCATCAATAACCATTGCAATCTTTTCCTTGGGCAGAAGTTTCAAAATGTCTGCCTTGACTTGTGTATCAGGCCGCTTGTCCCCTCCACCGCGCATCAGCAGGTAGTCATAGGAGATACGGTGCTTTTTCAACCAAGTGACCGTCTCGTGTTGGTAGGTATCCGGTCGGCCCGACACGAGCACAACTATATAATCCAGAACCAACTTATTGACCCACCGCACAACCAAATCAATGGGCTTGTCTTCACTCAACCTTGCATAGTATGCATCCCAGTTCTTCGGGGTGGACTGCACAAAGTGCTCGCGGTGAACGCCATCTGTAAGCGTACCGTCAATGTCCACAATGACCATAGTGTGGGTACCACTGAGCCAGGGAATCAGCCCGCCGATCAACGCCAGCTTCGTAATGACCGCAGGACCAACTTGGCGCTCCCGCTTGGAATCGCGCTGGATGCACGTCTGGAGATCCTGCCCCATATCCACTGTCTCAAAGGTGGCTTCCTTATCCTTGGCGAACCCTTTCCACATTTGCAGATGCTTGTCTGTCAGGTTGGTATCATCCACCACCGGAGTGTACGAGTGTTTGAGCAAGACTTCGGCAATGGCCTTCTCGCAGTCAACTACGATGCCCTCACGCTTGCCGGTCCAGACAGAATCAAACAACATGGCGCGAAGGTCGTCCCGGTTGATGCGGCCCAAGTTGCCACCTTCCTTAACCATCTGTCTTGCAGCAGTCGTCTTACCACTTGCGGGCAGACCCCTTAGCATCTTGAGTTTCATTTAATCCTCACAATCTTTATACACAGTGTAGCAGCTAAGAGTCAAGCCCATTTTCCCTTATTTTGACCGTCATCTCCAAGTCGTCAATAAAGTCCCTTGCCAACTCGTACCAATTCCTGCCCAACTCCCTCAAACACTCATTGGAATCGCGGATTACCTCCATGATTTCTTCCATGTCCCCGCCGTCCTGGTCCAAATCGTCAATAATCTCGTCTATGAGCGGGCAGGTATTGGGCGGGATATGCTGGCTGGCCTTCTGCTTGTCAAACCGTGCCCGGTAGACCCCGATGAGATCCAGAAGCTCCCGATTCGTCACGCTCTGTCCCTCCGCGTACAGACAACCTCGTGCCGATTCTGTATAAGATTACACAGCAAGTCCGCTTCAGTGTTTTCTTCACGCCGGAACCACTGGATTGTGACTTTCACCCTTTGGCGCAGCCTCTCAAGGGCGGCCAGTGCATCTCCGTAGTATTTGCGGAGTTCAGCATCCTTTACAGCCCAGTCCCTGTTGAGTTGGTTAACAATAAGCTGGCTATCACTCCAAATCTCGACATCCTCAAGGGTTTCCAATGTCGCCAAGTAGACGCAAGCGGCCTCCATAGCGCGGTATTCAGCTTGGTTATTGCTGCACATGGGCAGGAACCCCGCCTTGCCTTCCGGCTCTTTCCCGTCACGGTGAATCACGAATGCCCACGCCCCAGGACCGGGGTTGGCCCTGCACCCGCCATCTATTGTGATCCGAAACACTATACACCTCTTTCCGCTTTTCAAACACACTGCTAAAGAATTATGTTGACAAATAAAATCAACTGAGAGACAATTCATTTTAGTTGGGTTCCTAAATAACGCAGACGACTAAGACCCAAACGGAGAAGGACAAATGACACCGATAGTAAGCAGCACCTTTGCAATGCACGCTACTGCCCAGTTGCGTAAAATGGATATGACTGTGACCGACTTCGTTCGGGAGCTTGAGAATAAATACGGGAAACGGTACAAGATTCCGGGTTACAACCACATTCTCCGCGTCTGTAAAGGCGAGACGTATCCCGGCCCTAACCTCCTGCCCATTCTTTGCGACTTCCTGGGATTCGACCCCAAAGAAGCCGCACAATGGATCAAAATTGACAAAGCCAAGCAGAATGGCACTGCTGAAGCACTGTCCAAGAAGGATTCCCAGTTGCTCAACTTCGAGGGGCTTTGGGCGATGCTCAACAAAGACAGCAAACGAGAACTCATTAACCTTGCACAGATGAAGGCAGAAATGGATCTGCGCAAATGAAGAGACCACCAAGGATTGCGGCGAGGCCCATCTAAACGGTGGGCCTTTTGCTGCGCCTATTTCCCTGATGACCCAAACCCCTTGGCTCCCCTGTTCCCATCCGGCAACTCAGAGACCTCAGACACAGGGCCAGTCAGGATATCAATAGGAACAGCCTGGGCGATTTTGTCACCGGCTTTGATCTGGTAGCGCCAACCGTGGATATACTGCGGGCCGTGGTTGGTCATCAGC
>Ga0207667_10007699_pt1 | contig 12893 bp, 12 predicted proteins | sample KBSCornC52_FD_184301 | JGI IMG/M metagenome (GOLD analysis project Ga0207667, IMG submission 184301) | Corn rhizosphere microbial communities from Kellogg Biological Station, Michigan, USA - KBS Corn C5-2 (SPAdes) (version 2) | ecosystem: Host-associated > Plants > Roots > Rhizosphere > Soil ...
ATGGTTACACCGGGCTTCAACAAAAGTATGCTGAAGCCCGGTGTAACCATCATGGGCGAAATGAAAACGGCTAACGAGGCCCGTTATATCCATGGCGAATATGGAAAGGGACAATGGACATTCTACGGTGGCCATGACCCTGAGGATTACCAGCATGCTGTGGGCGATCCCCCGACCGATCTGAAGCTGCACCCCAATTCGCCAGGCTACCGGCTAATCCTAAATAACGTATTGTTCCCGGCAGCTAAAAAGAAGAAACAGAAAACGTGATTTTTGGAGTGAGTGCGAAGTGAGAGAGGCCGGAATTTAACAAGGGGTAATTGGTGCGCGCGCAGTCCGGAAGAAATAACCTCTAATTTTGATAAATAGATTATTATCCATTCTTGAAAATCGCAGAGTTCCCGCACTCACACTGATATCTCACACTCAATTATAGAACGTCCAGCTTACGCCGAACTTGATGAGGTGATCTTGTTGCGGATAACGGTTTACGGTATAATACCCCTTGCTTGACAGGCCCTGGTTGGCATAATCATACATCAGGAATAAATTGGTACGCTGCAGGGTAGCTTTGAAATATATAGATGCTATAGGGTACGATGAAAAAGTAACATTCGGTCCGTTATAAAACTGGCCTAAGCCTACCGCGTATGACGGCGCCACATACTCTGAATTATAACGCACATTTATCCCAACAGCCGATTGCAGTACATTAAAAAATGTTTTGGTCAGGTACAGATTACTGTACGTATATATCTCCGGCGTACGTAGGGTTGATTGATAGTCGGTTTTTTGATAAACAACATAGTTATCAAAATGCAGGTTGCGCCATTTTAAACTTTTGCCAACGCTTATCTTCAGCAAGTTAATGTCGTTACCCAGCTGTGCCGGGTGTGCGTCATTACCGCCATCCTGCGCTGTAAAATACAGGTAGTTAGATATTAAAAAATACTCCACCTTTACATCAAACTGTAAGGGGGCGTTAATATAATTGAAGGATAAGCTGGTGGTTTTTTGATTGCTGAAATTATTATGAAAAATATAATGATTGGATATCCAGTCGGTATATACCAGCGGCGGCGAACTATTTTGCGTATAAGCCTCTAATACAACTTTACCCACCCGGCCACCCCCGGCCAGGTTAAGTTTGGCATCGTATAAATAGTTACCAAAATCACGCCCCTGCACTATCTGCCTGAAATCGGCATCCAAACCTATGCGGTCGCTGAAACGGTAACCCAGTTTAGCTTTTAAGGTAATATCCTGGAAAGTGGTATTTTGTACCCTGTCCTGGTGAACATATTTGGCGCCGTACTGGTTTAATGCGGTATCACTTACAAATTGCGCGTAATGCCAAAAATCATGTACCAGTCCAAGATCCAGTTTTAGCTCGTTTTTGACAAACTTGACTGATTTACTGCGCAGATAAAAGCTGTACGAAAATTCATTCTGAATGTGTGTGTATATCGTTGAATCGCGCGACCGGTTATTGCTGTAGTAATAATCAGGAAATACGTTGTAGGTATCAACCCCGCTCTGGATATAGTTATACCGGCCATTTTTGATGTTCAGCGTATGTGATACACGTTGCGTAGGTAAAACTTTGGAATTCTCTTTGCCCTTATTTAAGCTATCAATACGCCCCAGGTAGTAAAACTGTTTAATATATATGCCTTTATCGTTCCAGTTCTCGTAGCTGTTAGGTAAACGCACAGGGGCCGATGTTTTAAAAAATACGGTACCTGGAGCGCTTGTAAAAACTGAATCGCCCAATATAGATCCGGTTTCGGGGGCTTTTAGGTTGTTAAACGTGGCATTCGCCAACAGGTTATAGCGTTTGCTTTTCGACTCGTACCAGGTAAATATGGCCGCGTTCAAACCGCTTACATTTTGACCCAGCACGCTGCTACTGCTGTAAAAGCCTTTGGAGCCGTTAAAGTTTAAGTTGAAGCCCACATTCCAGTTAGGTTTAATGTTTTGGGTATGGATCACTTTAAAAAGCTGTTCGGCCGAACTTCCAAAGCCATTAAAAAGCGATAGGTTGGTATAAGCAACCCGGGTATTATAGTAATTGATATCCTGTGGTTGCAGTGTGTAAATATCAAGGGCGTGCATGCCCATATCAAAACCAATGGTTTTAACCGGTTCAAACAACAGGCTTCTTTGCGATAGACCGGTATAGCCCAGGTGTATGCGCGGGTTCCGCGGATCAAGGAGCGGACTATAGTTTTCAAAACGACTTATGCCCGTGTCAATCGCAAATGTTTGGGTACTGTCGTTAAGCAACAGCTCGTTGGTCACGCGGATGAATTTTGAATTGTAAATTACCGAATCGTGCTTGTTCTCTTCTTTTTTTCGCAGGCTGTCCAGTAGTTCGTCATCACTCACCTGCCTGGTTGCTTTAAGGGTATCCCGGGTAGGTAAGGTTCGTTGCCGACCCGTTTGGTTATATTGTGCAAACGCGCTATGTACCGATATGCACAGCAGGAACAATAAAATATATTTAAACGGCTTACGCTGCTTTAGAGTTAAGATATTAGAATCAGGAATCAAGACAGAAGCCTCCTCATGTAAACGATGATGCGGTGATGTCCTGTTGAAATATTTTCTTTTATTCACTTTAAAAACTCTTTTCTTGACTCTAATATCTTGACTCTTGGTTCTTATCTCTAACTGCCGGCTATCAGTTCTTTAAGTATCAATGTTAGTTTGGGTTCGGCCTCTTCGGCAATTTTTATAATATCTTCAATCACAACAGGCGCAAGCTCATCATTAAAACCTTCGTCGGTTAATACCGATATCGCGAACACAGGCAGACCCATGTGGTTAGCCACAATAACTTCGGGTACGGTGCTCATGCCAACGGCGTCGCCGCCAATAATTTGTAAATACTTGTATTCTGCTTTGGTTTCCAGATTTGGGCCGGTAACAGCTACATAAACTCCTTTATGGCAAATAATATTGTTGGCCTTTGCTATTGTTAATGCTTTATCAATTAATGTACGCTGATAGGGCTGGCTCATATCCGGAAAACGGGGGCCCAGTTCATTATCATTACGCCCAACCAATGGGTTTTGCGGCTGCAGATTAATATGATCGGCAATAATCATCAGGTCGCCCTTTTTAAACTCGGGGTTAAGCGAGCCGCTGGCGTTTGAAACAAATAATGATTTAATGCCCAGGTATTTCATCACCCTCACCGGAAAAGTGATCTGCTGCATGCTATAACCTTCGTAATAATGCAAACGGCCTTGCATAGCCACTACTTTTTTACCGGCCAGTGTACCAAAAATTAATTTACCCGAATGAAACTCCAGCGTCGAGATCGGAAAATCAGGGATGTTGGAGTACATCAGTTGTTTTTCAACCTCTATTTCTTTTACCAGACCACCAAGACCGGTGCCTAAAATAATGCCTATTTCGGGTTCAAAATCGCCAATGCGGCTTTTAATGTATTGAGCTGTGCTTTGAATATTTTCTAACATAATCTGTTACTAATTTATCAAACTGTTTTTGTTGGTTATTTAAAAACTCAATACCAATAGGCAATACCAAAATATTAAGTTTTTTCACCACCTGCTGCAGATCCTGTTCCCCTAAACGCTGTGCGTCCTTTTCTGTTGTGATGATCAGTTTTTTTTGTGCAGTGCAGGCCAAAAAATTATCGGCAAGTTTACTGATATTTTTTAAGCTAAACTGGTGATGGTCGGGATATTTATGATGGATGATGTGTTGGGTTTGGTTTTTTAAATGCTCCAGCAAAGGAGATGCATTAGCTATCCCCGTAAGCAGGAACAGGGTTGTGGTATCGTCGACCATGGTATCGGTAACCTTTCCGTCCATATCCTGAAGCGGTAAATAGCTTATCGATGTGAAAAATATGGCCTGATGTGGTAGTGGATTTATTCGCTTAATAACAGCTGCTTGTTGTTCGGGATCCAGAGTTGTAGGACATTTGCTGACCACGATAATATCGGCGCGTTTGCGTCCGGCAAAAGGCTCGCGCATATTTCCCGCCGGCAGTAATAAACGTGGCTCGCGGATGCGGTTATAGTCAAACAGCAAAATGCTGAAACCTGGTTTAACAGCCCGGTGCTGATAGGCATCGTCCAGAATAATGAGGTTATGCGATGCCTGTAATTGTTCAATGCCCTCTACCCGTTTCTCGGCCACAGCTATAGTAACGTTAGGGAATTTGTTTTTGAACTGTGCCGGCTCATCGCCGATGTCAGATGTCTGTGCATGAACATCTGCAACCAGGAACCCTTTTGTTTTACGACCATAGCCGCGGCTTAGCGTGGCCAGTTTATAATTTTCTTTCAAGAGACGGATGAGGTATTCAGTCATCGGGCTTTTACCTGCGCCGCCCACATCCAGGTTGCCTACGGCGATCACCGGGATGTTAAACGATCTGCTCTTAAATACCCCAGTATTATAACACCAGTTACGGATAACCACCACCAAGCCATACAGCAACGAGAAAGGAAATAAAAGCCAGCGGAGGTATATCATAGGTAATGACTGATGAATATAGTTATTTGATATCTATCAGTAATAGGTCATCAATCCGATCAAAATGTTTTTTATTTAAGGTAGCAACGGGTAAATTATTACTCATTGCAACGGCTGCAATAAACAAGTCAGGTTTAGCAATTTGTTTGCTTTTAAGTTTTAAGCTTTTATCAATTTTAACTGCTTCCATAGCAGCATTACTGTCAAAACTAAATACTTCAATGTTTTCAAGAAGCTTTTTCCAATAATCTATTTCTTCTTTCTTCTTGACACCAGTGTAGATTTCAAATTCAGTAATCGTACTGATGCAAAAGCTGTAGCCATCGTCTAATAATGAAATTAGTTTCGAATTCGATTTATTAGATTTTCTGAAAAAATCAAGGAGTAAGGAAGTATCAGCCAATACTTTTTTATCCGCCATGGGGTATATATGCTTTGGTTGCAAGCATTATGAGTATTTATTTACTTCTAATCCTTACCGGTTTATTTTTAGTCAATCATTAGAGATTATTCTTCTGCTATAATAGAATCTGATGCATTCTTTTTAACAGATTCTATGTCATTGTCACGGCTAATCTCACTTTCATACATGTGGCTTTTGCCTATCACCTGACCGTTTGCATCTTTAAGCTTAAAATAAAACTTTCCATTTTTGGAATCCACTCTTTCATAATGCTTATCATCGAGAGCATTCTTTTTTACAGATTCGATACCATTATGCATAGCAGCAGTTGTCGTATATCCCTCGCTGGAAAGAATAACCTGACCATTAGTGGCTATAAGGTTAAAATAATGTTGTCCGTCTTTGCCTGTCATGGTTCGAAACTTTCCTCCCGTTTTAGGTACTTGATTTACGCGAGTATCCGTTTCCCGCCATTTATCAATCTCTTTGCGGGTTTGTTCAATAGTTGCAACTTGCTCGTCGGTAAAAACCGGGGCATCCAATAGAAATGACCTTAGATCTTTTTGTTGCGTATCTTCTACAGATTCTTTTTCCAGCTCTTTTTTAAATCTTAATAACTGATCTTTCGGGAGCTGCTTTACGATCTTAATCAAATTCTCAAAGCCTATATCAACCTGAATTTGCATAATCAAATTTACAAAATTTATTTAAATTAGTTTTTATTACAACCATCCCCCATGAAGCTCAAACTACTTATACTTTTACTCACCATTACTTCAACCGCCTTTGCCCAAACCGATCGTAAGCTTACGCAACAACTTAACGATGCGGTTAAAGGATTTCATGGCCAGGTAGGTATTTATGTGCAAAACCTTAAAACCGGTAAAACCTCGGCTATTAATGCCGATACCTTGTTCCCGACGGCCAGTATGATCAAGGTGAGTATTCAATGTGGTTTAATGGATAAGATTGAAAAAGGTGAACTGCAATACAACCAGAAACTGGTTTACCGCGATTCGCTTCTGTATAAGGGAGAAGATATCCTGGGTTCATTTAAAGATAAAGACACGATACAGTTGAGCAAGGTAGCCCTGCTGATGATTACCATGAGCGATAATACAGCAAGCACCTGGTTGCAAAAGCTGGTAGGCGGCGATTATATTAACAACTGGCTGCAACAAAACGGATTTAAGGTAATGCGGGTGAATTCCCGCGTTCCCGGGCGCGAAGCTATCCGCAGTATTTATGGCTGGGGGGTAAGTACGCCGTTTGAAATGTGCCGCCTGTTCACCATGATCAGGCAGGGTAAGGCGGTTAGTCCGGCTGCCAGCGAGCGCATGAGCCGTAACATGGCCCGTATTTACTGGGACGAGAAAGCGCTGTCGCAGATCCCGCCTTATGTGCAAACTATATCTAAACAAGGCGCCGTTGATGCTGCCAAATCAGAAACCGTGCTGGTGAGCGCCCCTCATGGCGATTATGTATTTTCGATCATGACCAATCATAATACCGACCAGCGCTGGGTGCCCGACAATGAAGCAAGCGTACTCATCAAAAAGGTATCGGCCCTGCTATGGCATTACTTTGAACCCGGCAGCAACTGGAAACCTGCCGATGGGATTGATAAGTATATGAAGAATGAGTAGTGTGAGTTAGGAGTCTTAAGTCTCAAGCTTTAAACACATTTCAGTAATATTTCTGTTCCCTGCTTCTAATATGCAGGCCGTTTTATTATAATTGGAAAATATATCAATGTGTGTTTCTGACACCTACCAATTGCTGCCTTTATGATGAAACCAATATTTACCTTATTAGTACTGATACTGTTTGCTGTTGCCGCAAAAAGCCAAACCCACGCCAATTTATCGGGTACGGTAACCGATGATAAAACGCAGACTATAGCCGGAGCCTCGGTTTACCTGCTCAATACCAATTATCATACTATCGCTGATAAAAACGGGAAATTTATATTCAGAAACCTGGATGCCGGTACTTACACGCTGCATATCAGCGCGGTAGGTTATGCTGCCAGGAACCAGGAAGTAAAAATTGGGGGAAGCAGCCAATCCATTGATATACGATTAAAAGATGCCGCCAACCAGTTGGATGAGGTTACTGTAACCGCCCAAAAATACGAAGAAGATGCACAGCGGGTACCCATCAGTATTTCCACGTTAACGGCAAAACAGATACGCGACTACCGCCTGTGGGATCTTAAAGATCTGACCGCTATTGCGCCCAACCTTAATTCGGCTGGTCCGGGCGATAACCGTACGGTTAGTGGTATAAGGGGTATCGTAACTACTTCGTATGACCCCGCAGTAGCCACCTATGTAGATGGGGTGAACCAATATGGCCTCGATACCTACATCCCCCAACTGCTCGATGTGGAAAGGATTGAAGTTTTGCGGGGTCCGCAGGGAACCCTTTACGGTCGCAATGCTACCGGCGGGGTTATCAATATCATCACCAAACAACCTACCAATGCTATAAGCGGTTTTGCCGGACTTGATTTTGGGAATTACGGGCAGCAACGCTATACCCTGGGTCTGCGTGCACCGCTCATTAAGGATAAGTTATTTTTAGGCGTTGCCGGTGTTTATTCGGGTTTTAACGGTTTTTATACCAATACCTTCAACAATACCCATTTTGATAAGCAGCATTTCTTTTTAGGTAATTACTACCTCAAGTTCCTGGCTACCTCCAAACTGGCGTTGACCTTAAATGTTAAAAATTATAACAACCGCAATAACGGTGCTTTCCCGCTGGCAGGTTCTCCGGCAGATGCTTTGAGCGATCCGTTTAAGGTAGATCAGGACGCGACCACCAAAATGATCGATAATACTCTTCAATCCTCGCTGGCTATTAGCTATGCCGGGCGCGATTTTAACTTTACCTCCCAATCGTCATACCAGGTTAATAACCGGTATTATACTACGCCTATTGACGGTGATTTTTCCCCCATCGATGGTATCTCGATCATCAACAATTATGGTGGCGACTGGAACAAGGTGAAAACCGGGATACAGGAATTTCGGTTTACTTCACCCGCCTCATCAACCTCGGCTTTAAAGTGGACAGCCGGCGCTTATGGTTTTTATCATTACGCGCCTAACCGCCAGGGTACCCATTTTGGTGCCGATGCGGCTGCCGTGGGCTCACCCATGACCGATTTCACCAGCATCAATACCAATACCGATCGTAACCTGGGAGCTGCCATTTATGGCCAGGCAACTTATACTATAAGTCCTGAGTTTGATATTACCGCCGGGCTGCGTTATGACCACGAACATAAGAAAGAAAGCATATTGGGCGAATTTCAGCCCGATGGGCAGGCGGCCATAGTAACCCGGTCCGATACATCTTCAAAAGCTAATTTTAACGCCTTTTCGCCCAAATTGAGTGTGGCTTATCATCTTTCGGCCAATAATAACCTGTATGCCAGCTATAGCCGTGGCTTTAGGGCAGGTGGTATTACAGAACTGGGCTCAGACCCTTCGCAACCACCGCTGTATACTTTTAAACCGGAGTACAGTAATAACTACGAGATTGGCTCAAAGAATAACTTTTTAGATAACAAGCTGCGCCTGAACATTACCGCGTTTTATACCCGGGTAACCAACGCGCAGGTACCTACCCTGGTATTGCCAGATGCCATTACCATTACCAAAAATGCAGGCAAACTAAGCAGTAAAGGTGCCGAGCTGGAGCTAAGTACCACCCCGGTAAAAGGCCTGGCTTTTGATTATAATTTTGGATATACCCATGCCCGTTATACCAGCCTGGCGGTAGGTAACAATGGACAAATTGTTGATTTGAAAGGTAACCACCAGATCTATACGCCCGATATTACCTCTATGCTGGCTGTACAATACGGCTATGAGCTGGGAGGCCCTCAAAAAGTAAAACTGGTGGCCCGTGGCGAATGGCGTTACCTGGGCGATCAATATTTTGACCTGGCCAACCAGATCGAGCAAAAAGCATACAGTAAGTTCAACGCGAGGTTAGGGTTGGATACCAAAAATTTCAGCCTGTTTTTCTGGGAGAGCAATATCGCCAACAAAAAGTATATCGATTATGCCTATGACTTTGGCGCATCTCATTTAGGCAACCCGCGTACTTATGGTGTGTCGTTAAGCACCAATTTTTAGGGGATGAGAATGCTAATATCGAACATTGGATGTCGAATTTTGAATGATGATTGAATTAGGAAAGAATCAGAAAAATTCCAAAATCAGAAAAATCACAATTCAGCAATCAACGAAATCAGCGAAATCAAAAAATATCAGCGGTTAGCTTTTCATCTTCTTCAACAAAGCCTCTACCACCTTAGGAAAATGATGATGCTCCAGCTGCTGGCCTTTAAACTTAACCATCTCCAGGTTGTCGCCCGGTTCAATCCTGAATTTAGATTGGTGGATGATCTCGCCTTCATCAAACTGCTCATTCACAAAATGTATGGTAATACCGCTTTCCTCTTCGCCGGCTTCCAGGATGGCTTTGTGCACATGATCGCCATACATACCTTTGCCACCATATTTGGGCAGCAGGGCAGGGTGAAGGTTAATGATCTTGTTGGGGAAGGCTTTTAATAACGATGCGGGTACCAGCCATAAAAAGCCTGCCAGTACAATAAGGTCAACCTGCAGGTTTTTAAGTAGTCTGATCACATCGTCGGTTTCAAAAAATTCATACCTGGTAAATATGTGCGATGGTACTTCAAAGTTATCGGCCCGTTGTAATACATAAGCCTGGGGATTATTAGTAAGTATCAGCACTACTTCGGCATCGGCATTGCGTTTAAAGTGCTCCATTAACTTTTGGGCGTTTGACCCTGAACCTGAAGCAAAAATGGCAATTCGTTTCTTCATTAAAATTTGGGGCTTTTCAAAGGTGATGATGTTACCTGTAAATGTTTATTTATAGGGATTTGTTTTATGCTGCTGGTAATTTTATTATAAAAAATCACTGGTATCATAATCCAAATATAAAAGTTTAGTTATTGTGTTACTGCTTTTTGCTTGATAAATCCGTATCGCACAATTCTTCGCCTGGAGGTTGATGAATAATTCGGCTGCACATCCCCCGTTTGCAATACCAGGGAATAAACCCCCAGGGTAGATATCTGAGCATTGGTAAAAGGTTGTGTATCTTTTATAACCGCCCCTGCGTTGCCGGTAGTATCCTTGCACGTTATGTCTGATACTAAATAAAGTCGATTCTGAGTAAGCGACCAGTTGCCGGTTGTTTTTTGGGCCAGGCAGGCAAAATTCACAAATGTGCAGGTATTGTTGGTGTTGAAAGTGAATGTTTGGGTCGAGTCGCAGTTAACATATAGAGTATCCGTGCTGCCAATCTGCGCATCACCAACATAATTGTTAACCTGTACCGTAGCCAGCAGCCAGGTGCCGGCTGTGAGCAAATGCGGTATATTGCTGTCTGCATCCTTTTTACAGGAGTTACTCAGCAGGTTAATGATAACTAAGCCTAAAACAAAAACTAACGGAGTTTTATTTTTCATAGAAAATACGCAGGCAAAAATAAATATTCCCGGTTATTAGTTGGCAACCAGGACGTAATAATAACTCTTTTAAACTGAAATTATTTTAATAAGCTATTTAAGCGTTTTACACCTTAAACATCAAGACGGATTCAGGATGCATGTTTTATTTTTACTTTTGATTTTTGACTTACTACTTACTACCATGCGTGTACCCTTCGAAAAACTGAAAGCCGAATTTAAACGAATCCTGACTGGGATTGATTTTGCCGATGATAAGGCCGAAAAATGTGCCTCCATTTTTGCAGAAAACAGCAGGGACGGCGTTTATACACACGGCCTTAACCGTTTTCCGGTTTTTGTGCAGCATGTAAAAGATGGTCTGGTAAAACCCGCTGAAGAACCTATAAAAGAAGGGGGCTTAGGCGCCATTGAACAATGGGATGGTAATTATGGTCCGGGTATGTTGAATGCCCGTATCTGTATGAACCGGGCTATTGAACTGGCACGCGACAATGGTATAGGCTGCGTAGCCATCAAAAATACCAATCATTGGATGCGCGGTGGCACTTACGGCTGGCAGGCTGCCGAGGCCGGTTATATAGGTATCTGTTTTACCAATACCATTGCCAATTTACCGCCCTGGGGCGGACTGGATCCGCGTTTGGGTAACAACCCATTGGTCATTGCCGTGCCCCGCAAAAACGGGCATGTGGTGCTGGATATGGCCATATCGCAATATGCGGTTGGTAAGCTATACCAGTACAAATCACGAGGGGAACAATTGCCGCTGCCCGGTGGCTACGATAGCGAAGGTCATCTGAGTACCGATGCCGCGGCCATACTGCAGTCGGAGCGTTTGCTGCCGGTTGGTTTTTGGAAAGGTTCCGGACTTTCGCTGGTGCTTGATCTGCTGGCTACGGTTTTAAGCGGCGGTAATTCCACCGCCAGGATCACTGCTAATGGCAAAGAGGCCGGCATTTCGCAGGTGTTTATCTGCATAAAACCCAAGGACGACGACCATACCGCTACCCTTATCGAAGAGATCATTAGCTATACCAAAACCAGCAGACCCGAACACGATAGAACAACCATATCATATCCCGGTGAAAACACGCTGAAAACACGCGCGCAAAATTTAAAAGAAGGTGTTTTGGTGGATGAAAAGATCTGGAATACGGTGCTGGGACTGTAAGAGAGAATCAAGAGATAAGAGTCAGGAATCAAGAGCCGGGAAACATGCTTAGAATAACAAAGAAAGTCGGGGTATGTGCGATTCCTTCCTTGGGGAAGGGGAGGTAGGGGTTTGTGAAGTAATACAGATCTAATACTATGCGTATAAACCCCTCCCTGCCTTTACCCTCTGCCCATTTCACCCCGCCGAAGGGAGGGAATTAGAACAGATAATTTAGAAAAATCAAATAAGTCATGCCGAATTTATTTCGGCATCTCACCTGCAAAGTTACAGACAGGTATGGTTTTAAACCTGCTGATGGGGTGCTGAAACAAGTTCAGCATGACCCATATTTTGTTCCGAAATCTTATTTCTTGACTCTAATCTCTTGACTCTCTTTTATTCCCCAATCATCATACCCTCAAACTTTTCCCAAAAACCGTCGCGAGGAACGGGAGCAATGATCGTCACCGGTTCATTTTTAACCGGGTGGACGAAAGTTAGCTTGCGGGCATGTAAACAAATGCTTTTACGCAGACTGCCGCGGGGATAGCCATACTTATTATCGCCAACAATAGGTGTGCCCAGGGTGGAGAGCTGCACCCTGATCTGGTGAGGTCTGCCGGTTATCGGGTCAACTTCAATGAGGTAATAGCCGTTAAGCTCCGCAACCAGTTTGTAATGCAGTTCGGAGCGTAAACTGCCCTGCACTTCTTTATCATGGGCTTTGGTCACATTTTTTTGTGAGTTTTTTACCAGCCAATGCACCAGGGTACCCGTTTCTGGTTGCGGGCGTTTGCGCACCACGGCATAATAAGTTTTATGCATATCGCGGGCCTTAAACATTTTGTTGATCCTGTCGAGCGCCTTGCTGGTTTTGGCAAACAGGATAACGCCGCTTACCGGGCGGTCCAGCCGGTGCACCACGCCTAAAAACGCGCCGTTGGGTTTGTTGTATTTTAGGGCGATGTATTTTTTAACCTTTTCATCCAGCGGTTCATCGCCGGTTTCATCAACCTGTACAATATCACCGGCGCGCTTGTTCACGGCAATAAGGTGATTGTCCTCATAAAGGATATCCTTATCGGTAATATCGTAGCTGGTATAATTAAATTCGGGACGCATCTTTTTATTTCGGAATTGGGATTTTCGATTTCGGATTTATTCTAATTTCGGAATTCGGATGTAGGATTTTAATATTTATTCAAAAGTCAAAAAATTCTAAATCCCCCAAAATCCGAATCAAAATTCCGAAATCCAAAATCAATTTAGTATTGTTCCTGTTCGTTCAGGAAACTTTTTGA
>Ga0207667_10007704_pt1 | contig 12886 bp, 12 predicted proteins | sample KBSCornC52_FD_184301 | JGI IMG/M metagenome (GOLD analysis project Ga0207667, IMG submission 184301) | Corn rhizosphere microbial communities from Kellogg Biological Station, Michigan, USA - KBS Corn C5-2 (SPAdes) (version 2) | ecosystem: Host-associated > Plants > Roots > Rhizosphere > Soil ...
TTCTTGACGTCTTGTTCGAGTGCCATAGATGGGATCCCCTCTCTGCTTGTTGCGCGGCGCCGGCTCCCGAATGGAGCGGCTCTCTTTCTCCGCGGCCGATAGAACGGCAACCTTGAGATGGTAGCAGGCCTAGGATCAGCCCATGTCGCCGATGCCGAAGTTCTCATCGCTGCACTTCGGACACCTAGACGCGACCCAGGAGGCAAGCGAAGAACCCGAGCTCCTCAAAGACGGGTACTACGACTACCGCCAAGCTGTCCAGGGAATCCTTGAAGGAAGCGCATGGCTGGTGCTTGGGCCAAAGGGGTCCGGTAAGTCGGCCGTGCTGGAGTCAATCCGCTTGAACTGGGAAGGACGTTGGAATCGATTCTTCACGTATTGGAATCTGGCTGGATTCCCGGTTCATGACGTGACGAAGATCCCGACGGGACAATCGCAGGGCCCCTCCAGAACCCAGGCTGCCTGGGAATTTCTCCTACTCCTCCGAGTTGTCGAGACCCTTGATGGAGATCAAAGCCTCAGCGCCCCCGGCACATTCGCCACGATGACAAAGGCCCTTAAGTCAAACGGCTACCTAACCTCAGACTGGACTGCAAAGGTTGCCAAGTGGTCGTCGACGCGGTTTAAGTTCGACGCGAAAGTCGTCGGCCTCGAACATCAAGTTGAAGCGGAAACGGTAACTCCTCTCGAAATCAGCGCCTATTTGAGGGACCAAATCTCTCGTACCGCAACACAAAACCTTCATCTCATTGCAATCGACGGATTGGACTCCTTCTTCTTTGAGGCTCAGGACGAGTGGACCTCACTCGCTGGACTCATGCAGTCGGTTTGGACTCTGAATCGGGCGCTGAAGGAGTGGGGTCTACCCGTGTCAGTTGTGGTTGCTGCGCGTTCCGACATTTTTGACATGCTTCCTGGCCCTGAGCTCAACAAGTTGAAGCCACACTCTGTTCACCTCGATTGGCACGCAAATGGCATCGGAGCTCAGAATCATCTTTGGAAGCTGCTTTCGAAGAAGGTGGCGGTGGGCAAACCCGAAGTCACCAATGTCGTCTCCCAGTATCTGAACCGTGACGTCGTCATCGGCCCGCATCGCAACCTCGCTGAGTTCCTGCTCGACAACACGCGCCTCCTTCCTCGTGACTTGGTGGCTCTGATGGGTCACCTTCAACGCGACTACCAGGGGAACGGAACCGTTCCCGAAGACAACGCCAAACGCGCTGTCCAGACCTACGCGGAGGAGTACTTCGTCGGCGAGATCTTTGACAATCTCGCAGGCGTGTTGGAGCCGGGATACGCACGCCAAGTAGCAAGTTTCAAAGACGCCCTCCGCACTGCTCCCTCACGTTTTTTCACCTTTGACTACCTGACAAATGAACTCTCCGGGGAACTGGACCCAATCCAAGTCAAGGCGCTCCTAAAGCAGATGTTTGAAACCGGCGGAATTGGAATCCGAAACGGGTCCTACACCGACTTTGTCTTCCGAAAGATTTCAGGCGCGGGGTTCACCACGAGGTATGAATTCATGCTGCATGATGCCCTCACCCGCGCGTGGCATCGTCCTTGGAAACAATCGGATTGAGGGCTTCCCGGGAGGGATCGCGCAGCCGCCGGTCCCGGCTCGACTACCCACCGCGGCCCTTCAACGGGTAGTAGTGAGCGAAGGCAACTACCCGCTACCCTCGCCTGAACGCCGAGACCCGAAGACTGCATTGATCAGGGAGAGACCGCACATGACCGATGTCACACCGACGACACCAGGCGGCCCGCCCGCAGGCTGGTACGACGACACCACTACGCCCGGTCGCCAGCGCTGGTACGACGGCACGACCTGGACCGACCACTATCAGACTCCTGCTGCACCGGCCGCACCAGCGGCACCAGCCGTACCTGTTCAGCACGTCACCGGCCCGGCCACCGCGGCGAGCCTCAACGTGCACCGCGACGTGATCTACACGCGGCCACAGCAGGGCCACTCGCTGATCCTCAACCTGCTTCTCATCGGACCACTCACGCTGTGGATCACGACGATCTACTGGTCAGTCTCTCCGAACCACTACTGGCACGCCTGACGAGGTCCAGTTGAAGGACAATCGCGCCCAACCGGAAGCGACTGAGGGCGATCCGGCGCTCCCCTCCGTAGTCAACGACTCGAACGACCACCCGGGAGCAGAAGTCTCGAAGGTTCCCACGACCTCCTTGCGGAACTTGTTCACAGCACGTCTCGTCAGCGTGTGGACTACATTCCGCGCCACTAAGGCCTTTCGGCCAATCGCGATCGGCCTGATCGTTTTCGCCGTCGTGGCCGCTGGACTAGCCATATACCTGCCGTGGGAACTCAGCAAAGTCGCTCTGCCCGACGTCTCGAAGTTGACGCTCGCCGAAGCCAAGTCACAGCTTGCCGACCTAGGCATCAACCTAACCGTGCACGTCAACCATCGCCCCGACTCACGGTTGGACGCATTTTGGGCGGTGTCTAAGCAGGACCCCACGCCCGGGACTCGTGTCTTGCCCAACTCACAGGTCAACTTGTCGGGTCACCTCGTCGACGTGACAGTGCCCGTCATGAACACCCTCACATCCGAGGGCAAGGCCGAAACGATTCTTTCCGCCGACGGACTATCGGGCCAAGTTCAATATGCATACATCGATGGCTCCGGGCTCGCGGGGATCGAGTCAGTACAGCCTTCTACACTCTCTAAGTTCCTCGACGATGCGGGCATCCACGGGACCGCCCGCACAGACGGTGTCCCGTTTCCGGTCACTGTAGATGCGGCCTTCCTGTCATCTTCGAAAGCCAACGTGGTGATCCCGAGCGACGTCGCTGGCACGAAAGTCCGGGCCGGGACCACGGTCGGGCTGGTCCTCGTTCCGCCCATCGCGATCGTTCCACAGTTAGTTGGGAAGTCAGTAGCGGATGCGCGTACAACCCTGACAAGTGCGTTCCTGACCGGAAACTTCGGCACGAGCCAGGACTGGTACTCGGTACAGAGTCAGAGCAGCCCTGCGGGATCGCTTTTCATGATCGGATCGGGCACCTTGGCGATCACTGCCCTGCCAGATTTCGGTGCATTTCCAGCGCTTGACGGCCCAACGTGGGCCCAAATCATCAAGAACCCAGACGCATATGTGGGCACCAGGGCCATTCTCTACGGAAAGGTGGTCCAGTTCGATGTGAACACGGGATCGTGCGCCTTCCGAATGAATACCGGGCCGGCGCAGACGCGGTATTCATTCGACTACAACCAGAACACCTACGTCGAAGCGGGTGCTAATGACTGCAAACTGCTCGGGCCTATCGTTCAGGACGATCATCTGCGTATATGGGTGACGGTGACGGGGTCGCGAACCTATTCGACGACGATTGGCGGCTCCGCGACGGCGCTAGAACTCGACATCTGGCGTTTTGACGAGCTTCCAAAGCAGGCGTACTGAACCCAGGACTTAGTTGTCGCCCGGCACTTGACGCGCAACCCGCGCCGCAATCGCACCCCCCGACGGATGCCCGGCCACCACCCGCTCGAGCACCGCGATCACGGTCGCGAGCTCGGCATCCGTCCCGATGCCGTCCAGCCCCGCGTACATCGCCTCCTCGATCCCCCGCACCTGCCTCTCGAGTGACTCGCCCTTCGCCGTCAGCCGCAGGATGACCTGGCGGCGGTCGCCGGCTTCCGGGGTCGTGCGCGAGATCAGGCCGAGCTCGACGACGCGGTCGACGAGGCGGCTCGGGCTGGTTCCGCTCTCGCAGACCAGCAGCTCGCCCAGGCCGGTGAGGGTCAGGGGCGCGTAGTCGCCGAGAAGGCGCAGCACCTCGGACTGCGCCGGCGTCAGGCCGAGGGGGCGCAGCGCGGCGGCGAGGCTGCGGTTGCCTTCGCGCTGGGCGGCCAGGGCGAGGTAGCGCAGCTTCTCGGCTCGTCTCATGAAGCCATCTTCGACCCGACCGCGGCCGCGAGCAGGCCGGACGCGGCGGGGTCGTGCGCGGCGAGCACGACGAGCTCCGGATGCCGCTTCCGCAGCCCCAGCACCGCCCGCGTCGAGGCGAGCAGGCCCCGGTGGTCACCGACCCCGGGCACGTGCTCGCCGGCCAGGAGCTCGACGTCGTAGGTCAGGTCGCCCACGAGCAGCAGCGGGGGCAGACCCTCGGCACGGACCAGCAGCGACATCGATCCGGGTGAGTGGCCGGGCGTGGGCAGCAGCAGCAGGCTGCCGTCGCCGCGCAGGTCGAGGGCGTGCGTGAACGGCGCGACCGCGGCATCCATCGCCTCATCGGTCACCGCATCTGTCACCGCAGGGATGTCGACCACCCGGTACCGCGCCCCCGGCACCCGCACGTGGTCGGCCATCACGCCGTCGAGCGCGGCGCGCGGGCTGTCGATCGCGGACCAGTCGAGAGCGCTCACCACGATCTCGGCGTTGGGTAGTTCGGCGATGCCGCCGATGTGGTCCTGGTGCAGGTGCGAGAGCACGGCCATGGTCACGTCGGACGCCCGGTAGCCGAGCGCCTCGAGCTGCGCCGTGAGGGTGTCGCCGGCTCCGATCGCGAAGCGCGCGAGCCGGCGGTAGAAGAAGCCGACGATGCCGCGCGGAAAGTAGTGCGGGTCGGTGACCGAGGCGCGGTCCTGACCGGTGTCGAAGAGCACGAGGCCGTCGCGGTGCTCGATCACGTAGACGTTGATCGGGCGCGGCGGCGTCCAGCGGCGGCTGGTCAGCAGCCACCAGATCATGGGCGTGCCGGTGCCGCGGGCGTGCTGCGGGCGGATCTGGACGTGGCCGGTGCTCAGCACCGAAACCCGGGTGATGGATGTCATGGTGCTCACCATATGTCGTGTCATTTGATTACACAACATCTTTCTTGCGGCGGGGTGCTCGGCGGGTGCCCACGGGGGGCGAGGCGGTCCCCCGAATGCCCTACTTCCGCTGGGCGGCGGGGTCGCGCATCCTGAAATCAGGTAGTTCTCACGCGTATCCCCCGAACGAACGGAGTGCCCCCATGTCTCTCACCGCTGCCGAGCAAGCCGAGGTCGACGCGGCCAACGCCTCGGGCAAGACGCCGGTCGTGTTCATCCACGGGCTGTGGCTGCTGTCGAGCAGCTGGCAGCCGTGGCGCGAGCTGTTCGAGGCGGAGGGTTACGCGACCCTCGCGCCCGGCTGGCCCGGCGACCCCGAGACGGTCGAGGCTGCCAAAGCCGATGAGGATGCCTTCGCCGGCAAGATGATCCAGCAGGTCACCGACCACTACGCCGAGGCCATCGATCAGCTGACCGGACCGCCGGTGCTCATCGGACACAGCTTCGGCGGCATGATCGCCCAGAAGCTCGCAGGCGAGGGCAAGGCTGATGTCACGGTCGCCATCGATCCTGCGCAGTTCAAGGGCGTGACGGCGCTGCCGCTGTCGGCCCTCAAGTCGGGCGCGCCCGCCCTGCTGCATTTCAACCACACCGACCACGGTGTGACGCTCACCTACGAGCAGTTCGCGTATGGCTGGACCAACGCCCTGTCTGAGGAGGAAGGGAAGGCGCTGTACGAGAAGTACCACGTGCCGGCCTCCGAGATGCCCATCTTCCAAGCCGCGACGGCGAACTTCACGCGTCACTCGGAGGCCGAGGTGACGACCGACGGCGACGACCGCGGGCCGTTGCTGCTCATCGCGGGCGGCGACGACCACACGGTGCCGCCGGCGGTCGTCGAGAACGAGTACAAGATCCAGCAGAAGAACGTGAACGACACCGAGCTCGCGGTGATCCCGGGGCGCGGGCACTCGCTGATCATCGACTCGGGGTGGCGCGAGGTGGCCGACACGGCGCTCGAGTTCGTGCAGCGGTACCTGCCGTAGCGGTGTCGCTCACCCAGTCTGTCGCTCCCGGATGCCCGGCGAACCTTGCCTGCCGAGGTGGCGCGGCCTAGCGTTGGCCGGGTGCCCCCCTCTTTGAGGGCCACAAGCTGCTACTGGATGGGGAGAATCTGCAATGCGCAAACACATTGTCGGAGCGTCGATCATCGCGGTCACCGCGGTGGTCGCGGCGCTGATGGGAGCAGGCTCGGCCACCGCCGCGCCCGCCACGAAACCGATCCCGAACTCGACGCCCGGATGGCTGTCGCACGGCAAGAGCCTCGGCGCCGCGTCGTCGAACGCCGCGGTCAGCGCGCGGGTGTACCTCGCGCCGAACGGCGGACTGGATGCGCTGAAGTCGGCGGCATCCGCCGCGTCGAGCAGCCACCGCTACCTCACCCCGGCGCAGTACCACGCGAAGTTCGACGCCACCCCGGCGACGATCAGCGCCGTGACCAGCTGGCTGACCGGAGCCGGTCTCGCCGTGACGGCGGACCCCACCCACCGCTACCTGGACATCTCCGGCAGCGTCGGAGCCGCCAACAAGGCGTTCGGCGTGACGCTGACGAACTTCAGCCACGACGGACTGCACGTGCAGGCGCCGACCGGCCCGGCCAGCGCTCCCGATGCGGTCGCGGCATCGATCATCGCGGTCAAGGGACTCGACACGACCGTGACGGTGCTCGACCCGGCGACGCAGAAGCCGTCGCCGCCGGACGGCGGGTTCCGCAACGCGCCGGTCTGCTCGCACTGGTACGGCGATCAGAACCCGACGACGCTCGCGACTCCTGACGGCACCGTGCTGCCGGCATTCAACGGGGCGACGCTGCCCTACTCGGTGTGCGGTTACACCGGTCCGCAGCTGCGCGGTGCCTACGAGGCAGGCGCTGCAGCCGGGCTCAACGGCGCGGGTGTCACGGTGGCGATCACCGACGCCTACGCCTCGCCCACGATCGAGGCCGACGCGAACCGGTATGCAACCGACACCGGCGACCCGGCGTACACGGCCGGCCAGCTCACGCAGAGCCTGCCCGGTTCGTTCCGGCAGGTGAACAGCAACAACTCGCCCCGCCAGTGCGGTGCATCGGGCTGGTACGGCGAAGAGACGCTCGACGTCGAGGCCGTGCACGCCATGGCTCCGGCCGCGAACATCCGCTACTACGCGGCGAAGAGCTGTGAAGACAGCGACCTGCTCGACACCTTCAGCCGCATCAACGACGAGGGCGTCGCGAACATCGTGACCAACTCGTGGGGAGGCGTCGGCGACGTCGTGAAGCCGACCCTGCTGCAGGTCTACGAGACGGCGTTCCTGCAGGGTGCGGTCGAAGGCATCAGCTACGTGTTCTCGTCGGGCGACTCGGGCGACGAGGTGGCCAACACGGGGTCGGCGCAGACCGACTACCCGGCATCCGACCCGTATGTCACGGCAGTCGGCGGCACCTCGACGGCGATCACCCAGAGCGGCGTGACGGCTGAGACCGGATGGCAGACCACCAAGTACACGCTCGCGAGCGGGGCCTGGGCCGTCTCGATCCCGTTCCAGTACGGCGGGGGCGGCGGGTACTCGAACAACATCGCGGAGCCGGATTACCAGGTCGCGGCCGGCATCCACAGCCCGAACGGCGGTCGTGCGGTGCCCGATGTCTCGATGGATGCCGACCCGACGACCGGAATGCTGGTCGGCCAGACGCAGACCTTCACGGGCGTCGCCGCGTATGACACCTACCGGATCGGCGGAACGAGCCTCGCCTCGCCGCTGTTCGCGGGCATGACCGCGCTGAAGATCCAGGCCAGTGGTCACGGGCTGGGGCTGCTCAACCCGAGCATCTACGCCAACCACTCGGGATTCAACGACGTGACCGGCACGGGGATCGACGCCGGCAACATCCGGGTCGACTTCGTGAACGGGTTGGATGCCACGAACGGTTACGTCTACTCGGTGCGGACGCTGAACACCACGAACACGACGCTCTCGGTCGGGTCCGGATGGGACAGCGAGACCGGCTGGGGAAGCGCGCGGGTCGGGTGGGTCACCCCGGCTCCGTAGTGCCGTCGGGCGGCTGAAATCGGGCGGCTGGAGTCGGGCCGCTGAAATCGGGTGAGGTGCTGCGGGGTGGTTGACCGCAGCACCTCATCCATAGGCCCTTCGACCCTGCCGCGGGCGGTCTGGGCTTGCTTGGCTCGTGCCATGACCTTCTTCGATGCGATCAAGACCGTGTTCCGCAAGTACGCCGAGTTCGGCGGGCGGGCGACCCGCCCGGAGTTCTGGTGGTGGACGCTCTTCACCACGCTGGTCAGCGCCGCCCTCAACGCGCTGAGCGTGCCGATGTACGGGGTCATGTACTCCCGGATGCTCGACAGCGGCCCCGCATTCAGCGGCGGCTACAGCTCGTTCAGCTTCGCCGGCCTGTGGAGCATCGCCGTGCTGCTTCCCAGCCTCGCGGTCACCGTGCGACGGCTTCGCGACGCCGGGCGCAGCTGGGCCGAACTGTTCTGGTTGCTGCTGCCGATCGCGGGGCTGATCATCCTGATCGTGCACCTGTGCGAGCCGAGCGTGGCGCCGGCCGAACCGGAAGCTGCGGTCGCCGCGGCACCGGGTGTGCCGGCGGCACCGGGGGCGTAGCGAGCGGCACCGAGCGGCGTCTTCTCCTCCACAGCCGGGCGCTGATCGACTTATAAACCAATCCTGATCAGCATATTTACTGTTGGTGCGCCGCCGGTCAGACTCGTCTCATGACCCCGATCGGCAGTGTTCTCGAGCAGGCCACGCGCCTGCTCGAGGGCGCGCCGCCGGCCGAATTTCGGGCGCTGGGCGACGATGACCTGCTCGTTCAGCTGTCCGATGTGGAGCGCCTCGGGCGCCTGGTCGATGCCCTGCGCGTGGCGGCATCGGGCGAGGTGGATGCGCGATCCGGCCGCGAGCGCGGCGACGCGAGCCTGAGCGGCAAACACCAGTGCACGAGTGCCGCGCAACTGGTCGAGCTCGTCACCCGCGTCTCGGCCGCCGAGGCATCGCGGCGGGTGCGGGTCGGGCGGGCGGTCACTCCGGTTGTTTCGCTGACGGGAGCTCCGCTGCCCGCGGAGTTCGAGCACGTCGCGGCCGCACTCTCGGCTGGTCGCCTGGGAATGGATGCCGCGGCCGCCATCATCCGCCACGTCACCGACGCCTCTCGGTCGGCCTCGCCGTCGGCCCTTCGCGATGCGGAGCAGACCCTGGTCGAGCAGGCCGAGACGCTTCCCGCAGAACTCGTCGCCCAGGTGGCGCGGCGGGTCTGCGCAACTCTCGATCCCGATGGCGTACAGCCGCGAGAGAACGAGTTGCGGCGTCAGCGGCGTTTCCACCTGGGGCGTGAGGTCGACGGCATGACCGCCTTCAGCGGACTCGCCGATCCGGTCAACGCCGGCCTGCTGCGAGCGGCGCTCGCCGAGCGCACGGCGCCGTCGCGGCAGCCGCGGTTCGTCGATCCCGACGATCTGGTGGTGAGCGACGACTCGGACACCCTCGACGGCCGCCCCCTCGACGTCCGCACGCGAGAACAGCGGGCCTTCGACATCGTGTTCGGTCTGCTCACTGCCGGCATCCGCGCCGACCGCGATGTCGTCGGATCGCTGCACGGCACCGCGACGGTGAACGTGGTCGTGAGTGCGCGCGATCTGGTCGCGGGCACCGGAGCGGCCTGGATCGACGACGTCCTCTCCCCCGTCTCGACCGCGACGACTCGCGAGATCATCTGCGACGGCGGCGTTCAGCTGCAGATCCACGACGGCGAGGGCGAGATCCTGTGGGAAGGTCGCCGGGAGCGCTACTTCACGCCCGCGCAGCGGCGCGCCCTGGCCGTGCGGGATGGGGGATGCGTCGGGCCGAACTGCACGGCGCCGCCCTCCTGGTGCCACGCCCACCACGTCATCGAGTGGGAGCACGGCGGTCGCACCGACGTGGACAATGGCGCGCTGCTCTGCTCGTTCCACCACCATCAACTGCATGCCGGCGGCTTCCAGCTGAGGATGAACCGCGGCGTGCCCGAGATGCTGGCGCCGCCCTGGCTCGACCGCGAACAGCAGTGGAGGCCGACCACCAAGTCGCGGCTCGCGCGCGCCGCCTGACGGGAGAGGCGGCTGGCGCGCGCCGCCTGACCCAGGGTCGCCTGGCGGCAGGAGTCCCGGCACCCGCTCGCCTGGCGGCAGAGTTCCTGGCGCCCGTGCGCCCGGCGGAGCACGATGACACCATGACCTCGACGCTGCCTCGTCCGCCCTACGACCCCGAGATCGCCGCCGTGCTGGCTCCGCTGGGCGAACCGACACCCAGCCTGACGACCGAGACCCTCGACGAGTTCCGCGCCAGCCGCAACGACACGGCCGATGATCTCGTCGATGCCGCCGCCGCCATCGGTGCCGAGATCGTCCACAGCACCTACCCGATCCCCGGATATCAGGGTGCCGAGATCCAGCTCACCGTCATCATGCGCTCCGACCACGATCGCGCGACATCGGCCCCCGGATTCCTCTTCGTGCACGGCGGCGGCATGGTCATGGCCAACCGGTTCTCCAACGCGGTGTCGATGCTGCCCGCGATGCTCGACCACGACGGCGTGCTCGTGACGGTCGAGTACCGGCTGGCCCCGGAGCATCCCGACCCGATCCCGGTCGAGGACTGCTACGCCGCCCTGGTCTGGACGGCGGACCATGCCGCTGAGCTCGGCATCGATCCGAACCGCATCATCGTGACCGGCCCCAGCGCCGGAGCCGGCCTCGCGGCCGGCGTCGCGCTGCTCGCCCGCGACCGTCGCGGCCCGGCCATTCTCGGCCAACTGCTGGTCTGCCCGATGCTCGACGACCGCATCGACACCGTGTCATCCCGGCAGTACGTCGGTATCGGCATCTGGGACCGCACCAGCAACATCTCCGGCTGGACCGCCCTACTCGGCGACCGCCGTGGCACCGACGAGGTGTCGATCTACGCGGCGCCGGCACGGGCGACCGACCTCTCCGGCCTGCCGCCCGCCTTCATCGAGGTGGGTTCAGCCGAGGTGTTCCGCGACGAGGATGTCGCGTACGCCACCCGCATCTGGGCCGACGGCGGCGTCGCCGAACTGCACGTGTGGCCGGGCGGCACGCACGGTTTCTCGGTGCTCGCGCCGGAGTCGCGCATCGCCCGCGCCGCCGTCGCCACCCGCGCCGACTGGATCGCCGCGCTGCTGGGGGGAGCCGGCTGAGCCGCTGACGGTTCTGTGGGCCAGATCGGGCGCCTCCTCCGCCACCGTCCTGACCATCGCACGCCGCATGCCCGCTTCTGAGCGACTTCCTGGGTGGCATCCGTCAGACTGAGGGGATGCTGCCCGCCCGACTCCTCGACGTGCTCCTGGTGATCGTGCTGCTGGTCTACCTGGGCGAGGGATGGCGCAACGGCTTCATCCGCAGCCTGAGCGCGATCGTCGGCCTGGTCGCCGGTGCCGTCGCCGCGTTCTTCCTGATCCCGGTCGTCGGCACCCTCGTGCCCGACCCGTTCTGGCGGACCTTCTTCGTGGTGTCGACGGCGGTCGCCCTCATCATCCTGGGCAGCATGGCCGGAGCCGGCATCGGCCGCGTGCTGCGCGGCCGGGTCGAGAAGACCCCGCTGCGTCCGCTGGACCGGATCGGCGGCGCGTTCGCGAATCTGGTGATCGGGGCCCTCATCACGGCGCTGCTGGCGGGCAGCGTGGCGTCCCTCGGCATCCCGGTGCTCAGCGCGGCGGTCAGCAACTCGTGGGTGCTGCAGACCATCAACACGATCACGCCCGAACCGGTCACCGCCGCGCTCGCCCGACTGCGGTCCGCGGTCGCCGCGCAGGGATTGCCGGTGATCTCGGGCGGGTTCTCGGGCATCACCAAGTCGCCGGGCGTCCCCAAGGTCGACACCGGCACGTCAGCGCTGGCCGCGGCAGCCGCCTCCGTGGTGCGGATCAACGGCACCGCATACGCCTGCGGTCAGAACCAGTCCGGCTCGGGCTTCGTCATCGCGAAAGACCGCATCGTGACCAACGCGCACGTGGTCGCCGGGGTGCAGCAGCCGATCGTTCAGGCGCCGAACGGCCAGACCCTCGACGGCCGCATCGTCTACTTCGACCCGCAGAACGACCTCGCGGTGATCGCGGTCTCCGGCCTGCATGCGCCGACCCTCGGACTCGGCAACCCGATGGCCGCGGGCGACGACGGAGTCGTCGACGGCTATCCATTCGGTGGTCCGTTCACCACCGGGGGTGCTCAGGTGCTGGCGCGCTCGACCGAAAGCGTCGAGAACATCTACGGCACGGCCCGCACCAATCGCGAGCTCTACACCCTCGCCGCCGACATCGAGCCGGGCAACTCGGGTGGCCCCTTGCTCGAGACCAACGGCTCGATCGCCGGCATCGTGTTCGCCAAGAGCTCGACGGATGCCAACCTGGGCTACGCGATGACCGACACCGTGCTCGCACCGGTCGTACAGCAGGCGGCAGGCCTGAGTGCACCGACCAGCTCGGGATCGTGCATTAAGGGCTGAGTCAGACCCTGCCGCACATCGCTCAGTGTTGCGCGAGGAACATCAGGAAGGTGGCCGTCAGCGAGCCCGCGAGCACGATTCCGACCATTCCCGACACCACGATGCTCAGCACCGCCCAGTTGCGACGGCCGAGCCGTCCACCCCGGGTCTCGCGGATGCCACGCACCCCATACGAGATCGTCGCGGCCACCAGGCCGCCGACCACCAAGAAATGCAGGGTCTCGAGCGCGAGGGCGGCGTTCACCAGGTTCTTCGTGTCGGACGTCAGCACCACGACACCGAGAGCGAATGCGCCCACGACGATGTTGGCGACGATCACGAGGATGGCCAGCTGAAGACTGCGGGTCGCAGCGAGGTCGACGGGCCGACCTTTGCGATCTGTGGCAACCGCGTGAGCGGCGCCGCAGTGGGAGCAGTATGCACTGCTCGGGGCGATTCGCGCGCCGCACAGGGCGCACGAGAAACGGGTAGCGACAGCGGCCTGGGGGAAGACCGTGACGGCGTGGGGGGCGACCGACATGTCCCCCATCCTAGGGACA
>Ga0207667_10007705_pt1 | contig 12883 bp, 7 predicted proteins | sample KBSCornC52_FD_184301 | JGI IMG/M metagenome (GOLD analysis project Ga0207667, IMG submission 184301) | Corn rhizosphere microbial communities from Kellogg Biological Station, Michigan, USA - KBS Corn C5-2 (SPAdes) (version 2) | ecosystem: Host-associated > Plants > Roots > Rhizosphere > Soil ...
CGAAGATGTGGAAATGCGGGATCCCCACCTTCCGGGCGCAGGTCAGCATCGCCGGAACGAACTTCTGCCAGAACTCGGGATTGACGTGTTGCGCGGTGTCGATGCGGAAACCGTCGACGCGGTATTTGGTGATCCACCCGCAATAAATATCAATCATCCCGCTAATGACGCGCGGGTTCTCGGTGAAGACGTCGTCGAGGCCGCTGAAGTCGCCCATCGTGCTGGATTCGTCGCGGAAGGTGCTGTTCCCGCGGTTGTGATAGTAAATGGGATCGTTCAGCCACGCCGGGACCTTCTCGTTGCGTTCGGCGGACGGGACGACGACCGTGTAGGCATAGTTTGGATCGGTGAGCTTCGCGAAGTTGGCCGCGCTCTGATCTTGCTCGCCGCTGAAGCCGGGATTGATCGGCTTGCCAGTTACGCCGCCGCGGCGCTGATAGGGATAATCGGCGATGCTCCGGTAAGGGCATTCATTCTTTCCGGCGCATTCCTGAAATTGGATGACGTCCGCCGTGTGATTGACGACGATGTCCATGTAGAATTTCATGCCGCGGGCGTGGACTGCGTCGACGAGCGCCTTGAAGTCGGCATTCGTTCCGAAATGCGGATCGACGCGGGTGAAGTCGGTGATCCAGTAGCCATGATAGCCCGCACTCTCGTGCCCCGGCGACCCCTGGACCGCCTTGTTCTTGAAGACCGGGGCAACCCACACGGCGGTGGCGCCAAGCCCCTGGATGTAGCCGAGGCGGCTCATCACCCCCTTGAGGTCGCCGCCATTGAAGAAGGCCTTTGAAGTCGGATCGAACCCGGTCTTCAGGCGGTCGCCGGTCAGCCCACCACGGTCGTTGGACGGATCGCCGTTCTCGAAGCGATCAGGCAGCAGGAAATAGATCACCTCGTCCTGCGGCAGCCTGGCGCGATAGTCGCTCGGCGGCGCCGCGGCCGCCCCTACGTTCCAAGTGAGCGCTAACAATGCGCAGGACGCCGCCGTTCCGAGCGATTGCACGCGTTTGATCATTGGCACTCTTTCACTGAATCGCCGACCATGGCCGCGACGAATTCGCGATGGGTCGGCAGGCTCTCGGCCTTGACGCGATAGCTCTTCGCAAGGCTGTCGAGGAACGGCCCGATGTCTTCGCCCGGTACGTTATCAGCGAGCGGCGACCAGCTCTCCGGCACGATGCCCTGGCCGATCATGACCTGGCCCCAGCTGTCGTCGAGGAACAGCTCGTCCTCCTCGCGCATGAACAGGCCGGCTTCGCGGAACAGGGCAATCTTTTCGGCGAGGGTGTCCGGCAGTTCCATGTTCCGGCAATAGTTCCAGAACGGACCCTCGCGGCCGTTCGCGTAATAATGAAGGGTGATGAAGTCGCGCACCCGCGCCCACTCGATCGCGGACAAGCGGTTGAATGTCTCGCGCGCGGACTCGGTGCGGGCCAGATCTCCCGGCAGGACATTCAGCAGCCTGCCGACCGCCGACTGGACCAGGTGGATGCTGGTCGATTCCAGTGGCTCCATGAACCCGGCGGCAAGACCGAGGGCGACGCAATTGCGGGACCAGAAGGTTTCGCGACAGCCGCTCGTGAACCGGATCGGCCGGGGGTCGGCGAGTGCGGCCCCGTCGAGATTGGCGAGCAGGGTTGACGCCGCTTCATCGTCGGAAATGAACTTGCTCGAATAGACATGACCGTTGCCGGTCCTGTGCTGCAGCGGGATTCGCCACTGCCAGCCCGCCTTTCGCGACAGCGCCTGCGTATAGGGGCGGAACGCCTCGCTGGATTCGCAAGGCACCGCCAGCGCGGAATCGCATGGCAGCCACTGGCTCCAGTCCTGGTACGATACGCCCAGAGTCTTGCCGAGCAGCAGGCTTCGAAAGCCCGTGCAATCGACGAAAAAATCGCCCTGCACCTTCCGTTCGCCGTTCAGCGCAAGAGCCATGATGTCGCCGCTTTCGGAATCACGCTCGACATCCAGGATCATGCCTTCGACGCGGCGAACGCCGCGCTCCTCGGCATATTCGCGAAGCATCCGTGCAAACAGCGAAGCATCGAAATGATAGGCGTACGCGAGGTCCGGAATCGTCTTGGAGCCCGCGCTCGTCGACATCCTGCCGAGGCGCGCAGCGGCGATGTTGAAATTATAGTCGCCAAGCTCCCCGGCGACCCCCAACGCGCGCCCGCGGAGCCACAGCTGCCGGAACGCGATCAGCCCGACTCCGCGCCCGGTGTAGCCGAAGCTATGGATGTACGAGTGACCCTCGCCCAGCCAATCGGAAAACTCGATCCCGAGCTTGAAGGTGCCGTTGGTGCGCCGGAGGAAGTCGGTCTGATCGAGGCCGAGGCCGATGATCAGGTTATGGATTTGCGGGATGGTCGCTTCGCCGACGCCGACCGTGCCGATCTCGTCGGATTCGACCAGGGTGACTGAGGCGCGGTTTCCAAGGAAACGAGCCAAGGTGGCTGCCGCGACCCAACCCGCCGTGCCCCCGCCGGCAATCACGATATCGAGAGGCGAGGACTGGCTCATCGAAACTGCACTACGGTGGCCCGGCGGGGCCGCAACCCCGCCGGAACCGCTCTAGGTCAGAAGCCGCGCTCTGGCGCCGGCGCCGGTGGCGGCGGAGGCGGAGGAGCCGGGCAGGTCGCCGTCGCCAGAATCACCGATCCATCCGCGCACGTCTGAGTGGCCGGCGGCGGCGGCGGTGGAGGCGGAGGCGGCGGAGGCGGCGGTGGCGGCGGAGCCGCGCGGGCGCCGAACTTGTAGGTCGCACCGAGGAGGAACCGGCGCCCGTACACCTGGTATTTCAACCATGAACTGGGCTGAGACGGGATGCTGATCGTCGCCGAGCGTTCGTTGTTGAGATTCTGCCCCTGGAGGAAGACAGACAGGCCGGCGAGCGCAGACGTAGCCGGGAAGTCGTAGCCGATCTGCGCATCGAAGATGGTTTCGGCGAGCACGTGCTGGCGATCGAGGCCGCCGCTGAACAGCACGAAGTCGCCGAGGAAGCCGGAACGATAGCGCATGCTGCCGCGGATGCTGAAGCCGTGGTTCTCGTAGAAAGCAGTGAGGTTCGCTACCCATTTCGAATAACCGGGAATCGCACTCGGATTGCCGTTGAAGTCCGTAATGCGAGTCTTGGTGTACCCGCCGCCGCCCGTAATTCCGAAACCGTCCAGCGCAGGTGAGAAGATGTCGAACGGCAAGGTGCCGGCGATCTCACCGCCGTACATATAGCCGCCGTGCGTGTTCAGGCTGGTATCGAAGAAACCGATCGGCGTTGGCGGAACGGTTTGATTGGCGGGCACGGGGAACGGCGAGAAGTCGAAGGCCGTGTTGGTGCCGCTCGCGATGTAGGTATCAATGTGCTTGTAGTAGGTCTGGAGGGCAACGTAGCCCTTGTTCCCGAAATATTTCTCGACGTTGAGGTCGAGCGCCTTGGCCTGGTAAGGCCTCAGGAACGGATTGCCGCCGCTACCTCGATAGAGCTTGATGTCGTTGTTATAACCGAAGCTCACGCTGTTATTGAGGTCGGTCAGGCGCGGCCGCATATATTCCTTCGACGCGGCGAAGCGCACGACCCAGCCGTTGTCCCAGCGGAAATTCAGGTTCAGGCTGGGCAGCCACATCCAGTAGCGATCGTGATCGGTCGGGTACGCCGGACTCGCCGAGGTCAGGTTGGTGTGCACCGCCTGGAAGCCGACATTGCCGGTCAGATGCACGGCACCGAGCTCTGCGTCGAGCGGCGCCATGATGTAGGGCGTCCAGACCTTCTCGGTGACGTGATAGCCACTGTTGGGCTGGGTGTTGTCGTGGAAGATCAGCACCCCGTTGTCTTCGAGGGCGCGCGGATCCCACGACAGGATCGGTCCGAAGCCGCGATCGAGCGTGAAGGATGGCTGCAGGAGATTGGCGGGAATGGCGACCTGGCAGCCAACGGCTCCCGCGGTATTGCAATAGCCAGCGGGCAGGTTCGAACCGCCCGGCGGTGACAGAAAACCTTCGATCTGCGACAGCGTCTTGTCGCGATCGGTATAATCGAATCCCACCTTGATGGATTTGACGAAGCTCCCGACGTCCCGCTCGACTTCGGCGCGCGCCTCCTTGAGATCATCGTTGCTTGAACGCAGCTTGTCATAGCCGGCCTGTACGGGCGAGCTGCTCCAGCCCTCGACGTCGGTCAGAACGAGGGCCGGATTGGCTCCGTTGTAATTGCTGACGAACTCCGGCCCATGGTCCGTGACCTGGTACGAGACCGTGGCGGTCGGTCCGGTGGACGCGTGGCCGTTCAGGAGGCCCGCGGTGGTCTCAATATGGTGCTCGGTCCGCTTCGTCTGGGACCAGCTGAGGTCGGCCATCGCGCGCCAGCCGTTGTGGCCATCCCATAACGTGTTCCAGCCCAACGCATATTGGTTGGCGCGGTGATCGGTTGCGTAATTCTCGATCACCGGCGTGCCTGCGATCGTCGCCGCCGTGGCAAGTCCGTTGGTGACCGTCTGGGCCAGGATCGCATCGTGCCCGCAGCCGCCGCCGCAAGCGAACGGCATCTCGAAGCCCTTTTGGTCGACGTCGTCGGTGAAGTGCGAATAGAAGCCGTCGAGCGACATCGTCAGATTGTCGTTGAGGTGCGCCTGAAGGGTGGCGGTGGTGCCAAGGCGCTTGAGCTGGTCGGATTCGAACCAGGTCTTGACGCCCTGCATGCCGACGGAGCCGCCGGGGTAACCGACCCAGCCCCACGCATTCCAGTCCTTCGTCGAATAGGGTTCGTTGGTATAGGCCGCCGAAACCGCGAGGCCGATCGTGTCATGCGCGAACTGGTCGACGAAGGTGCCGAACACGCGGCCGCCCTTGTTCTTCGAGCCGGGCAGCAGTTTCTGGTCGACATAGGTGCCGCGGACGCCGACCGCGAGGACACGCTTGCCGTAATCGAGAGGCCGGATCGTGCGCATGTCGATCGAGCCGACGAGGCCGCCCGCTGTATGGTCGGCTTCGGCCGTCTTGTAGACGTCGACGCCGGCCAGGATTTCCGACGGATACTGGTCGAACTCGACCGCGCGGCTGTCGTTCGTTGTCGTCTGCTGACGGCCGTTCAGCGTTGTCGTCGAGAAGTCCGGTCCAAAGCCGCGGATCGAGATGATGTTCGCGCGGCCATTGTTGCGCTGGGCGGCGAGCCCTGGAAGACGCGCGATCGATTCGCCGATGCTGTTGTCGGGCAGCTTGCCGATATCTTCGGCGGTCACCGACTCGACAACGGTCTCCGAATTCTTCTTCTTTGCCGTTGCACTGCGCAGCGCGGCGCGGAAGCCGGTGATGACGATCGCGTTCTGAGCAGTCGCCGGCTGGTCCGTGTTCTGCGGATTTGCCGCCGTATCGCTTGGCGGGGGCGTTGTCGGCTGCGCGGCCGCGGCGCTTGCCGCGCCCGTAATCGCGGGCGTTGCAGCTTGCGCGTCCTGGGCCCAGGCGGGCGTTCCAGCAATCACGAGCGCGAGCGGACTCACTGCCGCCGCCAAGCGCCAACGCGAAGAAAAACCGGTCATGAATCACTCCCCCTCAAGCGGCCTGTTGGCGCGCAGATTTCGGCGGGGGCTGTGAAACCCCTCTCCCAAGCCTAGGGATATCAGAGCTTTGCGGGAGCGAAACCGGGGCAACGGCTATACATACGTATTCAGCACGCTAGACTTCGCGTTCGATGATGCAGAGGCGGCCGACCTCTTTCGACATTGCGGCGCTGGCAGGGGTCTCGCAGCCCACGGTGTCGCGCGCCCTGTCCGGCAATCCGTCCGTCAGCGAGGAAACTCGGCGCCGGGTGCTCGAGGCCGCCGAGCAGCTCCACTACAAGGTCGACAAGAATGCCTCTGGCCTCAGGCGCCAGCATTCGAAGACGCTCGCCTTGCTGTTCTTCGAGGAATGGCCGGACGGGGCGCTGATCAATCCTTTCTATCTGTCGCTGGTCGGGCCGATGGTCCGCCGGTGCGCCCAGCATGGCTATGATCTGCTGATATCCTTCCAGCAGCTCTCGTCGGACTGGCACGTCGATTATGAGGATAGCCGCAAGGCAGACGGGATCATTCTCCTGGGCTACGGCGACTATCTCGAATATCGGCCCAAGCTGGAGCAGCTGGTGGCGCGCGGCGCGCACTTCGTCCGCTGGGGCACGGGCGGTGACGGGCAGATCGGCACGACCATCTCCTCGGATAATGAACAGGGCGGGTTCGACGCCGCGACCCATTTGCTGCAGCAGGGCTGCCGCAAGATCGCGTTCATCGGCACCGCGGGGGCTGGGTTCCCGGAAGTGGACGAGCGATGGCGCGGGTTCTGCCGCGCGCTTCACGCTGCCGGGATCCGTCCCGACGAGCGCCTCCGTGTCGATGCCGACCCGAGCGAGGACGAAGGCCGCGCGGCCGCCGAGCAGCTCCTCCAGCGCGGCGCCGAGTTCGACGCGATTTTCGCCGCGAGCGATGTCGCCGCAATCGGAGCGATGCACGCGCTCCAGCATGCCGGCCGCGGAGTCCCGGAGACGGCGGTGGTGGGGTTCGACGACATCCCCGCGGCCCGCCTCGCCAGTCCGCCGCTCACGACCATCAAGCAGGATGTGCGTCAGGCGGCCGAAGCGCTGATCGATACCTTGCTGGAGGCGATCGAGGTGGGCTCGGCGCGCGACAAGGTACTTCCGGTCCGGCTAGTGGTCCGGGAGTCGAGCGTACGCCCGGCGGGTCACCACCAGGTCGCGTAAAGCGCGACGAGGATCAGGATCACGCCGATCGCGCCGATATTGAACACGGCCGGAGTCCTGAATGTCACGCCTTCCATCGTCACCCGGTTGGCGTCGCCACGAGCCTTGAACAGCAGCGAGCAGACAATCGCGAGCACCAGCGAGGCGGCGAACACGATTTCCATGCGATGCATGAACGGCACGGCATTGAGCGCGGCGCTGCCGCCATATTGCGCGGGAAACCAATAGACGAAGCTGAGCAGGACCGAAGTCACCGCGGCAGCGATCGCCCCTGCTTCGGTCGCGCGCTTCCAAAACAGGCCGAGAAGGAAGATCACGGTGATCCCAGGCGTGAAGAAGCCGGTGAACTCCTGGATGTACTGGAACGCCTGGTCCGATTTGCCGAGCAGGGGCCGAACGACAACCAGCGCAATGACGATCGAAATCACGGCGACGGTGCGGCCGACGAGCACGAGGTGCTTCTCCATCGCCTTCCCGTCAGGGTCGACACTGTCCTCTGCGCGCGATTTCACGTGCTTCATCTTGGCATAGAGATCGAGCGTGAAGATGGTCGCGATCGAGTTGATCTTCGATGCCATTGAGGCGACGATCGCCGCGACCAGCGCGGCGAACACCAGGCCGAGCAGCCCCGGCGGGAGCAGCCGCATCATGGTCGGATAGGCCTGATCCGGCTTGGCGAGGTCCGGCGCGAGAACGACGGCGGCGATCCCGGGGACGATCAGGATCACCGGCATCAACAGCTTCAGATAGGCGGCGAAAGTGACGCCTTTCTGCGCCTCGGCGATGCTCTTCGCCGCGAGAGCGCGCTGGATGATGTACTGGTTGAAGCCCCAATAGCTGATGTTGGCGATCCACATGCCGCCGATGAGCACGCTGAGGCCCGGCAGGTTCTGGTAGCGGTCCTTATCGTAGACTGCGTTGCCCGTACGCTCGAGGATCATGTGGAAGTGATCCGGAACGCGGCCGACGAGCGTCTGGAACCCCGCGATGACGCCGTGCCCGGCGCCGATCTGCCCGAGCGTCAGGAAGGTGACGACAAGACCGCCGAGCACGAGCAAGGTCACCTGGACGATGTCGGTCAGCGCGATCGCCTTGAGGCCCCCGTAAAGCTGGTAGGCCAGCGCGAAGACCCCAAGCGCGATGAGGGCATAGGTCTGGTCAACTCCGGCGACCTTGGTCACCGCAATCGAGCCGAGCCAGATGATCGAGGTCAGGTTCACGAAGATGTAGAGCGCGAGCCAGAACAAGGTCATTAGAACGCGGATCGCCTCGCCGTACCTTTGCTCGAGGAACTGCGGCATCGTGTAGATCTTGTTCGTGAGGAAGATCGGCAGGAAATATTTGCCGACGATCAGCAAGGTCGCCGCGGCCATCCATTCGTACGAGGCGATGGCGAGGCCGATCGCGTAGCCGGAGCCCGACATGCCGACAATCTGCTCGGCCGAGATATTGGCCGCGATCAGCGATGCGCCGATAGCCCACCACGGCAGGTTCTTCGACGCGAGAAAATAGTCCGACGTGTCCTTCTCGTGCCCCGCTTTCTCGCGGCTGACCCATTGGGCGAGGCTGAAAATTCCGATCGCGTAGGCGATGATGACGATGAGATCGATCGTCGAAAGGCTCATGCCGGCTCCCCTCCGGTGCGAGAGCGCAAATTAGATAAGCGCGGTTTGCTGTCCAGCCGCGATTCAGCGGCGGATGACGGTCGCCTGATAGGGTTGGAGATGGAGGTGACCGCGCACCCGAGTGCCCGAGAGCAGGTCGTGCCCCGATACGGCATAGTCGGCGGCTAAAGACGAAAGGTTGGCAACGATCAGCAAATGCTGCCCGGAACCCGAGCGCTCGACCGCGAGGATGTCATGAGCCGTGGGCAGCACCTGCTGATCGCCCGAGCGGACCGCCGGATTTGCTGCCCTCAACTTTAGCAGCCGGCGATAATGATTGAGCAGCGATCCGGGGTCGCGATCCTCCTCAGCGACCGAAATGCCGTCATTGTCCTTGGCGAAGCGCTCGGTCCAATAGCTCTTCGGCCCCTTGTACCAATTGGCCTGGCCCGGAGCCTCGGTCCGCGCGCTCCACTCGAACGCCTCCCGGTCGCCGATATCCTTCTCGTCGGACTTGTATTCGTTGCGCGGCTTTCCCCGCATGCCGAGCTCCTGCCCGTAATAGATCAGCGGCGTCCCCTTGAGCAGCAGGCTGAGCGTTGCCGCGGTGCGCAGCTTCTCGGGCGTCATCCCGGCATCCGAAGCGGTTCGCGGCATGTCGTGGTTCTCGATGAAGACGAGCTCGTGCTTTCCCGCCGGGACCGCCGCCGCGGTCTTCTCGATCGCATCGACGATCTTGGCCTTGTCGAAGCTGCGGATCGCGCCGGCGAGCGGGAAATCGAAGACGGCGTTCACCCCAGCCCGGCGGAGATAGTCGCCGCCGTATCCCCAGTCCCACTGCTCGGCGATGAACTTCAGCCGCGGGTTTGCCTGCTTGAGGCTGGCGAAAATCGGCTTCCAGAAACCATCGAACAGGTTGGTGTCGATATGCTTGTTGTCGAGGTCGTCCATCATGTGGTCGAGGCGGAAGCCATCGACTCCGTCCGACAGATCGCCGTCATGATTCGGATCGACCCAGCTCATCAGATAATCGGCGGCCCATGTCTTGAAGGCCGGAGCGTTCATGTTGACCGTCGTGATTCCGACGTCGATTCCGGGGAAGCCGGGCGCGATCGTCAGACCGAAGACCGCAGATTCGGGTTTCGTGTTGTCCGGTCCATGAAAAAAGAAAAATCCGCTGTATGGCGATCGCGGGTTGCCGAGCGCTGACCTGAACCATGGGTGGTCGTAAGTGACGTACTGGAATTCCTCGTCGAGGTAGAGCTTCATTCCGCGGGCATGGATTGCCCGGGCGAGGGCGCGGAAATCGGCCATTGTCCCGTACGCCGGATCGATGCCTTGCGGCTTGTCGGGAAAGTAGTTGTGGTAGAATGGCGACGGCTGGATCGGCGTCAGCAGGATCGACGTGACTCCGAGACGCCGCAGGTACGGCAGGCTCTGCTGGATCCCCCTGAGGTCGCCCTGCCGGTCGCCGTTGCTGTCGCGCATCGAACGCGTGAAGATTTGATAGAAGACCTCGTTGTCCAGCGCTGCGGGAGCGGCGGCGACGACGGGGGCTGCCGTCTGGAGGTTTGCCGCCGCGCCCGAGCTGGCCGCAGTCGAGGCTGCCAGTAGGATCGCCAGGAGCCGCTTCACGCGGCGAGCCGGGCGAAATCGGGAATTCGGTTCCAGCGCATCGGCGCCACGCCGCCGTCGTCCGGCGGCAGGAGGTGCTCGATTCGGCGCTTGAGCGGTTCGGGCCAGTCGAGGAAGGTGCTCGGGCTCGCGATGCTCGATGGAATGTCGTCGCCGCGCATGAACCCCTTGTAGGCGAGCGCACGCATCTCGGGCGGCATCGAGCTCCAGTGCGGCATGAACCACAAGGTGATGAGCGGGCGCTCCTCGGCAGTGTTGTTGGCGAACGCGCCGTGGATGAGGCGCGCATCACCGATCAGCACGTCACCGGCCCTCACCGGCACCGCGACCTGGTCGGGATGGTCGGCATAAGCGGCGTTCGAAGGATCCTTGTACGCCTGCATTCCCTCGGAATGGGCGGTGTCGAGATGATGCAACAGATGGTCGAGCCGGTGCGAGCGCGGGATCACCCGCAGGCAGCCGTTCTCAACCGTCGTGTCGGTGAGATAGATCATCGCGAACAATTGGTGTGCTCGCGGCTGATAGGCGCTCTCGTCGTCCCAGCCCCACCAGTCCTGGTGCCAGAACAATGGCGGGCCGCCGCCAGCCTTCGAGATCAGGAACCCGCCGGTGAAGCGCGGGTCCGTCGCCCCGCAAGCGTCGAGCAGGCGGAGAAGCTCCGGGGCGGCGATGAGGTCGGCATATTCCGGGTTATCCGCGAGGTGGATCAGCGAACCGTTCGACTTGACCTCTTCGCGGGATTCGGCGGACGCCCGGAAGAGCGTTGCATGGGCGCGGAGCAGCAGCGAATCCATGAGCGCCGGATCGAGCACGCCACGGGCATGGATGAAACCCAAGTCTTCGAGCTCGCTGCCCAGCCGGCCGGAGTGGATCGCAGTCGCCATGGGCGACCATCATAGGATGGCTGACGGCCTGAGTCAGTTGCCGAGACTATTGCAATGCGCCGGAAAAACTATCGTGCAATTGACTAAATCGGGGAAGCTCTTCTCTTGCACGGATCTCCACTAACTATCACAATGTTGCCATGGCGCCGCGCCCAATCTGTGAGCCGGTCGAGCTTCCGCCCGGCGAGGCAGTCACCGCCGAGCGCGTGATGGTCTCACCGGATAGTGCGAACCTCGGCAGGTTCATGCACTTCCACGACGTGGCCGAGCTCGTGCTGTTCCGGCACGTGAGCGGCACCTTCATCGCGGAGGGCGGCAAACATCAATTGCGCGATGGCGCGCTCATCTTTGTTCCATCGATGCGGCATCACGATTTCGAGCTCGATCGCGGAGCGATGGAATGGGTGCTGGTCCAGGTGGACCCATACATCGTCGAGCGGCTTGGCCTCCAGCATCCGCGGCTGTCGCGCTGCTTTTGCGCGTTTCCCGACGAAGCGGCCCGTGTCCGGATCGATTTGCTTGCCGACTGGCTGCTGGATGCTTCCCAAAGACGAGACCCAAAGGTGGAGCGGATCGTCGAGCTGCTGATCCTTTCGGCCGCCGAATGCGCGACGGGCGAAGTTGCCCGGGAAGCCCGTGAAACCGTGCACGTGGAGCGGCTGCTTCCCGCGCTTGAGCTGCTCCGGACCGCTCCCGCCGAACCGATCGCGCTCGAAGCCGCGGCGACAGCGTGCAGCCTTTCGCCGGCCTATTTCTCGCGTCGCTTCCGCCAGTTGTTCGGAATGACGTTTAGCGATTACGCGCGGACCTATAGGCTGCACCTGGCGGCCAGGCGGCTGGCCGGGAGCAGCGCCGCGATATCGAAGATCGCGTACGGCGTCGGCTTTTCGAGCCCCGCACATTTCTCCCTGCGCTTTCGCGAACGCTTCGGTATGACCCCTCGCGAGTATCGGGCAAGCGCGCGCACCCGCGCGGCCGGATAGGGGAGAGACAGAATGAACCGGCCAGGGACGATCGAGAAGCCGCGGCAATCGCTCTCCGCATTGTGGAATATCTCGTTCGGCTTCTTCGGAATCCAGATCGGCTTCGCCCTCCAGACCGCAAACATGAGCCGGATCTTCCAGGCACTGGGATCGAGCGTCGACAGATTGCCCGCGCTCTGGATCGCCGCGCCTCTGACCGGTCTTCTCGTCCAGCCGATCGTCGGCCATCTTTCGGATCGAACCTGGCTCGGCCGCTTCGGGCGCCGCCGCCCCTACTTCGTCGCGGGATCGATTCTCGCGGCAGTTTCGCTGTTCCTGATGCCGCTTTCGTCGAGCCTGCTGATGGCGGCGGTGCTGCTGTGGGCGCTCGACGCGAGCCTCAACATCACGATGGAGCCGTTCCGGGCGTTCGTCGGCGACATGCTCCGAAAGGACCAGCATACCACCGGTTATGCGGTGCAGACCGCGTTTATCGGAGCAGGCGCGGTGCTGGGATCGATCTTCCCTTACGCGCTCGATTGGTGGGGTGTGTCGAACGCAGCCGGCGCCAGCGGGATTCCCGAGACGGTGCGCATCAGCTTCTGGGCCGGGGGGGCGGCGCTCCTGTTGGCGGTGCTGTGGACGGTCCTTTCGACGCGGGAATATTCGCCCGAAGAGCTGGCCGGCTTTGGCGACGCCGCAGAACATCTCGACACCGAGCAGACCATCGATGCGCTCGCCAACCGCAGCTTCGGAACGAGCATCGTCTGGATCGCCGTCGGCGTCTCCGTTGTCTTCGCGGTAATCGAATGGGCGTTGGAGAAAGAGGTTTACCTGCTCGGCGGATTGCTGATCGCTTACGGCCTGGCGAACGCAGCGGGAATCGCGCTCGCACGGCGCGGAGCAACGTCGAACATGCTCGCGAACATCGTCGGCGATTTCTCCGGAATGCCGCCGCTCATGAAACGTCTCGCGCTCGTCCAGTTCTTCAGCTGGTCGGCGCTGTTCATCATGTGGATCAACACGACGCCCGTCGTTGCGCAAAACTTCTATCGTTCGCCCGACCCG
>Ga0207667_10007706_pt1 | contig 12883 bp, 10 predicted proteins | sample KBSCornC52_FD_184301 | JGI IMG/M metagenome (GOLD analysis project Ga0207667, IMG submission 184301) | Corn rhizosphere microbial communities from Kellogg Biological Station, Michigan, USA - KBS Corn C5-2 (SPAdes) (version 2) | ecosystem: Host-associated > Plants > Roots > Rhizosphere > Soil ...
CACGCTGCCTTCCAGCAGGTACATCAGTTCCATGTGGCGGAAGTACAGGGCGCGGCGGGCATACGGCGTCGAGTCCCAGGTGCCGCACGTGAATTCGCCGTCCTCCGATTTGTAGTCGGTGTAATTGCGGCACACCGGCGTGGGCGTCAGCAGGAGGTCGGGCGACGGGCCGCCGGCCGACGGCCCCATTTCCGGGTTCTCCCTGATCGGCACGATGGCGCCGTCGCCCGCCCGGCTCTTGTTGTAGCGGACGAAGATCAGCGACACCGGTCCTTGCGCCGACCAGGCGAATGCGGCGCCATGCTTGAGGATCGCACTCTGGTTCGGCCCCAGCGTCAGCGCGGTGCCCTGCTGCGTCAGGGTCAGGCTGCCCTCGTTGACGATGATGAACTCGTCCGCCGGGAGCGACTGCACCATGCCGCCGCCGGCGTCGAGGTTGATGACGCCCGCCGTGACCGGGCTCGGGGCCCAGTCCAGGATACGGCGGCTGGCCAGGAAACGGTCTGCTCCGGCCGGCGCGGTCACGGCGATGCCCAGGTTCTGGTCGTGCGCGAACTTGCGCAGGTCGACGAAGGATGGCGTGTTGACCGGGACGGCAACGGCTGCTTGCTGAAAATTCGACATGGTGGTGGTTTGCGTTGAATGTTGATGACAATGAGGTTCACGCCGCGTTCGCGACCGGCGTGGCGAAACGTCCGATGTGGTAACACTCGATCGGCGTGCTCGTGGCGCCGGTGGCGATCAGTTCCGCCATTACCTCGCCCACGCCCGGCCCCAGCTGGAAGCCTTCGCCGGAAAAGCCGAACGCGTAGAACAGGCCGGGCACGCGCGCGCTCGGTCCCATCGCGGGCCGGCTGTCGTCCATGTAACCCTCGATCCCGCCCCAGACGCGGATGATGTGCAGGTGATCGAACGCCGGCATCACGCGCGGCGCGCTCTTCAGCTTGTACAGCGTCCTGGCCGGGTTCACGTAGGCGCGCCGCTTGTCGATGTCCGCAGGTTCATGGCCGCCACCGCCGATGACGATGTTGCCGCGCGCAACCTGGCGGAAGTAGACGACCTGCTCGAACGTCTCCGCGATGGCACCGATGGTCGGCCCGATGGCGTAAGGCACCGGCTCGGTGACGCACATCTGCGGCGACTTGGCGATCATCGGCACCGGCTCGCCGAAGTGGGTGCTGATGCGGTTGCCCCATGCGCCGGCGGTGACGAGGGCCACGGGCGCGCGGAAGGTCCGGCCGTCGGCGGTAGTCGCGACGAAGTCGCCGCCATCCTTCTCGAGACTCGTCATCTCAGTGTTCTCAAACACTTGCGCGCCGGCGCGCACCGCCGCGCGGCCGATGGCCGGCGCCGCCAGGCGGGGGTTCGCATGGCCGTCGTGGGGTGCATAGCAGCCTGTGGTGATTTCCGGGGCAAGGTACGGGAAACGCTCGTGCAGCGTTTTCGTCCCCAGCATCTGCATGCCGATGCCGAAGGATTTTGCTTCCTCCGCATACTTCACCATGCGTTCTTCGTGCGCCGGCGTGAAGCCGGCACGCAGATGGCCATTCAGCAAGAGCTCGACATCCGTCCCGAACAATTCCTTGAACTTCAGCCAGATCTCGCGCGACCGGTTCGACAACGGCAGCTGCTCGATGGGGCGGCCCATCCGGCGCGTGTTGCCGAAGTTGACGCCGCTGGCCTGCTGGCCGATCAATCCCCGTTCGAGCAGGATGACGGACATCCCGCGCTGACGCAGGAAGAAGGCGCTGGAGGCACCCATGATGCCGCCGCCGACGATGATGACATCCGCTTTCAACGCGCTCATTCCACTTCCTCCCGCACCGCCATCGACAGCGGCTTGACCGGCGCCTGGCCACGCAGGCGCCCAACCTGTTCCAGCGGCACGCCGGCCGCATGCGCGATGATTTCCGCGCCCGCGTGTCCGCAATACCGCCCCTGGCAGCGTCCCATGCCGACGCGGCACAGCGCCTTGGCGCGATTCGCTTCCTGCGCCCCCATTTCACGCACCGTGCGGCGCAGATCGCCCGCCGTGACGACTTCGCAGCGGCACACGACGGCATCGTCCGGCAATGCCGCCGCCTGCTGGGCAGGCCACGGGAAGGCCTGTGCCAGGCCCCGGCGGAAGCGGTCCATCTTCGCCTGTTCCGCCCGCAGTCCCTGCAATTCGTCGTCCGACACCATGAATTTGAAATCCTTCAGCACGGCCAGCGCCGCCAGGCGTCCGCCGATCTCGGCGGCGTCGGCCCCCAGCACCTTCATGCCGTCGCCGGCGAGATAGACCCCGGGTACCGACGTGCGTCCGTCCTCGCCCACCTCGGGCAGCCACTGGCGCGTTTCATGGTCGAAGCGGAACGTGCAACGCGCCAGGTCGGCCAGCTGGGTCTCGGGACGCAGGTGGTAACCCATGCCCACCGCATCGCATTCGAAACTGCGCTCGTGTCCGCGGTTGTCGCGGATGACCACGCCCCGCACGCCATCCTCCGCCGAGCCCGTGATTTCGACCGGCGTGATGCCGGTCAGGACCTGCACCCCCGCGCGCTTCAGGTACGACACCAGTGCCAGGCCATTGCGCAGCACGGCGGGGCGCGCCAGCAGCTTCGGCAGCGCGGCCAGGCGGCGCATCAGGGGCGACGTGTCGAGCACGGCCGCCACGTCCGCCCCGGCCTTCACGTATTGCGAAGCGACGAGGTACAGCAACGGCCCGGTTCCCATGAACACGACCCGGCGGCCGATCGAGCACGCCTGCGCCTTCAGCGCGATCTGCGCCGCGCCCAGGCTGTAGGTGCCGGCGTAGTGCCAGCCCTTGACGGGCATGAGACGGTCCGTGGCGCCGGAACAGATCACCAGCGCGTCGTACGGCAAGGATCTGGAACGCTGGTCGCGCACCACGTGCAGCTTGCCGCCGAAGATGTTCCAGGCCAGCGTCTCCGGCATGTAGTCGACCTTGCCGCGCAGCGCGTCGAAACTGGCGTGCAGCGCCTGCGCGCGCTCCGCCTCGGTGCCGTACAGCTTGTCGTACGGACGGGTGAAGTTGTCCGGCTGGCGGCGATAGATCTGGCCGCCGTCGCGCCGGTTTTCGTCGACGACGATGGGCCGCAGCCCCGCCGCCACCAGGGTCTCGGCGCAGCGCACCCCCGCGGGACCGGTGCCGATGATGATTACGCGAGGTTGGCCCATGTCGCCTCCGGTTGTGTGGTCACGATGTTCATGCCTTCTGCCACGACGGTGGTGCAGGCACGCAGGCGCGTGCCGTGCGCCGTCCATACCCAGCAATCCTGGCATGCGCCCATCAGGCAGAAGCCCGCGCGCCGGCCGTCGCCGAATTCGGATTCGCGCAGGCTGCGTACGTTGTTCAGCATGGCGACCATCAGCGTGTCGCCGGCCAGCGCCTCGACGGGTTGCCCGTCGATGACGATGCGCACACGGGCGCGGTTGGTTTCCGCAAGGCGGACAAAGCGGTGGTTCATGCGACGTCTCCTTCGACCACGCGCAGCGGCATCTGCGCCGCGCGCAGGTCCGATTCGTTGTGATGGCAGAGGATGCTGCCGCCATCCGCGAGCTGCTGGCGCGGCGGCGGCATGGTGTTGCACATCCCGTCGACGCGCAGCGGACAGCGGTCGAGGAAGGCGCAGATGCCTCGGGCCTGTTCCGCCTGCCGCAACGGCGGCAGCGCGGCGGGATTGCGCCCTTCGACCTCTTCCAGCCAGCCCCGGCGCAGCGCCGGCACCGACGAGATCAACAGGTTCGAATACGGGTGGAACGGCGGCAGCGCCAGCGCCTCGCGCTTGCGCGCCTCCACCTTGCGGCCCGAATACAGCACGACGATCTCGTCGCAGATGGCGCGCACCGTGCTGATGTCGTGGCTGATGAACACGTACGACACGTTCAGCTCCTTGCGCAGCTCCGCCATCAGGTCGAGGATCGCGGCGCCCACGACGGTGTCGAGCGCGGACGTGACCTCGTCGCACAGGATCAGGTCCGGCTGCGCGGCCAGCGCGCGCGCCAGGTTGATGCGCTGCTTCTGGCCGCCCGACAGTTCGCCGGGCAGGCGGTCCGCCACGGCGGCCGGCAGGCGCACAAGGTCCAGCAGATCCAGGACGCGCTTGCGCCGCGCCGCGCCCTTCATGCCGTGATAGAACTCCAGCGGGCGGCCGAGGATGCGTTCGATCGTATGCAGCGGGTTCAGCGCCGTGTCGGCGTTCTGGAACACGAACTGGATGCGGCGGAACTGTTCGCGCGTGCGCCCCTCCAATGTGGGCGCCAGCCGTTTCCCGTCGAGCAGGATCTCGCCTGCGGACGGCGCCACCATGCCCGCGATCGTGCGTGCCAGCGTCGTCTTGCCCGAACCGGATTCGCCGATGACGCCGATGGTGGCGCCGCGCGGGATCACGAGATTGATATCGTCCAGCACGCACTTGACGGGCGCGCTGCCTTTCGCGGCGCCGTACGACGCGTACAGGCCGCGCACTTCCAGCAGCGGCTGTGCTGCCGCCTTCCTGGCGTCGACGCCCGCGGACTGGCGCTGCTTCGGCGCGATCGCCGCCAGCAGGCTTTTCGTGTACGGGTGGGCGGGCGCGGACAGGATCTGCGCGGTCATTCCCGTTTCCTGGATAGCGCCGTCGCGCAGCACGACGATGCGGTCGGCCATCTGCGCCACGACGGCCAGGTCGTGCGACACATAGACGGCCGTGCTGCCCCGCTCCTGCACCACTTTCTTGAACGCGCGCAGCACTTCGATCTGCGTCGTCACGTCCAGCGCGGTCGTGGGCTCGTCGAGGATCACGAGATCGGGATCCGTGATCAGGGCCATGGCCGCCATCAGGCGCTGCAACTGGCCGCCGGACACTTGGTGCGGATAGCGTCTGCCGATGCGTTCCGGGTCCGGCAGCGCCAGCGCGCGGAACAGTTCGACGGCCTTCGCTTCGGCGACGGCGCGCGGCATGAGTTTATGGATCAGTGCGCTCTCGATCACCTGGTCCATCAGGCACCGGGACGGGTTGAACGAGGCGGCCGCGCTCTGCGCAATATACGCCACGGTGCGCCCGCGCAGGCCCGCCAGCTGACGCTCGCCCAACGCCAGCATCGAATTGCCGGCGACGGTCACCGAACCGCCGGCGAGGCGGCAGCCGGACCTGGCATAGCCCATCAGGGCCAGCGCGATGGTGCTCTTGCCGGACCCGGACTCGCCGATCAGTGCCAGCACCTCGCCCCGTTTGATCGAAAAATCCGCGCCGTGGACGATGGGCACTTCCTCGCCCATGTCGTTGCGGGCCGTGACCCGCAGGCCCTTGACGTTGACGATGTCGCTCATGTCAGACTCCGTTTCCACGGCGCTTGCGGCCGGCAAAGCCATCGATGGCCATGTTTACGCCGATGGTCAGGGTGGCGATGGCGATGGCCGGGACGATCACGGCGGGTGCGCCTTCGGACAGGCCGATGATGTTTTCGCGCACCAGCGAACCCCAGTCCGCCGCCGGCGGCTGTACGCCGAGGCCGAGGAAGCTCAGGCCGGACAGCAGCAGCACGATGAACAGGAAGCGCAGGCCGAAGTCGGCCAGCACGGGCCGCAGCATGTTCGGCAACATCTCGCGGCACGTGATGTACAGCAGGCCCTCGCCGCGCGCCCGCGCCGCCTGCACGTAGTCCATCGCCTGCACGTTGACGGCAAGGGCGCGGGCGATGCGGAAGGCGCCCGGCATGTAGCCGATACCGGCCGTCAGGATCAGGAACGGCACCGACGAACCGAACGCCGCGACGATGATCAGGGCCAGCAGCTTGTGCGGAATGCTGAGCATCGTGTCGACGACGCGGCTGACGATGGCGTCGAACCAGCCGCCCGCGGCGGCCGCGAACATCGCCAGGGTGGTGCCGCCGACGCTGGCCACCAGCACGGCCGCCAACGCGACGCCGATGGTGTACGGTGCGCCATTCAAGATGCGGCTCAGCATATCGCGCCCGAGGTAGTCGGTACCGAGCGGGTATTGCGCGCTCATGGGCGCGAACACGGCATCGCTCGCGACGCCGCCGGCGTCATGCGCTGCAAGCCACGGACCGGCCACCGCCATGACCAGCCAGAACACGACGATGAAGGCGCCGACCAGGCCCGCGAGCGGCACGCGGCGGCGCGGCTTGCGCCGGACTTCGGAAAGAGAGGGATTCATTTGCGTAACCTCGGATTGGAAAGGATGGCGATCACGTCAGCGGTGGTCAGCAGCACCAGGTAGGCGGCGCAGAACAGCATGGCGCAGGCCTGCACCACGGGCATGTCGCGCATCGTGACGGAGTCCACCATCAGGCTGGCGATGCCCGGATAGTTGAAGATCGATTCGACGATGATGACGCCGCCGATCAGGTAGGCCAGCGACAGCGCCACGGCGTTGGCGATCGGCCCCACCGCGTTCGGCAGCGCATGCGTGAGCACCATGCGTACCGGGCGCACGCCCTTCAGGCGCGCCATCTCGACGTACGACGACGTCAGCTGGTCGATCACGGCGGCGCGGGTCATGCGCGCCATCTGCGCCACGATTACGCAGCACAGGGTCATCACCGGCATCGCATAGGCCCGCACGAAGTCGCCGAACGTCGCGATGTCGTCGATGCGGGACAGCGCGGACAGCCAGCGCAGCTTGACGGCGAACACCAGCACCGCCACGGTGGCGATCAGGAATTCAGGCACCGACACGACCCACACCGTCGCCACGTTGACGACGCGGTCGTACAGCGAACCGCGCGCCATCGCCGACGTGATGCCGATCGTCAGCGCCACCGGTACGGAGACCGCCGCCGCGGCCGCCGCCAGCACCAGCGAATTCGGCAGGCGCGAACCGATCAGCTGCGCCACCGGCAGGCCGTTGGCCAGCGCATTGCCAGGATTCCCGGCCAGCAGCCCGCCCAGCCAATGCACGTAGCGCAGATAGGCCGGCTGGTCGAGACCGAATTTCTGGCGCAGCGCGGCCAGCAGTTCGGGCGTGGATTCCTGACCGAGCAGGGCCTGCGCCGCATCGCCCGGCAGCAGGCTGGTGATCGCGAAGACCACCACGGACACGGCCAGCAAGGTCAGGAGAGCGACGCCGAGCCGGTTCACGATGAGTCGTAGAGTTTGACCGTTCATGATCGACCTTTTCAGCTGTCGAGCCACACGTGTTCGGCGAACATGTAGCCCATCAGGCCGGCCAGCGGATGCGCGCCATAGCCCTTCAGTTTGTTGGTGAAGCCATCCAGCGAGTGGTTGAAGATCGGGATGCCGACGCCGCAGTTCTCGTTCACCAGCACCTGCATGTCGCCATACATCTGCTTGCGCTTCGCCTCGTTCGTCTCGCCGCGCGCCAGGTCCAGCAACTGGTCGAATTTTTCGTTCTTCCAGCCCGACACGTTCTGCGGCGAATTCGACTTGTAGAACAGCGTGAAGATCAGGTCCGCGGTGGGCCGCGGGTTGATGTTGCCGAACGACAGGGGGTGCTTGGCCCAATGGTTCGACCAGTAGCCGTCCGCCGGCATGCGCTTGATGTCCAGGTTCAGTCCGACCTTCTGCGCCGACAGCTGCATGATCTGCGCCGTGTCGACGGAACCGTTGGCGGCCGTCGATGCGATGAGCGGCACGGTGCTGCCGGCCATGCCCGATTTCTGCAGGTGGTACTTGGCCTTGTCCAGGTCGTAGGTGCGCTGCGGCAGGCCGGCCAGGTAGTAACGGTTGTTCGGCTGGATCGGCTGGTCGTTGCCGATCGTGGCGTAGCCGCGCATCGACACCTTGCGGATCTGCTCGCGGTCCTGCAGGTATTTCATGGCCAGCACGAAGTCCGGGTTCTTCAGCGGGCCCAGGTTGTCGCGCATGATGATGTCGGTGTAATGCCCCGTCTTCGATTCGAACAGCGTGAACCCGCGCGCAGCCTGCAGCATCGGCGCCGAACGCGGATTGAGCGCATTGATGAGGTGCACGTCGCCGGACAGCAGCGCATTCACGCGCGCCGCCTCGTCGGCGATCGAGAAGTATTCGATCTCGTCCAGGTAGGGCTTGCCCGGCTTCCAGTACGCCTTGTTGGCCGCGCCGATCGAGCGCACGCCGGGCCGGAATTCCTTGCATGTATAGGGACCGGTGCCGTTGGCCGTGCTGAAATCCGTCGTGCCGTCCTTGATGATGGCAAAGTGCGAGGTGCCCAGGATGGCCGGCAGGTCGGCATTGGCGGAGTCCAGCTTCAGGGTGACTTCGTCCGGGCCCGTCGCCTTGATCTCGGCGAATTCGTCGGCGACGGCCTTGGCCTTCGACGCGGTGGCCGGGATCTTGTGGCGCTGCAGCGAGTACACGACGTCGGCCGGCGTCAGCGGCTTGCCGTCGTGGAAGCGCACGTCCTTGCGCAGCTTGATCGTCCACGTGACGGCATCCTTCGTCGTGATCGATTCCGCCAGTTCCATTTGCGGAGCCAGCTTGTCGTCGATCGTCGTCAGGCAGTTGTAGAACATGAAGTGGCGCACGAAGTCGGCGATGTTGCTGCCCCGGGCCGGATCCAGCGTATCCGCCGTCGAGCCGGCGCCCACGGCCACGCGGATGCGCCCGCCCTTCTTCGGCGTCGCGGCAAGGGCGGTGCCGGTGTGCGTCAGCAGGCCGCCGGCGGTGGTGGCCAGCATGCCGCCGGCGACCAGGGTGCGCAGCGCGTCGCGGCGCGTCACGCCGCGGCTGGCGTCGCCCGGCAGGATGATGTCGGTTTGAGTCTCGTTCATTTCTTGGCTCCTCCTTGGTTCTGTTGAATTCTTTGCGCGTCAGTGCAGCCAGTCCTGCAGCCGGTAGTACGCCCCGACGACGGGCAGGAACCACGGCTTGCCGAAATGTCCCGGAATGGCCGGCCATTCGAGGCCCTGCCACGGATTGCGCTCGGGCTTGCCGGCCATGACGTCGGCCATCACCTGCCCCATGTGCACGGACATCTGCACCCCGTGGCCGCTGTAGCCGGTGGCGAAGTACATGCCGCGGTGTTCCCCCGCGCGCGGCAGGCGGTCGGCCGTCATGTCGACCAGTCCGCCCCAGCAATAATCGATGCCGACGCCGCGCAATTCGGGGAACATGTCTTCCATCGCGGCACGCAGCACGCGCCCGCTCTTCGCGTCCGAGCGCGGATTCGACATGGCGAAGCGCGCGCGTCCGCCGAATATGAGGCGGTCGTCGGGCGAGATCCGGAAATAATTGCCGATGTTCCGGGACGTGACGTAGTTGCGGCGGTGCGGCAGCATGCGGTCCAGCAAGCCTTTATCCAGCGGCTCGGTCGCGATGATGAAACTGCCGACCGAGATCATGCGGCGGCGGAAATGGAAGAACGGCCCCGTGCGCGAATTCCCCGTCGCCAGCAGCACCTGGCGCGCCTCGACGGCGCCGCGCGCGGTCTCGACCCGGAAACTCCCGTCGGGCCGGCGCTCGATGTTCGTCACGGCGGCGTGTTCGTGGATCTGCGCGCCGGCACGCGCGGCCGCATGCGCGAGGCCGACGCCGAATCGGCCCATATGCATCTGCGCGCCGGTCTTCTGCAGCAGGCCGCCGTAGAAACTGTCCGAGCCGACTTCCGCGTGGATGTGCGCACGCGGCACCATGGCAACGTGCGGATCGACTTCGCGCCGCAGCAGGTCGCAGGCGCGCGCCAGCTTGTCGTAGTGTTCGGGCTTGGCCGCGAGCTTCAGCCTGCCGACGCGGGCAAAGTTGCAATCGATGCCCTCCTCCCTGACCAGGCGCTCGACCGTGTCGACGGCCGCGCTGTAGGCCTGGTAGAACGCCCGCGCCTTGTCCACGCCGAGGCGCGCCGCCAGCGCACCGAAGTCGTGCGCCAGGCCGCTGTTGCAATGCCCGCCGTTGCGGCCCGACGCCTCGCCGACGACGCGCCCCGCTTCCAGCACCGTCACGGTGGCGCCGCGCCGGGCCAGCGCCAGCGCGGCGGACAGTCCGGTGAAGCCCGCGCCGACCACCACCACGTCGGCGCGTCCGACAACCGGACCCTGGGCACCGGCCATGAATGCAGGTGCGGTATCGAGCCAATAGGATTCGAGCTTCATCGCAGCGTCCTGTGTTCGTCGGATCGGCGCTTACAGGCCGACCAGGGCCGGCAGGCCGGAAAGGTTCGGGATCTCGTGGTAGCCGTAGAACGGCGTGCCCGGCTCGTGGCCGCGTGAGACGAACACCTTGTTCTTGATGCCGATGTCGTGCGCCGACATCAGGTCGTAGCGCAGGCTGGACGAGACGTGCAGGATGTCGTCCGGGCTGCAGCCCAGCTGGTCGATCATGTATTCGAAGGCGCGCAGGCGCGGCTTGTAGGCTTGCGCCTGCTGCGCGGTGTAGACGCGGTGGAACGGCGCACCCAGCTTGGCGACGCTGTGCGGGATCAGGTCATCCATGGAGTTGGAGAAGATCACCAGCTTGTATTCCTTCGCCAGCTTCGCCAGCGCATCCGGCACGTCCGGGTGCGGGTTCCAGGTCGGGACGGCATCGTAGAACACCATGCCTTCGTTGGGACGGTACTCGATGCCCCAGTGCTCGCAGGTGCGGCGCACGGCGTTGCACACGATCTCGCTGTACGGCTTCCAGTCGCCCATCACTTCGTCCAGGCGGTAGGACGAGAAGTCGCGGGTGAACTGGTCCATCTGCTCGGGCGCGATGCGGTCGGCGAACTGTTCGCGTGCGACGTCGGCCATCTGGAAGTTGATCAGCGTGCCGTAGCAATCGAACGAAATGTACTTGGGCCTCAGGGTGGTAGTCATGTCGATTTCCTTTGTTTGATCGGGGTCCGGGATGTGTCCGGCGGCTGGTTTCGCACACCGCCGAACGTCGTCTCCTGATAAGCATTAGACCACTGCCGCCCTGCACGATTGTCTTGAGTTGACGGGCCCAAAACACAGAAATGATGGTATTTGGCGGGAGCCGCAGCATCTTTTGCTGCGGCGGGAATCACGCCGCGAAGTCCACCAGCACGCTCTTGAAATGCAGGTTCGCTTCGAAGGCCTGGCGGCCCAGGTCCTTGCCGATGCCGGAGCGTTTGTAGCCGCCGGTCGGAATGACGTAATCGCTGCTCCGGCCATAGCGGTTGATCCAGACGGTGCCCGCCTCGATGCCGCGCGCGAGCCGCATGGCGCGGCCGATGTCGGCCGTGTGGATGCCGGCCGCGAGGCCATATTCCGGATGGTCCGCGAGGCGCAGCGCCTCCTCCTCGTCATCGAACACCTGCACCGTGATCACGGGCCCGAAGATCTCGTTGCGCACGGCTTCCATGCCGGCGTCCACACCCGCGAGGATGGTCGGCTGATAGTATGCACCGTCATTCCCCAGCGGCACGCGGCGTCCGCCCGCGACGCACTGCGCGCCGGTGGCGACCGCACGCTGCACGATGCCGTCGATGCGCTCCATCTCGCGCACATTGATCAGCGGGGCCAGCGTCGTGCCGGCGTCCCACGTGGCGCCGGCCTTCAGTTCCCCGAATACGGCGGCGAGGCGTTCGACGAAGCGCTCCGCGATCGCGCGCTGCACGACCAGCCGCGAGCCGGCCACGCATACCTGGCCGGCGTTCAGGGTGATGGCGCGCGCCACGGTATGCACGGTCTTCTCGAAGTCGGGCGCGTCGGCGAACACGATCTGCGGGCTCTTGCCGCCCAGTTCGAGCGTGACCGGCTTGGTGCCGCTCTGCGCGCATGCCGTCATGATGGCGGCGCCGGTGCGCGTGGAGCCGGTGAACGTGACCTTGGCGATGTCGGGATGGCGGCACAGGGCATCGCCCGTGATGGCGCCGTCGCCTTGCACGATGTTGAAGATCCCCTTCGGCACGCCCGCCGCGACGGCCAGCTCCGCCATGCGCAGCACGCTGAACGGCGTCAGCTCGGACGGCTTCAGGACGACGGCGTTGCCCGCGGCCAGTGCCGGCGCCACCTTCCACGACGCCATCACGAGCGGCAGATTCCACGGCGCGATGGCGCCGATGACACCATACGGTTCGGCGATGGTGAGGCCGAGATGGTCGGTGCGCGTGGGCGCGACGTCGCCGCCGATCTTGTCCGCCCACTCGGCGAAGAAGCGGATGCCGTCCGCCGTGAACGGCACGTCCCATGCCGCCGCGTCCCGCACCGGGCGCGTGGAGCCGACGGCTTCCAGCTGCGCCAGCAGCTGCACGTCCTTGTCGATCAGGTCCGCCCAGCGGCGCAGCACGCGGGCCCGCTCGCGCGGTGCGCAGCGCGCCCAGTCGCTGGTCCTGAATGCATGTGCCGCATCCTGCGCGGCGCGGTCGACGAGATCCGCGCCCGCCACCGGCAGGCCGGCATAGGCCCTGCCATCCGAAGGGCGCCGCACGCGGATCGTGTCCACGCCCTCCTCCACATACTGCCCACCGATGAAGTGCGCGCTGCGCACCGCCACCTGATCCGGGTCGAAGCTTTCCATCTCCTGTCCTTTCGATCGATACAAACGAATGCGGGCGACCGGATCCGCGTTCGGATCGGCCGCCTGGATGTCATCGATTATAGGTAGCGGCCGGAAGCATTTTGTGCGGTTGACGGCCGGCGGCGCGGCACAAGCTGTGGTTCTGGCGCGCGTGGCGGCAGGTCGTTTCGAATTGCGTTTACCCCGTCGCAAACGCGTGCCGCGTATGGCAAGATGACGCGACATCAAGGAGGCAAACATGAAAATTCAGAAGTCCAACAGCGCCATCCAGTACCGCCGGATGACCGCGGAAGACCTGCCGGCGGCCCACAGGCTGTCGCTGTCCGTGCTGTGGCCGCACCGGCTGGAAGACTGGGAATTCATCCACGCGCTGGGCTCGGGCATCGTCGCGGAAGACGCGTCCGGCATCATCGGCACCATGATGTGCTGGGTCCACGGCGCCGACTACGCATCGCTGGGCATGATGATCGTCGCGCCCGA
>Ga0207667_10007707_pt1 | contig 12882 bp, 16 predicted proteins | sample KBSCornC52_FD_184301 | JGI IMG/M metagenome (GOLD analysis project Ga0207667, IMG submission 184301) | Corn rhizosphere microbial communities from Kellogg Biological Station, Michigan, USA - KBS Corn C5-2 (SPAdes) (version 2) | ecosystem: Host-associated > Plants > Roots > Rhizosphere > Soil ...
GACCTCAAGCTGTTCACCGGTCCGGAGACGATGGGGCTGCTCGAGCAGCTGACGGCGGAGAAGGGCTATCTCGACGGCCGCTACATGGCCGCGACCTTCAACCTGCTTCGCGGGCGCGACCTCATCTGGAATTACGTCGTCAATAATTACCTGCTCGGCGAGGAGCCGCCGCCGTTCGACCTGCTCTACTGGAACTCGGATACGACGAACCTGCCTGCCGGCTGGCACCGCGCCTATCTCGAGGACCTCTACAAGGGGAACAAGCTGGCTGAGAAAGGCGGGATCGCGGTCGAGGGCACTCCCGTCGACATCGATAAGGTGAAGACTCCGGCCTACGTCCAGGCGGGCCGCGAGGACCATATCGCGCCGCCGCAAAGCGTGTGGAAGATCATGAACCATTTCGCCGGGCCGAAGCGCTTTGTCCTCGCCGGCTCCGGACACATCGCGGGGGTGGTGAACCCGCCGTCCGCGCAGAAGTACCAATATTGGGTCAACGATCAGCCGTGCGACACGCTCGAATCGTTCGTCGAGGGCGCGGCCGAGCACAAGGGAAGCTGGTGGCCGGACTGGCTTGAATGGCTGAAGAAGCAGGATGCCGAGACGGTGGAAGTGTCGGCAGCGCGTGTGCCGGGCGAGGGTAAGCTGAAAGCGATCGAGGACGCGCCGGGATTCTATGTCAAAGCTCGCTGAAGGACTGACGCTTCGGCTTGCGCGGCCGGAGGAGCATGACGCGCTCGAGGATCTGCAGCGGCGCGCTTCGCTCGAGCTGCCCGAATATCGCGACCAGCTGCTCGACAATCCCGACGCCATTTATTTGCCCGAAGGGCAAATCGCCAACGGGCAGGTGATCGTCGCCGAGCTCGACGGCGAGATTGCGGGTTTCGCGGCGGTGGTCGGCGGCGAGCTGGACGGCCTGTTCGTCGAGCCGGACCTGTGGGGCCGGGGGATCGGACGGGCGCTCGCCGACGCTGCGACCCACGAAGCGCGCAATCGCGGGCTGACATTGAGCGTCATCGCCAACCCGAGGGCGCGGCGGTTCTATGAGCATTGCGGATTTTCGGTCGAAGGCGAGGTGCAGACGCGCTTCGGGCCAGCGCTCAGGATGACGAAATAGTCAGCAGCGTTCGTAATGCCAGTTGCGCTTCTTGCCTTCGGTCAGCCACTCGATCGCCGTGGCGATGCGCTTCTGACGCGTCTCATCGCGCTTCGCTTCGCCGATCCATTCGAGATATTCGCGGCGGTGGCTGGGCGCGAATGCGTCGAATACAGCTTTGGCCTTCGGCGACCTGGCCAGTGCCGCGGCAAGCTCCGGGTGCATTTCCGGAACGGGCTTCGGTGCGTGTTTGGGCTTGCGCGGAGCGGGCGCGCTTTTCGCCAGCGCGGCAGCTTCCCCGATTAAGCGATCGAGCTCTGCGTCGGACGGAAGCTCGTCGATCGACCTGATTTTGCCGAACTGCCCCATCGCGCCGACGGAAGCGTGGTTCGTCTCCAGCTCCTGCCCGCGCCAGAAGTTCAGGGCTGTGTGTCCTTTGAAGGCGGCGGTGATGAGCACGATCTTTCCAGCGAGCAGGTATGCGGGCATGCTCCACTTCATCGCTTCCTCGGCGTCGGGAAGGACGGCGTGCACGCGTTCGCGGACCTTCTCCAGGATCGGGCGTGCGAATGGCTGGGCGTTGGCGATGTACGCGTCGATGCGCGGTTCCCTGGTCACAGGATCCCTCCTCCCAGAATGAGCCGGAGCACGCCGATCACGATGACGAAAAGGTTGAGGTTCTGGCCCGCCCGGCCGCGCGAGATCAGGCCGATGGCCGCGCCCATGATCGCCAGCGGGACGATCAGCCAGTTGAGCCAGCCGAGGAACGGAATGAACGCCACGAGCGCGCACAGCAGCGCGACGACGCCGATGATCAGCGAGACGAGGTTGAACATGGCTGCTGGTCTACCATCATTCGGGCGCCTGCGGCAGCTTGGGCGCGCGAAGCATCGCGATCGCGTAGAGCACCAGCGCGGTCCAGATCGCCGGGAAGGCGACGATGTCCGCCGTCGTCACCGCCTCCTTGTAGACGAGGACGGCGATCAGGAACTGGAGGGTCGGGGCGACGAACTGAAGCATGCCGAGCGTCGAATAAGGCAGGCGCTTGGCGGCGGCGGTGAAAAGCAGCAGCGGGGTGGTGGAGATCACGCCCGCGAGAAGGAGCAGTCCGGTGTCGCGGGTGCTGCTTCCGAATATCGGCTGCGAGGCGAGCACCATCCAGCCGAGCCACGCGATCGCAAGTGGAAAAAGGACGACGGTCTCGATCGCGAGGCCGGTGAGCGCGTCGGCCGGCACGATCTTTCTTAGAAGCCCGTAGAGCGCGAAGGTGACGCACAAGGCGAGGCTGATCCACAGCTGGCCGAGCGCGCCGGCGGCGAGCACGCTGATCCCGGCTGCGGCGATCGCGACCGCGGTCCACTGAAGGCGGTTGAGCTTTTCGCGAAGGACGAAGCGGCCCAGCAGGATGTTGGCGAGCGGGTTCAGGTAATAGCCGAAGCTCGCGGCGAGGATGTGCCCGCCCGTCACCGCGCTCACGTAAAGGAGCCAGTTGGTCCCGATGAGCAGCGCGGTGACAACCAGCATCGCGACGGTCCTGGGCCGCCTGAGGGCAGCGCGGACGTTCGCCCTGCGGCCGCCGAGCACCACCAGGACGGCGAGGAACGGAAGCGACCACAGGACGCGGTGCGCGACAATGTCGACCGGCGGTACGGTCCGAAGCGCTTCGAAATAGATCGGAAGCACACCCCACAGGCCGTAGGCGCCGAGGCCGAGCGCGAAGCCGCCGCGGGCGTGGCCGGCGCCGGACGGCACAGCGGCCGTCCTGGCGCGTTGTGCGCTTGCGCCAACGGCGGCGCGGACGTGCGTGCTGACCGCCGCACCTTTGGGGCCATCGGGCGCATTCATTTTGGCGAGGCGTAGCGGCGGTGAGCGTTCAGTGAAAGCTTATGTTGAACACTGCATTGGTTGAAAGCGACTGACGTGCCTGCCACTGTCGGGGGAGGAGTGAACATCTTGCCACTTCGTCATCCTTACCGCTTCGCCGCGGCAGCGTCGGTTCTGCTCGCGCTGGTCGCGCTCGGCGCATGCCAGACGAAGCCGAACCTGCCGGCCGGGCTCCACCCCAGCGTCGAGGTCGGACCGCCGCTCAAGTCCGAAGCGTGGAAGGCGGTCGCCAACGCGGCGGACCAGGACCGGATCGCGCGCCTTGGCCTCGCCTGGCAGGAGGCGCTCGCCGAGGCGAAGAAGAGCAATCCGGCCGAGATATCGAGGGAGGGCAAGCTGCTGCTGCCGCGCTCGGGGCTTCCGCGCCCGGCACCGACGCCGGGAAGCTACAATTGCCGGATGATCTCGCTCGGCAAGGCGACGCCGAAGGGCAAGGCGTTCGAAAGTTTCAAGCCGTTCTTCTGCTACGTCCAGCTGGAGGACGACCAGCTGACCATCGTCAAGCAGACCGGCAGCCAGCGGCCGGCCGGTCGGCTGTGGGAAGACGACGATCCCAACCGGATGATCTTCCTCGGCAGCCTGACGCTGGGCGACGAGGAGCAGCCGCTTGCTTATGGCGACGATCCCAAGCGCAACATGGCGGGCGTGTTCGAGCGGATCGGCGCGTTCCGCTGGCGCCTGGTGATCCCGTGGCCGCAGAATGACTCGAAGCTCGAAGTGTTCGAGCTCACGCCGGTGGATTTCAATTCACAACCGCAGTGAGTGAAGCCGGATTACTCGCGGACCCGCAAGAGGTGCGGGCGATCCTGATTGCCTCGGCGCAGGCGGGGCAGGCGATCAGCTATGCCGAAGTGCTGGAGCTGCTGGGGCATCATTTCACCCGGCCCAAGATGCGCCAGCTGTGCAAGGTGCTGAGCTTCATCGACGATGAGGCAGAGGAGCGCGGCGAGCCGGAGCTGGCGGTGCTGGTGGTGCGGCAGTCGGACGGGCTTCCGGGACAGGGCTGGTGGATCGGCGGGGCGAAGAAGCACGGCTACACCGGCCTATGGGAAGGGCCCAAAGCGGCGAAGCTGATCCGCAAGGTGCAGCAACAGGCGTTCGATTATTGGGCGAATCGTCATTGCGAGGAGCGATAGCGGCAAAGCAATCCAGCACCGGCATCTGGATTGCTTCGCTCCGCTCGCAATGACACAGGGCCTTATGCCCGAAGCGCGTACCTTCACCGTTGACGACGACGACGACGGAATCCGGCTCGACCGCTGGTTCAAGCGGCACATGCCGGAAGTCAGTTTCAACGTCGTCTCGCGCTGGGCTCGGACGGGGCAGTTGCGGCTGGCGGGCAAGCGCGCGGTGCCCGGCGACCGGATCGAGGCGGGACAGGAGATCCGGATCCCGCCGGCCGAGGCGACGCCGGTGCGTCCGGCGCGGCCCCAGCGCGAGCGCGAGGCGCTGACTGCCGAGGAGGAAGAACTCGTCCGCGACATGGTGATCTATGAGGACGCGCACGCCTTCGTTCTCAACAAGCCGCCCGGTCTCGCGACGCAGGGCGGGACCAAGACGACGCAGCATCTCGACCGGCTGCTCGACGGCCTGGCGGGGGAAAGCGGCAGGCCCAAGCTCGTCCACCGGCTCGACAAGGATACGTCGGGCGCGCTGCTGGTCGCCAAGAGCGCGCGGGCGGCGGGGCATTTCGCCAAGGCCTTTTCGGGGCGGACCGCGCGGAAGGTCTATTGGGCGCTGGTGGTGGGCGACCTGCCCGGCGAGCAGGGGTTGATCGATGCGCCGCTCGCCAAGCAGCCCGGCACCGGCGGCGAGAAGATGCACATTAGCGAGGAGCATGGGCTTCCGGCGAAGACCCGGTGGCGGCAGATCGACCGTGCCGGCAATCGCGCGGCCTGGGTGGAGCTGCAGCCCCTGACCGGGCGAACTCACCAGCTGCGCGCGCACATGGCGGCGATCGCCCATCCGATCATCGGCGACGCGAAATATGGCGGGGCGGAGGCGTTCCTGACGGGCGGCATCAGCCGCAAGCTTCACCTCCACGCGCGGCGGATTCGGATCGATGCGCCGGACGGCGGCGTGATTGACGTCACCGCTGACCTCCCCGCGCATTTCGCCGAGAGCCTGGCGACGCTCGGGTTCGATCCGCTTGCCGGGGATTCGCTTTCCCTCGATAAGCCGCCGCCTTCGGCCGAGGCGAAACAGCGCAAGGTGGCGGCGGCCGCCAAATCGCGGCGGCGCGAGCGCCGGGGAGAACGACGCGCCCGGGGGTCCCAGGGCCGGGCGAAGCGGCGGTGAACAGGCTCGCGATCTTCGACTGCGACGGAACCCTGGTCGACAGCGGCGCGACGATCCATCGCGCGCTTGCCATCACCTTCGAGCAGAACGGGCTCACTCTTCCGCCGGCGCAGTTGACGCGCAAGGTGATCGGCCTGAGTCTGGCCGAGGCCATGGCCGCGCTGTTGCCAAGCGCAGGCGGCCACGAGCATCGGCGGCTGGCGGAGGAATACAAGCGTGCCTTCTGGACGCTGCGCGCGGCCGGGGAGGTCGAGGAACCCTTGTTCGATGGCGTGCTCGCGCTTCTCGATGCGCTGGAGGAACAAGGCTGGCTCCTCGCGGTCGCGACCGGAAAGTCGGACCGGGGGCTGAAACATTGCCTTCAGCGGCATGACATCCACGCGCGGTTCGTCTCGCTGCAGACCGCTGACCGGCATCCGTCCAAGCCACACCCATCGATGGTCAGCCAGGCGATCGCCGATGCAGGCGCCGCACCGCGGACGAGCATCGTCGTCGGCGACACCAGCTTCGACATGGCGATGGCGGTCAACGCCGGCGCGCGCGGGATCGGCGCGGGATGGGGCTATCATGAGCCGCGGGAACTGCTCAACGCGGGCGCGATTGCCGTCGCGGAACGCCCGCAGGACGTGCTCGAGCTAATCAGGGAACATGCCAATGGACCGGGATGACGTCTGGCGGAAGCGCCTGCTGATCTACACGCTGGTGCGCCTCGGCGGGGTCGCGATTTTCCTGCTCGGCGTTGCAATCATCTACACCAATCTCGTTCGGCCCGGCGGTTCACCGCAGATCGGCGCCGCGGTCGCGATCCTTGGCGTGATCGATGCGTTCTTCGCGCCGAGGATGCTGAAGAGCGCCTGGGACCGGGAGGACCGGCAGGACCAGTGAAACGATTCTGGAAGGATGTCGCCGTTGAGCCGGAGGAGGGCGGCTGGACGGTGAAGCTCGACGGCAAGCCGCTTCGGACGCCCGCGCGCGCGGCACAGGTCGTGCCGTCCGAGCGGCTCGCCGAAGCGATCGCCGAGGAATGGCGGGCGATCGAGGGCGAGGTGAATCCGCGGGCAATGCCGCTGACTGGCCTCGCCAATGCCGCGATCGACCGGGTGGCGCCGGAGCGGCGGGCGTTCGCCGGCGGGCTCGCACGCTATGCCGAGGCCGATCTCGCCTGCTACCGGAGCGATTGGCCGCCGGAGCTGGTGAGCCGCCAGACGGCCAAGTGGGACGAGCTGCTCGCCTGGGCGCGGCGGCGATACGATGTCGATTTCTCGACCACCTCGGGAATTCTCCACGTCCCCCAGCCGCAGGCGACGATCGAGCGGCTCGACCATGCCGTCGCGGCGCTCGATCCGTTCCGCCTTGCCGGATTGTCGCCGCTGGTGACGCTCGGGGGATCGCTGATCGCCGGACTGGCCGTGCTCGAAAAAGCGATCACCGCCGAAGCGGCGTGGGACGCGGTCAGCGTCGACGAACGCTGGCAGCTGGAGCAATGGGGCGCGGAAGCCGAGGCGGAGACGGCGCTGGAGAGCCGGCGCCGCGATTTCATGAGCGCGGCGCGGTTCCTGGAGCTGCTGGACTCTTAGTTCCTCCCTGCCAGCGGAGCTGGTGGGGAGGGGAACCATGCGGAGCATGGTGGAGGGGTAAATAGCGCGGCCGCCAGGACCCCTCCACCATTCACTCTTCGGTGAATGGTTCCCCTCCCCACCGCCTGCGGCGGCAGGGAGGATGAAATCAGTGCTGGGGGCCGATCAGGTCGCGGACGAATTCGACCAGGCCGGTCTGACGCACGCGCTTTGAGCGCTCGGCGGTGACGATCGCGCGCACCTGGTCGAGGCAGGCCTGCATATCGCGGTTGACGAGCACATATTCATACTCGGCCCAGTGATCGATCTCGTCGGCCGCCCGAAGCATGCGCTCGGCGATGACTTCGTCGGAATCCTGGCCTCGCGTGTGAAGCCGGCGCTCGAGCTCGGCCATCGAGGGCGGGAGCAGGAAGATGGTGACGAGATGCTCGCCGAAATCGGGCTCGAGCTGGCGCGCGCCCTGCCAGTCGATGTCGAACAATATGTCGCGGCCCTGCCGAAGCGCCTGCTTCACCGGCGCCTTGGGCGTTCCGTAGCGGTAGCCGAAGACATGCGCCCATTCGACGAACTCGCCCGCGTCGACCATCCGGTCGAATTCGGAATCGTCGACGAAGTGATAGTCGACTCCGTCGGTCTCCCCGGGCCGCTTGGGCCGCGTGGTCGCCGAAATCGACATCGACACTTCCGTGTCCGCCTCGAGCAGCATGCGCGAAATCGTGGATTTGCCGGCGCCCGAGGGGGAAGAAAGGACGATCAGGAGGCCGCGGCGGTTGCGGGTCGGCTGGTCGGTGGACGGGTCCATGACCGCTCTTGCTTCGGCTGGACCGTGGCCGTCAAGCGATGGGATGGTGCGGCGCACAAAATAACCCTTGAATTGCTGCGGCGCACCCTATATTGTGCAGTGCAACATATTCAGAGGAACATCCCGATGGCAGACGAAACGAAGATCGAGGCGCAGGCAGCCGCCGAGGCTCCCGCCAAGGTCGCCGAGGCTGTCGCCGATACCGTTCAGACGATCGCCAAGGAAAGCGCGAAGACGGCGAGGCGCTCCCGCGCCGCGACTGCTCGCAAGGCGAAGCGCGACGCGACCGCCCAAAAGGGTGCCACCCGCAAGACACGTACGGCTGCGCGCAAGACCGCCCGCGCCACGCAAGAGAGGATTGAGACCGTGACCAACACCAACTTTTTCAACGGCTTCGAAGCCGTCCCGGCGTTCGCGCCGTTCCAGTCGTTTTTCGCCGATGCCAACGAGCGCAGCCAGGAGCTGGCCAAGAAGAGCCAGAAGGTCGCCGAGGAGCTTGCCGATCTCGCGCGCGCCAATGTCGAGGCGCTGGTCGAGGCGGGCCGAGTCGCCGCCGAGGGCGCTCGCTCGATCGGCCAGGACGTGGTTGCCAAGCAGCGTGACAGCGTCGAGCAGGCCGCGGACGCGATCCGCGCGCTGGCCGAGGCGAAGTCGCCGACCGAGTATCTCCAGCTTCAGGGCGAGTTCGCTCGCGCCTCGTTCGACCGCGCCGTCGCGGAGACGTCGAAGCTGACCGAATCGCTGGTGAAGCTCGCCGGCGAGGCATTCCAGCCGCTTTCGAATCGCGCCACGGCCAATGCCGAGCGCTTCAACTCCCTCGTTGCCTGACCCTCTCCCCTCCTAAGTCAGGGCAACGACTGTCGGCGGCCGCTCCCGGTTGGAGCGGCCGCCATTTTTTTACTGCTCTGCTGCAAATTGCCGCCTTGCCGCGTTTTCGCGGACTGCCATATTTTAGGTGCGAATGATCGACCCACTGATCAGGATGGCGAACGGCGCCGACGACGACGGCCTCGACGAGATCGAGACCGGGGTCGCGACGCGCACCCGGCCCAAGACGAAGAAGCCGTCCAACTACAAGGTGCTGATGCTCAACGACGACTATACGCCGATGGAATTCGTTGTCCTGGTCCTCCAGCGCTTCTTCTCGATGGGGATCGAGGACGCGACCCGGGTGATGCTCCAGGTCCACCAGCAGGGCGTCGCCGTGTGCGGCGTGTTCACCTATGAGGTCGCCGAGACCAAGGTCACCCAGGTGATCGACTTCGCCCGCGAGAACCAGCACCCGCTGCAATGCACGCTGGAGAAGGCGTGAGCCTTTAGCTCCTCCCTACGAGCGCAGCTCGTGGGGAGGGGGACCGCTGCCGAAGGCAGTGGTGGAGGGGTCGGCGCCAAACCCCTCCACCATTCAATCTTCGTTGAATGGTCCCCCTCCCCATCGCTCTCGCGATGGAGAGGAGCGGTTGCGTCGCGTCGTCCCGCCGCTAAACCCCCGCGGCAATGGACAGCATCTGGATCAAGGGCGGAGCGACGCTGAAGGGGGAAATCCCGATCAGCGGGGCGAAGAATGCGGCGCTTGCGCTGATGCCTTGCGCGTTGCTGACCGGCGAGAAGCTGACTCTCAAGAACCTGCCGCGCCTCGCCGACGTCGATACCTTCGCCCACCTCCTCAACCAGCTCGGAGTCTCGACCCACGTTGCCGGCGTCAAGAAGGGCGAGATCGGGCGGCGGATGACGCTCCAGGCGGACGAGATCGTCTCGACCACCGCACCTTACGACATGGTCCGCAAGATGCGCGCCTCGGTGCTGGTGCTCGGGCCGATGCTGGCGCGGATGGGCGAGGCGACCGTGTCGCTACCCGGCGGCTGCGCGATCGGTGACCGGCCGATCGACCTTCACCTGAAAGCGCTCGAATGCATGGGCGCCGAGATCGAGCTGACCGCGGGCTATGTGAAGGCCAGCGCGCCGAAGGGACGGATTCCTGGCGGCGACTTCAGCTTTCCGGTCGTCTCGGTGGGCGCGACCGAAAATGCGGTGATGGCGGCGGTCCTTGCCAAGGGCCGGACGCAATTGTTCAACGCGGCGCGCGAGCCGGAAATCGTCGATTTGTGCAACCTGCTCGTCACGATGGGCGCGAAGATCAAAGGCATCGGCTCCTCGCACCTGACGATTGACGGTGTCGAGGGACTTAGCGGCTGCGAATATGAAGTGATGCCCGACCGGATCGAGGCGGGAAGCTACGCCTGCGCTGCAGGGATCACCGGCGGCTCGATCGACCTGATCGGCGCCCGGCCGGAGGATATGCAGGCTACGCTGAATGCGCTCGCCCAATGCGGGCTGATGGTCGAGTTCCATAACCGGGGGATCAAGGTCAGCGCCCACGGCGGCCTGAAGCCGCTCGCGCTGTCGACCTCACCGTTCCCGGGCTTCGCCACCGACATGCAGGCGCAGTTCATGGCCATGCTGTGCCTCGCCCAGGGCGACAGCTTCCTCGAGGAAACGATTTTCGAGAACCGCTACATGCACGTGCCGGAACTTCGGCGCATGGGAGCGGACGTCGACATTCACGGCCGCTCGGCGATCGTCCACGGGGTCGAGAAGCTCACCGGTGCAAGCGTCATGGCGACCGACCTGCGCGCTTCAATGAGCCTGGTGCTCGCCGGGCTTGCCGCGGAAGGCGAGACCGAAGTGCTGCGCGTCTATCATCTCGACCGCGGCTATGAGCGGCTCGAGGAGAAGCTCTCGGCGGTCGGCGCGACGATCGAGCGGCGGAGCAGCGGCTAGGCGAGGTCGAGGAAATCGCGGACCCAGCCCGCCGCCTCCTCGGCCTCATAATCGTCCGAGCTGTCGCCGATCACCACTTCGCCGACCGAGTGCCCCTCGACGGGCGATTCATAGAACAGGTTGAACAGCCAAATGCCGCGCTTTTCGGCGAAGTCGCGGTTGCGCCGGGTCAGCGCCTCGACCGACCCGCGCATGAGCAGGTGAAAGGCATTCACGTCGGGACGGCTCGGCGTGATCAGCAGTCGCGGGTCGCCGCTCAGGCGCTCGGCAAAGTGCCTGGCGCGGTCCACGTAGGCGGGCATGCGCGGGCAATGCTCTTCGATCCCGGCAAGGGCCGAGATCGCGTAAGGGAAGACGCGATACAGATTACCGCCGTGGCGGGTCCTCCAAACCGCGAGCGATTTCACGAATTCCGCATCCCCGGCGACGGCGGCGCCGCCTAGACCGCCCAGTCCCTTGTAAAAGGAGACGTAGACGCTGTCGGCGAGGGCCGCGAGCTCGTCGAGGGCGATGCCGTAGCCGGCGGCTGCTTCCCACAGGCGCGCACCGTCGAAGTGGAGGTGGACGCCGCGCTCGCGCGCCCATGCCGAGATGGCGCGAAGCTCGTTCAGCGGCGGCAATCGGTACCCCGAGCGGCGGAGCGGCAGCTCGACGACGATGGCCGCGATCGCGTCGCTGACCGTCTCGAGCTGCGCCAGCGTGAACGGCGCATATTTGCCGAGGCGCACCGGCCGCAGGTCATGGAGACGCCACAGCGCGCCTTCCTCGTCCTGCTCGATATGGCTCATCCGGTGAACCACGATGTTCGGTGAGCCGGCGCGCTCGGCCGCGACGCGAAGCACCGCCATCTGCGCGATCATGCCCTTGATGAAGAACATGGCCTTTGGCTTGCCGAGCAGGTCGGCCGTTCGCTGCTCCAGGCCCGTCGCGGCCCCGCCCGCGCCGTACATATCGGCGGGCTCCCTCGCGGCAGGGTGAGCGGCAAGCGCCTCCAGCGCGGATGCGGGATCGACCGGCTTGTGCCCCGACAAGCGGCGGGTGCAGCGCGCCTGAAGTTCGTCATCGCTCATGGGCGCGCCTAGGCACGCGGCGACGCGCCTGTCCATCGCTTAGCCGAGTTTCTTCGCGAAGCGGATGCTGGTGCGCTCGTAGCCCATGTGGCGATAGAATGCGTGGGCTTCGGCGCGGCGGTCGTTGCTCGTGACCTCGACCAGCTTGCAGCCTTTCTTGCGCATCCAGGCTTCGGCCGCCTCGATGAGCATCCGGCCGATTCCGTGGCCCTGCGCTTCCTCGACAACGACGAGGGGCGAAATGCGGCCGATCGGCGACTCGCGGTGGATCATCACTCGGGCGCTGATTCCGCATAGGCCCACCACGTCTTTACCCAGCGTCGCGACGAGCGGCGTCTCGCCGTCCTTCTTCAGCCGGGCGAGGTTCCTGCGCACAGCTTTCTCGTCGATCGGATGGCCGAGGAAGCGGAACAGCTCGACGAGCCGCGGCGCGTCCGCCGGCTTCGCGTCCCGGATCAGAGGTTTGGGAGGCGGTTCGGGCTTCGGAGTGCGCTTCGGGCGGGGTTCCCGATCGTTGGCCGCCTCGCGCGGAGGCTTGTTTGACCTTCGTTTGCGCTGCGGCGTGGCGACGTCGAGCGAGGCGCCCCAGTCTTTCGAGTCGAGGCTGCGAAGATAGTCCTGGACGTCCTCCGGTTTCGCGGCTGGGCCCTTCGAATCCATCCCGAACACGGGCTTGCCGGACTTGTCGGTCAGCCCGACCCGGCCGAAGCGGCGCTTGGTCGGCGTGCGCACGCGCGAGCGCACCAGCTTCAGCCCGCGATTGCGCGCGGCCTCGGCGAGCGCATCAAGATCGGGGCCGCTCACAGCCTGTCCAGAACGAACAGGACGAGGCCGACGAGGCCGCCGACGATAGTGCCATTGATGCGGATATACTGGAGGTCGCGTCCTACCGCCGCCTCCAGCCGCGCGGTGACCGTGCGCGCGTCCCAGCCGCGGATCGTCTCCGACACCAGCTTGACGATCGAACCGCCATAGCTCGCCGCCATGCCGACGATCGCGCGGCGGGCGAATTCATTGATCGCGGAACGGATGCGCGTGTCCTTCTCGAGCGTGCTGCCCATCGACTTCAGCATCTCGCCGACCTTGCCCGCGAGCACGGCATCGGGGTTGCGGGCGGCCTTGATGATCGCCTCGCGGCCCTTCTGCCAAAGCGTGTCGAGCCACAGGCTGACGGAGCTGTTGTCGAGAAGCTGGTCCTTGATCGCTTCGACCCTTTCGCGCGTCTCGGGACGCGTTTGCAGGTCGTTGGCGAGCTGGGCCAACGCCTCCTCGATCTTGACTCGAACCGGGTGCGCGGGATCGGTCGACATTTCGGCGGTGAGCTTGCGCAGCCCGTCGATGATCGCGTCGGCGAGCTTGGCGTCCAGCCCGGCGAGC
>Ga0207667_10007708_pt1 | contig 12880 bp, 8 predicted proteins | sample KBSCornC52_FD_184301 | JGI IMG/M metagenome (GOLD analysis project Ga0207667, IMG submission 184301) | Corn rhizosphere microbial communities from Kellogg Biological Station, Michigan, USA - KBS Corn C5-2 (SPAdes) (version 2) | ecosystem: Host-associated > Plants > Roots > Rhizosphere > Soil ...
AGGTAATCAACGGTGCCGAGCTGCTTCAATCCGGCCTTCTCGTGAATCTGCCGTTGCCCCTAAGCTCAGAACTGATATTTTTCAACGAACTTTAGGCGGCTTCTATTTGCTCGCAAATAAGCGGCGACACAGTAACACGATAAAACCGTGCGCCTGGAATTAGTTCGTGCGATGAAGACTGGCTTTGACAACTTGGGCCTTGTGCTTCTTCTGGCGACACCTGATCTGAGCGTCGGTCCCTGCCCTTTGCATGGCCTTCGCATCGGACCCCTGCTATGATGAGCCGCTTGAAAAAACCGCCCATGCGCAAACTCAAAGTTCCCCCAATCCTGACAACTGGAATCCTCAGCGCGCTTTATGTGATGGCACCGGCAATGCTCTGCCTCACGGCCGCCAATGCAAGGCAGACCGCGTCAAGCCAAACCGATCACCCCCTAATCCTGAAATCAGAGACGAATCTGGTACTGGTCCGCGTGGTGGTTCGCGATAGTCAAGGACGTCCCGTAACCGGTCTTAAGAAAGAAGACTTTAAGCTCTTCGATCGCGGCAAAGAGCAGACCATCGGCCAGTTCGACGAGGTTCCCGGCGCGGAGTCGGCTACCACGCAGATGCCTTCAGACCAGAGACAGACCAACCCCCATGCCGCCGCAGTCTCGTCAGGCCCAGCTCGTCTCGTAGCCTTTTACTTTGACGACCTCGACGCTTCACAGGCGAGCATGATGCAGGCCCGCGACGCCGCGGCGAAATTCATCGCGACCAATCTCCAGCCCACGGATAAGGTCGCCATCTTCTCGTCGGAAAAGATGCTCACCGACTTCACGGCGGACCCGGCAAAGATCGACCAGGCCATCGCGCAGCTCAATGGCAGTTCTCGCCCCGGTCAGGCGGTACGGCGGTGCCCGAACCTCTCTGTCTATCAAGCGGAGGAGCTTCTCCGCAACGACGACTACCTCCATAATCCTGCCTGGCAGTTGGCTAGCGCCGAATACAAACAATGTACGGGCCGTAACACCGATCCGACTGTTCTCCCGGACGTTAACCTGATCAAGTCCATGGCGCACAGCCTGGTTGGCGAAGCGCAGGCCAGAACCCGTGCCAATCTTCAGCAATTTGAGCGGGTCACCCGATACATGGCTCATCTGACGGGACAGCGCACCATCCTGCTCGTCTCACCCGGCTTCCTATCGAGCGAAGAAAAGCACCAGTTGGACCGCATCATCGACGAGGCATTGCGATCGCAGGTGGTCATTAATGCGCTCGATCCGAAAGGCCTTGTTGTGATGATGCGCGAGCAGGACGCTTCTCGCCGGACCATTGCCACGACCGAGGCCGCTCTCAACAACTCTTTCACCCTCGACTCGGGGCAAGCCGCCGAATCGGGAGACGTCCTCTTCGAGCTAACCGAGGGGACTGGCGGCAGATTTTTTCACAACAATAACGATCTCGCCGCAGGGTTCGCGTCTCTGGCCGGCCATCCTGACGAATACACCCTCGCTTTTTCGCCCAGGGACCTGAAGCGCGACGGCAAGTTTCACGAACTCAAAGTGACCCTCGCGACCAAACAAAAGGGTGTGACCGTCAGCGCCCGCCGAGGCTACTTCGCCAAGGCAGACGACCAGGAAGACGGTCGGGCCAATGCAGAATTGCCGGAGACCGCAGTCATCACGCCGGTGCCGCAAGCGTCCGTGCCGGTTGCGGCATCGACTGCTAATTCCCAGAGTCCTCAAGCCTCACCACAACCCGAACAGATGGACGACAGCGTTCGCCAGGCTTTACTTGCCACCACCGACTCTACCGATCTACCCATCAGCGTGGACCTCAATGGGGACGCCGACTCCCATGAGATCTCGGTGCTGGTCCATCTCGACGCGCGTGCACTGCCCTTCCGCAGAATGGGCGATCGTAGCCTCGACACAGTCACCGTAGCCGTGGCGATCTTTGATGCCGGTGACAAGGTGGGTCTCATCAAACAGCGCTCCGCCAAGCTGAACTTGACTCCTGAGCAACTCGCCTCCATCGAGGCAAACGGCATCGAGGTGACATTCACCTTTGCTCACGAAGCGGGCGCACACCGCATCCGCGCGGTGGTCACCGAGTCAGAGCAGCATAAGATCGGTTCGCTCTCGAAGATCCTGGGCACGAACTGAAATCAGTTCTGCGGCTTGGCGGCATCAGGGTTAAAGATGATATGGAAATCGGTGCGAAGGATTTGATAGTGGTCAAAGGCGACGTCGTTGAGAAGGGTTTCGGTAGGTACATCTCCTCTGGAGATGTACGTCATGTTTGAGTCGTGACTTGGACCAAAATCCGGTGAGCTGGTTGCGGTGACGACGGCCTGCCGGTTGGAGTCGGCTGCTTTTACGGTTTCGATCGTGACAGAGCGGATGGGGCAGATGTAAGTTCGTCCGCCTAATTCGACTGGCCCGTATTCGACCATGAGGCTGGCTACACTCATGGGATCATCCTGGGTGAGGTCTGCGACCAGAGTAAGTCTGAGGATGGTACCGCTGGCCGGGTCGATGGCGATCTCTCCATGATAGCCGGGCTGTGCCTCTGAGGGGAGCATATTGCCGGGCATGACGACTTTGATCGTGGAGTGCGATCCCTTACGGGGGACTGAATAGCGGAAGACTGCTACAGGCGAACTGATGCCCGATTCCTGGGGGGTCCCAGGTTCCCAATGGCTCCAGAAGAGTTTGTTTTTTTGAGCGTCAGCGAGCACCGTATTCAGGACTGGGCCGAATTGTCCGGAGAAGAGGAGCTTGTAGCCGACCTGATCGGATTCGTTTACCTTTCCTTTGCCCGTTTCCATCACTTCTCTGCCGTTGTGATAGCGGACATTGGTGGTGACCAGACCGACATAGTGCATAGGCTGATGGACAATAACGTCGGCGTTGTTGCGCAGACCTTGAATGGCCTCAAACGTGATGACATTCTGTCTGGCGAAGAAGGTCGGCAACCTGGCCATGGTTTCGTTCACGTAGGTATTCATCCGCGCCAGCAATTGTTGTTGTGCGGCTTTGTCCATGGGTGGAGCTTTGGGGAGCTCCGCATCGGAGAGCTTGAGGAATGCCGAAGCATCTGCCAGCGCGATCAGCGCTTTGCGGGATTGCTTACCGGGCATGGCTGCTTTCCAGCGCTGGAGTTGCCGGGTGCTCATTCTCTGCGTCAGTTCGATACCGGTGAGGTCACGCAGCACATCGTCTTCTGACTTGTTCTTGAAGGAGGCGAGGGATAGTTCGATGATTTTTCCCTGCCGTTTCCCGCGGATCGATTCCGGGCCATTCAAACTAGCTGAAATTTCGATGCCAGGAGGCTGGCTGCTGGCGGTGCTTTGCGGGACTGAGTCAAATTTGGCAGACGTGAACTTAATGAGGCCGTCGCGGTAATCGAGTTGCATTCTCACGGACTGGAGGATGTCGAAGCCGATCAAGCCCGCAATCTGAATTCCTGAAGATTGTTCGATCGCAACTGGATCGAACTCAAGAATATGCGATTGATGAGGGAGGATGAGCGAAGCAAACTGGAAGTCGAAGGCATCACGATAGATATTAATTGCCGGTCCCGAAGTAGTCTGGACGGAGTTGGTGAAGTTGACCTTCGTGGCGGAGAGTGAGTGGGCAACGTCGGAACTTAAGGTGCTGAGGCGCATGCCTGAGTCGATGGCAAAGAGCTTATGAGCGCGTCCATCCAAAGTGACGGGCACAAGTAGATATTGCCGTCGATGGTAGATGGGAGTAAAGCCTTCCAGTTCTGGTGGAAGTGGGTTGGATGGATCGCTGCCGGGACGATTGCCGGGCAGAAGCGCTGGTTGAGAAGGCAGCTGGGAGAGAGTGAGTCTGCCTGCCGGCTGATCGAGATCGATCAGCGAGAAGGCAAACATATCGGTGCCGATAAAGCCGTCTGCCTTGTCCGCAAAAGGAGTTTCACTTACTGCTACAGTACAGTCCTTGAATTCGAGGGCGCCGATCTTCAATCTGTCGACGTGCACCGTTCCGGGAGGCGCGCCTGGCGCAGGAGCAAACCCGTTTGCATCCGCGAGTGCACGCGTGATGGTAACACCGGAAGCTGCAGTATCGACGATGAGTGAGGTCTTGGATTGGCCGAAGTCCACGGCCAGCTTGTAGCCGACAAGTTGCCTAAATGGGTTGCGGACCTCCCGATCGGACTCCGATGACCGTAACGCTCCTAAGTCGCGTTTGACGTCCGGAGTACGCTCCATCTCATTAAAGGCAGGCGTCAACGCCAAACTGATGGTTTGGGAGATAGTTGGAGTGACTTTGCAGGTCTGATTGTTTTCAGAAAGCAGGGACAGTTCTTCATCAATAGATTGCGCGGCCTTTTGTCTGGCTTCGCCGTCGAGTCCGCTGCCCGACACGAGGGATCGATGAAGGGATTCAATATCATTGGCGATCTGCACGGTGCTAACCCAGGCATGACGGATATCGGGGTCGTTCGGGTCGATATCGTAGGCGGCCTGGACCTCGGCGCGCTCGGAGGCGTACTGGGAATCGATGCGAAAAACCAGACTGCGAACGAAGTGGGTCCGTGCGTAGCAGGGATCGATCTTAGCGGCGGCAGCAAGCATGTCAAGCGCCAGCCATGGCTGTCCCTGATGGAGCTTGACCTCGGCCTGCGCGGTGATAGCAATGGCGGAGTCGGGATTATCGGCGAGAGATTTAGTGGCTTGCGCGGCTGCCTGGTCGACTTCTCGCTCGTGTAGCCAAGTCTGAACCAGCGCGGCAGATAGCTTCGCATCCTTCGGATGCTCGACTAATTCTTGGTAGTACAGGTCTTTGGCCTGTTTGTAGTTACTCTGCGCATAAGCACTGTCAGCCGGATTATCCGCGTAGGTGGATAGACTCGGGCAGCTTTGCTGGGCCGTAGCGATGGAGGAAGCTATCGCGAAAAGCAAGAAAAGTGAGTGAAGGACCGGAATGGATTTCACTTTCAACTTACGCCCCCTTAGTCAACGAACGAAGTATACGTCTAGGTCGAACCGATTGTTTTCATTACTCAGGAGGTTTTGGGTTGATAGGTATCACCTCACGGCTCACAGGGCAAGATCCGAAATATTCTTCTACCCTCTATCTTCGATATCCCTTCAACATCAGCTTGTCCACGCTTAGCTCGGCTATGAGTCTGGTCCGCAATCAACGTGAATGGGTTGCGTCCATAAGACGGTTTACAGGCAGCACCAGGCAGCGTACCTTTTTCGAGAAGGAGAAACACCCACGATCATGATCGCCAGAATTGCCGCACTCGCCGCCTCATTCCTGTTGCTCATGTTCGCACCTTCGGCCCTCGGTGCCGAGCAACTGGAGGCTACGCCCCCTATGGGCTGGAACAGTTGGAACCATTTTGGCGGCAACGTGACGGATGCCGACGTGCGCGGCGCCGCGGACGCGCTTGTATCAAGCGGAATGCGCAATGCCGGCTACATCTACGTGAATATAGACGACACATGGCAGGGCAAACGCGATGCGCAGGGCGTGATCCATCCAAACAACAAGTTCCCGGGCATGAAGGCGCTTGCCGATTACGTCCATTCGAAGGGATTGAAGCTGGGCATCTATTCTTCTCCTGGGCCGAAGACCTGCGCTGGATACGAGGGCAGCTATGGGCATGAGGCGCAGGACGCGAAGACCTATGCCGCCTGGGGCATCGATTATCTGAAATATGACGAATGCAGCTTCGGCGACATCATCGAACGCGAATCTCATGGCGACCGCCGGAAGGCCGCTGAAATCGAGATGCATGGGTATGAAAAAATGCACCAGGCGCTTGTGGCTACAGGCCGTCCTATCGTTTTCAGCGTGTCCTCACCTGTGTTTTACAAGGTATGGGAATGGGGTTCCGCAGTGGGCGGCAACCTGTGGCGCACCACTGGCGACATCGGCGACCACTATTACAGCATGGCTACGATTGGGTTCTCTCAGGCCGGACTTGCAAAATATGCCGGGCCGGGCCACTGGAACGATCCCGATATGCTGGAGGTAGGCAATGGCGGCATGACTGAGGAAGAATACCGCACGCACATGTCGTTGTGGGCCATCCTGGCGGCACCGCTCATTGCCGGCAACGACCTCACCAAAATGTCTCCGGAGACGTTGGCGCTGCTTACCAATAAAGACGTAATTGCCGTCGACCAGGACAAACTGGGCAGGCAAGGAGACCGCGTCTGGGCGGTCGGTCCGATGGAGTTGTGGGACAAACCTCTTTCCGGCGGGGCCAAAGCGGTGGCGATGTTCAACCGTGAGGACGGCGCGACATCGATGGCGTTCAACTTAAGCGATGTTGGCTTTAGACAGGGCGCGACGCTCAAAGACCTGTGGACGGGAAAGGAAGTGCATGCACGGAACGGGAGCTATGCGGCGCTGGTGCCTGCTCATGGAGTAGTGTTGTTGCGGGTGAGCCAGTAGAGTATGGCCGTCTTAAGTCGAAGAGTACACAGAACTGGTCTGAACTAAGAAGTCACTTTACATGCGGCGGGCAACATCTTTGTTGCTTTGCGCTTTTGACAGGATCTCGAAGAATGTTCATTTTTAAAGCCGTTGCCTTAGCTCTTCTCGCCGCCTCCACCGTTGCTCATACCCAGGTAAAGTCAGTAGACCCATTCATAGGAACGACAAACGGCGGGAACACCTTTCCCGGAGCCTCTCTTCCTTTCGGCATGATCCAATGGAGCCCTGATACCACCCCGGATGGCTGGTATCAACCTACCGGTCGCGCGATCCATGGCTTTTCGGTAACTCACCTGAGCGGCGTCGGCTGCCCTGCTATGGCCGATATGCCATTTCTTCCCTGGTCGCATCCACTCAGTGAATCCCCAGCAATGCATCCGAAGCAATATACCGTGGCCTTCAATCATGCTAACGAAGAAGCGCATCCCGGCTTTTATTCTGTGACGCTGGCGGATGGCACAAAGGTTGAACTCACCGTTACAGACCGGGCAGGTATTGCCCGCCTCACCTATCCTACAGGTCAACATGCCGGCTTTCTTCTCAATGCCGGCGGCGGTGCCGATACCGATGTGCATATGGCAATTCTGCCGCCGATAGGCCGTGAACACGACGGCAATCAAGTGCGACTGGATGACAAAACAGTTGTGGCCCAGGTCACGACTGGCGGCTTCTGCGGAAGTGCCGCAAGATATACGCTCTACACCGCTTTTCGCTTCAAACAGGCTCCTGTCAAAAAGCAACTCTGGCAGGACAATTCTTTACTTCCAGGATCGCAACTTTCAGCGCAGGGAAAACATACCGGAATCTGGTTGGATTTCGGTGGAACGACTTCGCTGCTGGTAAAGGTCGGCCTTTCCTATACAAGCGCGAGAAATGCAATTGCGAATCTCGATGCAGAATTACCCGGATGGGATTTCGACGCGACCCATGCGAAAGCTACAGCCAAGTGGGACGAGGCCCTCAGCAAAATAGATTTGCAGGGCGGCACGCCGGAAGAACGAACGATCGTTTATACCGCTCTTTATCACACGCTGCTGACGCCCACCCTCTTCAGCGATTTCAACCGGCAATACATGGGCTTTGACAGAACTGTTCACACGCTGCCATCGACCCAGGTGACAGGGCAATACGCTAATTTTTCCGATTGGGACATCTATCGGAGCGCTATACAGCTTCAGGCGCTTTTATATCCGCGCCGCACGAGCGACATGATACAGTCGCTCGTCAATGATGCGGAACAGATCGGGTCATTTCCCCGCTGGCCGTTGGCCAATGATGCCACTTACGTCATGGGCGGCGACTCGCCACCTATTGTGATTGCCTCGGCGTATGCGTTTGGAGCGCGCAACTTTGACGTTGCCTCTGCGCTGAAATATATGCGCAAAGCAGCCCTGGTTCCCACCAAAGGACTTCACGGAGCAGCCGAACGCATCGATTCTGCTGAATACCTCCGCCTCGGCTATGTCCCTACTCACCCGATCTCAGCCTCAGTCACGCTGGAGTATGCGTCCTCTGATTTCGCTATATCGCAGATGGCAGCGGCAACGGGCGATGAAGCTTTGGCAAAGCTGTTACGTGCTCATGCGGAGAATTGGCGTAACCTGCTCGATCCGCAGACCCGGTGGATACGTCCGCGCAACACCGACGGCACCTGGCTGGCGGGTTTTGACCCGGTGCGCTCTCTGCCCCATCGCCCCAACGCTCCTCTGTCTACCGACCAGATGGGTTTTGAAGAAGGAAACACGCAACAGTATTCCTTTATGATCCCGTTCGACTACCAGGGCCTCTTCGATGCAATGGGTGGCGAGAAGATAGCCATTGCGCGCCTCGATAAGTTCTTTACACGCCTGGTGGGATTTGATACCCCCACTTTTAATATGGCGAACGAGCCAGACTTCGTGACTCCCTATGCCTATGCCTTTGCAGGAGTTCCGGCAAAGACGGCGGAAGTTGTCACCCGTATCGAGCATGAGACTTTCAATGCCGGCACAGGCGGAATTCCCGGCAACGATGATTTAGGAGCGACTTCGTCCTGGTATCTCTGGAGCGCTCTTGGATTGTATCCGGCTATTCCGGGAACAGGTGGGCTGGTTATTGGCACTCCCATGTTTCCGACGGCCAAGATTCATTTGGGCGATGGCCGAACGCTGTTGATCCACTCCAGTCGCGAGGCAGCTGCGTCGCCGGAAACAGCCACGCACAGTATCTTTGTTCAAAGGGCCACACTGAACGGTAAAGAGCAGAACAGCAGTTGGCTGCCGCTATCTCGGATTGGCGGCAACTCGACCCTTGATCTCACTCTAGGTCCCAAACCGAGTCCGATCTGGGGAAAGACTATGGCTGATCGTCCTCCTTCTTTAACTAAGAAAGCATTTCAGAGCAGATAGGAGATTTGGGTGGGTATTATGGAACGAGCCGGCGACGAGCTTCGTTGGATCTTCTCCATATATCTTCCAAGGGACGCGTTCCGTAGATGGCGCCTCGCCATTGGTCTTCAGCCACCTCCTGCTTATGATTACCAGCATGCTCTGCTGGGGCTCGTGGGCTAACGCTCGAAGACTCACAACCGGTTACGCCTTCTCTCTCTTTTATTGGGATTACGTACTCGGCATCGCAGTCGCAGCCCTGTGCTGGGGACTCACGTTTGGCAGTCTTAATGGTGGTACAAATGCTTTTCTCCAAAACCCCGCGAGTGGCGTCATTTTGACCATCGTTAGTGGTTTGCTGATGGGCACTTTTTATCCTTTCGTCGCCAGGTCCACTCTAGGAGAGCACTCGCTCGGTCCCTATGCTGTCGCTTTTGTCTTTGCGCTGGGTGTCATGATCTGTTCTCTTTCCGTCAATACCTGGCTTATGGGCACTCCCTTACTGGTGAGAAGCCAACATCCTTCAAGGAGTATCGTCAGGCTCGAACAAGTTGGCATATCTGGGGGGAGTTGGCATATCTGGGGGGAGTGGGCGGTGCGATCTGGTGTACCGGAGCGGCCGTCAGATTCGTTGCTTCTCGCGCAAATCTGGTTGGCCCGGCTGTCTCCTATGCGATCGGCCAGGGTGCCACCATGATCTCTGCAGTCTGGTGAGTCTTCGTCTGGCGCGAGCTCGCGAATGCGCCTGCCTCTTCCCGCCGTCTGCTTCCTTATATGTTTGTCTTATTTCTCTTGGGATTGGGACTGATTGCCGTGGCACCGCTCATTGCAAGATAATTTGAGGAATATATGAAGAAGATAGTAGTTGTGGGAAGCATAAATCTCGATCTTGTCTCTTACGCGGCGCGGATGCCGCTTGTCGGTGAGACGATCATCGGCCAGGGTTTTGCAACCCATCCCGGAGGGAAAGGCGCGAATCAGGCCGTTTGTGCTGCTCGCTTAGGAGGAGATGTCTCGATAGTGGGACGACTCGGTAAAGACAGCTTTGCGAGCGAGCTTCGGGAAGGACTAAACGCCGCCGGCGTCCACACAGAATGCGTAGAGAATGTGCCCGGACCATCCGGTACAGCGATGATTCTGGTTACTACCGACGGTTCGAATTCCATCGTTGTGAATCCAGGAGCGAATGCCTCACTCCAGCCTCAAGATTTGATTGCCTTTGAGGACCTCTTCCGAAGTGCCTCAATCATTCTTTCCCAGCTCGAAATTCCAATCGAGACCGTCGAAGAACTAGGACGCACAGCGGAGCGATTGGGGATTCCGTTTCTTCTGGACCCGGCGCCCGCATTGACCTTATCTCCCGCTTTAATGAAAGCAATCACATGGCTAACCCCAAATGAAAGCGAATGCCAGAGCCTTCTAAAGGCTTTAGGGTATTTGGAAGTTGAAACGTCCAAGCATCTCCCGCCAGAAGAAGCGGTCCAGCCTTTCCTCGACGCGGGCGTCCGCAATGTAATTCTCAAACTCGGGGCGCGTGGCGTCTATATCGCTGGCCGAGATGTCGAACCGGCTTACATCTCTTCTTTCCGTGTGACAGCAGTTGATACAACGGCGGCAGGAGACGCTTTCAATGGCGGGTTCGCATTTGGATTGACATGTGGTGGTCTTGACCCTTTGCCTGCTGCGCGCTTCGCGAATGCAGTTGCCGCAGTTTCTGTCACCAGAAGCGGAGCGCAGAACTCCATGCCACAGCTTATGGAAGTCGATGCACTCTCGAACGTAGACGGACATACGAGGCATCGATCTCCATACACGAAGGCATAGTCTTTCGCCCTTAGATTGCAAAAGAGATTGACAACAGGATTTTTGCCTCTTATCGTGGTAGCGCACTGGTATCGGTACCACAAGGAGAAGCAATGCACGGTCTGGCTAAATATGTTCTTGGGTTCTGCGCTCTCTTCAGCTTGCTCTTCGTCTATGATCGGCAGTCCACCTGTCAGACCACACCTCCTAAAGCGGCCGACTGGGCCGAACTTGCATCGTTTCACTATGGCATCGGCGCCGATATCACCTATGGGGTCTTCAACAACACCCCCGTTCACCTTGATGTCTGGGAAAATCATGCTGCAACTGGCCCGGTGCCAACTCTCGTTTACTTCCATGGCGGCGGTTGGGTCTTCGGTGCCAAGGGAGGTGCTCCGAACCTCTTTCTCCCCTACATTGAGCGCGGCTGGGATGTTGTGAATGTCGAGTATCGCATGGCCAGCAACTCGAACGCCCCCGCCGCGGTTGAGGACAGTCGTTGTGCCCTTCGGTGGGTCTATGACAATGCGCAGAAATATCACTTCGACCTGTCCCGCATCGTCCTGACCGGCCATTCTGCAGGCGGCCATTTAGCGCTCATCACGGGCATGTTGCCCAATGGAACGGATCTTGACGATGCCTGCCCTCAGCCTCCGGATGCGCCGGTGCTTAAGCCTGCTGCAATTGTTAACTGGTTCGGCATCACCGATGTGGACGATCTTTTGAGCGGGCCTGACCGCGAGACCTATGCCATCGCCTGGGTCGGTTCAGCAGCCAATCGGCACGAGATTGCAAAGCAGACCTCGCCGCTTACCTACGTGCGCCCTGGACAGCCACCGGTGATCACGATTCACGGCGACCACGATCCAACGGTTCCCTACTCACAAGCGGTGCGACTGAAGAAAGCTCTCGACCAGGCCGGCGTCAAGAACGAGTTGATCACCATCCCCGGTGGTGGCCACGGGGGCTTTTCCGACGAGCAAACGCTGCGCGCCTTTCGAGAAATATGGAACTTTCTGGATGCGACTCTGCCCCCTCCTTCTCCCGCGCCGGCGAAATGACCCACGTTCGGAAACGAAGATGTAGCGTCGGTCAAGGCCAGTAAATGATGTCGACAACGAAGGGGAACGGAATGGACCGACGAAGCTTTCTAAAACACACCGGCGCTGTCTTTCTCGCAGGAACGGTTCTCGACGTGCCGGCCTTTGCGGCGGCCGTACCGACCGTCTTTTATGTCGATGGATATCATGGCGGTTCGCGTGGACACATGCCTCCAGGCAGTTGGCGAGACATCCTCGAAGCGTTGCAAACCTGGCCGGAGTGGAAGTTGTCGCTCGATATCGAGCCGAATTCGTGGGAGGTCCTTCAGCGGGAAGATCCCGAGGCCTATCGCGAACTGCAAGGTTACCTGGCCGACACTCGAGTGAACGCGCGCGTGACGCTCGTCGGTGGAACCTTTGCGCAGCCGTATGGATGGGCTATCTCAGGTGAGAGCAATATCAGGCAGCTCAAATACGGTCTGTACCGAATCCATGAACACTTCCCAACGACAGTCGTCAATGTTTATGCGGTGCAGGAGCCATGTTGGGCCTCCTGCCTCCCTCAAATCCTCCGCTCGCTTGGCTTCAAGGGAGCCTCTCTCAAAAACGCGAGCACCGCATGGGGCGGCTACACCGCGGGGTTTGACGCAGAGTTGGTGAACTGGATCGGCCCCGACCAGACGTCCATCCCGGCAGTCCCACGCTATGCCTGCGAGCAGTTGGTGCACACATGGGAGACAGAGGCGGTGGCAGCTTCGTCGAGCTATCTCATCAAGTGTGTCGATCATGGCATTCCTCAGCCCGTCGGCATGTGTTTCCAGGACCTTGGCTGGCCCGCACACCCCCGCGTCGCAGGACCCAATGTGCGCTATGTGACGTGGCAAGAATATCTCTTCAACATTGCAAATGTTCCCGCAAAGGACTGGCACTTCACAATGGAGGACATCCGAACGACCTTGCCCTGGGGAGAGAAGACGCTCCAGAAGGTCGCGCAGCAGTCCCGTTCCGCAGAGACCCGGCTTCTATTAGCAGAGAAGATCGCAGCCATGGCATGCGTGCATTGCGGCGCGGAATGGCCTGCGGAATCATTGGACAATGCATGGGAACAGGTAATGTGGAGCCAGTTCCACGACTCATGGATTACCGCGACCACAAAGAGTGGCCGTCAGGCATGGGCCTTTCAAGTGGCGGCGGAGACCCTTGAAGC
>Ga0207667_10007710_pt1 | contig 12879 bp, 11 predicted proteins | sample KBSCornC52_FD_184301 | JGI IMG/M metagenome (GOLD analysis project Ga0207667, IMG submission 184301) | Corn rhizosphere microbial communities from Kellogg Biological Station, Michigan, USA - KBS Corn C5-2 (SPAdes) (version 2) | ecosystem: Host-associated > Plants > Roots > Rhizosphere > Soil ...
GGGCCGCAAGCTCGGCCACGTAACCCTCCGCGCCGATACCGAAGCCGATCTGCTGGTCCGGCTGGAGCGGTTGCGTGAGATCACGGGCTGAAGCCGGAATGATTCAACCCTGGTGAACTTTAATAGTTATGCAGACCCGGATTCGGTTTAGCCGTTATGAACGGTATGAACAGAATAACGTCAAATGCTGAAACGACGAATATAGACCGATTCACACGAATAAAGAATACATGACTAACGCGGGTCAGGAACCGTGACAAGCAGGCACGCGGCCATGACGCCGAATTGGAACGTGACGCCGACCGAGGCGCGGGCAGAGCAGAATCGGCTGCGGAACGAGGTCAGGATCGAGCCGCTCGACGTCGATTCCGTCGCGCTCGTTGCGGGCTGCGACCTCTCGTTCGATCGCGGTTCAGACCACGTTTTCGCGGGAATCGTGACGCTGCGGATGCCTTCGCTGGAAGTCGAGGAGCGGGCGGGGGTGGAGACCATCGCTCGGTTCCCCTACATACCGGGGCTACTCTCGTTTCGGGAGAGCCCTCCGCTGCTGCAGGCGTGGAGCAGGCTGCTCACGAAGCCGGACGCGCTCATCGTGGACGGCCACGGTTACGCGCATCCACGGCGGTTCGGCATCGCGTGCCACCTGGGCCTTCTGCTCGATCTTCCAACGGCCGGCTGCGCGAAATCGATCCTCGTGGGGTCGCATGAGCCGGTCGGGGAGCAGCCTGGGGAATGGAAGCCGCTGGTGGACAAGGGCGAGGTGATCGGCGCGGCGGTGCGGACTCGATTCGGTGTGATGCCCGTCTATGTATCCATCGGAAACCGAATCGATCTGGAGAGTGCAATCGCGCTGGTGCTGCGCTGCTCCGGCCGCACGCGCGTACCGGAGACGACCCGGCGGGCCCACCGCTTCGTAAACGAGCTTCGGCTGTCGTCCCACGATTCGGACCCTGCCGATTCGTGATGTCCCAACCAGGCTACCGGACGATGAGGACCGGGCAGTGGGCGTGGTGGAGAACGCCGTCCGACACGGAGCCGAGCATAAGCCGGCTGAACCCACCCAGACCGCGGCTGGCGAGCACGATCAGGTCGGATTTCTCCTCTTCGGCAACACGGACGATGCAATCGACGGGCTGCCCCATCTCGGCGCGAACCTTCACGTTGACGCCTTCGCGCTCGAAGGGCGCGGTCGCATTGCTGAGCACCGTCTTCTGGCTCTCTTCGGCGATGCGGATGAGCTCTTCCGTGTTTGGCGCGGCCTCGACCGCCATCGCATAGGGCGCGACCAGCGGCGCCGGATTCACGACGTTCAGCAGCGTAACGTCCGCCCCGAACTTCCAGGCGAGATCGGACGCGACCAGCGCGGCGTGAGCAGCAATTTCAGAGCCGTCGGTACAGACCAGAATCCTTTTGAACATCTCTGGCTCCTTCGCGCGCTGCCTCCTGACCCTTGGGAACTATCTGTTCGCAAGCGATCGGAGACGGCGATGGCTGCACTGCGGACAGAAGTGCTCCCACGAATCCTTCTCCCGGACGAACAGCCAGTTCTCCGCGGTCGGCATATTCGGATCCATTCTCTGCCCCAGCTCGGAGCGCAGAGCGACAGGCAGGTACGCCGTTTCGACGCACCCCTCGCCATCGCACGCAACGCGCCTGCCGTCCGCCATCTGGCTCATCGTCTCTTCACTTCCGTAGTCCAGCTAAACCACATAGACAGGCTAAGTATAGGACGTTACGCTCGGACTAACATCCGCGAAACGGCCGATTTTGTTTTGGCGGGCCAAAACGCGCCCCCAGGCGGTCCATAGAAGGCTCCTGTGCAACGCCTGTTGTGATTGAACTGCTGTTATGGACCGCGCTTATGTCGATTCCACCCGTTGACGGATCGTCCGCCGTATGATAGACTTGACGGACGTTCGCATCCATGTCGGCGACTTCAGCGGCTCCGGGGCGAGCACAATCCGCCGCACACGGCGCCTCGGCAACAAACACGAGACGGTACCCATAACGATCATGTATGCTCTCAACTTCTATACCGATCTATACGAAGAGGTCCTGCGAAACGGGCGCAAATCCGCAACGATTCGCCTGGGAGACAAGGGCGACAAGTACCAGCCCGGCCAGCTCTGCTGGGTGACGGTCGGCCAGCGGTACGGTCGCCGACAGAAGCTCTTCACCGCAATCGTCGACAGCGTGGACGTGAAGCTCGTCGCCGACCTCTCGCCGCGCGACATCAGCAAGGAGAACCCCGAGTTCCGCACGCGGGACGAGGTTCTCCAGCTCCTCCGCCGCATCTATGGGCCGGAAGTCTCTCTCGAAGACACCGTGACCGTCGTCTACTTCTCACCCGTCAGCGAGTACTAAGCCCATGCCGTTCCGCCTGCCGCGCATCCGCGCTTCCCGCCCGACGACCGTTCTCGCGTCCGCCGCGCTCCTCGTAATCGCATCCGCCGCGACCCTTGCGCAGAAACCGACCACGGCCGGAGTCTTTACAGATAGGGCCGGGAGGACCCACGCCTGGAGCGTAACCTCCGCGCGCGCGCTTGTCTGGGATGGCCAACCGTTCGTGCCAGTCGGAGGCACGTTCGCGCCCCACTATCTGGCGGAGGGGCAGACGGAAGCGAACTGGGAGAGGGACGCGGCCGCGCTCGGGATTCTCAAGTCGAAAGGCGTGCTCGACGTCCTCATCGACCCGGTACTTACAGCCGTCGACGTGCCGGCCGCCGCCTGGCAGCGGCTGATCGACCACCTCGATGCCAACGGCTTCCGCTACGGCGTGCTCTTCGGCGCGGGAATCACCACGCCGCTGACCGGGACGGTGGTCAAGCCGTCGAAGTACCGGCAGGACGACATACGCGACGGGCAGGGAATTACGTGGCGGGATAGCGACGCCGACCTGCTGCGCTACTACTTCGTGGACGCGCAGGACGGGACGCAGGTGCTGCACGAAGGGCAGGCGCGGATCCGCGACGGCGAGACGACTATTCCGCCGAACGAGCGGTTCGGGAACGGGACGGTCGGGCTCTTCTTTCCGCACAAGCGCCTCAAGGCCGCCGCGCAGGGAGGACTGGCCGACATCTGGTCTGGCTACGACGCCTACCGCGACCGAATGCTCTCGACCTTCTCCGAGGTGAAGTTCGGGCCGGGCCTGCGCTTCTTCCTCGATCCCATCGGCCATCCCATCAGCCTCATGGGCGACGACACGGACTACATCGTGCCCGATTCGCCGGCCTTCCGGCTCGAATGGGAGGCGTGGCTGACGCAGCACTACTTCTCGCTCGACGACCTGATGAACGCGTGGGGCCTCCAGGAGCGGCTGATCAAGTCGTACAGCCAGGCCGCCCGGATGATCCCGCTCTCCTCCAACAACCGGGGTATCTCGTTCATGCTCGACCCCGACACCGGAAAGCGGATGGAGACGCGCGGCGGAAGCGCAAGCTTCTGGGCGAACCTGCGGGACTGCCGCGACGGCTCGCTGTCGTTCTATATGAACGCGACCGCAGACCTGCTGAAGCGCGAGGTTGCCAATGTACCGGTGGTCTACACGCGCACGCATAACCATCGGATATTCACGAATCAGGAGCGCGGGACGGGTTTCGACGGGCTCGGGATGGCGGCCTATGGGCGCGGATCGGCGCTCATCACGGGCGGCGCGGAATCCGTCATAAGCCAGGCGGATGCCTCTTCACGGCCCATGTGGTGCCTTGTTACGGAATCGGCGGACACGGCCGGGCCTGCAAAGGATACGCTCGGAATCCCGTCCAAACAGGCGCTCTTCTATGATTTCGACTGGCTCCGCAACGTGGGGGCGAAGGGCTTTTACGTCCGCGGCTTCCAGGTGCTTCCGGAGCAGGCGTTCCCCAACTACCAGATTCTGAAGGCGCCGGAGCAGCTCGGATGGGTTAAGGAGTACGCGGACAAGCTGGGGCGCGGCCTCAGCGTTGCCGACGTGCGGGCGAACACGCTCCTCTACCCCGAATGCGCGGCAGGCTACGTCCGCTCCGGGCCCATCGGTTCGGGCAGTGTATTGTGGATGCCGTCGCTGGCGGAGGGCAAGCCGCTCCTCTGGGGCAACTCCTACGCGGGCTACACCATCAAGCTGCCGGAGGGCGAGCAGACCGTAATCTGGTCGCTGCGCGGCCCGCGGCTTACCCACATCATCGTCGGCGACCCGCGCCCGGTGAAGATCACCACGCCCGACGGCATCCCGCTCCAGACCGGCAAGCCCGACCTGAAGCGGAAGGCCGTCGAGATGGTGGTTCCCGAAACGCCCATCGTCATTCGCGGGAACGAGAACGAGGTCTTTCCGGCCGAGGCGGCGGAGGATGCCATCGGGCTGCTGAAGGGGCTGGTCGCGCAGGCCGAGACCGCCAAGCTGCCGGACGCGTTCAGCTTCCGCCTGAAGTCTGACCGCGCCGTGAATATGTACAAGCTCCGGGACCCGCGCATGGCCTATGCGATGGCCGCGGATGCCATCAACGGGATCGTGCCGTCGGTCCAGCCCTACACGTGGCAGGAGGCCGAGCGCGCCGATTCGCACTCCTTCAGCGAGATCGTTCCGAATCCCGCCGCCTCCGGCGAGGCCTACCTGACGCTTAACGCAACCGCCCGGCCGGGCGTCGCGGGCTATGGCGCGGAGTACAAGTTTTCCGTTCCCGCGGACGATTCATACGCAGTCTGGGTAGCCTGCTCGCCGCCCGGCCCGCAGACCTCGCCCTTCGCGTGGCTCGTTGATACCGAGCAGTCGCACCTAAGCGCGGAGGCGAGCGTGGTGGGCTCGGCTTATCTGGGCAACCAGTTCGTATGGATGAACCTCGGCAAGGCATACCTAAAGAAGGGCGCGCATACCTTCACGCTGCGGGTCACCGAGCCGGCGTCGAACGGGACGTGGCAGTTCTCGCTCGACACGATACTCATCACGCGGCAGGCATTTACCCCGAGCGGAACGACGCGGCCATCGCTGCTGGACAGCGTGCAGGTCCCGGCCTCCAAGGGCAAGGGCGACCTCTTCGACTTCAAGCCGACGCCGCCGAGCACCGGCAAGACGGACAAGAAGGAGAAGAAGTAGGGTTGCGGTCCCTTTGTCCCGTTGGGCGTCACGAAATTAGAGAGGGGGCGGGAGCGAAAGGAAGCGCTCTCGCCCCCCCTCTGTCAGCGATTGCGGCAGTTACTCTCGTTGTACTCGCGGCCAGCCGAGCAACCGCGCAATCGCCCCGAATCATCGATCAGATGGAGCTCGGCGCGGCCGCTTCCCGTACAGCGCATGTCGTCGTTTCCGCGAGGGCGGTCCCGTGGGCCGAGACCATCTCCCTCGGAACGCTCACGCTGCAGGTCACGGGATTCCAGATTGCCCCCGGCGGGCTCGTCCGCGCGCGCCTGAAGACCGGCGCCGGGCCGGATGAATCGGTCGCTGTTCAGATCACCCTCGCGACATCCCCGAAGGACTACGGCAAGCGCCAGTCGTTCCTCGTCCGGCTGGACGGTCGGGAGGTCTGGCGCGCGACGGAAACCGAATCGGGCGGCGGTCCGACGCGTTCGTTTTTCCTCGACGTGCCGGCCGGCCCGACATCCGTTCAACTGGAGATTGCCGCCGACTCGACATCGCAGGCGCCGGTCACGCCGTCGACCATCCGCGTCTATGCACTCCCCTCGAAAATCGAAAGTCGAAAGTCGAAAATGGGCCTCGCGCTCGTCTCTCCCGCGGGCGGAGGCTACTCGATCGAGGAAGCGGTAATCCGAGATACCTTCCACAAGCTGCCGAAATCGCCGTTTCTCGACGGCCAGCTCGCGGTTCTCTACAACTTCTGCACGCGAAACGCGACGGAAAATGCGGCGGAAATCGAGCGGCTGGCGGCTCTTGCAGAGAAGTCGCTCGTGCCGCTCCGAATCGCGTTCCAGGTCCATTGGGGCGGCATTCCGAAGGGAGTGTCGGACGGCGCGGGCGGCAAGTTCACCGACCTCCCCTACCAGCAGATTACGTACGACCCGGCCGATAAGGTGGAGGACCCTGGCCTCGCCGCGCTCATGGGCGACCGCTACGACGTGCGATTCGGTCTCTCGATTCCCAATCGGTGGTCCAACACGCCCTGGCTCACGTTCAACCACCCGCGCCTGAATCAGCTCCGCCGCATCCGGCTCACACAGGCACTGGTCGCATGGCGCGAGGCGCGCGAGCGGCTGGTTCTGGAGGGCAGGGGGAAGCTGCTCCCTCTGGAGCTCTCCACCGGTGACGAGACCGTCTACTGGGCGAAGGGCGTGGACGACAGCAGGTACACAGCCATCAACGGCGGCACGCCGCGGACCGAGCTATCGGCCGACTTCAACCCGTTCGTGGTCGCGGACGCGCTGAACGACGGCGTGAACCTCGATCCACGCGATGGGCTGAGCCTCCGCGAGCGCGAGTGGCTGCACCGCAACATGGCGCGACAGCAGCAGCGAATCGTCGACTGGATGCTGGCCTGCCTCCCCGCGGACCCTATCCGCATGGCCGGCGGGACGTCCGTCGACTCGACGTTCGCGCAGGACCTGCCGCGACGCAATGTCTTCACCGAGCCATACGCGATGCCGCTCTTCCCCATGAAGGACGTGTCGCCCTGGCGGCCGGGGATGGAGGTGGGCTGCGTGCAGGGAGGACGGAGCGGCGGAGAATATTGGTCCGGGGCTACGATGCTGCCCTGGCTGCTGAAGGAGCGCGAGCGCGGCCGGATCGCCCTGCCGAATCTGGAGTGCAGCGGCGCGGACGATCCCCAGATACTCGCCTGTCTCCAGGCGGCCTACGCGTGCGGTGCGCGGTTTGCGACGCTCTACAACTGGCAGCAGCGGCCCGACATCGCGAAGCTGCTGAGGACGTTCAGCGGTAGCATCGAGGCTCCTTCGGGGCTGGAGTTTCCACCGGCGGCCCTCGGTTTCGGAGCGAAGTGGGAGCGGGAGTATGTCGCGCCGCCGAACGCGTGGGGTGTGAACCGGGTCGAGCTCTATCCAAAGGACACGGCGCCGATTCCCGCCCGAATCACGCTGCGGGACATCGAGCGCGGCGACGAGAAGTCAGTAACCACAGTGCTGGAACCGTCTCCCGATTCAACGACGGCCGCGGTAACGCTCCCCTCCCCGTTTCGCCAGGAGCCGGGGCGGAGATATCTGCTGTCGGTCGTCCCACTCGGTATCACGAGCGCGTCATTCGGCGTTGCGGCGGACGTGAAGATCGCGTGCCGCCTGCTGGCCGACCTCCAGCTTGAGCGTGGCCGGAGTCAGGTTGTCGCGGATTGGCGGGACGCGCGGGACCTCCTGGATTCGCTCACGGACATCCACGGCCGCAGCGAGCAGTTTCTCTTTGCCCGCGAGGCGCTCCAGCGCGCACAGGACCTTTTCAACGCAGGGAATCCCGCCGAGAGCTACGCGGCTGGCATCCGCGCGGAGCAGCTAACGCTCCCGGCGTCGTTCGCGCTGCCTACCGGCGGGGGCCGCCTCGCCCCCTACTGGATATCCCTGCTGAACACGACGGGACCCGTCCGCGCGACGATCACGACGTACTCCGCGCAGGCGGCAACCGCCGTTCTTAAGAGTCCGGTCGCGCAGCGCGTGACACTGCGGTGGGGCCGGCTGGAGACGCACGCCGACCTCACGCCGAACGTTGCGGCGGAGATATCGCTCGTCCAGTCCGGCGGGCCGGCGGCGGTCTACACGCCCGGCGTCGCCCGCCCGCGCCGCCGAATCATCCGGCGCCGCCGACGGCCCGTGGTTCGGTCCTCCGCTCCCACGGCCAAACCGGTCCTCGGCCCTCCGCTCCCTAAGAAGTAGCGCTGCCTGCTGCGTCGCGGTGACGGAATCCCCGCCCGTTCGTACGAATCTCCGGCGCAACTACCAACTCACCTTACGCAGGCAAGCAATTGGTTATGGAGTCCGCACTCGATACGGCCGGCGGGCTGCACCCCGCCGCTATCATGCCTGCGGCCAGTCGCGCACCTCCGTGCGCGAATCGGAACCGATACGTTCATCCTGCGCACGAAGGTGCGGAGTTGGCGCGTAGCGCATGAGAGCGGGAGGGTGCAGCCTCCCGTCCGCCGCGGAGTGCACCCAATCTGTTGAGCCCGTCTGCGTAAGGTGAGTTACCAAAATCCTGGAGATACCAATGTCCTTCGACCAATATCATGAGCCCCCGCAGGAGCTGCCGCAGGAGACGCGCACATTCGCCCGCATGATTCTCTCGATGATCGAGGAGGCGCAGGCCATCGACTGGTATGAGCAGCGGATGGCGGTGGAGAAGGACGCCGAGGCGCGCGCAATCATGCGGAACGCGCAGCAGGAGGAGTTCAAGCACTTCGGGATGGACCTGGAGTTCCTGCTGCGTCGAAATGAGAAGTGGCGAATCGCGATGCAGTCCATCCTCTTCCAGCCTGGCGACATCGTCAAGCATGGGGAGGAGGCGGAGGAGCGGGAGGATAAGGCAGATGCGTGATGCGTGAAGCGTGAGCGGCGCTGGCGGTGTCGGGGGTTGTGTTGAGGCGTTGGCGAACCGCGATACGCTACCAACGATTCGCGACCGTTACTGCGCCGTTCACGCATCACTCGTCACGCATCACGAGTCGCCCCTATCTGCCGCTGCTCCGGATTGACGTAGCGGACCTCGATTCGGCCATTGCGGACCCGCGTCTCGAAGCACGGCTGCGGGTAGGTAGCGGGGCCCCTGGCGATGGAGCCGTCCTCGAGGCGGAAGGTCGATCCGTGCCAGGGGCAGGTGATCGTGCCGTCGCCGAGCTTCCCTTCCGCGAGCGGGCCGCCGAGGTGCGAGCAGGTATCGGCCAACGCGTAGATGCGGCCGCCCTGCCGGACCAGCAGCACCTTCCGGCCGCCGGCCTCCACGCGCACTGGCTCGCCCTCGTGCAGTTCCTCCTCCGGCAGCGTCGAGACGAACGAATCGGGCAGCGACTCCCGCTCGGCGTGGTCCGTGCCTATCTTCTGCTCGTAGACCAGGTTGCCGCCCAGCCAGGCTGCCGCGGAAGAGATGGCGTAGCCGAGCAGGCCACAGACGATCCCTGCCTCGCGGTGCTTGCGCTTGCGGAGGACGAGGGAGGCCGTGTAGAATCCTGTGGCCGTGAGGTTCATCATGCCGTGGACGATACCGACCTTCTTTGCCTTGCCGTCGGTGTCGTGCCAGTCCGTCAGCCCCGTCACAGCGGCCCCGACGGCTCCGGCGAGTCCGATGGCCACGGCAGCGTCCGCGCCCGGCGCCAGATCCTTCCGCCCGGTGGCAAGCTCCATCACGTCGAGCGTGGTCGCCACGGACCACGCACCGAGGGGAATATCCGTCAGGACGGGGTGGAGCGGATGGCCCAGCCAGGTGCCGTGAAGCGCGTCCTCTACCGCCCTGCTCGCCACGCCCCCCGACTTGAAGGCAATGTCCACCGCGTCGGAGAGTCCGTCCGCCACGGGTGTTAGCCACTCCTGCCGGTCGATCGCGCCCGCTATCTGATTGCTGTCCATGGCCGCCTCCGCCTCGGTCGCCCGCTGTGATCGATTCTCAACAGATCACGTGTGGCGGGGCAGGAAGTTCCGCGGACTTGCAGCACAAGCGAATGGTCGCGGCGGACTCGCAATTTCGGCTGGGGATGGTGCCCCAGCCGAACCTCAATACTTTGAGCGACTCCGGCCGTCTGTCGCTAATGACGCCCGCGCAAGAGAAGTGGCAATACCCTTTCCTCGACAAATCGTCGCACCATCGCGTTCTCACCGGCAATGTCCGATTCGTCAACCGTCAGCCATTCGGCTCCCGCCTGCTGGTATAGCGCCGCTATCTCCTCGGAGGAGACGCAGTCGTCCACACCCGAATCGGGCTCCGATTGCGATTCGTCGACGAAGTTCGCCCAGCCAACCAGCATGTCCAAAAGGCGCGTGGCAGGTGAATTCTCGCGAGCAGCGGCGGCGGTAGCGCTCGGATCCGTAGCGTGGGTTGTCATGGCTTCCCCCATCGGGCCTGTACGTAGATGGACCTCAGTGTTCCGGGCTTGATGTCTCCAGGATGCCTCGGAACGGCGACCGTTCCTGGCTTACTCGGATGCTGGTAGATGTCATGCTCTTTGCCTCGACGCGCAAGCTCCCACCCGTCTTCGGCGAGCCGCCGAACCACTTCCCGCACCCTCATGCCTGCCTTCGACTCATCCTGGTGCTGCACCTTGATGCACGGTCGGCAGGCCGAGGACGCTGATCCATTATCGCATCCTTGAAAGCGTGCAGTGTTCGATAGCTTTCCGCGATTCGTAGTCCCATTCTACCACGGGCGCGTTATATGGCGCGAAGCAGAAGTTCGCCGGTACGCGTGCGCCTGCTCCCCGGCTGTGTGCGCTGGGCGAGAAGTAAACAGGGCGGCTCCCGGAGCCGCCCTGAAGTGAAGGTTGATGCGCTACGGGTGGTGTGGAGCACGACACCGCACAACGTTCACGCATCACGATTCACGCATCACGTTACGGTTTGTTCAGGCCGAGGGCTTCGACGGGGACCGTGTCGATGACGGGTTTGCCGTCTACCAGCTTGCGGCCGAAGCCGAAGCCGTCGTCCCAGCCCCAAACCGAATAGCCGACGCCGCTCTCCTTCAGCACGGAGGCAAAGTCACGGAACCAGTTCCTGCGTGATTCGGGCGGCGCGTTCTGAGGGAAGACGCCGAACTCGCCGCAGTAGAGCGGGACGCCGTTCTCCTTGCCGTAGGCGAGCGCTTCCGCCAGCCGCTCCTTCAGCCGGTCGCGATTCCAGCGCTTGCTGCCGTAGTCGCGGAGCCAGTTTTTCGCCTCGTCGTTGTCCGTGCGCGCTATGACGGACGCGACATTCTCCGGCGTGGAGGGGAACGGGACGCCCTTCAGGTGCGGGGGAACGGGACCGGACCACGTTGCGCCCTGGTGCGTGAACGTAAACGGATCGTAGAAGTGGAACGAGTAGACGAGGTTCCTGTCGCTGAGCGGCGGGAGCTTCTTCAGGCCGTCGACCCCACCCCAGTTCGGGCCTGTCACAATGATGGTATGGTCGGGCGCATTTCTGCGGATGTTGGCGACGATCTTCTCCTGCATCGCGTACCAGTCGGCCTCGTGCTTATCGAAGACCGGCTCGTTCACGACCTCGAAGAAGACCTTGTTCGGATCGAAGTGGCGGAGCTTGCCGGCCAGCGCTCCCCAGAATGTCGGATAGCCCGCGGCCCAGGGGCCATTCCCCTCGATTCGTTTCTGGTCGGTGTTGTGCGGGTCCACTACAACGCCGAGGTCGTGGTCGAGGAATCGCTGGATGGCCGATTCGAAGTCCGCGAGGTGGCCGGCGATGGGCTGGTCCGGAGTCGAGGGGTCGTACAGATACCGCGGCGACACGCAGAGCCGGACATGGGTAAGTCCGAGCTTGCGAATGAGCGCAATCTCGTCATCGCTCATGTAGGTGCGATAGTGCGATTCGTCGGCCGGCCCATAGGCTTGAAACCATTGTGTCACGTTGGCGCCGCGGCTGAGACGGTCGAGACGGACCTTTGGGACGGAGGACGGCTCCGCTCCCCGAGCTGCGTCTGTAGTGACGACAAAAAGGACGCAGAGGGCCGCGAGCAGGCCTGCAAGAGTTCTCATCGATATCTCCTTCGATATGCGAGCGGCGGGTTGTGGGGTTCCCGGAAACTGAGCGGCGCGGGTTCACCCGCTTGCAGGATAGCCGGGCGGCCGCGCCATGCCATCCACGATTTGGCGGATTCAAGTCCACTCAGTCACTCTGTCTACGAACAGCACCGGCATTGCAGGTTCCTGGCAGCAATATCGGATGGGCCGTGCCGCATTTGACACGGGGGCGCGCCCTGTGTTATCCTGCAATGGACGGAATGGAGTGGCGCCCCGCCGCGGTCACTAAAAAAGTGGTAAATCGTGTGAAATTGGACTCCAGTCGCCGATCTCGCGCGCCGATAATCTGAACTGTAAGGATGTAAAAGGCAAACCCGCGGAAATGCGGGGACGCAAAGCCATGGGCCTAATGCCGGCTCGAACGGGTTTGTCGCGAAGCAGGTTCGCGCACCCAAAGCTCCGGCGATGGCTGCCAGGCTGCCGTTCTTCGCAACACTTATGCCGATGCCCCTGCCGGAAGGCGGCGGCGCGGACCGTTACGAAGGAGGCGCTCCGTTGCAAATCTCCACCGAAGAAGTAGGCCGAATCATGCAGGCCCGCAGGCTCAACCGCACGAGCCTTATCGGCCCGAAGGGATACGGCCGGCCGGTCGAGCCCCGCGTCGCTTTGCCCGCAAAGTCCGTCGACCCTTCCGAATCCAGGACCGAGATCGAGCGAGTCAAGGCGCTCGTGGACGGGCTGCCGGACGTACGCGAGGACCGGGTCCAGTTGCTCAAGGCACAGGTCGAGAGCGGCACATACAACGTCAGCAGCGATGATATCGCCGACCTGATTGTGCGCCGAGCCTGGGCCGACAGCATGAGATAGCGTCAAGTCAAAAAGCTGAATGTAAAATGTCCAATGCAAAATGGGGCGGCCATCAGGTCTCCCCATTTTGCATTTTGCATTCGACATTGCGCGTTTTGACTTGTGACTCACACTCCCCATGGATACGTTTCCGGCGGCTCGCCCGTTTCGTGCGGTGCAAGGTGCAACGGGTGGAGCGCCCGCGAGATGTCCGCGAAGACGAACGCGTCGTACCGCAGCGGCAGCACCGTCGGGACGTAGTTGCCCCAGCGCTCGTACATCGGGTCATAGACGACGCCGATCGCCCGGTGGCCCCGCGTCTCCATGAACGGCCCGCTCCGCTCGTTTTCCAGCAGAAGGAGCTTGTCCTCCGCCCCAGCCCTGTGCAGGGCGTCCTCCCACGTATCGGGCCGCGCTTCGGGTACCTGCATCCGCTCCATCGGCGCGCCCCACGCCT
>Ga0207667_10007717_pt1 | contig 12865 bp, 9 predicted proteins | sample KBSCornC52_FD_184301 | JGI IMG/M metagenome (GOLD analysis project Ga0207667, IMG submission 184301) | Corn rhizosphere microbial communities from Kellogg Biological Station, Michigan, USA - KBS Corn C5-2 (SPAdes) (version 2) | ecosystem: Host-associated > Plants > Roots > Rhizosphere > Soil ...
AGCAGGTGTGGATGACGATACTTTCTAAATGGGCAAGTGATAATAGAAAAATTCCTTTCAATGATTTTCCATGCAAATGGGACTACAACAAGCGCTACGATCTTTACAAATATATTTTCAAAAATGAAATCCTAAGCCTCGATATTAATTATCTCGAATTTGGCGTAGCCGACGGGTACTCATTTAACTGGTGGATGTCAGAAAATAATCATCCTGCTTCCAGCTTTTATGGCTTTGACACTTTTACGGGTTTACCGGAAGATTTTGGTCCTTATAAAAAAGGCACTTTTGCCAACAGCAATAATATGCCAACGGCAAAGGATACACGCGGGAAATTTTACCAGGGTTTATTCCAGCAGACGCTTCCTTTATTCTTAAAAACTTTTGATAATAGTAAGAAGAACGTTATAATGCTTGACGCAGATCTTTATACTGCCACATTATTTGTACTAACAAGCCTGGCGCCATTTTTAAAGAAAGATGATATTATTTTCTTTGATGAATTTGTAGTGCCAACCCACGAATTTATGGCTTATCACCAGTTTATTAATTCCTATTATTTTAATCTTGAATTATTGGGGGCTGCCAATAATTATTATTTTGTTGCCTTTAAAGTAGTATAAAAGCTAAAGCGATAAAATAGAATCTAACTTTTCATGAAATAATGAAAAGTCATTAAGATTATTATGCGACCCTTTATCGATGGTAATAAATTCATCTCCGGGTTTTAAAACCTGCTTAAGCTTCGCTGCATAGCTGTAAGGAATAATCCAATCATCTGTGCCATGAAAAATTGTAACCGGAACCTTTACTTCTTTGAGATATTCGCCGGTGGGGAACCTAAATTTCGACAATGATTCCACAGGATATATGGGAGCATAATGGCTAAACAAATCAGGAATGCTATAGTAAGGGGTTTCTAATATGAGCCGCTTACATGGTTTTCGTAAAGCAAGCCATGCAGCAATACCTGAACCTAACGATTTACCATAGACGATAATGCTATCTGCTCCGAATTTTGTATTGGCGAGTTTATAAACTTCCCTCGCCTGCATATATACATTTTCTTCAGTAAACTTTCCAGTGGTCTTTCCATAGCCGGGGTAATCAGCCATCCACACTTCATAGCCATATTTTGTAAAATTGGCAGCGTATTCGGCATAGTGATTTATATTTTCAAGATTGCCGTGAAAATAAAGCACAACTCCTTTAGGTATTGAATCCGCAGGTAGAAATTGAACAAGGTTGAGGTTGTCCGTAGCATTTAAAGGAATATTTACTTCTTTAAATGGAACATTAAATTTAAACTGGTAGTCGGCAGCAAGTGGCGTGTTACGAAGCAACAATTTTTCCTGGAAGTAATACAAGGCTATTCCTGCCGCGCCATAAATGAAAATGACGATCCTTGTCCATCTAAGAAATTTTTGCTTTGATGTTCTTGCAATTTTATGTTTTTTCACTATTAATTTTTATTAAAACCAGTGTAACGTAAATAGATCATGGAGCTAAAATATCTCGTACGAAATTATGGTATTCAGGAAATGAAGGAAGGTTATTATGGCCGCCGCCTTCAATGCGAATTAATGTTATTTTATTTGGATTCAGTTTTTGAAGATGTTCACTTTGCGTTATGGGAATAAGCCAGTCTTTTGTTCCATGCAGAATATAAGTATGGCATTTTACTTTTAGTATCCACTTATTGGTTTGTAATTGAAAACGTAAAACATACTTGACAGGTAAAATCGGCAGAAATCGTTGCACTGCTTTTTTAAAACTATAAAACGGGGCGTCTAAAATTAAATATCGTGGTGTGTTATCACTGGCAAGCTTAGACGCAAATCCGCTTCCAAGGCTTCTTCCATAAATAATAATCTGGTTTTCGGTGTATTGTTTTGCAAGAGAATCGTACACCACCTGCATATCTTTGAACATCGCTTTTTCTCCCCGCTTACCGGTGCTTTTTCCAAAGCCGCGATAATCAACCAGCACTACATCATATTTATACCTGTAAAAATCTTTGGCATATCTAGCCCAACCTTTTATGCTCCTGGTATTTCCATGAAAATAAAGAACGAGGCCATGAGGTTCTTTAACGTAAAAATGAAGGCCATTAATTCTTACCCCAGGCTCAACATCAATAAATAATTCCTTAAATGGCACATCATATTTATAAAGAAAATCCTGTTTTAATTTTTCAGGTTTAAAAATTAATTTTTCCTGGATGAGATAAATAATAATAATTATGAGCGCATATCCCGAAATAATATAAATGAAAGTTGAAGACAAATAGCTAACGATTGGCAATGAAGTATGGGCAATTTTGCAATACGCAACTGACTATTACTAATGGCAATGTACAAGAAAAATTGAAACAGATTGAATAATAAAAAACCGGACTTGTTTATTGCCTGGTGTTTATTGCGTATTGTTTACCTATCACTTTTCATCATTAAAAATGCGGCTTAGTTTTAATTTACTTACGGGCGCAACTATAAGAGGAAATTTTTCCACCGTCACATTATTTTGTTCAAGCCCAAAGCCCCTTTCTTCGCTTAAACTGATCTCTTTCACCCAGAAATATAATTTCATAATCAGCTTTTCGAAGAAAGGTAATTCATTGTCTTGCGAGAGGAATTTTTCCATTACTATAAATTGGAAGTCGCCAACTACATTATTGCGTTGCAGGCTTTCGTAGCGGCTGGTAATATTTACTTCTTTATTGTTGACCATATCTTCCACTACTTTCCTGAACATTAAATTTATCCTGGGTTCCATCCTAAACCCGAGGCGGAATTCAACCCGTATAATTTCATTGGGAATTATGGTTTCTACGGAATATTCACAGGTATAAGGATCATCTTGTGTATCCACGTGAACGAACCAATAAATATCTGCACGCTTAGGCTTCCTGTTTAAAATGGAATAAATTATTTTATGTTCAATTTCTTTCGGATTATTAGCGCTGGTTAAATAAACAAGGTGAGTAGCATACTTTGGTATAGAATGATCATTACTGAGTTCCTGGATGGTGGGCAGGTATTGTTCAAGCCGTACAAATTCTACATAACGGTTTTTAACCTTTCGTGCCCTGAACCATACATACATTATCGAAAAAAGAGCGCCACCAACAATTAAGGTAACAAAGCCGCCATGTGGAAACTTATTAAGATTAGCAAACAAAAAGCCCAGTTCTATAGTAAGATAAACGAGGAGATACAAGTATATAAAAAATTTAGACGTTCGCCGCGAAACAAGAAAATTGGCAAAAAGGATAGAAGTGGCAAGCATGCAGAGGGTAATCGCAAGTCCATAAGCTGCTTCCATGTTGGATGACGTTTTGAAATAAAGTGTAATGCCTACGCAGCCAATAAACAATACGGTGTTAATACCGGGAATAAATAGTTGGCCTCTTTCTTCCGTAGGATAATTAATTCTCATCTTAGGCCAGAGATTCAATCGCATACTCTCACTGATAAGCGTAAACGAACCGCTTATTAACGCCTGGCTGGCAATGATGGCAGCGACCGTTGCAATTACTATCCCAATTATTTTAAAACTTTCCGGCATAATGCCGTAAAAAGGATTGAAGCCTTTATCAATAATATCTTTGGTAAAAGTTTTGCCTGTATGGTTTGATAAGAGCCATGCGCCCTGGCCAAGATAATTTATAATTAATGCGGACTTTACATATATCCATGAAAAACGGATGTTGTCTCTTCCGCAGTGCCCAAGATCACTGTATAATGCCTCGGCTCCTGTGGTACAGAGAAATACAGCGCCCAGTATCCAGAAACCGCCCGGATAAATCGTCAACAATTTTATGGCATAATAAGGATTGAAGGCGTTGAAAATATACAGATCATCAAAAACGTGCGCAGATCCTAAAACGGCTAACATTAAAAACCAGGTAAACATAATAGGTCCAAACATTTTACCTATTGAAGCTGTACCAAATTGCTGAGCAAAAAATAAAATCATTAGAATACCCAGCACAATATAAACCACGGTGGAATCACCTATATCGTTAAACAATTGAATCTGTTTTAGTCCTTCAATAGCTGCAGTAACAGATATCGGCGGCGTAATCATACCATCGGCCAGAAGTGAGGCGCCGCCAATAATAGCTGGAAATACCAGCCATTTTCTTTGTCTTCTCACCAATGCATACAAAGAAAATATTCCACCTTCACCCCTGTTATCGGCCTTTAAGGTAAGTATTACATACTTTACTGTAGTTTGTAAAGTAAGGGTCCAAATAATACAAGACAGTCCTCCTAATATAAGTTCCTTTGAAATTATTCTATCTCTTATGATGGCATTTAAAACGTAGAGAGGGGAAGTGCCGATGTCGCCATAAATGATCCCTAAAGCAATAAGTAACCCTGCTGCGGTTACTTTATTGAGATTTTTGCTCACTGCACAAATTTAAGTTCTTAAAACAAAATCCTTTCAAATAGAATGGTGCTTCTTTTTAAAATATCTGCAAATGTAATAGAAATGTTACATTGACAATCATTTGCCGGTAATATGCAGTTTGTCTAATAACAACGATTGAACCGGAATTTTATTTACTTATTATGTAATGAGGAAGAAATTTTTTTGATGATTATTAATTATTAGTTTTTTAATATTGATATTAGAATTTAAACGTGAGGCCTCCATGTAATATATACTTGCCATAGCCTCCTTCTAAAAAGATTCCTGCATTTTTAGAAAGATAAATGTCAGCTCCCAACCCAACCTGGTAAGCCAGTTCTGAAGGAGTTCCATCCAAATTAATTTTATTTCCCTGTGGATCAACATAATTCTGCTGCCATGTATTAATGCCAATTGCCGTTCTTAAATAAGGAGTTACTTTTTCGCCAGCCGGTATATAATGCATAAAATTGATCATAACACTCCAGTTATCTAACGAACCCTGTAAGGCAGGTGTAGACGCATCATTATAATTATAATAAGGCGCCGTTATTTTACCGTGAGTAACCAAAACACCTATGCTCATCCCGCGGGAAAATCTGTAGTCAACAGCACCTGTAATGGGACCTGTTTGTGAAGTGGTAGTTCCCTTGTAAAGATCAGAAAATTCAGGAAGTTCATTTTTATCAAGATTGGGAAATCCATAACCGAATGAAAGATTAACGGTTGGTTGAAATGCTGGAAGGTTCTGTGGACGCTGCCTCCTTGGATAACGTGGACCTCTTCCGTAGCCGGGTCCATATCCAAATCTGGGACCTATATAAACGCCTACCTGGGCATCGGCAATAGAAATCAAACTAAATATTGATAATAGGGAAGCAAACAAGTATTTATTCATAAAACATTATTTTAAGAATAACTGACTGTATAAATTACCCGTTAGTTTAAAAGTTATCTTAAGGGCTAATTTAAAAATATGTTAATTGAAAAAAGCTATTCTTTAAATCCGAAACAACAGTCAAAAAAAATCCCCTTCAAATACTTGAAAGGGATATGGCTCTGTAATTTGGGGGTTACAAAATATATTATAAAGCAATTTGCTTTTCAGTCATCATTTTTCTTAAATTGATAAGACCATAGCGCATGCGTCCCAGAGCGGTGTTAATGCTGCAATTGGTTAGCTTGGCAATTTCTTTGAAGCTAAGTTCAGCATAGTGCCGCATTACGATTACTTCTCTCTGATCTTCCGGTAACATTTCCAATAATTTCCTTACTCTTTCATGGCTTTGAACCTGCATCATTTTCTCATCAGCGCCTGCTTCAGAAAAATTGATTACTTCAAAAATGTCGCGGTCATCGCTTGTTTTGATAGACGGGCTGCGTTTGATTTTTCTAAAATGATCTACACATAAATTATGAGCGATGCGCATTGCCCATGGTAAAAATTTTCCTTCGTCTGTGTAGCGACCACCATTGATAGTATCGATCACCCTGATGAAGGCGTCCTGGAAAATATCTTCGGCAAGATATTTGTCCTTAACTAATAAATAAATGGAGGTGTAAATTTTGTCCTTGTAACGATGTACAAGATTTGTAAGGGCTTCAACATCACCATCAAGGTAGAGGTGGATTAATTGTTGGTCGGATAAAGTGCTCATGGATTTCATAAACTGTTTACAATTTTGTTTTAGGATATTGTGTAAGTCTCATCCAATTAAGAAGAAAAATAAATGTGGGAATCAAATGCGAAGTGCAGAAGGTTCTTCATTTCTTTCTGGATAATTGGAAGACCTAAATTATGACATAAAACAAAACTTCCAAATGTTTTGCTAAATTATTTTGGTGAAAATCCAAATTAGGGCAATAGTACTCGGAATGTATTCGTAAAACTACGAATCGTTATTTTTGCAGACCGCAAAATGAATACAAGTAAAATTTCCAAAAGTAAAAAACCTGAGCAAGTAGTAATTCCCTCTAATAATATTTATATTAAAGGCGCAAGGGTACATAATCTTAAAAATATAACAGTCGAAATTCCGCGTAATAAATTAATAGTAGTTACGGGAGTATCGGGTTCCGGCAAGTCTTCTCTTACCATTGACACATTATTTGCAGAAGGCCAAAGAAAGTATGCAGAAAGCCTTAGCGCTTATGCAAGGCAGTTTATGGCGCGTATGAATAAACCTGATGTAGATTATATAAAAGGATTGTGTCCTGCAATAGCTATTGAACAGAAAGTGATCACACGCACACCACGTTCCACTGTGGGCAGCATGACGGAGATTTATGATTATCTCCGTTTGTTATTCGCGAGAGTTGGAAAAACAATTTCACCTGTAAGCGGAAGGGAAGTAAAAAAAGATGATGTTAGTGACGTCGTCAAAGCGATTGGAAGTTGTAAGAAGGGAGATAAGGTATTGCTGTTAGTCGCCTTCAGGCAACATCATAACAGGGACGTAAAAGAAGAACTTAATATTTTAATGCAAAAAGGGTTTTCCAGGATTTACACTCATGGAGAAATTATAAGGATCGAAGATATCCAGGATAAAAAGAATTTATCTTCTCTATTTACACATGCGACAACTTATGTACTTATCGACCGTTTAGTCGTAAAAGATTTTGACGAAGATGATAAACATCGTATAAGCGACTCCGTTACTACTGCTTTTTATGAAGGAGAAGGGGAAGTAATTCTTGAGATCAATAATTCAGAAAGTCTGCATTTCTCCAACAAGTTCGAGCTTGATGGAATAAAGTTCGAGGAACCGGTACCCAATCTATTTTCGTTCAATAATCCTTACGGAGCCTGCCCGGTCTGTGGCGGGTTTTCACTCGTGCTAGGTATTGATCCCGATCTTGTAATTCCTGATAAAAGATTAAGTGTTTTTGAAAATGCTATTGCACCATGGCGCGGAGAAAAGCTCGGTTTGTGGAAAGAAAAATTAATTCGTTCGGCCCGGCATTTTGACTTCCCCCTTCATAAACCAATTATAGATCTTACGTCGGCTCAATACAATTTATTGTGGACAGGTAATGCTTATTTTTCTGGTCTTGATGAATTTTTTAAAGAGGTAGAACAAAATTTATACAAAGTACAATACCGGGTTTTGTTAAGCCGGTATCGGGGAAGAACACTTTGCCCGGAATGTAACGGTTATCGCCTCAGGAAGGAGGCACTGTATGTACAGGTGAATCATAAGAATATTGGAGAGTTGTGTGAAATGCCGGTTAAGGATCTTAAGAAGTGGTTTGATGAGATTGAATTATCTGACTATCAAAAAACAGTTGCAAAACGAATTTTGATAGAAATTAATAACAGGCTTGATACCCTGCTTGATGTTGGATTGGGCTATTTAACCTTAAACAGGTTAGCCAATTCCTTAAGCGGTGGGGAAAGCCAGCGCATTCAATTAACGCGAAGTCTTGGCAGCAATCTCACCAACTCTTTATATATATTAGATGAACCTTCCATCGGCCTTCATTCAAGAGATACCGAGAGGTTAATAGTGGTTCTAAAAAATCTTAGGGACCTGGGCAATACGGTTGTGGTGGTTGAGCATGATGAAATGATAATGCGGGAGGCCGATCATATAATTGATATGGGACCTTTGGCCAGTCATTTGGGCGGTGAAGTAATTGCGGAGGGCAATTATGATGATATAGTAAATAATCCTGAAAGCCTAACCGGGAAATATTTAAGTGGAGAATTATCTGTTGATCCGCCAAAATATATTCGCAAGTGGAACCGGTCTATAACGGTAAAGGGTGCACGCCAGAATAACCTGCAGGATATTGATGTAGTATTTCCATTAAATGTTTTGTGTGTGGTGAGTGGCGTGAGTGGTAGCGGTAAAACCACATTGGTAAAACAAATATTATATCCATCATTAAAAAAACTGAAAGGCGAGTTTGCGGAGAAGGCAGGGTTGAGTAAAGGACTTACAGGTGATCTCGATTACATTTCAGAAATTGAAATGATTGATCAGAATCCAATTGGAAAATCATCGCGAAGCAATCCCGTAACTTATATAAAAGCATACGACGAAATAAGAGATCTTTTCAGCAAGCAACCTTTAAGTAAAATGCGTGGCTATCAACCCAAACATTTTTCTTTTAATGTTGATGGCGGACGCTGTGATGCTTGTAAAGGCGAAGGAGAGCAAGTAGTAGAAATGCAATTTCTGGCGGATGTTCATTTGGTTTGTGATGTTTGCGGTGGTAAACGATTTAAACAGGAAGTGCTTGAGGTAACTTATCGTGAAAAAAATATTTATGATGTACTTGAAATGAGTGTTGATGAAGCGATCGAATTTTTTAGCGGCTGTATTGCCAGTAAGAAAAAGGAAGAACCGGGGATGGATGTCGCAAAAAAAATTCAGCCTTTAAGTGATGTTGGATTGGGTTACATAAAACTCGGTCAATCTTCTGATACATTGAGTGGAGGCGAAGCACAGCGTGTAAAGCTCGCTTCGTTTTTGGGAAAAGGAAAGGGGCAGGGAAATCTCCTGTTTATTTTTGACGAACCTACTACCGGCCTTCATTTTCATGATATAAAAAAATTGCTCGCCTCCTTTAATGCACTTATTGAGCAAGGGCATTCTATTATTGTAATAGAACATAACACCGATGTAATAAAATCGGCAGATTGGGTTATTGACCTTGGACCCGAAGCCGGCGATGGCGGCGGAAACCTTGTTTATGCAGGAGTGCCTTCAGGTTTAAAAAAGGTTAAAGAAAGTTATACGGGGAAATATATCTGAGTAATGTGAGATATGAGGTATCACGCAAAGTAATCGTCTACCGTAACCTGTTACTATCTTTTATAAGTTTCGAATCCTTATAAATTCCTCTAGCGGCAAGAAAAAGAAATATTATTACCAACAGGTGAAACGCAGACCAAAGTGTAAAACTGCCTGTAGAAAATTTAGCCGTCTGCTTTATGTATAGAAAAATAATCAGGCATTCTAATACAACGGCCAGTAAAACTATCCGGCTTTGGATTTTCCGGTTTTTAAATAAGAAAATATTGATAATTATTCCTGTTCCTAAGGCGCTGGTAAGTATTAAAAGCAAAAAACTATCGGAGGCAATAACTTCATGGTATGCATTATTCTCGACGAGAGTGCCATTATAGAAAGAAAACTTCAACGTCAAGAAAACCAATATGGCCGCCAAAAGCATCCATAAAGTTTGTACTCTTTGTATCATGAATTTAATTTATTGCAAAATTAATCTGTGCATTTTAATATTCCGGATTTATCTGTCACCCTAACTCAGGGTACAGTGGAAATTTATTCATTAGTTCCTCTACCTCATTTTTTACTAAAGCAATCATTTTTTCATCATCCAGGTTCATAAGGATTTTGTCCACCAGGTCCACCACATCTTTCATGTCATTCTCTTTCATTCCTCTTGTAGTAATTGCCGGTACACCTACACGCATACCTGAAGTTACAAAGGGACTTTTATTATCAAAAGGAACCGCATTTTTGTTCAACGTAATCCCCGCCTTATCAAGTGTTTCCTGTGCCTTTTTGCCCGTGATATTTTTATTGCGGAGGTCAATCAACATTAAATGATTGTCTGTGCCATTACTTATGAGATCGTAACCCCTGGCATTAAATTCTCTGGCCATTGCCTGCGCATTCACCTGTATTTGTTTGGCATACTCAGTAAATTCATCGGTTAAAATTTCGCCGAAGGCAATTGCTTTTGCGGCAATAACATGCTCCAGCGGACCTCCTTGCGTGCCCGGAAAAACACCCATGTCTAAAAGGTTGCTCATCATCTTAAGATTTCCCTTATTATCCTTTTGGCCAAAAGGATTTTCAAAATCTTTTTTCATCATAATAATTCCGCCCCGTGGCCCACGTAAAGTTTTATGCGTAGTAGATGTTACAAAATGGCAATGTTCAAAAGGCGACTTCAGCAACCCTTTGGCAATGAGGCCTGCAGGGTGTGCCATATCGCAATAAACAAAAGCCCCGATTTCATCTGCCACGTTTCTTATACGTTCGTAGTCCCAGTCACGGCTATACGCAGATGCGCCGCAAATGATCAATTTTGGTTTTTCGGTCCTGGCCTTTTGTTCGAGCATTTCATAATCTATCAAGCCGGTTTCCCTAACAACTCCGTAAGAATGCGCTTCATATAATTTTCCCGAAAAATTGACCGGCGATCCATGCGTAAGATGCCCCCCCATGCTCAGGTCAAGCCCTAACACTTTATCGCCCGGTTTGAGGATGGCCAACATGAGGGCAGCATTGGCTTGTGCGCCACTGTGGGGTTGCACGTTGGCGTATTCGCAGTCAAATATTTCTTTAAGCCGGTCGATTGCTAATTGTTCGGTTTCATCCACAAATTCGCATCCGCCATAATATCTTTTTCCGGGGTAACCTTCTGCATATTTGTTGGTAAGTACGCTTCCCATAGCCTGTATTACCTGGAGAGAAGTAAAATTTTCTGAAGCTATCAGTTCAATGCCGTTGCGTTGCCTGTTTAATTCCTTATTAATAATATCAAAAACCAGAGTATCTCTTTGCATTAAATAAATTTGCGCAAACCTACAAAAAAGATATAAGAAGCGTAGTTCCTAAAAATGTTTTCTACCTGTAATAAATGTATTTTGAACAATTATTTTATTTATTTGCATACCGGGTTAAAGTGTACATCATACATAAAACGTAATTTTTACTATATTCACGTTCATTTTGAAGCGATTGGATCATAAATAAAGAATAATGAAGGCCATAATTCCGGTAGCAGGTGCAGGTACTAAGTTGCGCCCACACACATACACACAGCCAAAAGCATTAATTCCATTAGCTGGGAAAACAATTTTAAGTATTAATGTTGATCAGCTTCATGAGGCGGGCATTAATGAGTTTATTTTTATTGTTGGTTATCTCGGAGAAAAAATTCAGGATTATGTAAAGGAAAAATATCCTGATCTTACAGTTCATTTTATTTTCCAGAACGAACGAAAGGGAACAGCGCATGCCATTGAACTTACAAGAAAAATTGTGGGGGACGATGAATTGTTTATTGCCCTGGGCGATACAATTTGTGAATATGATATCAATGCGGTGTTGGCTTCTCCATGGTCAATTCTCGGGGTTAAAAAGGTGGATGATCCACGAAATTTTGGAGTGGCCGAAATAGATGAAAAAGGCTTTATAACCCGGGTTGTTGAGAAGCCTGCTATTCCAAAATCAAACATGGCACTTGTTGGGCTTTATAAAATAAAAAATTCGGGAATTTTGTTTCATTGCCTGGAAAAAATTATCAATAATAATATTAAGACCAATAATGAATTTAATCTTACCGATGCACTTGAATGTATGATTGAGGGTGGGGAAAAATTCAAATGCTTCAAAGTAGAGAACTGGTTCGATTGTGGGAAGAAAGAAACTTTGCTGCAATCGAATGCCATCCTGCTTCAAAAATTTGGCGGTTCCATTTCCGAGTCTAATAAATTTGAAAACACCATTTTCATACCGCCGGTAAGTATCGCGGAAGGATGCGATATTAAAAATTCTATTATTGGCCCGCATGTTGCCATGGGTGAAAATACAATTGTTAACTATTCTATCGTAACCGCTTCTATTATCGGGTCTTTCTCAAAATTGTATGATGTTGTCCTCGATGATTCTCTCATTGGAAGTGATACCGAAATAAGAGGTGAAAAAAGGTCACTAAATATTGGTGACAACACCGAAATTGATTTAGGGTCATAAGTCAGCCAGGTAGCCAATCTGCAGATCGCAATATGTTTTCCAACCGCATTACTAAACTATTTAATGTTGAATACCCGATTATCCAGGCTGGTATGGTATGGACAAGCGGCTGGCGATTAGCCAGTGCCGTTAGCAATGCCGGGGGTCTTGGTATAATTGGTGCTGGAAGCATGGATCCTCATTTGCTCGACGAACATATTAAAAAATGTAAAGCGGCAACGAATAAACCTTTCGGTGTAAATGTTCCATTATTATATTCTGGTGTTGAAAAACAAATTGACGTGATCGTCAGCAACAAGGTGGCGATCGTTATTACTTCGGCCGGCAATCCCGCAACCTTTACTACTTTCTTGAAACAACTTGGAATTAAAGTGATGCATGTTGTAAGTAGTAGCCGGTTTGCAATAAAGGCAGCATCTTCAGGTTGTGATGCAGTAATCGCCGAGGGCTTTGAAGCTGGCGGCCATAACGGAAGAGAAGAAACTACAACCATGGTGCTGTTGCCGCTTGTTTGTGAATCAGTACAAATACCGGTTATAGCTGCTGGTGGAATTGCCTCGGGAAGACAAATGCTGGCTGCTATGGTGTTGGGTGCAGAAGGTGTGCAAATAGGCAGCCGTTTTGCCGCGTCAGAAGAATCGTCGTTGCATCCTGATTTTAAAAATGCAATAATTAACTCAAAAGAAGGAGATACCATTCTTACTTTAAAGGAG
>Ga0207667_10007719_pt1 | contig 12863 bp, 24 predicted proteins | sample KBSCornC52_FD_184301 | JGI IMG/M metagenome (GOLD analysis project Ga0207667, IMG submission 184301) | Corn rhizosphere microbial communities from Kellogg Biological Station, Michigan, USA - KBS Corn C5-2 (SPAdes) (version 2) | ecosystem: Host-associated > Plants > Roots > Rhizosphere > Soil ...
AGCGTCAGCTCGAAGGCGGTGCGCCCGAAGGCCGGCTCCGCCGGCGCTGCCGTGGCAGGGTGGGTAATGGTGGCGGTGGTGGTTTCGGAACTGCCCATGAGTACTCTCTAAGACGCCTTCGTGCACAAATTATGGACACGGCCCGTGACGCGCAACACCCGATGCTTGCTGAAACGCACGGCCGTGCCGTTCATCGCAGCGCCTGCTCGAGGTCCTGCAGCAGGTCCTCGGTGGCCTCGATCCCCACCGAAAGCCGCAGCAGGCCATCGCTGATGCCGAGCCGCTGCCGCGCCGCGGGTGCAAGTCCGGCATGTGAAGTCGTGGCCGGGCGGGTCAGCAGACTTTGCACGCCGCCGAGGCTGGGTGCGAGCGCCGGGATGCGCAGCCGGGCGGCGAATGCCTCGGCACGCGCCGCGCCCCCGTGCAGCTCAAAGCTCAGTACGCCGCCGCAGCCGGCGAACAACTCGCGGGCACGAGCGTGCTGCGGGTGGCTCTCAAGACCGGGATAGTTCACGCGCTGCACCGCAGCCTGTGCCCGCCGGACGATGCGCCGATTATGTCAGGCGATGGCCTGAAGTACTGGGACAAGGATCTAGGTTGGTGTTATGTCTAACGCCCCATCACCTGAAATTGTCAAGTTGGTCAACCGCATTCTGTCAAAATGCGTGCTGGGCGTCACATCCTGGCGTGGCACGCGCTGCTGGGTCTGGAGTGCTTGCACATGTAACAAGGGCTACGGCGAGATAAAGGTGAACGGCGTCGCACGTCGGGCACATCGGGTCTTGTGGGAGTTGGTAACAGGGCGTAAGATCCGCGACGGTTACACACTCGACCATGGATGCCTCAACACTCGCTGCATTCGACCAGAGCACCTCGAAGAAGTTACCAGAAGTCAGAACACAGCACGCGGCAACAAGACACGTCACAAACCGAAGGAAACAATCAGATGGTAGACCCAAGCGATAGAGTTTTCCCGGCCGAGTCTCAGTATTCCGCAGAGCGCGGCGTTGAGCTGCGCACGTGGCTGGCGGCTCAGTGTTTTCCGAGCCTAGCCGCGCGCTTTGGCCTCGAGGTCGGCGCGGAGTACGCAGTGAAGGCGGCTGATCGACTCATACAGGAACTCAACAAGTGAACCTGCATCATGTTGCGGCGACCTTCGACCTGTGTCTGAAAGCGTTCAGCACGTACTGTCTCTACACCATCGTCATTCAACTTGCGGCCCTTCTCAAAACCGCACGGAGTAAACAATGAGAGTCGAGTCAGTTAGAGAGTCCGATCCCGCACTTGACGAGCTAGAGAATCAACTCAAACGCTCGCTAGCTCGTCTTCAGCAAGAGTACGCTGAAGCCGCACGCCCTATTCTGCAGCGTCTCGCAGGGCTCGACGCGCTGCGCCCACGACAGTTCATGGTTGTGTTTGAGCCCGGCGACGATGTTCCCCAACATGTAAAGGATCTCTTAAAATGATTCGCTTCATCCTCCGTACCCTGCTCGGCGTACCTGCCTGGCTGCTCTACTTCGCGATCATGCTGCCGTTGCAGTTGATCGGTTTCCCGCTCGTGGCCGTGCTCGCGCTCTATATGCAATTGCGCTTCAAGTACTGGGGCCATACGCGCTTCCACGGTATGCTGCACTTTCCGGCACCGTTCGGCCTGCGTCTGTTCTACCTGTGGGACAACGACGAGGACGGCGTTGACGGCGATCCTTGGTTTAACGCAGGGGACGCGGAGAAAAACCCGGACTGGTTCGAGGCAACGATCGGCTGGTCTGTCTGGCGCAAGGTATTCGTCTGGTCCGCCTGGCGCAACAGCGTTGGCAACGCGCGCCGCGTGCCGTTCCTTGGGATGGACATCAAAGACTTCAAAGCTACGCAAGTTTGGGTTCCGCCGCGCCATACTGACGCAGAGTGGTTCACCAAGTGGCCTGAGTATCGCAAGCTCGGCCCGTACCTCGCACGCTACGGCTGGAGGTTTGAGTTGCGGTTCCCTTGGCCCGTTGGATTTACAGACCTATTCCCCATTAACGGTGAAATTCGATATTTCTGGATCGGCTGGCGCATCGCTCAGCAAGATACGCCAAACACCAACATCGGATTCGCGTTCCAGCCGTGGGCGAAGCTGTGATTTATCCGCCTATCGGTTGGGGGCTGGCTCTAATTACCCCAGAACAGCTGGGCCGAGAACTAGCTGACGTATTCAACAAAGCTTACAACGAGGAGACAAACATGTGTGATTGTCATAACAAAAAACGAGCAGAAGCCTGGGACGCCGTATGCAATGCGCTTCCCGTGGACTGGGCTTCACGTTTCGCCCATCTAAACGGACAGGACGCAGCCGTAGCCGAGATCAAGCGATTGCAAGACATGGAGAAGCTCGCCAAGCACCTGGAGAAAGAGGTGGCCGAGGCGCGTACGCAAGTCCACGGCTGGATTGGTGTCGCAGAGCGTCGGCTCAACGAGCGCAACGGCCAGGTCCAACGTGCGGAGTGCGCTGAAAATAACCTGCACCATGAACGCGAGAAGCACACTGAAACGCTGAAGCTGTTGGAAGAGGAGCGCAAAGTTAGTAAAACGCGCTTCGATACCTGCGTGCAGTTGCAACAGCAGCTGGAACGAGCGCAATCCGAAACTGACAACTTGCGCGTTACGCTCGCGGACGTAAAAGCCCGAGCGGCCCTACCCGCGATGGGTGGCGGATATGGCGCTCACACGCAGAACGTGCGCAATGCGGTTCGGCAGTATCAGAAAAAAGGGTTCGGCAGGAACTGTCCCGAGGAAGTCGCCGAAGCTGTGTACTTTCTGCTCCAGCGCGTGGAGAGGCTCGAGGCAGTGATGGACGCGGCACCAAAAACCGCGATGGGCGCAGTGCAGGAGGCGCAGACTGGGCGGCCAACCGCACCCAAACCCGGCCCAGGGAACGGCAATGAGGCTCCCTGGCCAAACGAGAAGATGCCGCGCATGTCAGAGGGCTGGCGGATTCCAGATTGATCCAAGTTAACATTTTGTAAGTTTGCGCGGCGCAGTGTAGATCCTACCTGCGCCGCGTTCGTTTCTGGCCCGCTATACGCATCCAACGCCTGGCACGAGATATGCATAGTTCTCCTTGTGTACTTCACACCACAACGGAGATAGCTAAAATGACGACAGTTACAGCGATTCGTGCCATTGCAACCAAAGTCTTTACCTCAGAGACTGAGGCGGACAACGGCAAAATTGAATACCTGCGAGCCCTGGTAGGGGACGTCCAGACGGAGCTGGGCGGCGCACCGCGTCAGCGTGCCGGCAAGGCGGCCCGGCTGACCAAGGAGGAGACTGCCGAGCACCTCCAGTCCGTTACCAAGGTCAACGAGCGCTTCTACGGCGCCGTGACCGAGGAGGCCCGTGCGCGCGTCGGTGGAGGCCCGGATAAGGCGAAGCGGCTCAACGCCATGACGAACTGGGCCAGGACCGCTCTGCGGGACGTGAGAGGCTACGTGCGGGCAGGGAACGACATTCGCGCCCTGGCGGCGACCAAGCTCACCCGGAATCAACTGCGAGTGAAAGCGACACCTCGCCCGCTGGGGCCTGCTGCCTTGCGCCGACGCCTGGTTGATCGCGGAAAAGAGATGGTTGCCGCCGCGCTCGAGCTGATCGACATCGATCCTGGGGCGGCCCGCGCCGAGCTGGAACTGATCATGGCGCAGATTGCGACGCAGGTTCTCAACTTGAGCGGACGTGCCACCAAGAATGCACAGGAGGCGGCCAGCCAGCACAAACCGCTACGTGTCAGGAGCACGCTATTCGTGCCCACTGAGACGCAGGTTGTGCGGCAGACCGCTAACCCGTCGTGACGTTCGAGGTTGTTGGAGGTCCGATGGGATTGGAGGTAGAGCCGAAGTCCTGCCTTCTACGCGCGGCGCGGAATGAGTTGCGGAAGTTGGAGGCGGAGTTGTACCGCTTGCAAAACCTCAACCGGCGTCACGCCCAGGGTCCGATTGAGGCAACCGAAGCCGAGATCGATTGTTTATCCAAGGGGATTACTTGGCTTTGGCAAGTCCCAACGGGGTAGCAAAAGTGCCTAGGCACTCTGAGCACCGGGAAGCTTGACGGCTCCCCGGTGCTCCTCTATGCTTGAAGCGTGAATCCCTTCTCAAAAAAGCCCAAACCAGTGGCGGAAAACTGGTCCTGCCTTCGGACAGTTGTCAGTGAACCTGACGCCAACGGCAACATCTCAATGACGTTCGCACTCCGCAATCCTGCAGGGCTCGTATTCCTCGTAACGGTCGACGGCCCGATGGCTGTTACCGGCGAAGACTACGTGCTCGCGCTGAAGGCGGCGCAAGCTCGCATTGTAGCGGCTGCCAGTGGCGCCTACGACAAAGATAAACGTCCATCCAAACCCAGCTGAGAAAATACAACATGTTAAAAGACCCTGCAGTCCGTCGCGGCCTTGCTGTGCTCGCTGTCACGCTTTTTATTCTCGCGGTTGACCTGATCGCAGGCCCGCGCTTATCATCCGGCTTCCTGACCTAACACCAACACACCACGGAGAATTTATGGACCTGCTGAAGTTTCAAGCGTCGATCGACGCACACACTGCGGCGCTGAACACTCACAGCGCGACCATGGAAAAGTTCATGGCTGTTGCCGCCAGCGGCGGAGCCTCATCGGGGGAAGCTACGGCGGCCCGCGGCCGGGGTCGACCAACGAATGCGGAGAAGGCTGCGCAGGCTGCGACAGCTGCGACCCCTTCAACTACCGTTTCGACACAGGTTGCTGCGACGGGTCTGGCTGCGTCATCTGTGTCCAGTGCGCTTGCGGGTGCTACTCAGGCGGCTGCAGCCGCTCAGACGGCGGCTGTCGCTGCCGCCCAGACGAATGCGACCGTTGCTTCTAGCAGCGCCGGCCCGCTGACTCACCAGAGCCTGGCCGCCAAGGTCGTTGCCTTCGCGAAGTCCAAAGGGCGCGATGCGCTAGTGGCGCTGCTCGGTGAATTCGGCGCTGCTGAGTTCGCCAAGGTCCCGGTGGACCAGTTGCCGTTGTTCAATGACCGGCTGGATGGCAAGCCGCAGACCCCGACGATTGCCGCCGACCTGGGCAATCTGTTGGGTATGTAACGAGTTCGGGGAGCGGCGGCGCGGCCAGCCTGCATGGCAGCTTAACTGGTGACGCTGTTCCCCGTCCTGAGTCCCGCCCGCGCGCCCGTAACGACCGAGCTGCTGCAGCAGTCAGGGATACTCGAGGCGCGCGGGAGATGGGCTCAAACTGTTCTGGAGAACAACATGGCAACAAGCGACAGCAAAGTGTTTGATCCGCTCCGCAGCCTCGAGGGGCAGTTAGCGCAATCTGAGCAGTACGTCGAAGCAGTGGCCTCCGATGCTGCATCACTCGCTAACCGGCTGGCCAACGCAAAGGTAGGACTGCGGAATGCACGCAGTGAGCGTGACGCCTTGAAGCGTGCTGTTTCCGTCCTGAAACGTTCGGGCTTCCGTCATGGTTAGCCCTCCTCACACCGTTGCGTTCATCGCGCTCGCGATACTCGTGGGTCACAGTATCGCCGCTGACAATGAAAGCACGCCATGGGTCGTCTGCTGCGTCTTCGTAGCTGGAGTATTTGCATGTCTGTAGTCGCGGACAAGGTTCACTCAATCCTCAGCCCCTCTGGCGCCAAGCGTTGGTCCAAGTGCGTCGCGGCCCTCGCGGCCTGCAAAGGGGTCGTCGAGAAGAAAGACACACGCGCGGCTGACCTCGGCTCGGCCAAACACCAGAGTGTCGAGTGGCTGCTGCGCAATCCAAACGAACACCTGACCGCGTTGAAGGCACAGGAGCTAGCGTTCTACAACGGCACGCAGTTCGCGGTCGACGCGGAGTATAGCGACCATGTCAACACGGCACTGGCGCATGCCCGCTCGCTCGGCGGCGACCAGTCGTACGAGACGTGGGTCTCCACTGAGCCGCTGTTCGGCATTCCCGGCCAGGGCGGCACGATCGACTTGTATGCACTGCATGCGTACGACGGTTACATCGATCTCCTTGATTTCAAGTTCGGCTTCACGCCTGTGTCGCCAGATGGCCCGCAAAACAAGATTTATGCCGCGGCGATCCTGGCGGAAGTTGACCCCGACCGACTGATCTACAACCGTGCACGACTGCACATCAGCCAGCCGAAGCAGAGCGATCAGCTGAAAACGGTTGAGATTTCTCGTGACGAGTTGGACGCCTACATTGCGAGCATCAAGGATGCCGCACAGCACGCACACTACCTGTACACGCACGAGCTGGTGACCCCCCAGGAGATTGAAGACAACAAGTCTCCCAGCGACGAGGCATGCGAGTGGTGTCCCATTCGCCTGACGTGCTCGGCCCGCCTGGCGCAGCTGAACGCAGACTTCCCGATCATGCCGGCGCCCCCCGTCGGTCGTCCGATTACCTACGACCCCGTGCAGATGACGGCTGAGGAACTTGACAACGCGCTGACGCGCGTCGATTCCGTGGTGAAGTTCATTCAGGACTGGGCCTCCAATATTCGCGCCGAAGGGACGCGGCGCGCAGCCTTGGGCGAGCTGCCTGGCTGGATGGTCGCGGACGGCAAGAAAGGCCCCAGGACCGTCCCAGAAGCCGACCGACCGTTGTTTGAGACGATCGTTGTAGCGGACCTCGGCGACGAAGCGTACGAGAAGAAACTCAAGACCCCAACACAGCTGGAGCTGGCGTACAAGCGTCTGAAGCGCCTGGATGAGTGGCGGGACCTTCAGGATGGGCCGGCGGACGCAGAGGGCGTACGGCGCGGAGGCTTCGTTGTACAGGCCGAGGGTGCGCCCAGCTTGGCGCGGACGACCGAGGGCCGCGCGCCACAGGGTGCGAACCTCGCCGCGGAGTTCGCCCTGGTGGAGGCACAATGAAGCCCCATTACTGCTGGCACTGTGACACGTACCACGAACCAGCGCAGCCTTGCGCGGTTCCAGTTGACCCCTTCAAGGAGAAGGAGCAGACTGCATCTGAGCGCCCCGAATACTTTCGGGGAGCCAAAATCAGCAAACCAGCAAGTAGGAAACAGCAATCATGACAACTGTCATTTCAGCAACTCGCGTTCAAGTCGTCGACTCTCTCCAGCACCCCGTGCGGTTCAGCTACTTCTACGGGCACCAGCCCAGCACCAACACGGACAAGGTAACCGGCAAGGTCTCCAAGACTTACGGTTCCCATTTCCTGATGAACCCGAATCATCCAGCGATCCCGCTGATTCAGGCCGCGATTCAGGCAGCAGGCGTTGCTTTCTTCAAAGACCAGTGGCCGGTCCTGCTTCCCTCCATCGTCGCCAAGGCGAAAATCCCGCTGCTCCGGGGCGAGATCCGCAAGCCTGGCGCCGCTGAGTACGTCGGGAAGATCGTCCTAACGGCCTCCAAGCCGTTCGACAAGGGTAAATTCCGCATGGTCGAGACGCGTGGCGGCGTGAACATCGACTTGGTGGAAGGCGACGGCCGCCCGTACTCCGGTTGTTTCGGCTCCGCGATCGTCAATTTCTACGGCTACAACAAGGGCGGCGGAATTGGCATCGGCTGTGGTATCGAGGGCGTGCAGTACACCCGCCAGGGTGACGCCTTCGGCGGCGGACGTGTGGCGGCCCCGACCGAATTCGGTCTGGTTGAAGTGGGCGAGTCCGCAGATGCTCCGCCTCCGGGTGCGGGTGCGTTCGCTGGCAATCTCGATGCCATGATGGGGTTTGGCCCCGGTCAAGCGGCTGGAGCTGCGGCACCTGCCGTGGGTCAGCCGGTAACCAGTATCGAGAACCTTCTGGGGTTCTAACAGTTTGGTCTGAGTCGTGTTACCGGTGAGGGTCCTACAGGGGATAGCTGTGCAACAAACCCTGGCACGATAGACGAGCCAAACCCGCGCGTCGAAAGTCTGTCCCTAGGTCTACTCGACTATAGGCGGCGCGCGGCCTCTAAAATAGATAGGTAGCTGAAGGAAACTGACAGACGTGTTAGATGAGAATAAGCTACTGATAAAGCGGCGCGGGGCGACGGTCTCACCGCTCTAAACCGCGCTGCCTTCTTTCACCACGGAGAACAACATGCAAGAGCCCGAAAATACGAGCTTGATCCTCAATCCAACTGAGCCGGAACAGACCAACCTGACACCCGACAAGGCCCGTAGTCTGCTGGAGATGTTTAGCCGTCAGATTCGCAAGTACGCGACGCAATCGCTTGACATGTTCCGACCAACGCCGCGCATCGTCACCGCACAGCGCCCGTTCTACGAGCGCTACCAGTACAAGCCGCACAATGGCAACGCCGAAATGGCGCGGCGCCGGGAGCAGATTGCCAAGGGGCAATTGACACTCAGCAATGGGCTCGTCGGAGAGTGGCCGGGCGGCGGGTTTATCGCCTGTGACAGTCACGGCAAGTATTCGCCATGGCCCAAATCCTTTTCCTAGACGCCGAAACGCGGTCAGCGACCAACCTGAAGACGGCTGGTACTGACCGCTACGTCCGGGACTGTGACGCCACAATCTGGACCTACACGTTTAACGACGAGCCCGAGATTGGCTGTTGGGATATCCTCGGCGGCGAGCGAGCCAACAGGCATGAGCGGTTCGTTGAGGGGCTTAAAGATGAACGCATTATCAAGATTGCTCACAAATCGGCGTTTGATCGGGGCGTGCTGCTGCACAGTCGCAATTGCCGCCTATACACAGATGTTAGTAGCTGGCGCTGCACTATGGCCCAAGCTTACAGCTCTGGTCTGCCTGGCTCTGTCGAGTATCTTGGTGTGGTACTCCAGATCCCCGAAGCGGATCGAAAGCTCACCGATGAAGGAAAGACCCTCGGCCCCCTATTTTGGTCTCCGCGGAAAGACGGACGATTCAATACCCCTGACGACTTCCCTGCCGAATGGGCTGCGTTTAAGCGCTACGCCATGGTGGACACTGCCGCCCTGCGACAGATCTATCGACGACTCCCCAAGCACAATTTCCAAGGGGCCAACCTCCAATGGTGGTGGCTCGACCAGCTCGTCAACAACCGGGGATTCGGATTCGACGCTCAGTTGGCTGAGACAGCCATGGATCTCCTCGGCCGGGCCAAGCGACGAAATGACGAGCGAGTTGCAGAAGCAACCGAGGGGGCAGTTGCTGCCGCTACACAGCGCACCAAATTGCTCGATTATCTCAATCAGCGATACGGAGCAGGACTCGAAAACCTCAGAGCGTCGACAATCCGAGACATGCTCGACGGTGACTCACTCGAGCCAGGACTGCGTTTACTTCTTGAGATCCGACTTGATGCGGCTAAGGCATCTGGTGCGAAATATCGCAAAGGACTCCAGCTTCTTGGTCCCGGCCGGCGCATCCGTCATGCACATCAATATTGCGGCGCTGGTCGAACTGGTCGAGACTCGCATAAAGGATTCCAACCTGGGAACATGATGCGGCAGACGCTGCCGGCGGAGTACATCGATGAAATTGTCATACCGGGAATCAAGTTCACGCCGCAGGACGTTCTGGATTTCCCAGAGTTATACGGGTCGACGAACATGGCTTGCGCGAATGCACTACGAGGTTGCATTGTCGCGGCACCGGGCAACGAACTCCTCGATGCGGACTATTCCAACATCGAAAGCCGCGTTCTCGCCTGGCTGGCATCGGAAACCGACGAGTTGGCGGCTTACTTCTCAGGCGCCGATACGTATCGCATGCTCTGGGCCGACTTCTTCAGGTTGCAACTCCATGAAGTCAACAAACAGATGCGCCAGGCGGCCAAAGTGGTCAAGCTCGCTTTCGGGTTTGGAGGCGGCGTGGGTGCACTTGTTACGATGGCGGCGGGTTTCGGCATTGACCTGTCGGCCCTGGTCCCTCTGGTACTTCCGTATGCGGACGCGAAACAGTACGCCAAGGCGGAGCGAGCCTGGCGCCGAGCAGTTCTGGAAGGGGAAGACTGGGGTCTCGCGAAAGAGGTTTACATCACGTGCGATATACTCAAGCAGAAATTTCGCACCTCACTGAAGGCAACCAACGATGTCCGACTCGCTGTTGACAAAGCAGTACGAAACGCTGTCAGAGAGCCTGGAACGCCTCACTACGCAGCCCGTTGCACAATATGGTCTGACCGAAACGCTCTCATCATTCAACTACCTGACGGTTCGCGACTCTACTACTGGAGTCCTACTCTCCACGTTACCGAGTATCGCGATCCAACAGACCCCCACGGAGTAGTACAACATCGTGAGCACCTCACCTTCCACACGGCGCGCGGCAAAGGTTGGCGGCTCGAAAAAGCCTGGGCGGGCCTCTTCCTCGAGAACATCGTCCAAGCCGTCGCCAACCGCATTCTTCGAAATGGCGCACTTGCGGTGCATTCTGACACCCTCACAGTTCCACGAATTGCGGCGTACCTTGATACGCTTCCACCAGAGGAACGAACAGCTATTGTCCTCCGCATCCACGATGCCCTCACTCTTGATGTACCAGTGGGAAGTTACTCTGTGGAAAGACTTCTCAGATGCATGTGCTCCGCCAGTCCGTGGGCGGAAGGGTGCCCGATTGCCGGGGAAGGGTGGCACAATGTCAGGTACGGCAAACGGGAGAAAGAGTAAATGCTGATTCACAAAGTGGCAAATCTCAATCTGCCGGCCTTGGACGGTAGGGTTGTTGCGGCGTTTCCGCGACGTGATTACGTGCTTGTTGTCACGGAGTACGGAAGCGTCTACAAGTTAGTATTTGACTACAGGGAGGAGTGGGAAGGATGAAACGCAAGCTTTCTCCAATTCCGCTCGACGCGGTTGGCTACTGGCGCGCGTATAACTCGCCGCATCTGTGGAGGTATCCGCCGTGGGCGCATCCGGTCTATGGGAAAAAGAGTAAATGAAGCCGCACATTTTCTTCCGCCGTGGCTGGTGGTTCTGCAACTGGAGGCAGCAACGAATCTGCGTGCAGGGCTCTGGCCGTACGCCAACGGAAGCGTACAAGACTTGGAGCGTCCGCTGCGTCGAGCGACTTGGGCCGTTAGGTCCGTCACTGGGGGCGTTTCATGGGCCGCGCTAGCCGCCGGAAGCAACAACGTCCGCGCAAGCCGTTCGACTTGAAGGCCTGGTTGACACGTCGCACAGAGTTCGCCGCCAAGATAAGGGAGCTATTTCATGGGACGCGCTGAGAACAAAGTCGCAAGTGTGTTGGTGGAGCTGACCGAACTGCACGGCGGATTCGCCGAGAAGGTCCACAACGAAGGGCGCGTCGGCTGCCCTGATTACGTCATCACGTTGCCGCCCGGCGCGTTCAACCAGCAGGCCGCACAGCGCCGCGTCGAGACAAAGGCAAAGAACGGTGTCGTATCACCAATGCAACAGTACTACCATGCGCAGCTGTACAAGCGCGGTGTGGTTGTGTTCATCCCGCGCAGCGTCGAAGACGTGGTTAGGTGGTTTGACCTTGGGTGGCCGGAAGTGAAACATGTCTGAGGATTACATCCCCAGGCCGTACGCCGAGCTGGCGACCAACTTCATACTGGACACCCAGCGCTGCGCTCTTTGGGCAAAGCCTGGCATGGGTAAGACGGCGATCGTTTACAGCGTGCTAGAGATCCTGCGCCTGGCATCATCGCGCTTCTTCCCGGCGCTCGTGATTGCGCCGAAGAAAGTTTGCAACATAACATGGCCTGCCGAACAGCGCAAGTGGAAGCAGTTTGAGCATTTGCGCGTCGTAAATATCGCAGGGGATGTTGACTGCCGGCGCATGGCGCTCCAGACTCCAGCTGACATTTACTTGGTGAACTTCGAAAACGTAACATGGCTCGTAAACCAATTTGGGAGTACTTGGCCCTTCAAGATCCTCATAGTCGACGAAGCGACGAAATTGAAGAATTTCCGCACGAAGCAGGGCGGGGTCCGTGCCGGTGCCTTGGGTCGGATTGTGGACCATGTAGGGCGTTTGATCGAGCTGACCGGGACGCCAGCGCCGAATGGTCTGAAGGATCTTTGGGGCCAAGTTTACTTCATCGATAAAGGGCACCGGCTGGGAGACAGTTACAATGCGTTCCTCAAGCGCTGGTTCATCAAAGAAGCTTACACACTCAAGATCATCCCCAAAGCCAACGCCGAAGCCGAAATATATAAAAAACTCTCAGATTGCACTCTGGCGCTCCGCCCAGAGGATTGGTTCGATCTTAGAGCACCCGTTCATACTGTCCGCACGGTTGAGCTGCCTGATGCTGCGCGTAAGCTCTACAACAAACTCGAACGCGACATGTTCGCCGAGCTGCAGGCTGAAGCGTCCAAGCACGAGATAACCGCCCCCATCGCACTGACTCTCACGACCAAGCTGTTACAAGTCGCTGGGGGTGCGGTGATTGACGTCGAGAAGCAATGGGCCAAGGTCCATGACGCCAAGCTCGACGAGCTGGAAGAGTTGATTGACGAGCTGAACGGCGAGAACGTTCTCGTGGTGTACAACTACGTTCACGAGTGGGAACGCTTCAAGGAGCGCTTCCCCCACGCGCGGCGGTTTGTCAACGAGAAAGATGAAGCCGACTGGAACGCCGGCAAAATCCCCTTCATGGCGATCCAACCGCAGTCAGGCGGTCACGGGATAAGCTTGCAACATGGCGGCCGTTGCATTATCTTTTTTACCAATACCTTCAATTTGGAGCTTCGCCTCCAAGTGATCGAAAGATTGGGGCCGACTCGCCAGGCTCAATCAGGTTACGATAGGTCGGTCTTAGTATATGACATCGTCGCGTCGAACACAGTCGACGAAGAAGTGCTCTGCGCTCTGACCGAAAAAATGACCGTACAGGATGCACTCATGCTAGCTCGCTCGCGCCGCGGAACTCTCCATAGTGCCATTGGCACTAAAACCGACGAATTCGCAGACCTTCTCGGCGCCCTGGCGTGAG
>Ga0207667_10007721_pt1 | contig 12859 bp, 9 predicted proteins | sample KBSCornC52_FD_184301 | JGI IMG/M metagenome (GOLD analysis project Ga0207667, IMG submission 184301) | Corn rhizosphere microbial communities from Kellogg Biological Station, Michigan, USA - KBS Corn C5-2 (SPAdes) (version 2) | ecosystem: Host-associated > Plants > Roots > Rhizosphere > Soil ...
TGCACCAGAAGTATGGACCGCTTTGTGGACGATCACAAGATAGCCAGGAAATTTTCTGAAATGCTGCGAACATCACATCACGCCTATGCCGAAATTCTTCGAGCAAATCTTTGCTATAGGCACTTTTTTCATTTAAAATATTCTGTACTGCTACTTGTGTTACCGCACTTGTCGCAGCCGTTATTGAACTCTGAATAGCTTCCATGCCTTGAATAATTTTTTTGTCGGCAATAGTATACCCAAGTCTCCATCCCATCATGGAAAACGACTGACTGATGCTGAAAATTGTGACAATATGATCTTTAAATGTTTCATCAATGGTTGCCAAACTAATATGCTCTCCATCATAGATAAGTTTTTCGTAGCCTTCATCTGAAATGACATAGAGATTATTTTTCTTAGCAAAAGCGATAACATCTTGCAACTCATCTCGCGTGAATACTTGGCCAGTTGGATTATGGGGAATATCAAATAAAAGCGCTTTCAGCTTAGGATTTCTCTTTCGATCTTTCAATAATGACACTTCATCCAACTCATAAAAGACTGGTGTGAGATCAAGCATCGTTAAAATCTGCGTATACGCAGCCCAATATGGTCTGATCACGCCCACTTCATCGCCAGGATTGGTGAGAACGTACAATGCTTGAAAGATAGCTTGCTTCGCCCCTGTGGAAACAATAATTTCTGAGAGATCACAGTCAATTGCGTTTTCTCGTTTCACTCGTTGTTGAATTGCTTTCTTCAACTCGCCTGTTCCACCAATTGCAGTGTATGGCACATTATTTTCTTCAATCGCTTTAATCGCAGCTTTTTTTCCTGCTTCCGGCATAGGAAGATTAGAAATACCAATCGATAAATCGATAATTGATTCTCCGCTTGCTTGCATTTCAGAAACCTTGCCATGCAATGCAGCTGTTGGGAGTACTGACCACTCTCGTGCACGTTGTGAAAGTATTCTATCCATAATAAGTGTCTATTGTCGCTATTGTTCCTTAATTCAAACTGAAGAAGGTTTTTAAAAAATATTTTGGTAGTATATCATATATACTTACTATTTAATATTCTCTATTGTCGCGTTCTGTAATGGATGTTTCTGGAAAAAATCCCAAATGATACTTGCTGCATCGACATATTGGGTTTTTTGATCTACTGACTGTTTAAACAGCGAAATCGGCCAAACATGATGTTCACCAATAAGTTGATAGTGTACAACTGCTGATTGATTCTGACAGCCAACTGACCCATATCCTATCACATTCTGGGTTTTATATATCACTTGGGTTTGCTTACATTTATCCTGTTTAACCCAATTTTTAATCCAATCAGTAATTGAAAATTCTTTTCTAAGTTTATCTCCGCCATAAGGATTGGTGTTATCTTCTGTTCCATGAAATTCTATGATAGAAACAGTTCGCTTGATGGCATCATTAAAAGGAGTCACATATGATCCTGACACTGGCGCAAATGCTGCAATCCGATTAAACATCGTTAACGCCAATTCGTTCACAAATCCACCGCCATTAGAAAATCCTGTGGCATATATTCTGGTCGGATCAATACATAAATTACTTTGGACATAATTCAAAATATTACTGACAAATAAAACATCATTTGCATGAATGCTAGGATATAATCCTGTATTCCAAGCCAATGCGCCACTTTTATCACGAGTCCCTTCTGGATAAATAACAATAAAATTATTTTGGCGAGCTAGTGGATCAAACAGCGAAAGTTGCTCTTGTTTAAAACCATTACTGGCATAGCCATGAAAGTCGAGAACCAATGGACTTTGTATCACGCTATTGTAATCAGACGGTATAAATATATTGAAGTATCTTTCCATTCCACCTGACTGAATCTTTATTGTCGACGTGAAATTTGTTTTTACGGATAAGGGAACTCGACAACCAGTACTGACAATCGGAACATTTAAAATACTATGTGGGTCAATATGCGCCACAATTGGTAAAAGTATAGCATTCTTGGCAATATTGATTCTACTTACTTTTTTTTGCACCTCATGCTGTCGATACACATGGCTATCTTCTAAAAAAAGATTTATCAATACTGTTCCTACGATAATAATTAATAGAAGAATGAAGAATATCTCGAAGAACTTCTTTTTATGATTATGTAAAAATTGGACTGGTTGAGCCCTCCCTATTGTCCAACTAAGTAAAGGTATTTTCAGAAGAATAAAACAGAATAAAACGGAACTGGCAAATGCGAGTAAGAGGACAGAAATATCAGTTATGTGAACAGGAATTATTTTCGGTACTATTGGAAGTAAATATGCAGCAATAAACGTCAATGCGATTACATGCACGAAATAAATACCAAAAGACGTATCAGAAACAACCTTGACTAGCTTGTATCCAATTTGCTGTTTCGACCATATCATAGCCAGCCAACAGAAAAAAATAATCGCGACGACGCTATATATGACCACACTCGGCTGTAATACGCTTGTCGAATAGGTTATGGAGTCGCCAAATATATTTAGTTGGAGATAATAATAGATAATGTATAAAATAATTGCTAAGATAGCCAAAACTGGTGCGAACCAACGATGTTTTATTAAAAAAGCTTGTGCCTTATTCATATAAATCGCTGCAAATGCTCCGAGAATGAAGAAAAATTGATAGGTCACAATCACTCTGTCCTGAAAAAGAACTGCATGCTGCAACCATATATTGCGAGAGGATAAATTCGATTGCAGATACGTAAAGTCATAATATATCCATGCAAGCTGGATGACAAAACTTATGCCAAGCGTTAGCCATGGATGATGTGCAACTTTTTTCAGGAAAAATAAAAAGTAAGGGAAAATAATGTAAAACTGTAACGCAAGCAGAATATAATACAGTTGGAAAGACGCGTCTCCAGTCAGAATATCCCACAAAATAGTCTTTATATAATCAAGAAAACTTCCAGAATGCACATTGATAAAAACGTAAATAATTGTCCAAACAACATATGGAATAAAAATAAGCGATACTCGTTTCAACCAGAACGCCTTTGTCGAAAATTGTCGATGATAATAAACATAGGTTAAGACAAGCCCAGTAATAAACATGAACATTTCTCGGTTGAAATGCAAGGCGTGACCAATGAGATTAATCAGTTGCGTAGCTGCCAGACCTGTCGTTAAATAATTGGTATAGGATAATGAATGAATCGCAACAACGGAGAAAACAGTAATTGCTCGCAGTAAATCGATTTCGAAAATATGCGGTTTTTTTTGAGTAATCTTACTTTTCTTTTCCATAGATTTTCTTCATCATTCTGAGCGACCAAACATTGTCATTCCGACTGAACGATGTAAATGGAGGGACCCTCCTACACACCAAAGAACTCAGTTGAAGAGATTCCTCGATTCGCTCATCTCGCTCGGAATGACAATGAGGAGCTTTATTATCTCATGTTTTTATATCTCTAAGTTGCTTTTTATCAATTTTTCCCGTATTCCCTCTGGGTAATGCAACCAATACATATATATCCGCGGGAATTTTCTGTGGGCTTAATTTTTCTGCAATATGAGCCTTTATCTGATCTGTCATAACTTGTTTACTCTTCGAGTCTATTACAATATATGCAACTATTCTCTCTCCATACACTTGATCTGGATGTCCAACGACAGCAACTTCTTGAATACCAGGATAAGTCAATAATACTTCTTCAATCTCGCGCGGTGCAATATTTTCTCCACCACGAATAATCACATCTTTTTCTCTTCCAACTAAAAACAAATAGTTATCTTGATCAAAATATCCTAAATCTCCTGTACAAAACCATCCATCTAGAAACGCGTCACTACCTGCGTTATTTTCATAATGAGTAATCACGTTTTCTCCTTGAATCCAAACTTCACCTGTTTCTCCTTGTTGCACATCGACTAATACTCCTTGGTCTCTGCGACAAATGCGTAATTTTATGCCAATTGGAAAACCGACTGATCCAGGTTTATGTACTTTTGGAGGCAAAGGGTTCGCGGTGATAGTCGACGCAGCCTCAGAGATACCATAGGTTTCGATCAGAGGAATCGAAAACTTATTTTCAAACCGTTCCAAAACTATTCGAGGCAAAGAAGCTGAAGCTGTACGGATGAAACGTAAAGAAGATCTTTTCAAAAACTCCGGCTTCTTCGTAGTAAGCAACATGATAACCATAGTGGGCACTAAACTTATCCATGTAGGGTCATATCTCTCTACCCATTTCCAGAAATTACTTGTACTATATTTCGGCGCTATAATAAGACTACTTCCAGACAGAATGGTGGTCAACAAACTGACAACTGGCGCGTTCACATGATAAAAAGGCAGAGGCGTCAAGCCTCTATCTTCTTCTGTTAGCTGATGTGCTCTACATATATTATTCGCGGTTATTATCATTTGTGTTACAGACAAGAGCACTCCTTTGGGGTTAGATGTTGATCCTGATGTGAACAAAAGAACCTTTCCGTCTTTTGGGAGTATATCTAAATAGATTGGTTTTTTATTGACTCTCCCTTTAGTAATAATTTTTTTAACTTCACTACTCGTAAATATTTTTCTGGAAGAATTTCCAATGATAGCCTCATCTTCTATAAGAATGATATCAGGAGCATATTTGGCAATACTTTGCTCAAACTCATATGTAGTTCCATGAGGTGATATAGGGATATGCATATGTCCGCCAATTAAACAAGCTATCCATATTACGGAATCAACAATACCACCAGATAATGCACTGACAGTTACTTGAGATTCCGCCCCCAAATATGGACGTATCGCAACAACTGCATAGAGTAACTCACTATATGTCAGTACTTCGCCTGTATTCGCTTCAACAAGACAAGGAGCATTACCTTTTTTTTCTGCCCAGTAAAGTAGTTTTGATTGTAATATATTACTGCCGTTCATAGAAGCTGGTGTTCAAAGTCAATGGGGTGATTATACCATGGATCTCTTACAATAAACTTTTATTGAAGAACTAATCTAAACCTAATTTTGCTGCACAGCCGCCCCATGCTCCCCATCCTCTTCTTGCCTGAAGCATTTTACCGCGCATAATTTGTTCCTCGCGGGAAGCACTTGCTGGATTTCCAGATCCACCAACGGAGTTCCATGCACCTTGATTAAATTGCAATCCGCCATAATATCCATTTCCCGTATCATCGTTCCAATGACCATTTGATTCGCATGCCGCCAGTTGGTCCCAGACTGCATCATTTGTGGGATCAACAGTCGGCATAGGTGTTGGTGTCGCTGTGGGAAGTGGCGTGGGAGTGGGGGTATCTGTCGGTGTCGGAGAGGGAATAACTATCGTCGAGTTCACCACGACATCTGTAGTAGGAATTTGATTCGCAGATGCTTGAGGTGTTGCTTGACTGAAGAGCACAATAGCGCCGACGAAAAAGAGAGTGACCAGAGCCAGTCTCTCCCCGATAAGAATTACGACATGGGCGAAAAATGCTTTCGTCTTTTGCATGTGGACTTTTATTATGACAAAAAACTGTCTATATTGCAAAGAAAAATCTTACAGCAGATGTCCGCCCCATTCAACGAGAATAAATCCGTCTCGGACTATTTTCGTGAGTGTTTCTGGCTGCATGGGTGTTGTTGGCTTCTCAGTAAGAGGAAGATAATCCAAGAAGTAGCGATAATAATGAATTGGATTTGGCGTGACCTTCATAGGTGCTATTTCATCCATTTCATTATTTTGTAAAAAGCTTATTCGATAATACGGTGCACTATACGACATCATTTGCGGAACCCAATAGGAAATAAAATCAGATTTCTCTTTCGCAGTAAAGCCGATAGAATTAAGTGTTTGATTTAAAAATGTTGACACATCAGCTTTTGCGATAACCCAGCCTCTCGTGATGGCGGGATAGTTTCGCTCTGGACTCGATCCAGCCCAATATAAATATGGATAGGCATTTTTTTGACAAGCACTTTGTGCATATTCTGAACCAAACTTCAAGCTATCAATCGTCGAACAATTAGTAAATTGTGGTTGTAAATCGGTGAGCGTTCCATCAGGTTGCGCAAGTATATTCCAACCATTCTGATAGGTTGGAATATCGACATTAAATGTAATTGGCGTCTGGAATTGTATGTTCACTTTTGTAGGTTTAGGAGGATACAGATAAATAACGGGCTTCCCACAACCACCTTCAAGTTGCAGTTCATATTCCCCTAAGATGATCCATCTTCCCCAGAAATCTTTGATAAATATCAATGGATTTTTTGCCACATACTGAGCAAATGTGGGAGGTGTTGATCCCGGATTCATCAAATTATAATCAGAGGTAACTTTATCAGCATATTCTGCTTGATATAATGGATTATTTTTACTCGTTAAGACATAAATATCTCCTTCTGTTGATGTCCCAATCTTCTGCAGATCCGTATCTGAAATACCCTTAGCAACAAGTGTCTGAAGACCTTCTGCACAGTTTTCTGGAATTGCGATATTGTACGAAGTATACATTGGATCACTTGTTGTAATATCTTTACTCTGTAATTCTAGACTAGGTGAATCTGGAGCTAGAGGCGATGTTAAAGCATTCCATGTATTTTGAGCTTGGGTTGCTACAGCCTCTGCTTGGGCAATTGCTTGTGTATGTACCGCCTCGGCTTGACTCGCTAACGGATTATAGATTTGATCATACGCAGCGCTAGCTACTTTTCCTTGAGCAGCAGTTGCGTCGGCAGTTGTTTCAGGAACTGCCAGTAGTTTCATCTCAGCCGCATTTGCTTGATCTTCGGCATCATTCAGTGCCTTACCGTACGTCCCATCTGCTTGCGCTTCTTTCGATTTCGCCTGACTATATGTTTGATGGTATTCTGTGGTTGCTTTATCATATGCCGCTTGTGCTTTTATATAGTCAGACAGTTGTGTTGCATAGGCCTTTACTAATGGGGCACTTGCCAGATAATACGAATATGCAAATCCTGTTGAATCAGCAACATCTACTCCTGTCGTTCCGGCAATATACGACGCGTATGGTTCAGGCGTAGGAGACGGTTGAGAAGATGCGTATATAAAGGAATTACCCGACGGGACAGCGTAAAAAGACAAGCCTGCTTGAGATGAAGGTAGTGAAGTAGCTCCAGGGAAGTCAGTTTGTAATACTCCTGTATAATTTGCTGTTGTCTGTGTGGCGACACCATTTTGCACTAAATCAAAATATGAGTTTAAAAAAATAGTCTGAGGCTGTTCAGAGGGCAGATGATCTATTGTGGAAATTTTTGTTTTATCTATATTGAACAAACTATTATTTGACGACATATCTTTAGCATCCGCTGGATTGCCATTAAGTACGTATGATTTTTCGTCCTTTGAAGCAAATATACTTATTCCTGGCCCTCCAGGTCCACTAATTCCTGAAATCGCAATATAACGTGTATATCCTTTGTATTTCCCATTCATATATGTCCCCGCAGAATAATATACTGCATCAGGATCTTGCACTACATTTGGCGTGGGGAGTGGATTATTATTTCCTGGCGTCGGAATATAGTTCATATTGGTGTCAGTTAAGAGCAAACCAAGATTTTGCGTGAGCTTTTGTATATGACCTGAAAAAAGAGCACCTTTTGTAGTTTTCACGGTTGTCGTATAACTTACATTTTTCTGTTTGTTGAACAAATTAATTTTACTGACACCAAGTACATAGCCTCCTGCACCGATTAAGACAATTAAAATAACAATAGCGACAATGATAAGTGTTTTCGGAAAACGAGATTGTTGTACCGGCGTTTGCGAAGGTTGTGGAGATACATTCTGCGGGACAGGAAGCGAATTTTGAGTATCCATTTAATTAAGTATCACATCAATATTTTACGTCGTCAAGTCTGAACACTCATTGTAATGTGAGAGTATAATATGAGATAATGAAGCTAGTCATCATCATTCTCCTTCTCATCACAGTCATTGGTGAATCTATATTTATTTTTAATCAACAATCCTGGTTGAATAGTATTGAAAAAACGCTTCATATTAAACCTCCAGCTAAGCCCACTCCACTTCTTGCCTATTCGTTTAAGAATTTGCAAAAAACCAAGTTCCAGGCGACAGCAATAACGCTTGGTCCGGTCGTTACGCAAACTCCTACTTACCAATCGCAAATGTTCTACTATTCCACGCCAACTAAACCGGGCAGTACGAAAATGGAAAAAGTCAGTGGACTGATGAATATGCCAGTCACTCCAGGAAATTATCCCTTAATTGTTATGTTTCGCGGCTATGTTGATCCAAATCAATATTCACCCGGTATTGGAACAGAACCAGTTGCACAAGTCTTAGCGATGCATGGATATATCACCTTAGCTCCAGATTTTTTAGGCTATGGTAAATCAGCTAGCGCTTCTGCAGAACCATTTGAAAATCGGTTCCAAACTTACACAACTGCTCTCAGTCTTCTAGCATCTCTCAAAAACCTCAATGACGGATTGGCAGCCAGTTATTCAGGAACAATGACGGCAAATATGGATAAAATCGGCATTTGGGCGCATAGTAACGGTGGCCATATTGCGCTTTCAACATTGGCAATTAGTGGCGTCACGTATCCAACTGTTTTATGGGCACCAGTATCAGCCTCATTTCCCTATGACATTCTGTATTACACCGATGAATCTGATGACCAAGGAAAAGGTTTACGAAAAGTTTTGGCCCAATTTGAGCAGACATATAATACCGATGATTTTTCACCAGTGAAATATTATTCGTGGATTAAGGCGCCAATGGAAATTGATCAAGGAACCAATGATCATGAAGTACCGTTCTGGTGGACGGATGATTTAGTTACAACGCTCAAAAAAGATAAAGATGATGTGACCTACAATACCTATCCTGGAGCTGATCACAATCTGTTACCGAATGGCTGGTCTAATGCAGTGACAAATGACTTGGAGTTCTATAGTGAGCAATTCGCAAAATGATAATCAACGGTAGTATTCATGTAAAGTCTTTTCACTCTTTCTCTCTCGTGATTTTTTTTTCAATCCTCCTACTTTCTCTTTTACAAAACTTACTAAAGGTATAGCTCCGGCAACAGAAAGACCAACTCCAAAAATAATACCATCCACATTTTGTTGTGATACTGTATTTCTTACAGCTAAATCATTCTGTTGACTATCAGCAATACTTCTCTCAATTGATATATTTGGCTGAAGAGAATCCGCAGGTTTGGATCCTACAAGATAGTCTAATGTATTAATACCCCCTTCGACTGTGTCAATACTTCCTTTAACACCAGCTGCTGACATGATAATCCCTCCAACTACTAATGCTCCAGTTTGCAGAAATTTTCCTCTATTAATAGGGGTTGTCCAACAACTATTTTCTACGTGATTTAGAGTCCCATGTTCTAATACTTTCATAATGGCTAAAGTATAGCTCTTATGAAATCGCATGTCAAACTATAAGACATTTACATTGCCATAGCGACCATTTTTTATTTCATCAAAAATATATAACGCACTAAGAGAGCAAACAGCGCAAACCCGTTTAAGAAAACGACGAATCCTAAAAAGAAAAAAGTGAGACCAACAGGTGAATTCCAACTTGACCACCGGTTATCAGTTATCGACTGCATTTTTGCGATATGTTCTAAATGTTTATCTTCCAAACTCATAAAAATGTTTCACCTCCCTTTCTTATATATCTAAATATTCCACGGGTTTTTCTTCTCGAGCCATTACTTCCTTCACATTTTCGAGCAAAGCGTTAGGTATTTTACCCATGAAATCTTCACTATTTTGACCGACAATAAGCTCTGCTGAACGAGCATCTACTAAATAATCACCTCTAGCTTTCCATTCCTTGCTGTTCGTAAGTAAGCTTGCTTTACAAACTGTGACTAAATGAACTGCCACATTGCCTTTCTGCGTGTGGTAAATTGTTGAGGTCATATACCATTCTTTCGCATCATCAAATCCTTTCCAGTCTCCAATTTTTGCTCCCACAAAGCGCTGTTCTCTTTCGGCAGCATGAGAACCAACTTTCACAGTAACATCTTTCATACCTTTGGCTTTTTCTTGATGGCGAGATACATACTCTTGTAGAGCTCGCACGATAACTGAGGATAATGCTTCTCCAGCAATATTTTTCGCTTCATCAAACAAAGAAGCATCTTTTTCGCTGACATAGATAGTTTTATTTGGCATAATATACGTATATTATGCATATACGTATATGTTTGTCAAGTACTCTTCTTTTGACATTCAGCACAGAGGCCATAGAATTCTATGGAATGGCGTTGAACGATAAAGCCTTTCTTCTGTTTAATTTCTTTCTCAAGATCTTCAATCCAGTTATCCTCAATTGCATCTATCTTCCCACAATTGAGACAAATAAGATGGTGATGATCTGATGTAGCAACTTCATAACGGAACTTCCCTTCCTGGAATTCTAAGCGCGCAATAAGCCCTTTTTCAGCTAGAAGATCAAGAATTCGATAAACTGTTACTTTATCAGCTTTTATATTATGGCTTTCTAAGGAAGAGACAATTGATGCAACATCAATGGGAGATTTTTGCTCTTCGATAATATGTAATACAGCTTGACGTACAGGTGTACTTTCAAGTCCTGCATTTTGCAGATCTTTTTCATGATTAATCTGATGTTTCATAAAACGATGATACTACGCATGCAACATAATTGCAAATGAATAAAAATGGTATAATGGATGAGCTTATTTTGCATGTGTTATCTTAGTAAGCAATGCGCGCCGCTTCGAAGAAGCAAGTACTCTTGGGGTGCATCCAAGATATAAATGATTCTGGACAAGCCAGAATGACCGCAAAGCATAAATCCTATGAATAAACAAAGACTATTTCACTTTCTTATTCTTTGTATCCTTACTTTTTCTATTGGCCAAACATTCGTTCCGTTTGTCCATGCTGCTCCTCCTGATGAAGTTGACTTGCAGGAAACCTATATTCGTGGAAAAGTGATACAGATCACTAGTCAAGGCATGCAAATATTTCACGGAACCAAAAGCTATAACGAAAATTTGAAAGTAGAATTGCTTGAAGGAAAAGAGAGCAATAAAGTAATTTCGATTGCTTACGCTGGGGATGAGACATTTGGTGTCAAACAGCGTATCGCTGTAGGCGATACAGTAGTCGTAGATAGTAAACCTGACATGAATTCCAAAAAAATATTTTATACTATCTATGAACCATATCGCTTAAATAATTTCTGGTGGATTCTAGCTGGTTTTATCTTACTCATCATTGGTGTCGCCGGGAAAAAAGGCATTGGTGCATTGGTCGGTCTTACGATTAGTATACTTACCATTTCTTTCTATGTCGTCCCGCAAATTATTCAGGGGCATGATCCATTATCTGTTTGTATTATAGGAGCTATCATCATTTTAGTATTGACAACGTATGTCGCGCATGGCATCTCGATTAAAACAACTATCGCAGTCATTGGAACAGGCCTTTCGTTATGGATTGCTGGAATTATAGCGAGCGGTAGTGTACAGTTTCTTCATTTATTCGGTTTAGGTAATGAAGATGTACAAAATATTCAAATTGGCACATCTCATCCAATCAATCCTCAAGGCCTGCTTCTTGGAAGTATTTTAATTGGCACATTAGGTGCACTTAATGACATCACTACCACACAGTCTATTTCGATTTTTACTCTCGCCAAAGAGAATTCTACCCAACATTTCCTACATTTATTTAAAAAGGGTATGATTATCGGCAGAGAACATATTGCCTCTCTCGTGAATACGCTTGTCTTGGCGTACGTTGGCACGTCAATGGCAATCTTCATTTTCTTCGAACTAAATCCAGCGCAACTACCGTGGTGGGTCATATTAAATAATGAAACAACCATGGAAGAAATCATACGGACATTAATCGGCAGCGCGGCGCTTATCATCGCAGTTCCTATTACATCTTTGATTGCTGCTTATATGGCGCTCAACTGGGACAAATTACGAGAAATTATCAAGGGAATTATTCTAAATTAACAATCTTTTTTTCTTCCCTTGATTTTCTTTTGATAACAATAACTGCTTAATTCGTTTTCCGTCTGTCTTCGTCACCTTCAGAATAATCGTATTAATCTGTACGACATCATTCACTCGTGGCTCATGACCAAGCAAGCCAAAAACTAAACCGCCCATGGTCGTGTATCCTTGTCCTTTCAATGGCAATTTAATTTTTTCCTGCACATCGATGACAGGAGTTGATCCTTTGATAAGATAACTTCCTGATGCTTGCTTGATGATATTCTTCTCCGGTTGATCAAACTCGTCATTAATCTCCCCAACTAAGCTTTCAATAATGTCTTCGAGTGTTATGATACCGTCTGTCCTTCCATATTCATCATTCACTACTGCCATATGTATCCGCTTTCGGCGCATTTCTTGTAAAACTCTATCAATTTTTTTAATTTCAGGAATAATGATGACTTCTCGAACAATTCTGGTCTGAGCAATTTTCTGTTCTCCTCCGTTTTTAATATATTCTTGGTAAATATCCTTCACATGGATGAATCCGACGATTGTATCAATTGAATGTTCATATACAGGAAATCTACTATGTGGGTTATGCGCGATCTTCTTCACAATTTCTTGTATAGTTAATGAGACATTAAACGCCAGTACCTCAGTTCGTGGAATCATGACCGCCTTAACTGAAATATCGCCAAGTTGAAATACTTTTTGGACTATTTCGATTTCTTCATTTGGAATAATACCTTGTTGCCCACTTTGGCTAAGCAACATTTTTATTTCTTCTTCTGAGTGGAAAGTTTGGTTATCTGACGCAGCATGAAGTCCAAAAACACGTATGATACGATTACCTGATTTATTAAGAAACCAAACAAATGGCGAAAATATGTGGGCAAAAAT
>Ga0207667_10007724_pt1 | contig 12856 bp, 11 predicted proteins | sample KBSCornC52_FD_184301 | JGI IMG/M metagenome (GOLD analysis project Ga0207667, IMG submission 184301) | Corn rhizosphere microbial communities from Kellogg Biological Station, Michigan, USA - KBS Corn C5-2 (SPAdes) (version 2) | ecosystem: Host-associated > Plants > Roots > Rhizosphere > Soil ...
CTTTATTCCCTACATTGTGCTGCTGCTGTTCATGGCGCACTTCATTTATCAAATGCCGCTGCCGGCGCATATGTTTCAACTGCTGGTGTTCATCTCGCTCGGGCTGATCGCCTTCCGGTCGCTGGGTCTGGTGATTGCATCGGTGGCGAACACCATGCAGGAAGGCACCATTCTGGTGCAGCTATGCTATTTCCCCATGATTTTCCTGAGCGGCGCCACGATCCCGGAAGAGGTCTTTAAGGGCGTGATCAAAATCCTACATAACTTCATGCCGGCGACATACCTGGTGAGGGGCATGAGCAACATGATGCTGCGCGGGCAAGGTCTGACGGAAATAGGAAACCTGGCCGCAGCAGGCGTGATGGTGCTTACGATCCTGGGTGGCGGGTTGATTTCCATGAAGCTGTTCCGCTGGGAGAAGGAAGAGAAGATTCGCGGGCGGGCCAAGCTCTGGGTGCTGGTGGTGCTGCTGCCGTTCATTGTGATGGGAGCGTGGCAGTGGTTGCATAAATGAGTTCATGGCTATGAGAAAAGTGCTAGCAGGGCTATTTGTTTTTGCGGGCATGCTTGCCGGGCTTGGACTGATCGACAGGATTTGGGGCGACAACGCCCCGAGTTGGACGATGGTCCTTTTTGTCGGGCTGTACCTGCCGATGGTTTTTGCTTTGGCTTACTTTCTCTTCAATCTGGGTCTTCCTAGACCCTGGAGCCCTACGGCCGCCGATATCGCTCGGAGGCTGGATGAACAAGGTCTACTGGTCGCAGAGCAGTTTCGTGCCGTGCGAGCCCTTGAAGTAGATGAGTTTGAAGATGAAGGATTGAGTTATTTTCTTGAATTGGAGAGTGGCGGAATTCTATTCCTCTCGGGCCAGTACTTGTACGACTACGATGCACGAAAAGACCGGTCAAGGGCGTTCCCCAGCACTGAGTTCACGGTTCGTCGTTACAAGGAGAAAGGCCATGTTGTTGATATTGTGTGCGGGGGAACGGTGCTGGAGCCGGAGCTGGTAGCCACGCCCTTCCACGATGTGGACTTCAAAGACGGCAAAGTTCCAGAGGACGGAGAGATCATTCGGGACAGAACGTATGATGAGGTAAAAGCTGACGCCCTGCGAGCGCTTCTGAAATGAAATCGCTAAGAGTCATTATCATGCTTTGCGTGGCCTCTCGCTGCCTGGCCCAGCCTTCCGCTGCCAACTGGAAGATCACCGGCCATTACCGGTATTTTGGACCTTAGCACTCAGACATCAGCCGTCAGCACTCAGCAAGCAGCACTCAGCCAAACCAGTTTTATGGCAAAGGACCGCGAAGGTCGCAAAGGAACGAAGGAGCGGAGCGAAGGCGCAGGAGATTCAATTTGGAGTCCCTAATCCTTCCTTTGCGTTCTTTGCGCCCGTTGCGGTGAAAGGTTACGCCCGAAGTGCTACGGGCTGACTGCTAATAGCCGAGTGTTGACTGCTCTCTGCGTGACCTGTGTCACAGACCTGCTTTTGTGAGGGAAAATAAACTTTCGTAACAAGGTGTAAATGCATCGTCCGTCGCGCACTACTCGTCCGAAGTGTTACGGGTAACTTTGTGCGCGGTTGGCAACTCTAAAGCATTTGGAGTATAAAGAAATGTTGCGCACAGAGCCGCTTCCAACACTAGAGAAGCCAGAAATCAGCGACAGGAAAACCATGTCAACCAGCACAATCACAAAAGGTCTAGAAGGCGTAGTTGCGGCCAGTTCCGGGGTCTGCTACATCGATGGCGATGCAGGAGTGCTCGCTTATCGTGGCATTGATATCCATGAACTGGCGGAGAAATCCACGTTTGAAGAAACCTGCTATCTGCTGTGGTTTGGCCGGCTGCCCAAAGCGGCTGAACTGGCCGATTTGAAGCAGAAACTAGGCGCCGAGCGCAAAGTGGATCCCGCCATCTATGACATGCTGCGCCGGGTCCCGAAAACTGCGACGCCCATGGAAGTTCTGCGCACGGCCGTCTCCGCGCTGTCTTTTTATGATCCTGAAGCAGAGAAGATCGACCATGACGCGAATGTCAGAAAATCTATCCGGCTGACTTCCCAGATTGCCATGATCGTGGCCGGATATGATCGCATCCGTAAAGGCAAGAACGTTGTTGATCCTGATCCAACGATTTCACACGCAGCCAATTTCCTGCTGCAACTGAATGGCGAAAAGCCTTCTCCGACCGCCGAGAAGGCGCTGGACGTTGCTCTGATCCTGCACGCCGACCACGAATTGAATGCCTCAACCTTTGCCGCCCGCGTGACCGCGGCCACGCTTTCTGACATGCATTCGGCAATCACCAGCGCCATTGGCGCGCTAAAAGGCCCGCTGCACGGCGGAGCGAATGAAGCGGTAATGCGCATGCTGTTTGAGATCGATAAAAAAGGCGAAGACCCGGTTGAGCATGTGAAGAACATGCTGGCCAACAAGAAAAAGATTTCCGGATTCGGCCATCGCGTCTATCACACGGAAGATCCCCGGGCCACCCACCTGCGGCAGATGTCGCGCGACCTTGGGCGCTCAGCGAACCCCAAGTGGTACGAGATGTCGGCCAAAATCGAGCAGTACATAAAGAATGACAAACATCTGAACGCCAACGTGGATTTTTATTCTGCTTCCACTTACACCACGCTTGGCCTGGACGTGGATTTGTTCACGCCGGTGTTTGCGCTGTCGCGCATCAGCGGCTGGGCAGCGCACGTGATTGAGCAGCTCGACGATAACCGCCTGATCCGCCCCCGCGCGGACTATATTGGGCCGGCGTATCCGAATAAGTATGTGGCGATGGAGAAGAGATAAAGAGCAATTGGCAATGGTAATTATCCCCTCACGTCAAGTATACTGATTTTGCCGTGACAGGGCTTAAATTTTTGTGTTATTCGCCAGTTTTTCGTTGCAATCTTTTCAGAGATGCGGTTATAAGCAGAACGGACGCGCCCAGTGTTGAAGCACCGAACGCGCCCTAACCAAAGCACCTGATGAGAGGCGACAATGGCTAAGAGTAAGACTACACGTTCCCGCAAGAGACGCAAACCAGACCCGTTTGCCGTTGTCCGTGGCAAGGTTGTTGAAAGAATCGAAGTTTCTACCATGGACGATGATTGCGCAATTGGGATTCTCTTCAAAGACAGAACCTATCTCGGATTCGATGTTGAACCGTTCCTTCGGATCACACCGGATTACTCAGACTGGAAAACTCACAACTACAAACGCATCAAACGCTGGCCACCCCTGTACAGCGAATAACCCCGACCCGCCGAAAGGCGGGTTTTTATATAATTGCGCGCCATGTTTCTTCATGCTTGGACTTGTCCGAAATGCGAGATTGATATCTGGCTCCCGCCTCAAACCCTTCAAGAAATATCAAGTGATCTATTAGGGCCGTCCAAGGTCGAGCCTTACTTAGATTTTGTATGCCCTCACTGCGGGATTGGAGTTCGTCGGCTGATACGCGATGTTCCTCCCGCTCGGGAGCTATTAACGCAAGGCCGTTATAAGCCAGCCCTCTATCACGCATTTCTGCGATGCGATGAGCCACGCTGCGCAGGTCGAGCAGTAGTGCATACGCTAGCGGATAGCGATTCGCCCAACGCTGCACCGAAAATAGCGGTGCCCAACTGGAAACTTCAAGGCATACGCTGCCACGAGGGGCACGGCTTAAAACAGCCTTTAGAAGAGAAAGGGCATACCGTAACTTAATCATGCCTGAGTGCGCTTTCTGCCCTAATACCGCTAAATTGACGGGCGAGCACATCTGGAGTGTGTGGATGCGCCAGCTTTTTAGTGGCAAGCGATTCAATTTCATAAAGCGAGACCTGGAAGGGAACATTGCTCGTGAATGGAGCAATGATGGAATTGACATCACGGCCAATGTAGTTTGCAAAACGTGCAATGAAGGATGGATGAGCCATCTAGAAAGTCAGCACGCTAAACGCGCAATGACGCATTTGATCCTTGGCAACAAGGACATGACAATTTCCCAAGATCAGGCTCAAGCAATTGCCCGATTTGCCTTCAAAACTGCTGTTGTTGTCGATCATATGAAACGCGATGGCGAACTATTTTTCTCTCGCACCGTTCGCCATCATTTTCGTCATACCTTGAAAATACCGCGATTTGTTCAAATGTGGCTCTGCGGATACCTGAGAATGGGAAGCGGAAACTTGCTTCCGTGGTGGTACGAAGATGCCCTTCCCGATGGTGGCCACCTTAAGCTTTACACATGCACTTACTTGGTCGGGCATTTTGCTTTTCAGGTCGTATCTGGTGACTTCGTTAACGTTCCTTCTTTTCGTCCGAACGAAACTTTTGAACACCTGACTATACCTTTTTGGCCGACGCTTGGTAGCGGAGAAAAGTGGCCACCCGCCGATGTCCTCAGGACCAAAGCCCAGTTTGAGAGGTTTGCTGGTCGCTGGGGAGAGATCAGATTTGTTCGATGAAGTCTTTCGCACAACTCCCTTTCCGCCGGATCGTGCTATCATCCGACTAGGGAGATCAGTTGTGAGCGAGAGCAACAAGAAAACTCAGACAGGCAAGCATCAATTCACACCTTCGCCAGAAGTAGCAGAAAAGATGAAGCCGATTTCCCGAAATGCGTTCAATCAAATTTTGCAGAGGGCTGCTAAACAGCCCTCTCGCAAACCCGCTTCAAAAAATCGTTAAAGATCAGATTGCCTTGAGTCCGGCGATTGTACCGGAAGGAATATTCATCAAGGTACGTTTGCAGATACTTGCGCGAAACTTGATGATAGACCCCGCGAATCCCGTTCTTTACCAGACCCCAAAAGCCCTCGATTGTGTTTGTGTGTGTTCCATCTGCCAACACGTAAACGCCAGCAGAATGATTGATGCGCCGATGCGTGTACCCTTGCTGATCTAATCCGTTGTATGAGTAATACTCATCGGTAAAGATTGTTGACTCTGGCATCACGCGCTCTTTTGCAATGCCGTGCAACGTGGCCTTAGTCGTATTGTCAGCAACTGTCGCATAGACTCTGCGCTTGCCCTCACGCTCTGCAATGCCCACAACTGGAGTTTTTGGCGAAGTAGCAGGATTCGGGCGACCACGCTTTCCACCACGTTTCCGCTTTGCGCCAAAATATGATTCGTCCATCTCCACGCTAAGCCCCTCCAAGCGCATATCCGGTTCTCCTAGTAGAGAGCGAATCTGTTTGAACATGCGCCATGCGGTTTTGTATGTGACTCCAGTTTCACGCTGAATTTGTTTCGCGGAAATTCCGCAACGAGTGCTTGCCATCAAATACATCGCGTAGTACCAGAGACGGAGAGAGGTTGTAGACTTCTCGAAAATCGTTCCTGCCATCGGTGAAATCATTGAACCGCAATAGTCACAAGCGTAAGCTGGCCGACCTGTAACACGGTGATGCTTGCGCTCAACTCCGCACTTCTCACAATGGGTGATGCCATTAGGCCAGCGTTGCTCTTTCAGGTGCTCAAGGCAGGCATCATTGTCTGGAAATTGCAGGTTGAAATCCGTTATCGTATACCGTAAGTGCTTTGGAATTGTCTGTCTGCGGTTCATGGCTTTTTCACCACGAACAGTATGCTTTATTTTCTACTTGATGTCAAGGGATAATTACCTTGGCAATTAGCTTTCTCTGAAACCCCGAAGCGTAGCGAGGGGGCTTTATCGCCAAAAGAAGCTTAAAGGCCTCGATCAAGAATGATTGAGGCCTTTGCTTTGCGTTGTCTGCGTTTAATTGGCTCGCTCTTCTTAAGGACATCGTAGCTATGGGGTTCCCTCGCTGCGCTCGGGATCTTAGAAAAAACGGCGTAGAATAGATCCATGCGCCGCGTGTACCTCGATAACAACGCCACCACACCTGTCCTGCCGGAGGTGTTTGAGGCGATGCGGCCGTACTACCTGGAGCAGTTCGGCAATGCGTCGTCAATCCATCATTATGGGCAGCACGCGCGAGCCGCAGTGGAAAAGGCGCGGGCATCGGTAGCGGCGCTGGTGAATGCGCGTCCGGCAGAAATTGTTTTTACCAGCGGCGGCACTGAGGCCGACAACCTGGGCATTTTTGGACTGGTACAGCGCGGCGATCACGTTATTACCTCTTCCATCGAACATAGTGCGGTCATGAATTCCTGCAAGCGGCTGGAGCAGATGGGATGCGAAGTCACTTATGTTCCGGTCGGTGCACGGGGCGAAATCTATGCCGGCAATGTGGAAATGGCATTGCGCCCGAACACGCGGCTTATCAGCATCATGATGGCGAACAATGAAACCGGGGTGATTCAGCCGGTAGCGGAAATCGGCAAGATCGCGCAGGAAGCTGATGTCTTCTTTCATACCGACGCGGTACAGGCCGCCGGCAAGGTGCCGATTGACGTGCAGAAGATCGCTTGCGATGCGCTTTCCATTTCCGGACACAAGATCCATGCGCCGCAGGGAACAGGGGCGCTTTACATCAAGAAGGGAACGCTGATCCAGCCGCAGATCTATGGCGGCAGCCACGAGCGCCAACGCCGCGCGGGGACTGAGAACCTGCCAGGAATTGTTGGTCTTGGCAAGGCCGCGGAGATCTCAAAGCAATGGTTGGAAAGCGGCGGCCCGGCTGAGATGGCCGCCATGCGCGATCGGTTGCAGGATGCGGTGCTTGCGGCAATGGAAGATGTGGGCGTGAATGGACTGGGAGCGCCACGTGTTCCGAACACGACCAATTTGTGGTTCGACCACATTGAAGGCGAGGCGCTGGTGATTGCGCTTGATCTGAAAGGGCTGGCGGTATCGAGCGGCGCCGCGTGCTCGTCCGGGGCGATTGAGCCTTCACATGTGCTGCTGGCCATGGGACTGCCGCATGAGAGAGCGCGAGCCAGCATCCGCGTGAGCCTGGGCAAGCAGACCACGAACGACGATATCGATTTTGCGACCAAAGTGATTCCGGAGACGGTTGCGCGCCTGCGCGAAATTTCTCCGGTTTATCAGAAGCAGCACGCCGGCTGAGACCCGCCTCATCAGTCCAGCCGAACCCTGAAACTGCCGCGTCCATAAAACTCGTACCCCGACGCCAGGCCAGTCACCTTCGTAACTGTATATATGAATATTGAGATATGATAATATTAATTTGTAGCCGTCCCGATGCCACAAACCAAAAAAACCGGCTTTGACGCTTCCGATCTAGCCAGATTCAAGGCGGAATTTTTCAAGGCGCTGGCCCATCCTTTGCGGATTCGCATCATCGACGCGCTGCGGGATGGCGAAATCGGGGTAAACGACCTGTGTGAGCGGCTGCAGGTGGAGCAGAGCACGGTGTCCCAGCAACTGGCGCAGCTGCGAGGCCGCAACATTGTGGTGGGAAGAAAAGAGGGCCAGAACGTTTTCTATTCCATCCGAGATCGCGCCATTTTCCGGTTGCTGGATGCCGCCAGGGAGATCTTCAACAACCAGTTGATCAGCGTACAAGACATGCTGTCACGGCTTGAGGTTTCATCGGGCAGGGAGCGATGACAGTGGTCAAGGAGCTATTGCGCTGTTCAGGGCGCGCCCAGGGAAGGGATGAGTAAAGGGATGCCGCACTTCACATCCGTTGCCTTCAGCGTTTTGTTTGGCCTGCCCGTAGTAGCGGCTTTGCTGGCGTGTATTGCCCGGTTTGCCGGGAAGGCGGCCCGCGCGCTGCGTATGGGCGCCGCCGTGGGCACTGTGCTTGCAATGGTAGCGGGGACCGTGCTGGCCATCAACGCATGGGCACAGGGAGTCCCGCTTCATTTTGACCTGTCATTTTTCAGCCCTCTGCCTTTCCTGGTTTCACTGGACCGGCTAGGCGGCTTCTTCTTGTTTATTGTTTGCGGCGTATCGCTCCCGGCCGTCGTGTTTTCGTTTCCCTATACCGAACACCATTATCCGCAGCCACGCGCAGCCTGGTACTGGGCGTTTTTGCCGCTCTTCCTGCTCTCCATGGTGATGGTGGTAACCGGCGCCACGGTATTCGCGTTCTTTGCCGGATGGGAATTGATGACCTTGCTGTCCGCGGCACTGATCTTCCTGGAAGGAGATGGGGAAGAACGGCGGCGCGATATTTTCCTCTACCTGCTTACCATGCATGCCGGAGCGGCGCTGGTCTTGTCGGCGTTTCTCTTGTTCTCACCGGATGCGCCCTCCCTGGACTTTGCTTCCTTGCGGGCGGCAGGGCTGGCCATGCCGGCGGCAGACAAAGCGGCGATTTTTCTTCTTGCGTTTTTTGGGTTCGCCACCAAGGCAGGCATCATCCCGCTGCATGTATGGCTGCCGCGCGCGCATCCCATCGCGCCAACGCCGGTTTCAGCCTTGATGTCCGGCATCATGCTGAAGACCGCGGTCTATGCGTTTGTCCGGTTCGTGTTTGACTTCCTCTCCGGCGGGCCTGCCTGGGGCGGATACCTGGTGCTTGCGGCAGGAGCGGTCTCAGCCGTCCTGGGGATTCTCTATGCAATCTTTGAGCCCGAACTGAAGCGGCTTCTGGCTTACTCGAGCGTGGAGAACATCGGAATCATTTACCTTGCCATCGGCGCTGCGATGCTCTGCCGCAGCAGCGGAGTACAGGTGTTTGCCGCCCTGGCCCTGATGGCGGCCCTGATTCACAGCCTCAACCACGCGATCTTCAAAAACCTGCTTTTTCTGGGGGCCGGAGCAATCTCTTTCCGGACGCATTCTTTGCGGTTGAATGAACTTGGGGGGCTGCTAAAGTCCATGCCAACGGCGGGGACGGTGATGCTGGTGGGTTGCGTTTCCATTGCAGGGCTGCCCTTGTTCAATGGGTTCGTGGGTGAATGGCTGGCATTCCAGAGTTTTCTTGGCGGCGGACAGGCCGCGCAGCCGTTGCCGCAATTAGTGCTTCCGCTGATGGCCGGTGTGCTGGCTTTGACAGGGGCGCTGGCGGCCGCTTGTTTTGCCAGCGCCTATGGCGCTGCATTCCTGGGAAGGCCGCGCAAGGCGGAAGTGCCGGCCGCGAAAGTACCGCTTGCCATGCTGCTCCCCCTGGTTGTGCTCGCAGGCGCATGCGCGGTCATCGGCGTGTTCCCGATGCTGGCACTGCGTCCAATCTGGGACCTAACGGCAACCCTGGTACCGGGCGGCGATTTTCAGAGCGTGGCCGCGATCGCCGGCGGGATCCAGAAGGTGGCGCTGATCACGCTGGCCGGAGTTGTTGCGGCATTTGTGGTGCGCACGGTGGTCCGCGTTGCTCCCACGTGGGCATGCGGCCTTGCCGGCTTGACTGCGCGCATGCAGTACACAGCAACATCTTTCTCCAAGCCGATCCGCACGGTTTTTTCGCCGGTGTACCGCGCCGACAGGAAGCTTGAGATACTGCCGGAAAACCGCCCGTACTTTCCTGATTCGATCTCATATCGCTCAACACGAACGTTGTCCTATGAAAAGCTGTTGTATCGGCCCGTGGTAGACGCGATTATGGCGACGGCGCAACAGCTTCGGCGTTTGCAGACGGGAAACATCCAGTGGTACCTGCTCTACATTTTTCTGGCGCTGGTGGCCATGCTGTTGTTGATGAGGTTCCGATAAATGGCATTGAAGGTGGCGCAATTCGTCTTCCTGGTCTTGAGCGCGCCGCTGGTGCGAGGGACCATCGCCCGGCTGAAGGCGCTGCTGCAGCGGCGGCGCGGCGCTAGCGTGTGGCGTCCCTATGCTGAACTGGGAAAACTGTTTCGTAAGGAAGACCTGGCTCCCACCTCCGCTTCGTGGCTGTTTCGCGCGGCGCCACGGATGGCTTTTGCCATGACCGTGGCGGCAACCGCGTTTGTTCCCGTGATCACCAGCGCGGGAATGATTTCTTTCACCGGCGACTTCATCCTGCTGGTTTACCTGCTGGCTTTCGGGCGCTTTCTGTTGATGCTTGGCGGGTTCGATTCCGGCAGCAGCTTTGGCGGGATGGGCGGCAGCCGGGAAGCTATGGTTTCAGTGCTGGCGGAAGCGCCTCTGGTGCTATCGCTGATGGCGCTTGCCCTGGCAGCAAAGTCGAGCAGCCTGGCCGCGATCGTCGGCTGGACCGGAGCGCAGAACTTCTTCAATATCTCAGTGGTCCATGTTCTGGCCCTGACGTCCTTATTGTTCGTCGCCATTGCCGAGACCGGGCGCATGCCGGTGGACAACCCAACAACGCACCTGGAACTTACCATGCTGCACGAAGCCATGGTTCTGGAGTACTCCGGCCCCAGCCTGGCGTTTGTCGAATGGGCGCACGCCATCAAGCTGAACCTGCTGGCGGGGCTCCTGGTCGCGTTGTTTGCGCCATGGGGAATCGCAACCAGTTGGACCGCCGCAGCACTGGCTTTGGCCCTGCTCCTGTACGTGTTGAAACTGGCCGTGGCGATGGCAGCCATTGCGCTGCTTGAAAGCTGCGTCGCCAAACTGCGCATGTATGCCGTGCCGGAATTTTTCGGCATCGCTACAGCGCTTTCGATCCTGGCCATTGTGTTCACCGTAATCATGAGAAGGCAACCATGAGAATCATAAATTTTGCCGCCAGCCAGGCCATCAGCTCGTCAGCTGTGCTGATATTTCTCACCCTGCTGCTGCTGGCAGGCTCACGGCGGATTTCCACTTGCGTCTCGCTTTTTGCCATGCAATCCGCGGTCATTGCCGCGCAGGTGCTGGCGACGGCCTACCTGCACAGATCGACGGAAGCGTTTGTGATTGGAGCGATGGTGCTGCTGATCAAAGCCATCGCTATTCCCTTTGCGTTGTTTGGGCTGATCAAACGGCTGCACACGTCGCGCGACGTGAAAGCATCGATCTCGCCGGCTAGTTCAGTGTTCATCACCGTGGCGCTGATCTTTATTGCATTCTCCGCGGTCCAGTCCTATGCCAGGGACTTGAATGTTGCGCGCGACCCGCTGGCGGCCGCGGTAGCGATCATTTTGACTGGATGTTTTCTGATGACCAGCCGTAACAAGGCGCTGATGCAGATCCTGGGCCTGCTCGTACTGGAAAACGGCATCTTCATGGCGGCCCTTATCACTACGTTCGGCATGCCCCTGGTGATCGAGATAGGCATCGTGTTCGACCTGGTGATGGGCGTGTTTCTGATGGGAATTTTTACATTTCGCATTCGCGAAACATTCGACCACCTGGATGTTTCGAAGCTGCGAAAGTTGCGGGGTTAAACGATGGTCCTTCTGTTTCCTCTCATCTTGCCGGTGGCGCTGGCGGCGCTGTTGCTGGGTTTCAGCGACGGCCGCCAGGCTACGCGTGTAGCCGTTGCGGGCGGATGCGTGGAACTGGTATTGCTCCTCAACCTCGTGCTTGAAGTCCACCGGCAGTCCACGGTCACCCTGGGCCACTATTTCCGCGCGGATGGGCTCACCTCTCTCTTTCTTCTCAGTCTGGCGTTCGTATTCTTTGTGACGTTGTTGTATTCGGTGAACTATCTGCGGCATGTTCCGCCGGGCAGGTTCTCTTCGCCGCGCTGGTTTTACTGCCTGATGTTCCTGTTCGTTTTTGCCATGCTCTCGGCTTACCTGGCGGAGAACCTGGGCCTGTTGTGGATCATGATGGAGGCCACCACGCTGTCCTCAGCGCTGCTGGTGGGCTTTTACAACACTGAGGGCGCGGTGGAAGCCGGCTGGAAATACCTGGTGGTTTGCACGGTGGGAATAGCGTTTGCCCTGTTCGGGACCATCGCTCTTTATCTGGCAGCGGCACGGTCGGGCGTGGCAACGGCTTCCGCTCTTGACTGGACGGCCCTGATGAACGCCGCGCCGGAGATGGGGCGCGTCTCCAATCTGGTGAAGCTTGCTTTCCTGTTTGTGGCCGTAGGCTACGGAACCAAGGTGGGGTTTGTGCCCATGCACAGCTGGCTTCCTGACGCGCATGCCGAGGCGCCTTCGCCCATCAGCGCCATGCTCTCCGCCGCCTTGCTGAATTGCGCCATGTACGCCCTTCTGCGCTATGACGCCATTACCGTGCGCGCCCTGGGGCCCGACTTCAGCCACACGATGTTGCTGATCTTTGGCGCGTTGTCGCTGATCGGCGCATCGCTGCTGATGATCGTGCAGCGCGACCTGAAGCGGCTGCTGGCTTACAGCAGCGTGGAGCACATGGGCATGGTGGCCACGGGAATCGGCATCGGCGTCCCGCTGGGACTGTATGGAGCGCTGCTGCACAGCTTCAATCATTCGGCAGCCAAGTCACTGCTGTTTTTTGCCGCGGGCAACGTGCGCGAGCACTTTGGCACGCTGCAACTGGACCGCATCAGCGGCATGGCGCGAAGCCTGCGCTGGACCAGCGTGTTTCTGGTGATTGGCGTGCTGGCGATTGCCGGGTTGCCGCCGTTTTCACTGTTTGTGAGTGAATTTGCCATCCTGAACGCGGCCTTTTCCCAGGAGAAGCTCGCCGTTGTGACGGCCGTGCTCGTGGCCCTGGTGGTCGGATTTGGGGCGCTGATATTCCAGCTGCAGCGAATGCTGAGCGGGAGCGCAGCCGTTCCGGAAAAGCCAAGGATGAGCCTGACAGAAGGCGCGGCAATGGCACTGTGCGCTGCCCTGGTGGTGGCGTTGGGAGTACATTTGCCCGGCAGCTTCGTCCACATGATCCAGCGCGCGATGGCGGTATTAACTTCATGAGCAGCCTTCCACAGGAGAGAGTTGAAGCGCCGGGAGCGGCCGAAGCAACACGGCTGCTGCAAGCGGGTGCGCGGCTGGTGTCTGTATTTGGGGCTGTTGAGGGCGACGGAACCAAAGTGCGTTACGTCGTAGACGTTCCCGGACCGGGCTATCGCGTGCTGGAGCAGGCCGTGCGCGGTCCGTTGCAGTCGCTTACGCCGATTGCGCCCGCGGCGGCGTGGTACGAGCGCGAACTTCAGGACCAGTTCGCCGTGAAGCTTACC
>Ga0207667_10007735_pt1 | contig 12848 bp, 8 predicted proteins | sample KBSCornC52_FD_184301 | JGI IMG/M metagenome (GOLD analysis project Ga0207667, IMG submission 184301) | Corn rhizosphere microbial communities from Kellogg Biological Station, Michigan, USA - KBS Corn C5-2 (SPAdes) (version 2) | ecosystem: Host-associated > Plants > Roots > Rhizosphere > Soil ...
GTCACCCAGCATCCTTTCTTCGAGCTGGCGGTCTTCGGCCTCGTCCTTGCCGCGTGGATGAGTGCCGGCAATCGGCCGGTATTCCAGCTTGCGTCCAGTCACGCGGACCAGCATTTCGGGCGACGAGCCAATGATGTGCGTGTCACCCATCTTGAAAAAGTACATGTAGGGCGACGGGTTCACTGCCCGCAACGAGCGATAGATATCGAATGGCGGCACGTCGGGCGTGAAACTCAGGCGTTGCGAGAGCACCACCTGGAAGATGTCGCCGGCGGCGATGTATTCCTTGCCGCTGCGAACGGAAGCCTCATAGTCCTTCTGCCGCATGTTGGCGTCGACCTTGAGCTTGCCTTTCGGCTTGCCATTCGCACGCTGCCATTGTCCAGGTCGAATGGAGGCCAGCTTTTTCTCGATGCCTGCGATGTCGGCGAGGGCGCGATCGTAGGCTTTACGAGGGCTTTCATGCCGCACATCGGCGGCGGCGATGATGTGAATCTGGTGCCGCAAGTGATCGAACGCCAGCAGGCGGTTGAAGAACATCAGGGTGCAGTCGGGAAGGTGCAGGTCATCCTTAGTGTCGTCGCCAATATTTTCGAGCTGCCGAACAATGTCGTAAGAGCAGAAGCCCACTGCCCCTGACAAAAACGGCGGCAACCCAGGAATATGTGCCGGCTTATGTTCCTGAAGCAGTTCTTTGGCAACCTCAAAGATGCTGCCGCTGCGCTCTTCGCGCTTACGCCCGCGCTCAACGACGATCTTTCCGCCAGAAGAACGCAGTTGCATGTACGGCCGCGCACCCAGGAAGGTGTAGCGGCCTATCTGTTCGCCGCGCTCGACCGACTCGAGTAAGAACGCATCCTGCTCCCCGCGCGAGATGGCTAGGAACGCCGACACTGGCGTGAGCAAGTCCGCCATCACCGACTTCACCACCGGCACGAGGGTTGACTCGCGAGCGAGGGCAGAGAATTGCTTGTAGTCGGGACGAAGCATGAAAACCGTTTCACCGCAGAGCACGCAGAGATCGCCGAGAAAACAAGGCGAAACCACTCACGGGTATCTGGCGGGTTAGAGATTTTGTATCACAGAGTAGATGTTGCTGTTGTCTCGGCGTACTCTGCGTGCTCTGCGGTGCAATGCTTTACAGGATTTTCTTGCCAAACGCCGATAGCGCCAACTCCACAGCGAGTTCCGCGGTCCGGTTGTGCTCGTCGATGACCGGATTGACTTCAACGATCTCGAAGCTCAGCATGCGCCCATGGTCGGCAATGATTTCCATCGCAAGGTGAGCTTCGCGATAGGTGGCTCCTCCGCGCACTGGAGTGCCCACCCCAGGGGCGTCTTCGGGATCGACCCAATCCATATCTAGCGATACGTGATATCCGGCAGTTCCTTTCCCGGCCATACGCAGCGCTTCTTCCATCACCGTGCGCATTCCGCGCTCGTCGATATCGCGCATGGTGAGAACGCCAATGCCTGCCCGGCGGACATTCTCTTTCTCGATGGCATCGATGTCCCGCACGCCGACCAGCACGCAATTTTCCGGAGCCACTTTGGGCGAAAACCCAAAAATATTGCCCAAGTCTGAGGGCCCAAGTCCCATCAGTGCCGCCAGCGGCATGCCATGGACGTTACCGCTGGGACTCGACTCCGGCGTGTTCATGTCGGCATGCGCATCGATCCAGATCAGCCCGATTCTTTCGCCACGAGCACGGAAAGCTTCAGCCACTCCAGAAACGGTCCCGGCAGCCACGGAGTGGTCGCCACCGAGCACCAACGGAACCTTCCCCGCCTCCACAACATCTTTCACGATGGCAGCGAGCTTCGCGCAGCTCTTGGCAATCTGCGCAAGATATTTCGCATTCTGCGGACCCGCCGGCGTGCTCTCCGGTTGCGCCGCCGAAACGTTGCCCAAGTCCTCCACGCGATACCCCAGCGATTCCAGCTTTGCATTCAGCCCGGCGAGGCGCAAAGCGGAGGGCCCCATATCGACGCCGCGACGTCCTGCGCCCAGGTCAAGGGGCGCGCCCAGAATGGCGATTTGCGATTGACGCATAATTACCGCGCTACTGACGATGCGAGCTTCTAAGGCCGCGTGCGATACAACATCCGCGGGTAGGGAATCGTTTCCCGCACGTGTTCGAGCCCGCACATCCAGGCTACGAAACGTTCCACGCCCATGCCGAATCCTCCGTGCGGCACGCTGCCGAAGCGGCGCAGATCCAGATACCATTCAAATGCTTCACGTGGCAGCTTGTGCTCGTCGAGCCGTTTTTCAAGCAGCGCCAGATCGTGGATGCGCTGGCCGCCGCCAATGATCTCGCCATAACCTTCGGGCGCGATCACGTCTACGCCTAGGGCCAGCTCCGGCCGCTCCGGGTCGGGCTGAAAATAGAAAGCTTTGATCTCGGCAGGATAGCGGTCGACGACTACCGGGCGATCGAAATCCTGTGTCAGCAGCGTCTCGTCCGTGTTGCCGAAATCCCCGCCCCAGCGGATTTCGCTGCCCTTCGCGGCGAGCGTCTTCACAGCCTCGTCATAGCTCATACGTGGAAACGGGGCTTTCACATTTGCAAGCTTCGTGGTATCGCGCTCGAGTACCTTTAATTCTTCCTGGCGGGTCTCGAGTACCCGCGCCACCAAAGAAACCACTAGATCTTCCGCAACGCGCTTCACTTCCTCGAGATCCGCGTAGGCCATTTCCGGCTCTACCATCCAGAATTCGGTCAGGTGACGGCGCGTCTTCGATTTTTCCGCGCGAAACGTTGGCCCGAAGCAATAGACTTTGCCGAATGCCATGGCATTCGCTTCGTTATAAAGCTGGCCGGACTGCGTCAGATACACTTTTTCGTCTTCGAAATAATCGACCTCGAAGAGCGTCGAGGTCCCTTCGCAAGCCGCAGGCGTGAAGATTGGCGTATCGACCAAAATAAAGCCGTGCGAATCGAAATAGTCGCGTATACCCTTGATCACTTCGTGCCGCACTCGTATCGCCGCATGCTGCCTGCGGCTGCGTAGCCACAAGTGGCGGTGATCCATCAGAAAGTCGACGCCGTGTTCTTTGGGAGTGATCGGATAGGGGCGTTCTTCTGAGACCCGTTGCACCACCCGCGCATCCGTAACGTCGAGTTCGTAGCCGCCCGGCGCTCGCGCCTCGGCGCGCACCGTGCCCACAACCGAAAGCGAACTCTCCTGTGTGAGGTTTTTGAGCGCTTCGAATACCGGCTCAGGCAGATTGCTCTTTACCGCCACGCACTGCATCAATCCGCTGCCATCGCGGATCACCGGAAAGATGATTTTGCCGGATTTTCGAAGGTTGTAGAGCCAACCTTGAATCTCCACTTGCTCGCCTTCATGAGCGCGAGCTTGCTCTATAGCAATGCGCTTGATGCTAATTCGTTCAGTCACTCTGATAACGATCCAAATCGTCGGCCGCGCGTTTGGCCTCTTCCAAGGGATGCTCGAGCCCGGCCACTGCTTTCAGTTCGAGCAACAGCGGATATTGATCGGCCCGCGAATGCAGCAGACGCATAGCCCCCCGCCAATCTATGGCGCCTCGATTCGGGAATAGATGCAAATCCGCTTCGCCATCGTTGTCATGCAAATGCGTCGACCGGATGCGTTCTTTCATGAGCTCGAATTCGCGTTCGATTCCGCTCCCCATATGCGCGTGCCCAACGTCGAAACAGTAGTTCAAATTCAAATGCGTGAAGGCGAGAAAATCGTTCAAACCTTCCGCCGACGCTAAGCCGTTCGGAATATTCTCCAACAGAACCTCCACCCCCCGCTGAGCCGCGAACACGCGGATTTCATCGAGCGACGAAAAGGCAGCTTCCATCTTCCGCTCGTCGCGTTCCTGTCCTGCCACTCCCACGTGTTGCACGAGATAGCGGAACGGTACGACTTCGGCAATCTCGAGCGCACGTTTGATCTCATCCACTACCGCGATGCGCCGCGCTCTGCCGCTCTCGGTGATGTCTAGAATCGCATTCGGTCCCGACCGGCCCCATACATCGTCGCTGTACATCGGCGCATGCAACGAATGCATGGCCAGCTCCGAATCGCGAAACCAATGCCCGAGCTCGTTGATCTGTGCTTTGTCGTAATAGTCCAGATGCTGCCGGGCGCAAAAAATCTCGACACCCGAAAAGCCTGCGCCGCGAACTCGATCGAGTCCGGCCGTGGTGAGGCGTTGATTGACGAACAGATGCGTGGAGAGAATGTGCTGCATTTGCGGCGCGAACTCAATACCCGGAGACTTTGCCGTCCAGCCGCGACTCCGTGCCGCCTTCCAAGACTCCATTGTTCATGACGATGGCCTCCACTCTGGCTACCCCGGCTATAGGTTTGATCGGGTAACCCATTCTCGCAAGCGCCGCCTCTGTCTCGGCCGGAAAGCCATTCTGCAGGTAGAGCGTATCGGGCTTCCACTGGTTATGAAAGCGGGGCAGATCGACCGCGTCCTGGGGGTTCAGATGAAAATCGAGGACGTCCAGTATCACCTGCAACACGCCGGTGGTGATGCGCGATCCCCCTGGCGCGCCCACCGCCATGAAAAACTTGCCGCCCTTCGTGATGATGGTAGGAGTCATCGAAGAGAGCGGGCGCTTCCCAGGCTCGATGGCGTTCGCATCGCCTCCTGTGACGCCGAACATATTCGGCACGCCAGGCTTAGCGGCAAAGTCGTCCATCTCGTCGTTCAGCAGGAATCCAAGACCAGGCGCGGTGATGCCATTGCCGAACGAATTATTCAGCGTGTAGGTCACCGCCACGGCGTTCCCCTTAGCGTCAACCACGTTGTAATGTGTTGTTTCGCTGCTCTCGAACCACGAGACGTGTGCCGCTTGTGCCCTTTGTAGTCCAGGTCCGATGTACTCGCTCGGTGTCGGGTGATTCGGATCGATCGTGCGCCGGCGCCATGCCAGGTACTCAGCCGCGAGCAGCGACCTTACGGGCACGTTGTAGAACTGCGGATCGCCCAAATACTCGCTTCTGTCCGCATAGAACCGGCGCATCGCCTCCGCCTCATAGTGAACGGCCTTGGTCGAATTCGGCCCATCGCTCTCATAATTCGTTCCGTCGAGAATGCCAAGCATCTGCAACACGCCAACCCCACCGGCGCTCGGCGGTGGAGCGGTAATGATGTGGAACTGTTTGTAGTCGCCTTCGAGGGGTGTTCGCTCCATCACTTTGTACGCTTCCAGATCGTGTGCTGTGATAAGCCCTCCATGCGCCGCCATGGCCGCAGCTAAACGCTTGGCCGTCTCGCCCTCATAGAATTCTTTCGCGCCGCCCTTCGCGATACGCGCCAGCGTGTCTGCCAGTTCAGGTTGCTTGAAAGTTTCGCCCGCTTTGTAGGGCGTGCCGTCACGCAAAAAAATCCGCTTTGATTCCGGATCGGTAGCCAACATTTTCTGGGACGAAGTAGAAGTAAAAGAATCCGCCAGCGTTTGGCTGACATTGAACCCATCGCGGGCGAGCTTCAGCGCGGGGGCAACCAGGTCCGCCCATGGCTTGCTGCCAAATTTCTTGTGTGCGAGACCGAAGCCCGCCACCGATCCCGGCGTTCCCGAAGAGCGCCACCCGAAGATACTGTCTTTAGTCGGATTGCCGTCGGAATCCAGATACATATCGCGATTCGCCTTCCCCGGCGCGGCTTCGCGAAAATCAAGAAATGCAGTTGTGCCGTCCGCCAGGCGCACCAGCATGAATCCGCCGCCGCCGAGATTCCCCGCCGAAGGATGTGTGACCGCGAGCGCAAAGCCTATCGTAACGGCCGCATCGATCGCATTACCACCATCCATGAGTACGCGGCGGCCGGCATCGGCAGCGAGCGGTTCCTGCGCAACCACCATGGCATGTTGGGCGCGAACCGGGTCTTTAGCGCTCGCCCCCGCCGTGAGAGTTCCCAGTGCCAGTAGACACACTGCTAATGGGCTGCCCTGCAGGCGCTGCATATTGAAGCCAGTTTATCAGTCGAAATGTGCGGCCAATTACGCGGCTGTGAGACCGCGCAAGCGAAGTGTGAGACGGCTCTTATAACGCGCTGCCGTGTTCTTCTTGATGATGCCCCACTTGGCGGCACGATCGACCAGCGAAAACGTTGCCGGCACCAGCTTGCTCGCTCCGTTAGCGTCCTTCTGGTCGAGAAGACGGCGCATGTCGCGAATTTGATGCCGCAACTGCGATTTCCTCTTACGATTGATCGCCGTCCGGCGCGCCGCCACACGGACGCGTTTCAGCGAGGATACTGTGTTTGCCATTAACCTACTAACCCAATCTTGTAAAGTAACTATTTCAGGATACCTTAAGAGTTTCTCCGCGCATCCGGCGCATAGCAATGGTTTCATGTACCAAAATTCTTTGCCCGATACGTTCCTTATGAAGGTGGCTCGCATGCATTTCCCGTTCCGCGCCTCAATCGTCCTGGTCGCAGTGGCGATAGGCGCTTGGGCGATTACCGCGCCCGTGCCCGATTGGGTGATTGCGGGGCCCTTCGGGGGTACCGCCACCACCGTTACGCTGGATACGAAGACCGATGGCGTAGTTCTCGCCGGCGGCAGAAATTCGCTGCTGTTCCGCAGCCAGAATGGCGGCGAAAAATGGGATCTGCTCGATTTCCCCAAGCGGCATTTAAGCGAAGTTACTTCCATCCTGGTCGATCCGGCCGATTCGCAGCATTACCAGGCGGGCATGATCGCAGCATCCGGCGGTGGTCTTTTTGATAGCCGCGATGCAGGCAAGACTTGGACCGCCGTGAGCGACATTCGCGATTTCGGCGTTCGCGCCCTCGCCGTGGCACCGAGCAAGGAGACGCGTTTCGTTGCCGGCACTGCCCACGGCGTCCTGCTCAGCGATGACTCCGGTAAGACTTGGACGCGGATTTCGGATCCTCAAAATCTCGAGATGCAAAGCGTCACTGCGGTGGCGGTGGATTCCGCGAATCCCGAAATTATTTATGCCGGCACTTCGCATCTGCCGTGGAAAACGATGGACGGCGGAAAAACATGGCAATCCATTCATACCGGCATGATCGACGATTCCGACGTGTTCTCGATTTACGTCGATCCCGCTGACCCGGCCAACGTATTCGCCAGCGCCTGCAGCGGCATCTACTCGACCGAAAATCGTGGTGACCAGTGGCGCAAGCTTATTGGAATACCGAACACCTCGCGGCGCACCCACGTGATCCGCAAAGATTCCGCCGGCGTCATCTATGCCGGGACCACCATGGGGCTGTTCAAGTCCCTGAATAGGGGCACGAACTGGAAGACCGTGACCAACGAGCAAGTTAATTGGATGGCCTTCGATCCGACTCGTCCCGGCGGTCTGTATCTGGCGATTGAGAACGAGGGGATCGGCAAAAGCGCCAATGGCGGCGACACAGTCCAGTTGATGAATCATGGCTTCGTCGATCGCACCATCAGTTCTGTAGCGCAATCCGGAAACAGGCTGCTGGCGCTTGAAACGCAGCTTGGCGGCACCAGCGGAATTTTCGTGAGCTCTGACCGCGGTGAAACCTGGTCGCAACTCAGCGATGTGCGCGGGCTCGCTGGCGTTCACCTCACGAAGATTGTGGGCATGCCAAGCGAAGATCGCATTCTACTCGCAGCCAGTCGCCGCCATATGTACAAATCGATCGATGCCGGCATCACCTGGAAAGAGATTCCCGTGCGTATCGTGATCCCCCCGCCTCCAGTTCCTGAAACTCCGAAGGTAGTCGAGGCCAAGCGGCCCGCGGCAGGCGCTAAGCCCCCGGTAAAACGAGCCGCCGTGCGCAAACCAGTGGAAAAAATTCGCACCGTATCGCTTTCTGAAGTCGCCGGTCTCTACACCCTCAAACGGGGCACGAAGGATGTGCTGTTTGCCGCGACCGATCTTGGACTCCTGATCAGCGGTGATGCCGGCGAGCGCTGGACGCTGGCCGATATCCCGGCATCCATGGCTGTAACCGGACTCTATGCCGCCCCTAATAACGACGGTCGGCTCATCGCACGCGCTTCCGCCGGTCTCTTCGAATCGAAGGACTTCGGCGACCACTGGGCTCCGTTCTCCTTCCCGCTTCCTGCAAGCGACGTCAACGAGGTCGCTATCCCGGTCACCGACGGCCTGCCTACTTTGGTAGCTACCAGAGTAGGTCTGTATTCTTCGCCCGATGGTGGCGCGAAGTGGTTTACCAATCTCGGCGGTCTTCCGGGTTCCACTGTGGAGTCGGTGCTTTTTGGTGCCGAGAAAACGGCCTACGCCGTGGAATACGGCCGGTTATACGAGAGTAGGGATGCAGGAGCCTCCTGGACGTTGACCCCCAGCGCCCTTCCCGCCACCCGCATTAGGCAACTCTGGATGCCAGACGTTGCCAGCAATCGCCTCTATGGGATCACCACCGATCTTGGTGTTCTCTTCCGAAATTAGACTAATTTCCTGTAAGATAAAGACTTGGCACGGTTAAAAACCTGTCTGTTAAATGAATAACGGATGGGCTGGGATTGTTGATCAGGATTATGTCTTGAAATTCACATGGGGAATAGAATTTATTCTTCCGTGTTGTCGCTAACTGTCTGCGAATGTAGACTAAATGCATAGTGCGTAATAAAATGCGCCAAAACATTTCCCAGGTGTGTCTGTATGTTTATGTTTTATCTCTCGTTTTGGAGGAGCAGAATGATCACTCGGCTAAAGGTTGAGCCGATCGGTTCGGCGATTCTGGGCGCGGCATTGTGCTTTGGCACATTAGCTTTCGCACAGGAGAGCAACACCACGAACCCGGTCAAAAAGGCCGCTAACGTGTTGCACTCGTCAAGTGGACAGGATCAATATCCTGATTTAGTGGAAATCGATCCCTTTGGTGGGATCAGCATTTACGGCCAGGTCAACCGGGGGTTATCGACCAAGTTGGCCAACGGGGGCGTGGGTGGCATCCGTATCGCCTACAATCCGGCCGCCCATTTCGGCATCGAGCTTTGGGGCGATTATGCCAATGCCCCGGTTCGATTTGTTTCATCGGCAGGCAATTATCCGCCTGGATTGGGCACCGGGCCTATTCCGCCTTATAGTTTCAGCGCTCATAACTATGTGTTCGGTCTCAATCCGGTGTTGAACCTAACGCCGCGTGGATCTAAAGTACAGCCCTATTTGACGGCGGGTGTCATTGGGGTCCAATACACGCCTAGCAACACGGCGCAACGTTTGGCAAGCCAGCCGACTAGCATGGCGCTGTATGGCGCGCAGGCGTTGAATGACAACCTGCAGGTTGGCTTGAACTACGGTGGCGGCGTGAAGTGGCACTTCACTGATCACTTCGGCTTCCGTTTGGACGCGCGCGGTTTGTGGACGCGCAATCCCACCTATAATTTGCCCGACTATCCATCGGGCCACAACGTCTACATTCCCTCCCACGCGAAGCTGAACGGGATGCAGGCAACCGCAGGTCTGGTGTTCTACTTGGGTCAGAGCAAGTGTCCGGAGATGCCGCCGGCGCCGCCGGCCCCAGCGCCGCTGCCCACGCCGACGCTGTCGGGTGCGGAAGGGAACATCTGCCAGGGAAAGCCGGTTACGCTGCATGCCGCGATGGCTGGCGCGCCGGCCGATCGCCAACTGAAGTATGCCTGGACTTTGAATGGTCAGCCGCAGGAAAGCGCCACCGGTCCGGAATTCACGTTCACGCCTAACAACGTGGGCAGCTTCAACGTGCAATTGACGGTCACCGACACAACGCCTCCGCCTCCTCCGCTGGAGCGGCCGAAGAAATTCCCGGTGCGTTGCTGGGTGCAACCGCCGGCTCCCCAGCCGCCGGCTCCCGTCACCGCCTCGGCCACCGTTACGGTCAGCGAGACTGCGCCGACCATCAGCGGTGTGACGGCTACACCGAACGAACTGACTTGCACCGCGAACGCCGCTGGTACTCATTCAGCGACCCTTGCGGGCACCGCTCAGGGTTCGGCTTGCGGCGGCAACTTGACTTACAAGTGGACCGTAAGCGAGGGCAGCGTCAGCAACGACAGCAGCCCGAACGCGACCTTCGATGCTTCTACCTTGAACTTTGAAGGTGGCGCGCAAGGTCAGAGCAAGAGCGTTACGGCGACCCTGACGGTCACCGACGAAATGGGCAAGACGGCTTCGCAGACTACCACTATTACGGTTAACTGCCCGCCGCAATTTGTCCGGCTCGATGACGTGATCTTCGCGAAGAACAACGCGCGCGTCAACAATTGCGGCAAGCGCGTACTTATCGACGACGCGGCTTCGCGTATGGCGAGCGGCGATTACGACATCGTACTCGTCGGCCATCGCGATACCGATGAAGCCGAGAACGCTCCCGGTCGCAGACGGCGTGGTGTCGCACCGACGGCTCTCGACGAGCAGCGCGTGCTGAACGCCGCGGCGGTACTCAGCGGCGGAACCGGCACCTGCGGCAAGGTCGATCCGTCACGCATCAAGGTCGATTGGGTCGGCACTGACCAGACTTCGGAAACGAGGCCGGGCCAGTGCGGAACCTCCAACACCAAGGAGCGCAAGGGTTCGCAAACCACAGACGCCGATAAGAATCGGCGCGTCGAAGTCTACCTGGTGCCTCACAACAGCACCAGCCTGCCTCCAGCGGTGAAGAATCCAAAACCGCTGCCGGAAGATCAAGTCAAGGCTCTCGGCTGCCCGAAATAGACCAGTAGTAAACCAAACGAAGGGGCCAGGCGATCAATCGCCTGGCCCTTTTTGTTTGTGTGCCAGTTTTAATTCGCTTTTGCCCGGGCTACTCTTCCCCAATGATCAACAACTATTCCGTCTGGACCGCTGAGACAGAATCCATGTACTTGATGAGCAGCACCTCGTTACCTACGTCACTGTAGATCAACTCGTCTACTATACCCGCGGCCAGAAGAAGACCGTATCCTCCCGGCCGCATTCCGTCTTCTTCGCGCTGCACCATGTGGGCGATCGGATCATTAGACGGGTTTCCGATAGCCGCGTGAGTAAGCGATTCAGGGCGGAAGCCCGCCCCGGGGTCGCATACATGAAACACCAGTGCTCGTCCCGTTCGAACGGCGGTAACCTCGACTACCTGTTCGGGATTAAATGCCGCGCCGTGCTCCATTGCATTGAGCAAAATCTCCCGCAATGCCTGCATGATTTCCTGTCGGATGTCGTCAGGCAATTGAGCGTTAAGCTCTTTTGCAAAGGTCAGGAGGCGCTCAGCCGTGATAAGGCGGCAATGGACACGGAGCGACACCCAGCCAGGCCTGGCCGACAGAATCTGTATGTCATCTCGCCATTGAATGTCGGATGCTGCGCTACAGGCCAGGGTCGCAATAGCACGAGCATCGAACGGAGGCGTGAAGCAAGCGAAGACTCGGGAACGCAGCGCGGCGATAACCTCTTCGGGCGTGCTTCGAGGAGCCAGAACGATACACTTCACCCCGGGCCTGATGCTGCGCACCTCGCCCAACAACGCCAGGTCTTCTTCGATTGTGGTGTCAGGACTGGTAATCAGGACCCCGAACGATTGCATACGCAGTCGCCGCAGGGTGTCAGCGTGTCCGGCCGAACATTCCATGGGGAAATCTACTGCCGCAATTGCGTTGCTGATCTCACGGTTAGGTTCGGTGTGACTTCCAATAACCAGGATCCGGCTCATGTTGTCCTCCGAGACGATGACGACAATTCTAATCGAGCGGGCACCCCAATAGATCGGGCGAGCGGTACAGAGGCTTGGGAACCGCTGCCGCCGCACCACGAATTTCCCACGACGCGGTAAAGCAACCGGGCTTGGGCGATAATCGCTAAGCACCCGATGAAAACTACTCTTCTGGCTCTTCTGTCGCTGGCCGCTGTTGTCGGCACGCCTGCGGCTCCGCGCCCTTTTTCTGTTCGCCAGGTGATGAGCGCGCCGTTCGCGACTGGTCCACTCGCCGCCCCCAATGGAGCCAGAGTCGCGTGGCTGGAAAACAATGAAGGCAAACGCAATATCTGGGTCTCCCAGGCGCCCGATTGGACCGGCCGCCGGATCACGAACTTCGATCGGGATGATGGTCAGGAGATCGACGAACTCGCTTGGGCTCCCGATGGAAGTTATTTGCTATTCGCCCGCGGCGGCGATTTTGAAAACGGCGGCGAGAATCCAAATCCCGACTGGAGCCCCACCAGGCCCGCGCAGGAGATCTGGTCCGTGGGATTCGAACAGACTCCTGCCAAACGTCTGACGGAAGGACACGCGCCGGCAATTTCGCCGCGAGGCGATACAGTGGCTCTCCTGCGCGGCGGCCAAATCTTCTTGATGAAGCCAACCGGCGAGAACGTCAAAAACGTGGTCACGCAAAAAGGAGAGCAGTCCGATTTAACGTGGTCGCCGGACGGAACCGAGCTCGCGTTTGTCAGCGGCCGTGGAAATCACCGTTTCATCGGCGTCTATTCTTTGGCGGATAACAATCTCCGTTATCTGGATGCTAGTGTCGATCGAGACGAGAGTCCGGTCTGGTCCCCAGATGGGCGCCATCTCGCCTACCTCCGGGTTCCTGCAAATGACCCCTTTTTTGGGCCAGGTCCCATCAGAGAGAGCCAGCCCTTCTCTATACGCATCATGGACGCGAAGAGCGGCGAAGCACGCCAGGTGTTCCGTGCCGCAAACGGACCCGGCAGTGCGTTTCACGACATCGTAGCGGAGCGGCAGCTCTTTTGGACCGCGGACGATCGCCTGGTCTTTCCGTGGGAACGCACCGGCTGGCTGCATCTCTATAGCGTGCCGCTCGCCGGCGGCGCCACCGTCGAGCTAACGCCAGGGGAAGGAGAAGTCGAACATGTGGCCATGTCACACGATGGCGGGACGATCTACTTTTCTGCCAATTTTCGCGATATCGACC
>Ga0207667_10007738_pt1 | contig 12847 bp, 9 predicted proteins | sample KBSCornC52_FD_184301 | JGI IMG/M metagenome (GOLD analysis project Ga0207667, IMG submission 184301) | Corn rhizosphere microbial communities from Kellogg Biological Station, Michigan, USA - KBS Corn C5-2 (SPAdes) (version 2) | ecosystem: Host-associated > Plants > Roots > Rhizosphere > Soil ...
AGGTCCCAGGCCGGCATCGGAAGCGTATCGAGGCTGCTGTGCAATGGCCGGGGCGCGTTGTAGCGCGGACCGAGCGAGCCTCCGTAGGCGAGACCGCGAATATTTTCGAGTGGGACATCTTGCGCGAGCTCGAGCAGAGTGGTCTCGACTTCGCCGATGAGGACGGCGTCAAAACCCGCAGCGAGATATTCGCCAACATGATCGGACGCGTCATGACCGTGCGCGGCAACCGGGATGCCGCGGCCACGGGCTACGGACGCCATCCAGAAGGCGAGCTCACGATTCCGGAGCAGGCACATCTTGGACAGGAAGTTGAAATCGTCTTCGCAAACTATGACCAGGCGCGGCCGGTACCGCTCCAGAGCAGCAGTGAAGCCTTCTTCGGGAGCATTTAGAGTGGAGTCCAAAAGAGCGACATCCATGCCGTGCTGCCGCAGGACGGCCGCCGCGAGCAGGGTCTGCAAAGGCGGATAGGGCTGCATTTTCTGGACCTGTTTGGGGTCAAAGTAGAGATGGTTGCTGTGAGTGAGAAGAACCGGGGGCATGGATTCTTACCTGACCTTGGCGAGTTCGCGGGTAAGGGGCTGCCCGGTTAGAAGCGAACGCCGGACGGTAAGCCACTCGCGCACCATGGAGAGCCAGAGCTCGAGCGGATATTCGAATGCGGAATGTCTGAGGCGCCAGTGCAAGGGCTTGCGGGCGAGCATCAACAGCGATTGAAGAGTACGCGATTGCGATTTACGCCTGGTCTTGTTGATCTGGTTATCCAGCAGGAAGTAGGAAATGCTGCGCTGCAATGTTTCGTACTGCTTACCTTTCAGCCACGGCAGGTTGGTGCTGCCGAGATCGACATCAGCCCAGCCAGCGAGAGATTCCGGCTCCGGTAAGCCCATGTCGCGCAGCTGAGGCCAGATCGGGATTCCGGGATAGGGAGTAAATATGTTTGGCGAGAAACTGACGTTATCGAAGCGCTCGGCGATGTCTGCCATGACGTTGAGTGTTTCCTTGCGATGACACTCCTTCTCACCGGGATAACCGAAGATGAGGTTGTAGGTAACACGGATGCCAGCATTCTTGCATTTACGGGCGGCTTCGTACATGTCGGAGATATGCTCATGCCGCTTATTCATCATGCGAAGAACTTCAGGCGAGCCGGATTCGGTGCCGAACCCGATGTGGCTGACGCCGCTTCGGGCCAGAATCTTCACGTGCTCATCAGGCATGCGGCACAACAGATCGGTTGAGGCTTGAAAGGTCCAACGAAATGGGGCATTCGCTTCGACGAGACCTTCCGCGATAGCGACGGCGCGGTGAACGTCGACAAGGAAGTTTGAATCGAGGAGGGCCACTTCGGCAAGACGGTGGCGGCGCGCGAGATCGACAAGCTCGGCGACAACCTGGTTCGTATCGTAGGGGTTGAAGCGGCGGTTATAGAACACCATGTCGGTGCAGTAATTGCAGGCATACGGACAGCCGATGCTGGTGGCATACGGCAGTTTGCGCACGCTGCCAGCGCACTCGTAGGCATCGAAGTCCACCAGATCGTAGGCGGGCGGCGGAAGGGCGGAGAGCGGAGCGGCGGGACGATCGGAATTCATCACGGGGCGACCGGCGCGTTTGAACCAGCAGCCGGCGACCATGTCCAGGGGTTGGCCGGCTTCGAGGCGCCGCAGAATCTCGACGAGAGTTATTTCTCCCTGGTGGCGGACAACGATATCGACGAAGTCTTCGCGAAGTGTCTGGCCGCTGAGCAGGCTGGGATGCCAGCCACCAAATACGATCGGTAATTCGGGGCGGAGCCCGCGGACGGCGCGGCTGATCTCGATGCTGTCGATGATCATCGGGCCGGTGAGGAGGGAGACGCCGAAACAAAGACAATCGCGGATCTCTTCGATTACGGTGCGGCGGAAGTTCCGATCGAGCGCGCCGTCGATAATGCGAGGCTCATAGCCGGCCTCGCGCAGTGCGCCGGCCAAGGCCAGAAGGCCGAGCGGCGGTCCAAGCACGGGTCCGGCGTAGGGAGGCAGAAACAGCACTACTTTGCGGGACTGCGCGTTCAACATGAAACGACTTCGGCTTCGAGTTGATGAGCGTCCACTTTTGCCTTGGGCGGAGTGAGCAGGCGGTTGGCGGCGTTCTTGAGCCAGAGCTCGACGGGGAAGGAATAGCAGTTGCGATCGAGCCGGAGACGCGCCGGATAGCTGATGAGATTGTGAACTAACTGGTTGACCGGATGCTTACGGCTGACGCCGATGGGCTTGCGATTGAAGGCAATTCGCAGGTAATCGCGCATAGTCTGCAGCTCGCGGTGCTTCTTGCCTTTGAGCCAGGGAAGAACGGTGTAGCGCGGGAAGAATTCAACCCAGCCTTCCAAGGTTTTGGGGACTTCGATGCCGAGCTCAAAAGCACGGTCCATAATGGGCGCGCCGGGGTAGGGCGTAAAGATATTCGTCCAGAATTCAGCACCGGGGAATTTGCGGCAGATGTCCATAATGAGATCTACCGATTCACGGCGCTCCGGTTCGCCTTCGCCAGGGAATCCGAAGATCATATTGAACGAAGGTCTTATACCGGCTTGAGTCAACTTGTCGGCCGCGGCGTAGATGGTTTCGAGCTTCTGAAAGTCTTTATTCATGAGCCGCATGACCTTGGGCGAGCCGCTGTCGGCTCCTTGGGAGACTTGGGACAGACCGGCGCGGCGGAGCAGCTTCAGCTCGTCGACAGTGAAACGATTGACCAGATTCGTGGATGCCTGGATGCTCCAATCGAACTTGCTCTCACGCCGCACCAATCCTTCCGCGATTCCCACGGCACGGTTACGGTCGACAAGGAAGTTGTCATCAACGATCCACAGCAACTGAAGGTTATAGCGGGTGGCGAGGTCGGTGGTCTCCTCGACGACTTGTTCGGGCTCGAGGGCGTTCCACTTGCGCCCGTAAACTCCGTCGTTGGTGCAGTAAGCGCAATTGTAGGGGCACGCGAGGCTGGATGTGTACATGGCCCAGCGGCGCCCGCAAACGCGCTCATAGGCGTCAAAATCGGCGAGATGATAGGCTTTCGGAGGCATCTCGCTAATCGGCCTCAGTCCGCGAGGCGGGTTGAACACGATTTGGCCGTCGTCTTTGTAGCCTGCGCCGTCCACGCCTTTCATCGATTCGCCGGCCTCGATGCGTCGCACGATCTCGAGAAAGGCGTCTTCGCCCTGTCCTTTTACGACGATATCGATGTAAGGAGCAGCCAGCGTCTGATGCGGCAGCAACGAGGGATGCCATCCACCGAGGACGACCGGTTTCGCCGGATACAGTTCTTTGGCCGCGCGGGCGATCTCGACCGTCTCCTTGATCATGGGACCGGTGACGAGCGAGACGGCGAGGCACAGCGAGTCCTTGAGTTCAGCAAGCACACGCGTTTTGAAATTCGGCGTGATGGTGGAATCGATCAGGCAGACCTCATAGCCAGCGCGCAACAGCGGAGTCGCGACGGCGAGAATGCCCAAAGGAGCAGTCGCTTCTTGGCTAGAGAACGCCGGGAAAAAGAAGACGATCTTTTTATGGGGCATGCGGACAAAGTCCCGAAAATTATCGGAAAGGACTTCCTTGAGCCAAGGTATTCCGATGTGCGCCGCAGATTGTTGCGAGGATGTAAAAGAATTACAAAAAAGCGCCCTGCGGAGACCAGCGGCGCCCAGGGTTATGCAGATGCCGATTTCTGGTTATGCGGCGCGGTACCGCGTAGGCCGTGGACCTCAAGAACCACCAGGATGAGGCGAGGTGCGGCGCCCAGGAGCGGCCTCGCTACGGATTTATTCGTGGCGGAGGGCGACCATGGGATCGGTCTGCGCGGCGCCGAGGGTATAGCCGGCGAGAAATACGCAGACGATCAGACTTGCGGCGGCGGCCAAGGCCTGATGCACGATACGGCGCAGGTGTTGGCAGGGCCAAAGGATCGGCCGGGTGCGCCGCTCAAAGTACATCCAATCGCCGCTGTAAAACTTTGGTAAAATCCCCAGCCGGGGCCACGGGCGGTGAGAGCGCGGGCTAAAATGTAGGCGTCCATGCAGAAAATCCTCGTCATCGATGATGATGAGAGCTTACGGGAAACGATCGGCGTGATGCTCGAGCGGGAGAATTTTGTCCCGATACTCGCGGCGGATGGGAAAACGGGGTTCGAAAAAGCTCTCTCACTGAAGCCACATTTATTGCTTGTGGATTTGCGGCTTCCCGGGATGACGGGCGTCGAAGTGTGCAAGCAGCTGCGCGCCGACAAGATTCAGACGCCGATTATCGTGTTGAGCGCAATCGGCGAGGAAGTGGACAAAGTTTTGCTGCTCGAGATCGGTGCGGACGACTACATCGTGAAGCCGTTCGGGACGCGGGAACTCCTGGCGCGGATTCGCGCAGTGCTGCGACGCACTTCGTCCGATACGCAGAAAGTTATCAGCTTCGCGGAAGTGCAAGTGGATGTGGAGCGGCGGAGCATCACGCAGCGCGGGGCGGACGTGAAGCTGACGCCGGCCGAATATAATTTGCTGCTGTTTTTTTTACATAATGCCGATCGGGCGCTGACGCGGGACGTAATTCTCAACTCGGTTTGGGGGTATGAATCGTATCCGAACACACGCACAGTGGATGCGCATGTGGTGCGGCTGAGGCAGAAGCTCGAACCAGACCCCAGTTTGCCGCGCCACTTCCTAACGGTCCATGGCGTAGGATACCGGTTCCTGCCCTGAAGAGGGCGCCCTCATGGCCCAGACTGTCCTGATCGTCGAGGACGATGAGAACGTCGCGCCGCTCGAGGTGGCGCTCACGAATATGAACGGCCTGCGCGTCCTCATTCTAAAGAATGGACGAGAGGCAGCGGATTTTTTGCGCCGTGACTCGATGGACCTGGCGGCGGTGATCACCGATCTGCAGCTGCCGTATGTGGACGGGTTCGAGCTGATAGAAATTATTCGAGCGCAAGCACGCTATTCCGATTTACCGATTGTGGTTTTGAGCGGCGACAGCCACCCGGACACACCGGAACGTTTGCGTCTCTTGGGCGCGAATGCATTTTTTCCCAAACCGTACTCGCCGAGCGATGTACGCCATACGCTGGAGGATCTGCTCAATGGATCGTAAGTTTCTATTTCTGGTTATGGCGATGGCCGTCCCATCGTTTGCACAGGAGAGTGCGCGGCCGGATGCCACTTTAGCTGAGATACTGCGTCGGCTGGACTCGCTCGAGCGAGAGAACCATGAATTGCTGCAGCAGGTCCACGATTTGCGGGAAGAGCTTCATCCCGTGCGGGCTACTGCTGCGCAGTCAAAGCAAGATGAAAGTCCAGATCAAAATCCCGACCAAGATCAGGCTCAGCCCACGCTTGACGAACGGGTTGCTGTCAACGAAGCGCGAATCGCAGATCAAGCGCAGACCAAAGTGGAAGCCTCACAGAAGTTTCCGCTCTCTTTGAACGGGATGCTGCTCTTCAACGCGTTTGCCAATAGCCAGGCAAACGGAATGAGCGGCTACGGTTTGCTGACGGGCCCGGAGCGGATGGGAGCGACTGTGCGGCAGACTCTGCTCGGACTCGACTTTCATGGACCGTCGCTGCCGGGGGGCGGGCAGGTGCGCGGATCGCTGATGATGGACTTTTGGGCCGGCTTCTCTCAGCCCGGAACGAGTTGGCTGCGCATCCGGCGTGCGGATCTGTCGCTCGAATGGCCGAATCGGACTTTTTCGGTTGGGCAGGACAAGCCGCTGATTTCGCCGTACCAGCCGGATTCGCTGGCTGAAGTGGGGATACCTCCGCTTGCGGGCTCGGGAAATCTCTGGCTATGGCTGCCGCAAGCGCGATACGAGGAGCGCGTACATCTGGGCACCAGCAGCGGATTGACCGGCCAGATCGCGTTGTTGCAGACCGATGAATCCTATACCATGACGCCAGCGGAGTACCCTGGCATTCTCGCGCAAGCGCGACCGGCACTGGAAGGGCGGATGGCGTTCTGGCACAAGTTCGACGACGTCCGGCGGTTTGATCTGGGCTCGGGTTTCCACACGAGCCAGACGCACGTTGCCGGGAAATCGGTAGACTCGCGGATTGCTTCGCTCGATTGGCGGGTTGTGCCATTTTCACATCTCGAATTCACCGGCACACTCTACAAGGGTACGAACGTATCCGGGCTGGGATCGCTGGGCAACGGATTTGGAGTAAGTCAATACGGCAGAGTACAAGGGGTAGACAGCAGCGGCGGATGGGGACAGATCTCAGCGCCACTGACGAAGCGTCTTACCTGGAACCTCTTCAGTGGCTTCGAGAACGATCACGCGACATATCTACCCTCCGGCAATCTCGTCAGGAATTTTACTTACGCGTCTAACCTGGCGTACCGGTTGACTCCGAACGTGATCGTAAGTTTCGAGAGTTTACAGATGCGCGGGCACACACAATCTGGTTTGCGATCGATTCACAATCACTATGATCTGGCGCTGGGTTATCTTTTTTAGCGCCGCGCTGGCGCTTCCTGTCTGGGCCGGGACGGTAAGCGGAGAAGTGCGACTCCTGAGCGATTCTTCGGCCAAGCGCGCAAACGATTTTTCGGGAGTGGCGGTCTGGCTAAGCACTACGGGGAAAATGGGGTCGCGGCTGCCGAAAAAGCACGCACAGATGCTGCAGAAGGATAAGAAATTTACGCCGCATGTGCTGGTGGTCGAGACCGGGACGACGGTGGATTTTCCGAACCTAGATCCTATCTTCCATAACGCTTTCTCGAATTTCAATGGACAGATTTTCGATCTCGTGCTGTATCCGCCAGGCTCGTCAAAGTCCGTAACCTTCCGGAGGCCGGGAATCGTGCGTGTCTTTTGCAATATCCATCCGTCCATGTCGGCAATTATTGTAGTGGTTGATTCGGGTTATTTCACAACGACCGATGAGGACGGGGTGTTTTCAATACCAGATGTTGCACCGGGTGCATATCGAGTCCATTTCTTTCACGAACGGGCTACGCCGGATAAGTTGGAACAGTTGACCGCTCCTGTTTCCGTAAGTAACGGGCCTGCTGAGTTAAAAACGGTAAGTATTTCCGAGACCGGCTACTTGCCGGTGCCTCATAAGAATAAATACGGACGTGATTATCCTCTGGGCGCAGATGGACAGGCATCCTATTCGGGGTTGATTAAATGAAGGACACGCAGGCGGCCGGTATTTCGCTGCTCTGGCGCATTCTTCTTTCCACATCTATTGCGCTTACGGTGCTGTTCGGTCTGACGGGTTGGCTCGTGCAGAGCTATGCGGGACGTGTAAGCGAGCACAGCCTTGAAGAAGAAGTTCGCACAAGTCTTCAGGCATACGAGGCGTTGTGGAGCACGCGTGCACACCATCTCGCATCGATCAGCCGCATCATCAGCTCGATGTCGGACGTACGGGCAGCCTTCGCGACGCGGGACAAGGCGACGATTCGGGATACGGCGGCGCAACTCTGGCCGGAGGTCGCGGCGGATGCGGCCTTTCTGGTACTCGAGCCAACGGGAGAAGTGATCACATCGCTCGGTGGAGAAAGTTCCGGGTCCCGGTTGGCTCTGACACCGGAATTCATGGAGAGGGCGGCTGCACACTTCCCGCGGCAAGTCGAGGGCTATATCACGCGAGGAAGGCATCTTTATTACATAGTTTTGACTCCGGTCTACGTGCAGGCGGCGCAGGGACAGGCACTGTTGAACGTGCTACTGGTGGCTTCCGACGTTGACGATAAGCTTGCCTATTCACTGAAGGAATCGACACACGGAAGTGATTTCGCTTTTGTTTCGGGCAGTCGATTGATTGCTTCGAGTTTGCCATTGGCGGCGGCGGATCTGACTCGCGGGCCGGCGGCAGCGGGAGGAGCGCGGCGGCTGCTGCTGCACGGGGTCGATTATCTGGCGCTCGGCAGAGATCTAAAGGACGTAGATGGCAAGCCGGCCGGCGAGTTATACATTATCCGTTCGTTTGAGGGGCCGAGCCGCGCGTTGATGGAACTGAGACGCAACGTGACGATCATCTGGATTCTCGCGGTGGTGGCGGGGCTGGCTTTCACGTATCTGCTGGCGCGACGTATTTTGGAACCGGTGAAGCGGCTGGATCGGGCAGTGGAAGAAGTCATCAAACAGAATTATGACTATCGCGTGGCAGTAGAAACAAAGGATGAACTAGGGCGCCTGGCGAAGACCTTCAATGCGATGTGCGATTCGATTCGCACAGCACGCGATGAACTGATCCGGCAGGAACGCATTTCGACGATCGGCCGATTGTCATCGTCGATCGTGCACGATTTGAGAAATCCGCTGGCGGCGATTTATGGTGGCGCGGAGATGCTGGTGGATGCGGGCTTATCGACGGAGCAACGGGACCGAATTGCGGTCAGTATCTATCGGTCTTCGCGCAGAATTCAGGAGTTGCTGCAAGAGCTCACAGATATGTCGCGGGCCAAAGCAAAGCGGGTGGAATCCTGCCGGCTGGTGGAAATCGTTCAAGGAGCCCGCGATTTGACAGCGCAGACTACCGGGGTGTCGCCAGTCTCGATCGCGATCGATATTCCGGGTCATGTGGAAGTCTATGTCGATCGCGACCGGATGGAAAGAGTGTTCATGAATTTGCTGCATAACTCTCTCGAGGCCATGCCGAATGGTGGCACGCTCCGGGTCACGTCCAGGCAGGATGCAACCACAGTGACGGTGCAGGTTGAAGACAGCGGGCCCGGAATTCCAGAAAAAGCTTGGGCGACGCTGTTTCAGCCATTCGCGAGCTTCGGGAAAAAGAATGGTTTGGGTTTGGGGTTGGCGCTGTCGCGACAGACTGTGCTCGATTACGCGGGAGATCTTTGGGCCGATCGGGAATTGAAATCGGGCGCGCGTTTTTTTGTGCGCCTGCCGAAGGCACAGACGGCAGTTGCCAGCGGTCGCGTCCATGCGGGTTGAACCAGCGGTACGAATTCTGGCCGCGGCGGCTTACTGTCTTTTTCTTGCCACCAGTTTTAGGGCGGGCTGGGATCGAGCCGAGACGGATTTTCCGAATTACTATACGGCGGCTGTGCTAGTTCGCAAGGGCGAGCCGCTCAGAAGCTTTTATGACTGGACCTGGTTTCAGCGGCAGATGAATTATGCAGGCGTGGAAGCGCAGCTCGGCGCCTACTTTCCGCAGACGCCGCTGACGATGCTTCCCATGGTACCGCTGGCGCGGTTTTCCGTGCAGACAGCAAAGCGCGCCTGGCTGTTGTTGAATTTGGGATTTCTGGCAGGCACTTTCTGGTTGTTATCGCGGGTCACGCAATTCAGCTTTGCGCAGGTTGCGCTGTTGGCGTTCGTGGGGCACGGGACGCTCGTGAGTAATTTTTTGCTCGGCCAATACTACGTATTTCTATTGTTCCTGCTAACGCTCGCATACTTTTATCTACATCGCGAACGCGCGATCGGGGGCGGATTATTGGTGTCGCTGGCATTTGTTTTGAAGGTGTATGGCGGTCCATTCTTTTTGCTCTTCGCCGTGAAGCGCCGGTGGAGATCGCTGGCTGCGGGCGTGTTCGGAACGCTTCTGATGGCGGCTGCAGCCATCACGTGGCTCGGATGGAGCGGTACAAACTACTTTGCATGGCAAGTTCTACCGCGCGCACTGGCAGGAGACATGGTCGATCCGTATAATGTAGGTCATCATACAATTTCGGCCTTCCTGCGGCGGACTCTCGTCATGGAACCGGAGTTGAATCCGCATCCGGCGTGGAATGCGCCATGGGTCTTCTTCCTGCTCCGTCCGCTGGTGACGCTCACTCTGCTGGCGCTGCCTTTGTTGTACGCTCGCGTAGAGAATTTCAAACGGGACTTCGCTTGGTTTTCCGTGGCCATCGTTCTGGCTTCCACCAGCATGGCATCGTATACGTTCATTCTTCTTTTGTTGCCTGTGGTGCTGCTGCTCGACGACGACGGTCCTATGGGACGGCTTGTGGTTATCGGTTGTTATACGGTAGCGGCGATGCCACTACGGCAAGCGTGGGCTCCTTATTGTCCTAAAGTCTGGGTGTTACTGGCGCTATATTTTTTCGCGGGCCGCGGGGGGTTGCGGCACGTCGCATGGAAACGAATCACCGCCGCGACGGCCGTGGTGACGATCATGAGTCTATCGATCGCCTACCGGACGGCGGCAAGTTACGAGCAGGAGCCCGGACGCCATTGGGAGAGAATCACAACCGAAGAGAATGCCATCTCCTCGTCGTCGCCAGCGATACTCCACACCGGAATTGTCTATCAATCGATTGGAAAGAGGCGTTATGAACTCGGATACCTGCACGACGGACGCGTCACACGGTTTGGGTTCGATGGCGAAGCACTGCTACCCGAGGCGCTCTCGCCGAATGGTCCAGTGCGATTCGAATTAGTTAGTCACGGGCATTCAAAGGCGATGTTACTCGATCCGGCTAGTGGGCGGGTAAGTCCAGGCGACGGTTCGCCGCGCATACCAGCAACAGAGCGGATGTCTCCGGATGGCAAATGGATCGCATTTGCGTGTTCTACGCAGATCTGCTTGCGGTCAGCGGCTGGAGGAGAAACAATCCGCGTGACGGGCGGAAATTGCAACAGCTATGCGCCCCCGGCCTGGGAGCTAGATTCAAGCGGTATCGTTTTTGCGAGCGATTGCGGGCGCGGGTTCGGACTGCCTGCTCTGTACAGGGCGCGGGTTGCGAACATCAAGATCGCGGCCACGAGTGCCAGTAGGGCAGCCGCTTCCAGGACAAATGAATAACCCCAACGGGCTAGTGCGGCACCAGCGGCCATTGCCGAAAGAGTTCCGGCGAACGAAGTGGCGAGAAAATGAAGAGCCGAAGCGCCGCCGCGTTCGGCAGGCGTCACACGGTTCATAAGAACACTAAAGAGGCACGGCTCGGTCATGTTCTGAAACGCCATATAGACGACGTACGCCACGGCCGCAGCGGTCGGAGTCGCGGTCATGGCGAGAAGAACAAGCATGACGGCCGTTGCGAACTGTGCGGTTGCAATTCCCTTGATGCCGGGGATCTTTCGGAGGAACCATGGGGCAGCCAAGATCGCCGCAACCTGGGCGAATTGGCTCAATGAAAAAATCGTTCCGATGTGCTCAACGGAGAGATGCAGGCGCCGCGCAAAATAAACATTGAAGAACGGATTGAAAATCCCGATGGCAAAGCTCCACACGAATACGGCGAATATGAATCCGGAGATGAACTTGCTGCGCGGGTAGAGCTTTTTCTCAGATGGCAAGGGGCGCACTTCGGGGAAGCGCAGACGGAGGGCGGGCACAATCGCGAGGGAAACGATGGCAGATCCAAAAAGGAGCGCGGCGCGTTTAGATTCGAGCGGGGTAGCATGCGCGCCGAAGTGGGCGAGAGCCGACGGAAGCTGACCGCCGAGAAGTCCCGCACCAATACCGATGCCAATCCCCAGAGATGCAACAAGGCTAAATGCACAGGTACGGTTTCGTTCGGTAGTACAAGCGGCAACGGAGGGCAGCAAGCAGACGGCCCATACGGACAAGAAGAAGCCATTCAGGAAAGCAAAGAGAAGCAGAGATGGCGGATCGGATGTCATGGCCCGCAGCGCGGTGGAGACACTCGCACCGGCAATCGCCACCACCAGTACCGACCGTACGCCCCAACGCCGTAGTAATGCAGCGGCAGGAATAACTCCAAAGAACGATCCCGCGGTCATGGCGCTCACGATGCGCCCGACTAACACCTCACTAAATCCCAGATCCAACAAGTAAAGGTTATAGAGAAGAAAAAAAATAAATTCGCCAAGATCGAACAGACCAGAGGAAAGTAGGAAGTTCAGGAAATTTCGATCAAGGCTCTGGCGAGTCCACCACCATTTGGCTGCCTCGGAAATCGTGGGCAGCAGAGCACGAAGATGATGCACCGTTCGTGTGACAAGAGCACCCTTTCCCTGCCGATCACGGCTCACCACAGCCTGGACCGGGAACATGCGTCGAAAGAAGACGCTCGTTTTGTCTCGCAAGCGGTCTAGAAGAGCAAGCTGAAGCCAGAGTTCGTCTTTATTCGGTTGGAAGAGCGATTCAACCGGCGACCAGGCTTTGGATTCTATCCAAAGCCTGGCGTCCGAAGGAAGAATTTCCATTTCCTCAGCGATCAACGGCGGCAATTTGCACTGAAACCAAGTAGCAACCAGCGCGAACATAGTTACTTCGAGGATTCGCAAATGCACGGGATGAAGCTTTTGCCAATCCGTCCAGAATGTATTGTCTGAGGCACGCGAGTTCAGAAAATATGCGATCTCCCAGGCGCGCTGCAAACGAAGATCGCCATGCAGCATGTGCATCAGCGAATGAAGAGCGGCAAAGGCGACCGTGTCCGCCAGACAGAGAGTTGCAACGGGCCGATCTTCTATAAGAGTGATCGTGCGCCGCTCCCAGAACTCGCGCTCGGGAGGACCGTCAAGACGTTCCAGATCACGATCCCACAAACTGTAGTGGAGATCCACAGGAATGGGCAGATCGATAGCGAAATAATCACCGAGCCATTTCCAATCGGTTGGACGGAGCAGCGGCGGCAGGTGACGTCCCTGGGAATCCCCAAAAGGCCGATAGCCCAAGTCTGAGAACGCTGCCGAGGCATTGGAGATGGTCTCCGGCAGGCACCAGATGTCGATGTCGCCATGCGCACGCAGAAGGGGATCGGGTGTGAAATCAGGAGCGTGCGCCGCGCCCTTCAAGAGAACAAAATCGATAAAGCGCGCGTGAAGGGAATCGGCGATTTCATGGACGGCGGTCTGCCAGCGCCTATGCCGCTCGGCATTGTTACTCAGATTTCCGGCGATACGCGCTTTTACCCACTCTGGTAGAAACGGA
>Ga0207667_10007742_pt1 | contig 12843 bp, 6 predicted proteins | sample KBSCornC52_FD_184301 | JGI IMG/M metagenome (GOLD analysis project Ga0207667, IMG submission 184301) | Corn rhizosphere microbial communities from Kellogg Biological Station, Michigan, USA - KBS Corn C5-2 (SPAdes) (version 2) | ecosystem: Host-associated > Plants > Roots > Rhizosphere > Soil ...
CCCTCTTTGCCTGATGACCATAGCGAGTCGGTCCCACCCCTTCCCATCCCGAACAGGACCGTGAAACGACTCTACGCCGATGATAGTGCGGATTCCCGTGTGAAAGTAGGTAATCGTCAGGCTCCCTAAGCCAGAAACCCCCGCCCGAACAGGCGGGGGTTTTTGCATTGGCGCGGCGGAAAAGGGCTGTATGCCCGGTATGGGTCGCGCCTCTTGCTGAAAAGGCTACACGACTGATTCGTCAGATGGGCGGTTGGGGTAGTGCTATTACCGGCTGGAAAATCGGCGCAGCGTAAGCGGCTAGCGAACCCATCTTGAGTTTGACCGAGACGCTTGGGAGTATCGTGTCCACCTAACGAATAAGCGGACACGTGAACACTATCGAATCGGAATCACTCCCGGAGCGTCGTCGTCGGCAACGCTACAGCGAGGAGTTCAAAGCGCGTGTGGTTGCTGCCTGCCAGGGAATCGGCGTATCGGTTGCGGCGGTCGCGCTGGAACACAGGCTCAACGCGAATCTGCTGCGGCGCTGGATCGATCAGGCGGAAGGTCGACTTCCCAAGAGACCGTTGGGCCGTCCACCGGCCACGCCACCGTCACTGCCAGCCTTTGTGCCGTTGGCATTGGGAACGCCGAGTCCGCATTCGCCAGAGATCCGCATCGAGGTGCGCCGGGGAGATCAGTCGATCACGGTGAGTTGGCCGGTGTCCGAGGCAACCCAGTGTGCCGCCTGGCTGCGTGAGTGGCTGCGGTGATCCGTGTCGACGAGATCTGGCTGGCAGTCGATCCACTGGACATGCGCGCCGGTTTCGATACGGCCTTGGCACGTGTGGTCAAGGTGTTCGGCGCCGCTCACCCACACCATGCCTATCTGTTCGCCAATCGGCGCGCCAACCGCATGAAGGTCCTGATTCACGACGGGATCGGCATCTGGCTGGCCGCGCGACGCCTGAACCAGGGGCAATTCGCCTGGCCGCACCTTGGCAGCGAACCCAAGCAGCGTGCCTTGACGCACGAACAGCTGGCCGGTCTGGTGCTGGGCTTGCCGTGGCAACGCATCGGCGAGGACGGCGTGATCCGTGTCGTCTGAGTCCGGGGGGACGTAAACAGTTGCGCTTCCGTCGTCTGCAGGGTTCTGGCAGACTGGTCCGCATGAATTTGCCTGCCGACCTCGACGCACTCAGCCCGGAACAGTTGCGCGCCCTGACAGCGCAACTGATAGCCGAGGTCGAGGCGAAGGACCAGAAGATCAAGGAGAAGGAGCGGGAAGCGAGTGAACGCGACCGGGAACTACGCTACCGGCAGACCCGTATCGATCAACTCACCCACGAGGTCTCGGTCCTCAAGCGCCAGCAGTTCGGCCGGCGCAGCGAGCAGCTCAACAGTGAGCAGATGAACCTGCTCGACGAGGCGATCGATGGCGACCTGGTTGCCATCGAGATGGAACTCGAACAGCTTGAGCCGACACGAGTTGAACGGCCACGCGAGCAGCCGAAACGCGCACCGCTGCCGCCGCAACTGCCGCGCACCGACATCCATCACGAACCGGATAGCACGACGTGCCAGTGCGGTTGCGAACGCATACGCATCGGCGAGGACGTGAGCGAGAAACTGGACTACACGCCAGGCGTGTTCACGGTGGAGCGGCACATCCGCGGCAAGTGGGTGTGCAAAGCATGCGAGACGCTGATCCAGGCGCCGGTTCCGCCGCATGTGATCGACAAGGGCGTGCCCACTGCCGGGTTGCTCGCGCAGGTGCTGATCGCCAAGTACGGCGACCACTTGCCGCTGTATCGCCAGGAACAGATCTTTGGTCGTGCGGGACTGGCCATTCCGAGATCCACGCTCGGTGCCTGGGTGGGCCGGTGTGGCGTGCAGTTGCAGCCGCTGGTCGACGCACTCCGCCAGGCCATCCTGCAACAGAGTGTGCTGCACGCGGACGAGACACCAGTGCAGATGCTCAGCCCCGGCAAGGGCAAGACACACAGGGCGTACCTGTGGGCGTATACGCCGACTCAGTTCAGCGAACTGCGCGCGGTGGTCTACGACTTCGCCGAGAGCCGCGCCGGTGCGCACGCCCGCACGTTCCTGAGGGGCTGGCACGGCAAGCTGGTGTGCGATGACTACAGCGGGTACAAGGCCTCATTCCAGCACGGCATTACCGAGATCGGATGCGCGGCCCATGCCCGACGCAAGTTCTTTGAATTGCATGCCAATCACAGCAGCCAGATTGCCGGGCAGGCCCTGCCGTTCTTTACCGCGCTCTACGACATCGAACGGGAGGCCGCGGCATTGAATGCCGACGAACGGCAGCGGCTTCGCCAGCACCGCGCCAAAACGGTGTGCGATGCGCTCCATGAATGGCTGGTGGCACAGCGCAAACCCGTTGCGGAGGGTTCGGCGATTGCAAAGGCGCTGGACTACAGCCTGAAACGTTGGGACGCACTTACGCGCTATCTCGACGACGGGAACGTGCCGATCGACAACAACTGGGTTGAAAACCAGATCCGTCCGTGGGCAGTCGGACGGTCCAACTGGCTGTTCGCCGGATCGCTGCGTGCGGGACAGCGCGCAGCCGCCATCATGAGCTTGATCCGCTCGGCGCAGTTGAACGGGCTCGACCCGCTCGCCTATCTGAAGGACGTCCTCACACGCTTGCCGACCCACAAGGCCAGCGACATCGACGCGCTGCTGCCGCATCACTGGCAGCCTCTCTTGAGCACCGCCTAAACTCGCTCGTCAAGACGGGTTGGCTGGCCGCTTACGGCGCAGCTGCTGGAGCGCTGGTCGGTATCGAGACTGGACCGGGGCGCCGTGATTCCAGGGCTCATCGGTGGTGTCGTTTTTGGGTCCACGAGCGTTGACGAACCGTGGATTTATCAACCGTAGCGCGAGGCAGTACTCGGAAACCCAGGTCTTGATAATAATGTCTGCAGCCATTTTTATAGGCACCGAGATAAGGAGGAATTGGTAAAGCTCTTCCTCCTCAGTGCCGTATTAGCTGATAAATCTTCGATTATTCAACTAGGTGCGATCAGGCTATCTGTGAAGGTTTACGTTAATGTGTACAACTCGGATTAGCTCGTCGCTCGAATGTTGGTGTTCGCTGACGTATGCCCATTGCATTGCATGATTCTGTGTCGAACCGACCTGATGCACGGGGAAATCGGTGTCGGCCTGTTTGCGAAGTCGGCTGACGATGCCAGAAATGCCCGCCTGCTTGACATACTCGATAACATAGCCGATTTTTTGCCGCCCAGTAGAATAACGAGATATCAACTGATCGATGGCCTGCGCATGATAAGCTGGTCCTCCATATATCTTTGCCTCAGCCAGTCGCAACTCTGGACTCAATAGGCTTTCCGACCGGATGGTGAGATCGACTCGTCCGTTGCTATAGCCCTCGCGAATCACCGTAAGTCCGGGCAAGCTTAATGCGGCAGCCAGAAATGCGGACAATTTCTCTTCGCCATCGCTGTTCAGGTGGTGCGCCTCAGCCTCCATCCTCTGAATGCAACGTTCGAAGTGGAGGTCAAGAAATTGATCGAAATCGTCGCTTGTTGTCGCTTGGAACAACCTCTTTAACTCCGGAAACCAGAGAAAAAGTAAACTTAATTTATTACCCATGAATAGTCCCACGGATATCTTGATCAGGTCGTGAAAGGCTCCAGCGCATTGTCATGCGTTCCATCCATTCATGATCTTCTTCATGAAGAGCGGCTTGGCGCACTTCGTCGAAATTTAATGAATTTTCTCCACCCGGTTCTTTCGCAAGTACGAATTCTCGACGAAAAATACAGATGTCGTCGGCGGACAGAAGATTCAAAACAGGGAACAAGACATTCGACGCCGATAACCCCATCGAAATCTCGATGTTGTGTAGGTCGGCGAGGCTAAGAGAGTTACAATCACTGACTTCCAAGCGACTAAACAGTGCATCGGTGGCAATCGACCAAATATGCGAAACTCCAAATCTGGATTTGACGATATTCAAAGCCTGCGATTTGATATCTTTTATTCGACCTTTCTCACCTGTAACATCGGTTCGATAGGTTGTGTCGAATACCATGTCCGTCAACCATCGTTTGAAATTCGAATTATCACTGAACTGTTTGTACAATTCTGTATGATCGGATAGCAATTCCAACACTACACGGTTGAGTGCCTTGTCGTGCTCCAATTTCGCATTTTGTTTGTCAGAGTTCGCTTGTGCATTCTGGTATGCCTTGTCCATCGCAACGCGCGCGGGGATTTCCTGAGCGATTACTTGGGCGATCTTATCAACGTCCTTCCATTCAATATTACCGAACAGGTCGTTGAAGGCCTTGATGATGTTCGACAGCTTATCAATGTCTGGCTCCCCCCTACCGCCAGCGGCATCTGGCGGCACTGGTTCAATCGTGGCGTCCGCATCGCTCATAGTCATCGTGAGCGCCGCTTCTGCTTCTACGCGATAGCTGTCCATATCGATGGATTCGAGCACGCCTTTCGAGAGATCCTCCTCCTTCGGAGCAGGCAGCTTCGGAATCAGGAAGTTCAGGAAAATCGACAGCATTTCCCACGCTGGATGCCCGTAGCTCAGGATCGCAGAAAGAAACCCGTAGCTGCGCACGAAGGCTTTTGCTTTGCCTTTAAACTTGACTTGATCGTCCTCATCCAGTGTCTCCTGGTACACCTCGACACAGTGATCGAGGAGGGGGTCGAGCCTATCCCGGTCGGCCCCGCTTAGATACAGCGCTACCAGGTCCTCGACCTGTTGCCAGCTGTATACCTGCTGACCGTCAAGTTCAGCCTTCAGGTCGTGAAGCTTGTTGGCATCGGTTTCGCCGATCTGGATGGTTGCGCGGTAATAGTCTTGAAACGCTTTTTTTACCGCCTCGGTGTTGTCGGCGAAGTCCAGCACGAAAGTATCGTGCTTCTGAGGATGTGCACGGTTCAGGCGTGACAGCGTCTGCACCGCCAACACGCCTGCCAGCGGCTTGTCCACGTACATCGTGTGCAAAAGAGGCTCGTCGAAGCCGGTGACGAACTTGTTTGCGACAATCAGGAAGCGATATGGATCCTGCTTAAGACTTGCCGGAATGTCTTTGCTGGGAAAATCATTGAGGTCCGCCTCGGTCTTCTTCTCACCGCCAACTTCGAAGTCACCCGAATACGCAACGATGGCCCGGTACGGGCTTTTGATCTGGGCAAGATAGTCCGACACCTCGCGCCAATAGTCGATCGCTCGTGCGATACCATTACACACGATCATCGCCCGGGCCTTGCCGCCGATCTTCTTCGCGCCCATCACCTGCTCGATGAAATGATCGACCATGATCTCAGCCTTGCGACGAATCGCTTTGTCGTGCGATTCGACGTAATGGCGGATCTTCTTCAGTGCCCGTATCCTGTCGAAGTGCGGGTCATCCACCACCGTCTTGGCAACATGGTAAAAGCTGCTTACGGTAGTGTAGTTGGCGACTACATCAAGGATGAACCCCTCCTGGATCGCCTGCTTTGTCGTGTAGGTCAACTCCTCAGGTGAGCGGAACTGTACCTTGTCGGCGACCATGGTTTTCTCGCCGAACAGCTCCAGCGTCTTGTTCTTCGGCGTAGCAGTGAAGGCGAAATAGCTCGCATTGGACAGCATTTGCCGCGACTGGATACGTTTCTCGATTTCCGAGTTCACCGCATCCTGTGTCGAATCCTCCTCGAAAGCTTCTTCATCGACCTTGCCGCCCAGTGCCTCATGCATCCGGGCTGTAGTCTTCCCCCCCTGACTGGAATGCGCCTCGTCGATCAATAGTGCGAATTTCTTGGACGATAGGTCACCCAGCTCTTCGAGAATGAAAGGGAACTTCTGTACGGTCGTGACAATGATTTTTTTACCACGGCGCAGGTACTCGCGCAGCTCTTGTGCGTTGTCCGAATGACCAAAGATTGAAGCCACGTGGTCGTAGCCCTTGATAGTGCGAGCAATCTGTGAATCCAGCGCTCGCCGGTCGGTGATTACGATAATGGAGTCAAACTGCGCTGCCAGCGGGTCAGCGGCGCTCCGCAACTCGACCAATTGATGGGCCAGCCATGCAATGGTGTTGCTCTTGCCGCTGCCGGCTGAGTGCTGGATCAGGTAGCGCTTGCCGACATCGTCCTCGCGCGTGCGCCGCAGCAAGGCACGCACGGTACGCAACTGGTGAAAGCGCGGGAACACCTGTTTCCGCTTTTTCTTCTTCCTGCTCGAGACGCCGGCTTCCTCTTCTTCCACTACCTGCGCGAAGCTCTCGATAATGTTGGCCAGGGACTCCTTCGACAGCACCTGCTTCCATAGGTAGTCGGTTTTCAAGCCGTGCGGGTTGGGTGGATTACCTGCACCGCTGTTCCAGCCCTGGTTAAACGGCAGGAACCATGATGTCTTGCCCTTCAGCTCTGTACAGAAGCGCACCTCCGCGTCATCTACCGCGATATGCGCAACGCAGCGCCCTAACTGGAACAGCGGTTCTTGTGGATTGCGTGAGGTTTGGTACTGGACGACGGCATCAGCAACCGTCTGCCCGGTCAGCGAGTTCTTCAACTCGAAGGTCAGCACGGGCAAGCCGTTGACAAAGATCACCAGATCCAGTTCGTTACCCAAATCGTTGCTATAGCGCACCTGTCGAGTGACGCTAAAAATATTTTTGCCGAAAGCCTCGGCAGCATTGGTATTACCGGGCGTGGGCAACAGTTTGTAAAGGTCGACCGTTACCGGCCCGTGGCTTACGCCCTTGCGGAGCACATCCACTACGCCGCGCCGGGTGATTTCACCCTGCAGCCGATGCAAAAACTGCGTGCGCTTGATACCCTCGGAGGTCACTTCAAGCGCTTCTACCGTTTTCGGCTGTGTAGCTTTTAAAAAGGAGAGTAACTGCGCCACGTCCAGCGCCACATCGCGGTTGTAGTCACCAGGCTTGCCCTGCACGTAACCATTATTCGATGCGGCAAAGTCCGTCGGCTCTAGGGCGTGGCCGTATTCCGGCTGCGGGATACCGGTCAGGCCGCGCACGATGCGCGCCTCGAACCAGCGTTCGCTGGTGTCGGCCAGTTTCATGCGTCATCTCCTTTTTCCCAACGAAGCTTGCCGCAAGCGACAGCCGTGAAAACGAGGGCTTCTATCCCCGACGAACAGACAAGGACTGAATAATTAGTCGCTGTCATCCGCTGCCTCCTCCTCCGGAGTGTCGGCGTCATTGACGTCCAGTGAGGCAAGGTCATCGTCGCTCACAATATCGTCCGGGGTGGGCTTCCAGCCGCGCACATCCATTTGGCCGGTAACTACATCAGTAATGAGGCGATCACGGTATTCACGGATGAGCTTGATCTCTGACATCGCCTGTTCGATAGCTCTGTCTAGAGGGGCTCCCTTAGACTGGATGTGTGCGATGATAGCCCTTTGTTCGGCCACGGTCGGTGGCATCGCGACTGAGAATCGCCCAAGCACAGTTTCCGAGATGGCCGGGTAAGCGATACCGATAGAGTTTGCTGTCACTCGGCTTACGAACGCGCTGCTCTGAATGACGTAACCAAGGTATTCTGGTTCGACTTCAGGGCCTGGTGTGAGTACCGCGAAACCCGTGGACGCGATCAAATCGTCCGTCTCCTCGTTGACATACCAAATGGCTTTCAGATACGTCCGCACGGTCGAAATAATGGTGTCGCCTCGATGCAGAACCCGACGAGCGCGAGATGGCGCCGCCGAGAAACAGATGCGTTCCGGTTCCTTCGTCAATCGGCCCGTTTTCACCGACCCGATGTCCACATAGCGGAACTCAAAATCCGGATCGCAGTTTTCGCCTAAGGTGCTGGCGTTAATGCGTACCCATCGTTTGAGTGGTTTCGCTACCCAATGTTCAGGAATTTTCCCCAACCATTCGATGTCGGAGGGCTTTAGCTTGACTGAGGCATCGAGGCCTCGCGTGACAGCGTGGTCGATGATGCATAGTTTCTGCTCTGTCAGCAGCGCAATGAGGTCGCGTTTGGCCTTGATGAAGCGCGCGATATGCGCGTCATGGGCACGTAGGTAAGCGACAATCTGGTCTTGTTCTTCCGGTGGAGGTAACAGTGCCGACACGTTATAAAAGTCGTCGGTATAGAGACGCCAGAAACCTTCGACGATGCCTTTTGTTCGTCGACGGAATTCTGCGACATACATCGGTGTCTTGAATAGCGATTCACAGTACCGAACCGATGCGTTAGCCTTTGGCCGGAGCACGGTGTAGTCCGGGCTAACGATGCCGCGTTGTGTGGCGCGAGCGAAAACGCCAAGATGTGCCTTCAAGCGATTGAGAACCAAATCGTGTTCTTCTACAAGCTTGCCGCCAGCATAATTTTCTGACTGAAGGCTCTTGCGGCTCAAGTGCTTGCTTGGCACAAGGCCGTGAACCTGGCTCATCGAAAGATGTGTTTCGTCACCGTGAGTTGAGCGCTGGTCAATTTCTCTGAACAGGAATCGATTACGGCACGTTTGCCAATGGGCAGGGATCTCTCCAACCCACGCGAGGCCGGAATCCTTGTATTGTGTGTGCCGAGGAAGTCGGTGCATCACGCGCCCCCCACGCTCTTGTTCAGCAAGCCTTCAGTTTGCTGCTCTAGCTTCAGTATGTCGGCGCGGATTTCATCCAGCGAACGCAACGGCGGAGGCTGATAAAAGTAACGTGTAAATGAAATTTCGTAGCCGATCTGGGTTTTATCTTCATCGATCCAAGCATCTGGTGCGTGGGGCAGCACTTCCCGTTGAAAGAAGGCATAGATGCCACCTTGCTCCTTCAATGGTACTTGTTCCGTATCGCGCAGGTCAGTATCTGGCTCGTACTCAACCATAAACCGATCTTTGCCTACAGTTTCGAGATATGCGCCGTCGAAACCCTGTTCGAAATAGTCATCTTTTTTGATTCTGGTGCGCTTGGAAATCACCGGCGACGCCGTCTCGTCGCGCCAGCTCACGGCCCTCAAAATAGTTTTTCTGTCGGTTGTACTTAATTTCTCGTCGTGTGCCTTCATCACGGCATCGAATTTTTCGCGGAAAACATTGTGGTCGTCGAATACGATGTCACCCAATTCGTTCTGCGCCAGAAGTGCAAGATCGAGTAATGATTTGTCACGCTGCCATGTCGCGGCTTCAAGTAACTTCTTGCGACGCTTTTCCGGCACGGTCTTCTTCGCAGGCATGCTGTCTTCGTCTTCGCTTTCGTTACCGCCACTATCGTCGTCGATGTCCCCTTTGAGCCGTGCCTCGATTTCAGGCTTGAGCGTGGCGAAGTCTGTATAGAGCCTGTCGCCATGCTGAGTGTAGATTTCAGCACGCAGTGCTTCGTCACCAGAAGCGAAGCGCAGCGATTCGATGGCGGAGAGTTTTAGCTGACTTTTCAAGCGCAACGGGCGTTCGACTATGATCTTCGAGTAACCAAAGTCTTTTGTATCGAACCATTTCGACTGCGCAGTTTCTTGCGGTTTTTCGAGATACAGACTGAGGATGTGCTGGATGTCAGCATCCGACAATTCGCAGTTCTTCTTGCCGAGGTTACGCCGTAGCGACTGGAACGACGCGCTGGCATCGATTAACTGCACCTTGCCCTTGCGATGCTCCGCCTTGCGGTTGGCCAGCACCCAGATGTAGGTCGCAATGCCGGTGTTATAGAAAATATTGAGCGGCAGGGCAATGATGGCTTCTAGCCAGTCATTTTCCAGTACCCAGCGTCGGATATTGCTCTCGCCTTGGCCCGCGTCGCCAGTGAACAGCGCCGAGCCATTGTGGACGAGCGCGATACGACTGCCGAGCGCCGTGTTGTGCTTCATCTTCTGCAGCTTGTTCACTTGGAACATGAGCTGCCCGTCGCTGGAGCGAGTGATGAGCTTGAATTCGGCATCGCCGCCATGATTCACGACGAAGCGCGGATCACTGAACTCCTTTTTGCCGCCCATTCGTTCCAGATCGGTCTTCCAACTCTTGCCGTAGGGTGGATTCGAAATCATGAAGTCGAACTCGCGACTTCGGAATTGGTCAGCGGACAGAGTGGATTTATCCGCGCCACCGACGATATTCTCCGCTTCCGCACCCTCGCCTTTCAACAATAGGTCAGCTTTGCAGATGGCGTAGGTCTCGTCGCTGATTTCCTGTCCGAACAGGTGAATCGAGACTTCCTTGCCGTGTTGCTCGGCTAGTTCCTGTAGGGTTTCCTCGGCCACGGTCAACATGCCGCCGGTGCCGCAAGAACCATCGTAGAGTGAATAGGTGCTCGATTCGATGTGGTCCGCCACAGGCAAGAACAAGAGTTTCGCCATGAGCTTAACCACATCGCGTGGCGTGAAGTGCTCACCAGCCTCTTCATTGTTCTCTTCATTGAAGCGACGGATCAATTCCTCAAACACCGTGCCCATGCCGTGATTATCTAGCGGTGGCAGCTTGAGGCGCCCGTCTGCATCCTTGACCGGTAACGGCGAGAGATTTACCTCCTGGTTAAGGAAGTCCTCGATTAGATAGCCTAGAACGTGGGAATCGACGAGTTTCTGGATCTGATTGCGGAAATTGAATTTGGTCAGAATTTCTTGCACGTTGGGCGAGAAACCGTCGAGGTAGGCGATGAAGTCTTCGCGCAGTCGCTGCCCGGCCGCACTAGCTTTCAGTCTCGCCAGTGTGAATTCAGAGACATTGTAGAACGCTTGGCCCGCCGCCATGCGCAGTGCGCCGTCCTGTTCAGCGACCTTGTGTGCGTCAAGGAACCTCTTGCGCTCAAGCACAGCCTGCTTCGTCGACTCAAGAACGGCATCGAGCCGCCGCAGCACAGTGAACGGCAGAATCACATCGCGGTATTTCCCACGCACATACACATCACGGAGGCGGTCATCTGCGATATTCCAAATGAAATCGGAAATCCACTTAATTTGGCTTTGGTCTTGTTGCTTAATGGCTTTCATTCGAAGTTCGGTGAGCATGCGACGAGGGTTGCTTCGACGGCCTTGATGCTTAGATTGTTGACATCACCACGAGCATCGACATTATCTCAAATTTTTCAGATTTTAATCGGGCTGTATTGGAAGGAAGGCAGGAAAAGTGACCACTTTACCCACGCCTAAAGTGAATCCATGTAAATCTGGCCGAGCCTGGCAGTTGCGTGGGATGCTCTGGAGTTGTCGTCGAGTGGTCCACTGAAGTCTGAATTGTAAAAAGGCTCCTTGAGGGAGCCTTTTTACTTTAAATGTCACGAGACTGCCTCAAACGTCAATATTCCCCGCCCGCAACGCATTGCTCTCAATAAACGCCCGCCGCGGCTCGACCTCATCCCCCATGAGAGTAGTAAAGATCCCATCCGCAGCAATCGCGTCCTCGATCTGCACACGCAGCAGTCGCCGCACCGCCGGATCCATCGTCGTTTCCCAAAGCTGCCCTGGGTTCATCTCCCCCAGCCCCTTATACCGCTGCTTCGACACGTTCCGCTCGGCATCGGCAAGCAGCCACTTCATCGCACTCTTGAAGTCGTTCACAGCCATACTGCGCTCCCCACGCTTGATGACCGCACCTTCCCCAATAAGCCCCGTGAACGTATTCGCGGTAGCCACGAGCTGCTGATAATCAGCCGTGTGCTGGAACTCCTGGTCAATGACCGAAACCCGCACATTCCCGTGATGCGTCCGCTCGATATGCAGCGACCGTTGTTCACGGACCGGGTCATACGAAGGCACCACACGAACTTCGTTCTTCAGCGCATCATCATGCAGCGCGGCGTGCAGCGCCTTCGCCGAAGCCTCCGTCGAAGCCTCATTGGAGAGATCGATCGCCACCCCATCCATGACCGCTTCAAGCGCGGCCGGATCATACAACCGGCTCAACCGCTCGATCACGCTCTTCGACAGCAGGTACGACCGCGCCAGCTCGCCAAGCGCATCGCCCGAAATCGCCGCCGCATTCTCGCCAGGCACCAACTCGGACCCTTGCAGCGCCAACCGCAACATATGCGCGTTCAGCTCCGTATCGTCCTTCAGATACCGCTCGTCCTTGCCCGCCTTGATCTTGTAAAGCGGCGGCTGCGCGATATACACATACCCGCGCTCGATCATGTCCGGCATCTGGCGATAGAGGAACGTGAGCAGCAGCGTGCGGATGTGCGCACCGTCGACGTCCGCGTCGGTCATGATGATGATGCGGTGGTAGCGCAGCTTGTCGAGGTTGTAATCGTCCTTGCCGATCCCGCACCCAAGCGCGGTCACGAGCGTGACGATCTGCTCCGACGACAGCAACTTGTCGTAGCGTGCCTTCTCGACGTTCAGCACCTTGCCGCGCAGCGGCAGGATGGCCTGGAATTTCCGGTCACGCCCTTGCTTCGCCGAGCCACCTGCCGAGTCGCCCTCGACGATGTAGATTTCGCACTTCGCCGGGTCTTTCTCCTGGCAGTCCGCGAGCTTGCCCGGCAGGCCGACGCCGTCGAGCACGCCCTTGCGGCGCGTCATTTCACGCGCCTTCCGAGCAGCATCGCGCGCACGCGCGGCTTCGACGATCTTCCCGCAGATGATCTTCGCGTCGAGCGGCGTTTCGAGCAGGAACTCTTCCAGCGCCTTCGCGACGACTTCTTCAACCGGCGCCCGCACTTCAGACGACACCAGCTTGTCCTTCGTCTGCGAGCTGAACTTCGGCTCCGGCACCTTCACCGACAGCACGCACGACAACCCTTCGCGCATGTCGTCGCCGGTCGTCTCGACCTTCGCCTTCTTCGCGATTTCGTTATCGGTGATGTACTTGTTGATGACGCGCGTCATCGCGGCCCGCAGGCCGGTCAGGTGTGTGCCGCCGTCGCGCTGCGGAATGTTGTTCGTGAAGCACAGCACGTTCTCGTT
>Ga0207667_10007744_pt1 | contig 12839 bp, 9 predicted proteins | sample KBSCornC52_FD_184301 | JGI IMG/M metagenome (GOLD analysis project Ga0207667, IMG submission 184301) | Corn rhizosphere microbial communities from Kellogg Biological Station, Michigan, USA - KBS Corn C5-2 (SPAdes) (version 2) | ecosystem: Host-associated > Plants > Roots > Rhizosphere > Soil ...
CTACGAGCCGCGCCGTAAGGTGGACGCGAGCCTTCCCGTCAAAGAAGAGAAGGTCTCGAAGAAGGACGAAGAGCAGAAGGGTCGCGAGCGCGCGCTGCGCGAGCTGTTCGACAAGCTGTTCCCGGACAAAGAGCCGGACAACTTCATCCTGAACTCGCTCATCAAGGACGACGAGATCACCACGCGCGAAGACGCGCTCAAGGAGATCTACAAGAAGCTGCGTCCGGGCGAGCCCGAGAACGCCGAGAACGCCGAGAAGCTCCTCGAGTCGCTGTTCTTCGACGACAAGCGCTACGACCTCGCGGGCGTGGGCCGCTACAAGCTCAACGGCAAGTTCCACTACCAGATCGAGAATCCGGACGTGGACGCCCGCCTGACCGAGCCGACCCTGGTGATCGACGAGTACGTCGACGCCGGCCTGACGATGCCGCCGATCACGGCGCGCTGCCTCAAGCGCGACGACATGATCGCGGTCATCCGCCGCCTGATGCGCGTCGCCAACGGCACGCTCTCCAAGGACGACATCGACCACCTGGGCAACCGCCGCGTCCGTTCGGTCGGCGAACTGCTGCAGAACCAGTTCCGCGTCGGCCTGCTCCGCCTGGAGCGCGTCGTGCGCGAGCGCATGACGGTCCAGGACATCGAGACGGTCACGCCCCAGGCGCTGATCAACATCCGTCCGGTGGTCGCGGCGATCAAGGAGTTCTTCGGATCCTCGCAGCTCTCGCAGTTCATGGATCAGACCAACTCGTTGGCCGAGCTGACCCACAAGCGCCGCCTCTCGGCCCTCGGGCCGGGCGGTCTGTCGCGCGAGCGCGCGGGCTTCGAGGTCCGCGACGTCCATCACTCGCACTACGGCCGCATCTGCCCGATCGAGACGCCGGAAGGCCCGAACATCGGACTGATCGGTTCGCTCGCGACGTTCGGACGCGTCAACCGCTTCGGCTTCATCGAGACGCCGTACCGCGTGGTCAAGGACGGGGTCGTCACCGACGAGATCCGCTACTTCACCGCGGATCGCGAAGACGAATACATCATCGCTCAGGCCAACACGCCGCTCGACGAGAAGGGCGTGATCACGACCGACACGGTCATCTGCCGCTACGCCGAAGAGTACATCGAAGAGCCCGCCAAGCGCGTGCAGCTGATGGACGTCTCGCCGAAACAGATCGTCTCCGTCGCGACGGCGCTGATCCCGTTCCTCGAGCACGACGACGCGAACCGCGCCTTGATGGGCGCGAACATGCAGCGTCAGGCCGTCCCGCTGCTCCGCCCGCAGGCGCCGATCGTCGGCACCGGCATGGAGTATCGCGCGGCCAAGGACTCGGGCGGCTGCGTGGTCGCGACCGAAGGCGGCCTGGTGGTCGGCGTCGACTCCAAGTCCATCGTCGTGAAGAACGACCAGGGCGACGAGAAGGCCTACGACCTGCTCAAGTTCACGCGTTCCAACGCGGGCACGTGCATCAACCAGCGTCCGATCGTCGCCGTCGGCGAGAAGATCGCCGCCGGTCAGATCCTGGCCGACGGCCCCTCGTCGGAAGACGGCGAGCTCGCGCTCGGACAGAACGTCCTGGTGGCGTTCCTTCCGTGGGAAGGCTACAACTACGAAGACGCCATCCTGATCAGCGAACGCATGGTCAAGGAGGACCGCTTCACCTCGATCCACATCGAGGAGTACGAGTGCGAAGCCCGCGATACGAAGCTCGGGCCCGAAGAGATCACGCGCGACATCCCCAACGTGGGCGAAGACGCGCTCAAGGATCTCGACGAGCGCGGCATCGTGCGCGTCGGTGCGGAAGTCCGCCCGGAAGACATCCTGGTCGGCAAGGTCACGCCTAAGGGCGAGACCGAGCTGACCGCCGAGGAGCGTCTCCTGCGCGCCATCTTCGGCGAGAAGTCCCGCGAAGTGCGCGACACCTCGCTCAAAGTGCCGCACGGCGAAAAGGGCAAGATCATCGACGTCAAGGTGTTCTCGCGCGAGAACGGCGACGAGCTCTCGCCGGGCGTGAACCACCTGGTCCGCGTCTACGTCGCCCAGAAGCGCAAGATCCTCCAGGGCGATAAGATGGCCGGTCGTCACGGCAACAAGGGCGTCATCGCCAAGGTCCTGCCCGAAGAAGACATGCCGTATCTGGAGGACGGTTCGCCGGTCGACATCGTGCTCAATCCGCTCGGCGTGCCTTCGCGTATGAACCTCGGCCAGATCCTCGAGACCCACCTCGGCTACGCGGCCCGCATGCTCGGCATGGACGTCGCGACGCCGGTATTCGACGGCGCGCACGCCGAAGACATCGAGGATTGGCTGCAGGATGCGGGCCTCGCGCCCGACGGCAAGACCTGGCTGCGCGACGGCCGCACCGGCGACCGCTTCGGCCGCCCGGTCACGGTCGGCATGATCTACATGCTCAAGCTCGCGCATCTTGTGGACGACAAGATCCACGCGCGCTCGACGGGCCCGTACTCGATGATCACGCAGCAGCCGCTCGGCGGCAAGGCCCAGTTCGGCGGCCAGCGCTTCGGCGAGATGGAGGTCTGGGCGCTCGAAGCGTACGGCGCCGCCTACACGCTGCAAGAGCTGCTGACGGTCAAGTCCGACGACGTCGTCGGCCGCGTCAAGACGTACGAAGCGATCGTCAAGGGCGAGAACGTGATGGAGCCGGGCGTTCCGGAATCGTTCAAGGTCCTGATCAAGGAACTGCAGTCGCTCGCGCTCGACGTGAAGGTCCTCACCGACCGTCACGAAGAGGTCGAGGTCCGCGGCAGTCTCGACGACGATCTCGGCGATCGCGAACGTCAGGAGATCGGTTTCCTGATGGGCGACGAGACGGGGCTCGTCTCGCAGACGGCGGTCGCCGCTCGCGAAGTGATCGCGGACGTCGCCGGCGCCGAACTCGGCGAAGGCGAAGTGCCGGTCGTCGAAGAGGAGGAGGAAGAGGAAGAGATCGACGATTCGAAGCCGATCGACACCACGCTTCCGCTTCCGGACGCGCCGCCCGCTCGCGCCGCCGGCCACGAAGCCGAAGCCGACATCTTCAAGGTCGTCGAAGAGACGGCCGACGAGGATCTCGACGGCGCGCAAGGCTACGAGCTCGAAGAAGAAGAGGAAGAGGTCTACGAAGAGGACCGTCCGACCTTCGAAGGCGACGACGACGATGCGCCGAGCGGCGACCCGCTCGAACGCCCCGATCGCGACACCGACGACTTCTAAGACCCGGGCCCGGCAGAGATGCCGGGCCTTCTCTTTGGCGTAGGTCGGGCGCTCGGTTAGTTTTCGCGTAAGCGGGTATGATGGCCACAATGCATCGCCGGCTCGCGCTCGCGTTGGCTCTGGTTCTCACCGCTTGCGGCGGCGGGGGCGGCTCGTCGCTCGTCCCGGCCGGCCCTCCCGGCCGCGCGCCCGCGAGCGTGACTCCCGCCGAGAACGCGACCGGACTGCCCGGCGAGAACGCGACCGGGTTGCCCGGCGAGAACGCGACCGGACTGCCAGGCGAGAACGCGACCGGGCTTCCCGGCACGGCGTTCTCGTGCGCGCCGGTCGCCGCGTCCGGCCAGGCGCGCTGCACTCTGGAGATCGACCTCGATGCGGGGACGCTGGCCGACCCGGCGACGCCGGCCGCCCTGATCCCCGGACTGCATCCCGCCGACCTGCAGTCCGCCTACGGGCTCCCGGCACAGGCGCCGGGCGGGACGATCGCGGTGGTCGACGCCTTCGACGATCCGACCGCCGAGGCGGATCTGGCCGCGTACCGATCGGCGTTCGGATTGACGCCGTGCTCGAGCGCCGACGGATGCTTCCGCAAGGTCGATCAGGCCGGCGTCGCCGGGAACTACCCGGCGGTCAACGCCGGCTGGGCGAACGAGGCCGCGCTGGACCTCGCGATGATCTCGGCGGCCTGTCCGCGCTGCCGCATCCTCCTGGTCGAGGCGAACTCCGACGCGATGGACGACTTGGGCGCGTCGGTCGATACCGCCGTATCGCTCGGCGCGACGGCCGTCAGCAATAGCTACTACGCGAGCGAGTGGGCCTCGGAGTCCGCGGAAGACCCGCACTACGACCATCCCGGCGTGGCGATCACCGCCAGCAGCGGCGACGCGCCGGCGCCGTTCTATCCGGCGGCCTCGCGCTACGTGACCGCCGTCGGCGGCACCTCGCTCGCGCGAGCAGGCGGCGGGTGGGGCGAGGCGGCCTGGTCGATGGGCGGTCGCGGCTGCTCGGCCTACGTCCCGAGGCCCGCGTGGCAGCACCGCACCGGATGCTCCGCCCGCGCGACCGTCGACATGGCGGCGGTCGCCGACCCGAAGACGGGCGTGGCCGTCTTCAGCACGACGGCGGGCGGCTGGATCGTCGCGGGCGGCACCAGCGTGGGCGCGCCGCTGCTCGCGGGCGCGTACGGGCTGGCCGGAAACGGCGCCGGCCCGGCCTACGCCTACGCGCATCCGGATGCCTTCCGTTCGATCGAGGGGCCGGGCTACGGCCCGGCCACCGGCCTCGGCGCGCCCGCCGGCACCGCCGGCCTGTAGCCGGCCCCTCCGCCCGTAGCGGGCGACTCCTACCCAAAACCCGGTATGGCCGCGACCCGCTCGCGGCCATACGCTTGGGGTGGGTGATCGCTACGTCAGCTGGAGGAAGCATGAAGAAACTCGGAATCGCCGCGCTGGTCGCCGGCATCGCTACGGCGTCCTGTTCCGGGCACGGCGTCACGCCGTCCGTCCCGTCCGGGCCGTCGTCGATAGCGCAGAACAGCGGGAGCGGGACGACCCGCGCCGCATCGATCGCGACCGCGCCGGCCGGCTGGTCGACGACGGGCACGCAAGCCACCTCGTTCGCCAACGCGTCGAAGCTCGGCGCGCTCGCGGGCTCGACGCCGCTGACGGTGCGGGTCGGCCTGCAACTGCGCAACGTCGCGCAACTCCAGTCCGCCGTCGCCAACGGTCAGACGCTCTCGCCGTCGGAGTTCGCCGCGACCTACGGACCGACGAGCGACCAGGTGGCCGCGGTGGTCTCGTATCTCCAGAGCAAAGGCTTCACCAACGTCGTGGCCGAGCCGAACAACCTGCTCGTCAGCGCCGACGGCACGGCGGCGGACGCAGAGGCCGCCTTCAATACGAGCCTCAGTTCATTCTCGCTCGGCGGCGCGACCGTCTACGCGAATACGGCACCCGCCTACGTCCCGGCCTCGCTCGGCGGAACGGTCGTCGCGGTGCTCGGGCTCAACAACGCCGCCAAGATGACGGCGACGCCGAAGATGACCGGATGCTACGTCGGCGGGACCGGTTCCGCCCCGTGCGTGCGCCTGGACTACGACCCGCAGACGTACTGGAAGACCTACGACGCCGGATCGACGCCGACCGGATCGCGGACCACGGTCGCGGTGATGGCAGAGGGCGACGTCTCGCAGACGGTCGCCGATCTGCGCACCGCCGAGAGCGCGTGGAAGCTGCCGCAGGTCCCCGTCTCGGTCGTCCAAGTCGGGTTGCCGAGCCCCGACACGGCGGGCGTCGACGAATGGAACCTCGACACCCAGAGCTCGACCGGGATCGCCGGCAACGTCAAGCACCTCTACATCTATGCGACGACCTCGATGACGGATTCCGACATCGCGCTCGAATACAACAAGTGGGTGACGCAGGACGTCGCTCAGCTCGGGAACTCGTCGTTCGGTATCTGCGAGGCGTTCCCGTACGTCGACGGCTCGATGCTGGTCGACGACGAGATCCTGCTGCAGGGCGCGTCGCAAGGCCAGACCATGTTCGCCTCGACCGGCGACACGGGTTCGTCGTGCGCGGTCCTTCCGACCAACGGCGCGCCGGCGTCGGGACCGCCGCTGGTCGAGTATCCGGCCGCGTCCCCGTACGTCGTCGCGGTCGGCGGCACCACTTTGCTCAGCAACGCCGACGGCTCGTACCTGGGCGAAGCGGCCTGGAATGCGGGCGGCGGCGGCCTGAGCCAGTTCGAGTACTCGCCGTATTGGGAGGGCATGGCCCAACCGCAGAGCGCGCCGATCCCGGGCGTGGGCGGAGCGCCGGTCACCGTTCGCGGTCTGCCGGACATCGCGATGGATGCCGATGCCAATACCGGCGCCGACGTCTACGTCGACGGAAGCGCGACCGTGATCGGCGGCACCAGCCTGTCCTCGCCGCTCTCGATGGGCGTGTACGCCCGGCTGCAGTCGGCGCATAACAACCAGCTCGGCTTCGGACCGATCGCATTCTACAAGATCTACTCCGAGAACCCGAACGCGACCCAGACCCCGGCCGGCCCGCCGCCGACCGAACTGGTGGGCGGATTCCACGACGTGCTCACCGGCGGCAACGGGATCTATACGGCGCTGCCGCGCTACGACTACACGACCGGGCTCGGCACGTTCGATATCCAAGCCGTCAACGCGGCGATCGGACACTAGCGTGATGGAGAAGCCGACGCCGGACCACGCCGCCTGCGCGCGGTGCGGTCACGACCCGGCGGATCACGACGCCCTCGGGTGCAGGACGTGCACCTGTTCGCTGACGAGCTTCGCGCTCGAACGCGGGTTCGCAGAGGCTTGAACGGAACGAGGCCCGGCAGAAATGCCGGGCCTCGCCGTCGTACTGTAGCGGCATGCCGAGTCGCATGTTGCGCGCGCGCCTGATCGACCGGCTGGTCCGGGCGGCGGCCTTCCCGGTGACGCTCATCGTCGCGCCCGCCGGCTTCGGCAAGAGCGTGGCGCTGCGCGATTTCCTCGAGACGCGGCGCGTCGAGGCGGTCCGTTTCGACGTCGCTCGCGATCAAGACACGCTGCTGGCGTTCGTCCGCGGCCTGGCCGGCGCGCTCGCCGAGATCGCGCCATCGGCGCCGGCGGCGTTCCCCTCGCTCGAGACGCGTCTGATGGCCGCCGCCGAACCGGCGCGCGAATGCGCGGAATGGATCTGCGAGCACCTCAAGCGGACCGTGTGCACGATCGTGATCGACGACCTGCATCACGCCGCCGTCGATCCGGGCACCGTCGCGTTCCTGGTCGAGGCGGTCGCGCGGACGAGCGGCCGGATCTCGTGGATCGTCGCGACGCGGACGGACGCGGACCTTCCGGTCGCGAGCTGGATGGCCTATGGGACGTCCGACGCGCCGGTCGGCGAGGACGATCTGCGGTTCACCGAGGACGAGGCGTTGGCGGCGGCCGAGACGTTCGGGGGCGCCTCGAACGCCGGCGAGATCGCGGCTCTGCGGGACCTGACCGGCGGCTGGGCGGTCGCGCTGACGATCGCCTTGCGAACGCGCACCCACGCATCCGACCTGCGATCGGTCGCGTCCGGCACGCGCGAGATGGTCTATCGCTACCTGGCCGAGCAGGTCTTCGCCGAACTCGCGCCCGAGGTGCGGCGCCTGTTGATCGACACCTGCGTCTTTTCGTCGTTCGACGCCCAGACGGTCGAGTCGCTGGGCGCGTCGCCGGAGACGTTCGCCGCGCTGCGGAGAGTGCCGTTCGTCTCGTCGTCCGACGCGGGCTATCGCTACCACGACTTGTTCCGCGATTTTCTCGAGAGCGAACTCCGCCGCTCGAGCGCGCGCGATTGGCGTGCCGCGGTGGCACGCGCCGCCGAACTGCTCGAGGGTCGCGGCGATGCGGCCCAGGCCCTGCGGCTCTGGACGAGGATCGCCGACGAGCCGGCCGTGGTGCGCGCGATCGAACGACACGGATTCGACCTGGTCGAGCGCGGCGAAGCGGAGACGGTCGCGGCGGCGCTCGACGTCCTCGGCCGCGAAGCGCGCGAGGGGAACGCGATGGCCTTGGGCATCGGAGCGATGCTGGCGGCCGCGCGCGGACATTTCGACGTGGCCGACCGCATGTTCCGGGCGGCGGTTCCGCTGGCGCGCGACCCGCTCGTCGCATGGTCGCTCGCGTATCGGCACGCGCTCGAACTCGTCCGGCACGGGCGCGATTGCGTTCCGCTCTTGGAGCCGTTGGTCGATGCGGCCGCGATGCCCGATTACCTGCGCGCGGCGATGCGCGCGACCCTGGCGACCGCATATGCGGCCGACGGCCGGCAGGCACGCGCGTCGGCGATGATGGACGAAGCGCTCGACGCGTCCGGAAGCGTGACGCGCGACGACGCGCGGGCCCGCATCTATCAGCAGGCGGCCTACGTCTTCCAGTTCGATGCGGACCACGCGCGCGCGAAGTCCTATGCGGAACTGGCGGCCGATACGGCGGAACGCGCCGGTCTGTTCGACGTCGCCGCGCGCGCCTACAGCGTGCTCTACAACATCGTGTACGAGGAGACGGACGATCCGATCGCGGTGCTCGCGATCCTGGACCGTTTGGGCGAGAGCGCCCGCAAGGCGGCCAGCGACCAGGTCCGGCTCTTCGGGCTGATCGGCGCGTACGAGATCGAGGCCGAGCGCGGCGACGACGCGGCTCTCGACGGGCTCGACGCGCAGCTCTCGCGGGCGGCGACCGTGCTCCCGCGATCGCGGGCGGAATCGCTGCTGCCGGCGCAAGCCCTGCGCCGGACGTGGCGTCGCGAGTTCGCCGAGGCCTGGTCGATGCTCGCCGGTACGGCGGCCGAGGCCACCACGCCGGGCCGGCGGGCGGTGCGCGCGGCCGAGTCGGCGCTCTACGCGGTGGCGGCGGGGCTGGTGGATGAAGGCGAGTTCGCGATCCGCGAGGCGCGCGAAGCGCTCGCGCTCTGCGCCGAACCGGATCGCCGGACCGGACGCGCCCGCGCGCTCCTGGCGATGACCGAGACGCTGCGCGGACGGTCCTCGGTCGCGCATCGCGATCTGGCCGAAGCGCAACGAGCCGCCGCCCCGCATCTGCGCCGTCTGCAGGCCCTGGTGCGGACCGCGCGGACGTTCTATCAGCTCTCGATGGGTCAGGCCGACGACGCGGCCTTGGCGGCGTCGCTCGAGCGGCTGCGCTCCGATCACATGGGCGGCGCGGCGCGCATGATCGCGATGCTGCCGCCGCCGGTCCCGTCGAGCGGCGCGTACGCGTCGCTCACGGCCGCGGAGCGCCGGATCCTCGACCTGCTGGTCGCTGGCGCGAGCACGAAGGAGATCGCCGAGGGCATCGACCGCAGTCCGCAGACGGTCGATACCCACGTGCGCGCGATCTGCCGCAAACTCGAATGCCGGGGCCGTCGCGAAGCCGTCGCCCTCGCGATGCGCTCGGGCTGGAGCTAGGCCGGGATCGCCTTGTACGCGCCGGCTTTGCCGTCGGAGTCGAGCTTGACGACGACGTTCATGTGCCCGCCCGTGAAGTCGGCGCGGTACGTGTACTCGTTCTTGGCCGCGTCGCTGCTCAGGAGCGTCAGGCCCTCGTACGTGCCGAGCTTCTGCATGGCATCCGAGAGCGCTCCGACCGACGCCCTGGTGACGGTCGGTTTGAGCGAGTCTTCCAGGTTGTTCTGAACGGTGCCGACGTCGTTCGCGATCACGGCCTTGGTGATCGTATCGGCGGTCGCTTGCGCGGCGCCGTTACCGCCGCCGCATGCCGCGAGGGCGGCGGCGAAGACCGCCGCCGCCAGCGTCGTCGCGATGCGCATGCGCTAGATATCGCCCCAGCCGTAGGCGACCGTCGTCACCTGCGGAGCCTTGCTCCCGCGCGCCTTGGCGGCCTTCGCGGCCAGCGCGGCCTGGTGCGGCGATGCGTAGGTCGCGTGGATGCCGGCGGCGGCGAGCTGCCGCTGCTGCTGGACGACGATCTGATGCTGGTACGCGACCTCTTTCTTGAGGTCGGCGTTCGCCGCGAGCTGCGCCAGATAGGCCCGGTGTTCTGACGCATAGGCCGCTTCCGCGTTGTTCGCCTGCCGCTGGCTCGCCGCGATGCGGCTGGAGTCTTCGGCGTACTTCTCGTGCACCTTGCGGTTGTGCTGGATGATCAGGTACGTGGCCAGCGCGCCTCCCAGGATGATGTTGCGCGTCGAGGCGGCGCCGTCCGCGTACGCCGCGACCGGCATGCCGGTCGCGAGGACGGCGGCCATGGTCGTTCCGGCAAGTGCTTTCTTCAGGTTCATGAGGAAATTTTGCCCTCCCGGGTGGTGGGTCAAACCCTCGTCCGGGCGAAGCACCCCGTATGGCAGAACGGATCGGCATCGTCGGCACCGGCCGCATGGGCGCCAATATCGCCCGGCGCCTCAAGGACGTCGGCTACGCTATCGCCGGCGTCTACGACGTGCACGAAGCGAGCGCTCGCGCGCTCGCCGACGAACTGCACGCGACCGCGGCGACGACGCTGCGCGAGGTCACGGCGGATGCGGACGCGATCCTGACGGTCGTGAGCGACGATGCCGCCATGGAGACGATCTTCGCCGAGTCGGGCGACAGCCTGCTCGACGGCTGCGCCGGCAGACTGTTCGTCAACTGCGCGACCGTGACGCCGGCGGTCCACGTCGAGGTCCAACGCCGCTGCGAAGCGCGCGGCGCCCTCTCGCTCGAGGCGTGCATGGCGAGTTCGATCCCGCAGGCGCGCGACGGCACGCTGTACCTGATGGTCGGCGGCCGCCCGGCGGCCTTCGAACGCGCCAAGCGGATGTTGGAGAAGATGAGCGCCTCGCTGCGGTACGTCGGCGAGGCCGGGACGGCCGCCCAGGTCAAAGCGCTGGTGAACATGGTGATGAACATCAACACCGCAGGCCTGGCCGAAGGGCTGGGACTGGGCGACGCGCTCGGTCTCGATCTGGACATGCTGCGCGAGGTGTTCTCGCAGACCGGCGCCGCCTCGCGCGTGCTCGCCACCGACGGCGAGGACATGCAGAAGCGCGAACACGACACCTATTTCTCGGCCGCGCACGCCGCCAAGGATTCCGGCATCGCGCTCGCCCTCGCCCGCGATGTCGACCTCGACCTGCCGCTCGCGCGCGCGACCTTCGAACAATACGAGAAGATGAAACGCTCGGACCTCGGCGAGCTGGACAAGTCCGGCATCGCCGAGCTGACCTTCAAATCGAGGAGACCGGCATGACCCAGACGCGCATCGTCCCGACCATCTCGTCCGGTACGGCCGGCCCGCTCGGCGCCGTCCACCTGCCGCGCTTCTGGCTCAAGCAGACGCTGGACCGCGCCGGCAAGCTGGCGCAGGGCTACGACGCCTGCGGCGACGGCTTCGACGCGCTGACGCTCAAGGACCTCAACCTGGATCGCGACGAGACGATCGCGTTCATCCGCGACGCGCGTCCGACGTACATGCAGTTCGAACGGTGGGTGCTCGACAAGAACGGCGGCACGATCTCGCAGGGGACGATCGACCGGCACAACGCCGCCATCCTCGGCTACGACCACGACGACGACAAGGCGGCGGCCATGCGGGCCGCCTCGGGCATCGGCGATCCCGACGTCGCGGACGCGGTCACGCTCAACACGATCGAGGATCTGGACGAAGTCCACCGCGCGGTCGCGACCGCGTGATCGATACGTCCGTCGCCCAGGAACGCATCATCCTCGACGACGGCGCGCAGACGACCCTCGAGCGCTGGGGCGAGGCGGGCCCGCTCGTGCTGTGCGTGCACGGCATGACGAGTTCGCGAAAATCCTGGGAGCGGAGCGCGCTCCATCTCCGCGACCGTTTCCGGGTCGTCGCCTACGACCAGCGCGGACACGGCGATAGCGCCGGCGTGACCGGTCCGATGACGATCGCGCGCGCGGTGCGGGACGTGGAGAACGTGGTCGCCGCGCTCGGGGAGACGCCGTACGCCCTGCTCGGGCACTCCTGGGGCGGTGCGGTCGCGATCCTGGCCGGACGGTCGCTGCCGGTCGCGCGCGTCGTCGCGATCGATCCGATGCTGCGTCAGCTCTCGCGGCAGTGGTACCGCGAGATGCTCGAGGAGGTCGCGCCGATATTCGCGCTCCACGGCGCGGCCCGCGACGCGTACGTGCGCGAGGACTATGCGGCCTGGCCCGAGATCGACCGCGAACGCAAGGTGCACGCGGTCGCGAACATGACGCTCGCGCCGCTGCACGGCCTGCGCGACGAGAACGACGAGCGGACGTGGGATCTGCTGCCGGCGCTGGTCGACTATCCGGCGCCGCTGCTCCTGGCGATCGCCGATCCGGACGAGACGATCGTCGCGCCGGCCGATCTGGCGGCCGTCGAGCGGGACGCCGGCGACGCGGTGAAGATCGTGGTCTTCAAAGGCGAAGGCCACAATCTCCATCGGATGGCGTTCGACCGTTTCGCGGCCGAACTCGACGCATTTCTGGCCGCCGGCTAGGCGGCGTCCGCCTTCTCGAGCGGGCCGGCCTTGGCCAAGGGTCCCGCGTCGGTCGGCTGGTAGCCGCACGAGCGGATCAACTCCATCACGACCGCCTTGGCCTGCGGGTCGTCGGCGCAGACCGGGATCGCGTCGCCGGGTCCGGCCTCGCTCCCGAAAGCCTCGACCACGTGGGGCGAGTTGAGCTTGCGCGCCAGCTGTTCGGCGCCCGACAGCTCGTCCTCGGGAGCGTCGGTGGCGTCGACGATCACGGTATCCCCGAGCTGACCCATCTGGACGACGGTCTTGTCGACCTTGTCCCACGGGACGGCGATGACGACCACCTCGCTGGTGCGCACCTGGTCGTACGGCGTCCCGGTCATCAGCTCGTGGCCGGCGTCGCGAAGGGCCCGCTCGATCCGTTCGGCACGCGGGCTGGTACCGATGATTCCGATTTTCATGCCGGTCTCGTACCCAGCTCGCCTGGGACCAAGCTGAGACGTTTGTCGGAGGCAGACCGGAGCGCGAAATTTTGCCGAATCGGCCGTTTATGGTAAGATAAGCGTCTGCGTCCGAGCCCCGTGCACGGGGATCCGGCCGGAGGCAACGGTGGGCCCGCTTATGTGACCACATGAGAAACCGGGACCCTGCGTAAGCCCCGTCGGAATCGGACT
>Ga0207667_10007746_pt1 | contig 12837 bp, 18 predicted proteins | sample KBSCornC52_FD_184301 | JGI IMG/M metagenome (GOLD analysis project Ga0207667, IMG submission 184301) | Corn rhizosphere microbial communities from Kellogg Biological Station, Michigan, USA - KBS Corn C5-2 (SPAdes) (version 2) | ecosystem: Host-associated > Plants > Roots > Rhizosphere > Soil ...
ATGACAAAATCTCGATACTCGGCTGGGAGCTGAACACCAAGATTGTTCTCGCACTCAGCCAATTCAGATGCTGTCAGTGCCGGTCCGGGCCGGTAGCGATGGCTGCTGCTGCCGAATACTTTGTAGGCTGGATCGAGTTCTTGCAACTCGGCGAGTTTTGCCTTGATTCGTTCGATTGATGCCGCGTTTTCGATGTCCACAGATTCAGATCATAGTTGCAATGACTGCCCCCACCAATGAATACCGGGAGAGTAGTCGCCGACTCGTCCATTACCGAGTGGAAATGTACGTGTTGCCGGTGTCTCGACCCCAGAGTGGCTCGATGTCATGCGTATAAACCCATTGCAGCTTGATGAACGCCAACGAAGAAAACATCTGGCTATGTGAAGTATCTTGCGAATACTCCGTCGTTCATGAGCATGAACGCTTGCATTCGAAGTCGGGCCGCGGAATCCGACTGGCGGTTTATAATCAGTCGAAACTGATCGGGCAGAGAGCGCCAGTTCAATTCGAGCACGGCGCCATCCGACGCCCTCTCGATCCTTCCGGTTGAAGTGCTGATGCGATAAAAGTGTATCTGTCCCTGGACGATCAGAAGATCGTTGTCCGAATCCTCGACAATGTGAAGAGAAGAAACCGTGCCAAAGCTTTGCCTCAAGCTCTCGAGATATTGGGGCATAGGGTCCCGCACTCGCTCTTTGATCAGCGATATTCCCGCAGAAGAAAGAGCCTTGGTTTCAGCCTGACGAAGAGGACTTCCCGAAGTAAAGTCCGGCCAGGGTGGGCACAATTTTGGGCACACTTAAGAATTGCACGCCAAAAACAAAAGCGGCTCATAGGCCGCAAACGTTTGATTCCGTTTTCTCTAGATGGCGCGCCCTGAGAGATTCGAACTCCCGACCTTCTGATTCGTAGTCAGACGCTCTATCCAGCTGAGCTAAGGGCGCATCAGTGCTGGGTCTCGGATGAGACCCGACCTTGTTCAGATTAACAGGGATTCAGCATGGGTGCAATTGCGCTCAGGAGGCCGCTGGGGCAGGTTCGACGGGAGCAGGAGGAAGCGCAAGCGGCAGTTCTTCAACGACCTGCAGACCGGCACGCCGGACAAGCTGGGCAACGACGGAGCTGTTAAGGCGAGTAGCGTCGTACTCGACAGTGACGGTGTTCGCGTTGCGATCGAAGGTGAGACGCCGGATTCCGTATACCTCGCGCGTGTTGGCCAGAGCGAGGCTGACCGCCTCGGTGGGCGGTGCGGCATAACGGAAAACGACGTCTACGGTGGTCATAGGCAAAGGATAGCAGCTTGACTCTCCGTAGATGAGGTCACGGCGATCACAAGCGCTGGCGTGCTCAGTAGTCGGCGCGTTTCATGAGCAGGCCAGGCGCAGCTTCGCTGTCGCTCCCGAGTGCACCCTGAACGGGACCCGTGATCGTCAGGTGAAAATCTGCGGGAGGATCGTGAAGCGTGCGCGGCGCGTGTGCGAGACGGCGACTGAGCTTGAAGTAAAGGGTCTGACCCACCACATGAGGATTGAGCAGGGGACCAGGCAGCCCCGGGGTAGATGTATATGCTGAATTCACGTCAGGGCGCTTATGCAAGTAGAAGACGACGGCGCCGTGGAGGCTGCCGCCTTCGTTGTCTATCACGAGGTCGACGCCGGGCAGGTTGTCAAACTGGCCGCGCCAGACGCCGACGAATTTCGATACGTCCTGAACTGCAGACGCGTTGGTGGTCTGGGGGAGTATAGGAAGCGCTGCGAGCGCCATGAGAAGGGCGAGAGTGTGTAGGTGGAATCGCATGGTGTTCTCCGGAATTAATCCAGTTTTGTTATGTCGACGACGGGCGCATCTTCTCCACAGTTGAGACAGTGCAGCGTGGCTTCTGAATTGGAAGTTTGCTGCACATCAAAAACCATCGTGGTGCTGGAGGCACGTCGGCTCTTCACCGTGAAGGACAGGGAGTTTCCACTCAGGTGAGAATGCATGAGTGTGTGCGCCTCGTGCACCGCAATGTGAGGTTGGCCGCCATCGTTGTTGATCCCGTTCAAGACGAGGGTGCCTCCGAGGCTGCCGTTGTCCTGCGCGAGAGTTAGGACGATGCTAGGTTGTCCGTCCAATTCTCTTTGCCAGACGCCGACCCAGTTTGAGGGGTTGCTGGATTGAGTGAGGGTGGTTGTGGCTGCGATCAATAAAAAAGCGCAAAGGGTCTCCTGCATGCGATTCCTCCTCTTGAAAGCAGCTCTAACTGCTATTTTTTAGCTTCGGGGTTGGAGTTCGTGACGTCTTCCGAGCCACGACGAGCCGGGGTTTCGGTGGCGCGATGGCGTACCTCGTTATTGGGTCCTATGTTTGCTTGGCGACGGCGATGGTGGCCAGGGAGCCACCGAGGCCCATGGTCTCGACTGCGGAGGATGGCACGATGACCATCGAGCCGCGTTCCTTGATGGCTTCGTAGAGCATGTTCATGGCGCGTAGATGAAGGGCAGTTGGGTTTTGCGAGTAGGCTTCAGCGGCTTTCACAAACTTCTCGGAGATTTCGGTCTCGGCCTGGCCGAGGATGATGCGCGCCTGGCGTTCGCGTTCGGCCTGGGCCTGGCGCGACATGGCGTCCTGGAGAGCTTGCGGAATGCGGACGTCGCGAACTTCAACGGACTGGACAGTGATGCCCCAGGGGTTTGTCTTCTCATCAAGGATGCGCTGTAGCTCGCGGCCGAGGGCTTCCCGGTCGGTGATCAGTTGAGCGAGCTCGTGGCGGCCGATGGATTCACGAAGAGCGGTCTGCGCACTGAGGGTGATGGCATCTAGATAGTTTTCGACTTCGAGGATGGCTTTCTCAGCATTCCAGACGAGCCAGAAGATAATGGCGTCGACATCGACGGGAACAGTGTCGCGGGAAAGAGTGGACTCCGCAGTGACGCTGGTGACGCGTACGCGCTGATCTACGAAGGGGCTGATTGTCTCGAGCACCGGGACGATGAGGAAGATGCCAGGTCCACGAAGGCCTACGTAGTGGCCGAGACGGAGCAGGGCGACCTTTTCCCACTGGCTGATCACCTTGATGGAATAGAGCAGATATAGCCCAATGAGCAGGCAGAGGATAAGAGGCCACTGGCGATGGGTAAGAGTCCCGAGGACGGCCCCGGCCACGAAGCAGAGGATGAATGCTGTAACGGCAACCCGGTTGAATTGCATATCTGCTCTTCTGTTCATGACTTATCTCCTTCGGCCGCGAGCCGTAATTGATCGATCAGTTCGCGAATGGTGAAGCCTGCAGCTCCAGCACGGGCGATGACGTCGGAGGCGATCTGTTCCAACTGGCGCTGGCGCTCGTCGGCGGGGTGGTGAAGCTTCTGATCGCTAACGAAGGTGCCGGTGCCCTGATGGGTTTCGAGCAGGCCATCGTACTCGAGTTCGCGGTAGGCTCGAACGACGGTGTTGGGATTGATCTCAAGATCGACCGCGAGCTGGCGGACGGTCGGTAGCTGGTCGCCGGCGGTGAGGTTGCCGACGGCGACAGCTCCGCGAACCTGATCCACGATCTGGCGGTATACGGGAACGCCGCTATGCATGTCGAGGTGGAATCGGAAAGCGGATTTGGCCCGAGCGTTCATATCTGTACTATAGAACTAGTACACCGATCCAATTCTCTCGTCAAGGGGGTCATGGATCCGATAGCTGCTGTTCTGCACTCCGGTCGCGATAGGGCACACGCGTGTCGGACCAATTCCTTACCCTCAATTTTTGCAGGTTCTTGCAAGCATAGGAGTTAGCTCTGGATCTCTCTCCCAATGAACCTCTGGCGGACGGAGGCTCGGGCCTCGTAGTGTGAGGGAAGCACACCTAAAAACCTGCAAATTCCTCTCGCCAAAGGACTTAGTGGCAAGATCCTCTCCCAATTGGACTTGTGCTGGCGAAGCCGAGAACGCCATTTCCCGTTCTCCAGACAACACGATTCCGCTCGTTCAATGTAGCTTCGAATCAAGGCGCGATGCTCGCTGGTATTCCGGCGTCACCGATGTACGAGCTGCGCGCACCCGTCGAAAGGGAGCATGCCTAGTTCAAGTATGAGCCAAAAGACGAATTCATCTGCAAAGTGGGGTGGGACCGAATTCCTCTGGATGCCCTTGGCAAGGCGTCGTGTCCGGTCTGGGTCGCAGCAAAAGGATTTTGTGGTGGATGTCGATTCTGGATCGGGTCGTTCGATGTAGTCATGAAGGCGGGCGGAGTCGAGTGGATCTGCAGCGCTGGAATTCAAAATCAGACGGAGGTTTTTCATCATGAGGTTTCTAAGTATCTATATGTGTCCTGAGCGCAGCACTCCCCCTACCGCGGAAGAGATGGCCACGATGGGCAAGCTGGTTGAGGACTGGATGAAGAGCGGTAAGCTGCTGGCGACGGAAGGCTGCCTGCCGACTTCGCTGGGTGCACGGGTGCGTGTTGATCATGGTAAGTTCAGTGTTTCAGATGGGCCGTTCACCGAGTCGAAGGAAGTGGTGGGTGGGTTCGCGATTCTGGACGCGCCGTCGAAGGAAGTGGCGGTTGAGTACGTAAAGGAGTTCCTGAAGGTGACCGGTACGGGCGTTTGCGAAGTGCGGCAACTCTATGACGCGAACTGCCAGCCGGAAGGCGTGCAGGAGCGATGCGTGGTGCGGGCAGCCAGCTAGTCGCGACGTCGAGATTGCGGCGTCGGATCATGACTTGCGATTGTGAACCTGAGTTGTGGGATGGCGAAGGGCTCGCAGCGGATGGAAAAGAAGCAACTGCGGGTCCTTCGACTTCTCGCTTCGCTCGTCGGTCCGGATGACAGTCGGATTGATGTGCGTTCGCCGCGAGGATGACAGCTGCTTATTCCGAATGACGACAATGCACAGGTGCATTGATCGATTTAACAGATTCTTGTCTGTGGAGAATCCGATGAAGTTCATGGTGATTGTGAAGGCGACGAAGGAGTCGGAAGCGGGTGTGCTTCCAAGCCCGGAGTTAATGGAAGCGATGGGAAAGTTCAACGAAGAGCTGGTGAAGGCCGGTGTGCTGCTTGCGGCGGAGGGTCTACAGGCAAGCTCGAAGGGTGCGCGCGTGAAGCTTTCGGGAAGCAAGCGCACCGTGGTGGATGGGCCGTTTGCCGAGACCAAGGAACTGGTGGCTGGCTTCTGGTTGTGGCAGGTGAGTTCAAAAGAAGAAGCGATCGAGTGGGTGAAGCGATGCCCATCACCGCATGAGGGTGAGTGCGAGATCGAGATTCGGCAGGTCTTCGAGATGGAAGACTTCGATCCGGCTATGACTGAGGATGTACGAAAGAAGGAAGAGACGCTCCGCGCTCAGATCGGGCAAAAGTAGGACGTTGCCCCATGAGACGATGGCGTGTTGTGATCGGTGTATATGCCGGGAACCGAGATTCACCGCGCCATCGAGGCGGTGTGGAGAATTGAAGCTGCGAAGGTGATTGCGGGACTCACACGCTTGGTCCGCGATTTGAATCTGGCCGAGGACCTGGCTCAAGAAGCGCTGGTTGTGGCGCTGGAGAAATGGCCGGAATCCGGCATTCCGCCAAAGCCGGGCGCGTGGCTGATGACGACGGCCAAGCATCGTGCGCTCGATCATTTCAGAAGAGCTGATCTGACCGGGCGGAAGCAAGAGGAATTGGCCCGCGAGCTCGGGGAGCTTGAGCGAACGCCACCGGACCTGGTGACTCCGATGGACGACCCGATTGGAGATGATGTACTTCGGCTCATCTTTATATCGTGTCATCCGGTGTTGTCGATGGAGTCGCGAGCGGCACTGACTCTGAGGGTGGTTGCCGGCTTGACCACGGATGAGATTGCGCGCGCATTTCTGACGCCGGAGCCAACAATTGCGCAGCGGATTGTCCGGGCGAAGAAGACCTTGGGTCAGAAGAACATTCCATTCGAGGTGCCGCGTGGCCTGGACCTGACCGCGCGGTTGTCTTCGGTGCTCGAGGTAATCTACCTGATCTTCAACGAAGGGTATTCAGCTACCGCGGGTGAGGAGCTGATTCGTGCGTCGCTGTGTGACGAGGCGCTGCGATTGGGAAGAATTCTGGCTGAGCTTGATCCGCGCGAGCCGGAGGTTCATGGACTGGTCGCGCTGATGGAGATCCAGGCATCGCGATCGCGAGCGCGGGTGAATGCGGATGGAAAAGTTGTTCTTCTGTTGGAGCAGAACCGGGCGTTGTGGGACCAGCTGCTAATCCGGCGGGGACTTGCTGCGCTGGAGCGCGCGAATGCCCTGGCGCGCAGACGAGGGTCCTACCAGTTGCAGGGTGAGATCGCCGCGTGTCACGCGCGCGCGGCGACTGCAGATGCCACGGATTGGGCTCGGATTGTGGAGCTTTACTCGGAACTCGGACGCGTTGCGCCGTCGCCGATTGTGGAACTGAATCGCGCGGTGGCCGTGAGCTTCCATGAGGGGCCGGAGAAGGCGCTGCGACTGCTGGAACCGCTGATGAACGAGCCGGTGATGAAGAACTATCATCTGCTGCCGAGTGTAAGAGGCGATCTGCTTGCCAGGATGTCACGACATGCGGAGGCCGTGACCGAATTCGAGCGAGCCGCGGCAATGACGCGGAATGAACGGGAGAGAATGTTTCTACTGGAACGGGCGCGGACGAGCGGCGAAGCGTCGGGATAGAGAATTCCCGGTCTACGGATCGGGTTACCAGCCTTTGATATTTGAGACAGCCTGTTTCGCGACGATAGCGAGTTGCGGGAAGGGAGGCTAGAGGCTATTGAGGTAGGTGCGGATTTCCGGGTTGGACCAGTCGGGATCGCCGACGATTTTGCGGCGGATGATGCCTTTGCGATCGATGATGTAGGTCTCGGGCCAGCCGTCAGTGCCGTAGAGTTTGGCGACTTTCTGGTCGGGATCGCGGACGGTGTTGAGGTCGACGTGAAAACGGGCAAGAAAGCGACGATAGGAGGCGTGATCCTCATCGATGCTGACCGCGAGGATGGCGAGGTCGGGGCGATCGTGATGAAGCTGCATCAGGGCCGGTGTCTCCTGGATGCAGGGTGGGCACTGGCTCCACCAGAGATTCAGCAGGACGACTTTGCCGCGATAATTGGATAGGCGGATGGTGTTTTCGCCATCGCTGACGGTGAAGTCGGGTGCGATGCGGTCGGCGTTGACTGGGGCAGCGCCGCGGTCGCATGCAGTGGCGAAGACGAGCGCAAGCAGTGAGCCGAGAGCGATGAAACGAGGAAACCGCACCTCTCTATAATACGGAGCGGTAGGGACGGAAAGGAAGACCAGGCCAGTGACGGCTGACACCCCAGATAGCGGATCGAAGACTTACAAGCCGATGCTGGGGCTGTCGGATGAGCCCGGTGAGCCGCTGGTGATTCCGGCGCGCGCGGGAACGGTGTTTGACCAGCCCGAGCCGGAGCAGTTGATTGAGCTTACGGTGATTGTGCCGGCGCGGAATGAGGAACAGAGCATTGGCGAGTGCCTGAAGTCGCTGGTGGCTCAGTCAGAGAATGTCTTTGAGCTTGGGCGAGACTGGGAACTGATCGTCGTTGATGACCACTCGACAGACCGGACAGCGGAGATTGCGCGAAGCTTCCCAGGCGTGTCGGTGGCCGAGGCTGCAAACCTTGAGAAGGGCTGGACGGGAAAGAACAGTGCAATCTGGACGGCGGCGCGGAGGGCTCGCGGGAAATGGATTCTGTTTACCGATGCAGACACAATTCATGAACCGGGCGATCTGCGCCGGGCGATGCACGAGGCGGCCCGGCACAAAGTGGGAATGTTGAGTTACTCACCGCGACAGTTAGTGTCGGGAGTGTGGCAGCGTGCGCTGATGCCGCTGGTGTTCTCGGAACTGGCGCTTGCGTATCCGCCTTCGAAGGTGTCGGATCCGAATCAGAGAGTCGCGGCGGCGAACGGGCAGTTTCTGCTGGTTGAGCGGGAGGCGTATCGGAAGCTGGGCGGACATCCTTCGGTGAAGGATCGAGTGCTGGAGGATGTGGAGCTCGCGTTCATCGCGAAGCGGCGGCGAGTGGGGCTGCGGTTCCGCTATGCGCCGGATGCGCTGAATACGCGAATGTATCGAACAACAGGAGCAATGATTGAGGGCTGGACGAAGAATCTCGCGCTGTTGTTCAACAACGCGGTGGCGACGGCACTATGGAAAGCTTTGGATCTTGTGCTGCTGGTGGGCCTGCCATGGCTGGCGGTTCATCTATGGAGGGCACAATTCACCTTCAAGGGCTGGGAGTGGCTGAGTCCGGGATTGGTGCTGATGCTGCTTTGGGCACGGACGCTGTTCCGGTTCTATGCGCGGGTGGCAAAGTCGAATTTTCCGTTTACGGATTGTGCGATTTCGCCTCTAGGGCTTCCCCTATTCATTGCTCTCCTCTACAGGAGCTGGTTCAAGCACAAGGTGATTCGGCAGGTAAGCTGGAAAGGAAGGACGTATCCGGGTTAAGGGTACGAGGGAACGAGCGACGGGTTTAAAGTGATCGGTGTCAGAGGCTGCGGAGAGGATCTTTGAATTCAACGGAATAACTCTATTGCATGTAGTGATTTATGGATAAGAACATGAAGTGAATGTTGTAGCCATTTTTGCTTCTCGGCATCTAATGGAATGAGGGTGGGATGATCGAACTCACGCGGCGGGCCACTTTTTCGGCCTCGCACTACTACTGGAACGAGGCCTGGTCACAGGAAAAGAACGAGGAGGTTTTCGGCCGCTGTGCGCGACGGAATGGACACGGCCATAACTACACGCTCGAGGTGACGGTGGCGGGAGAGGCCGACCCGGTAACCGGGTTTGTGGTGGATCTGAAGTGGTTGAAGGATGTGATTGAGCGTGAAGTTCTCGCCGATTTCGATCACCGGCACTTCAATGTTGAGGTGCCGGAGTTCGCGGGAGGAAAGCTGATTCCGACGACGGAGAACATCGCGGTCGCTGCGTGGAACCGGCTGGAGCCGGCGGTGAGCGACGCGGGTGGCGCGAAGCTGAGCAGGGTGAGGGTATACGAGACGCCGGAGATCTTCGCCGAGTTCCGGGGAGAGAAGTGATGGCACGGGCCTACTTCGGACGGCGGTACATGCTGAGCGCGAGCCATCGGTTGCATGCTGATTCGCTTTCGGAGGCGGAGAATCGGACGACTTACGGGAAGTGCAACAACCCGCATGGGCACGGGCACAACTATGTGGTCGAAGTACTGGTGAGTGGAGACGTGGATCGGGAAACGGGCATGGTAGTGAACATGGCAACGCTGGATGATCTGGTGCAAACAGCAGTGATCGGGCGATTTGATCACACAAATCTGAACTACGATCCGCTGTTTGTGAATCAGGTGCCGACGACCGAGAATCTTACTAAAGCAGTTTTTGATGTTCTGAGTGATGCGCTGCCGGCTGGGAAGCTGGAGTATGTGCGCGTGGAAGAGACAGAGAACAATTTTTTTCAATATCAAGGGCAATGAAAGTCGGGACGCAGGGGAAGCTCAGGTCTCGCGGGTGAAAGGACGAAAAATGGCGCAGCCAGTCGCAATGAACAAGCCGGTTCGTGGAGTACTCGAGATCGAAGAAGGTCTGAGAAAGTTCACGACAGAGGAGATGTACCGGGAGATTCTGACGCGGCTCGGCGAAGACCCGAAGCGGGATGGGCTGGTGCGGACTCCGGAGCGTGTCGAGAAGTCGATGGGATTTCTGACGAAGGGGTACAAGGAAGATCCGGCTAAGATTTTGCGCGGTGCGTTGTTCGACGTGGATTACGACGAGATGGTGATCGTGAAGGACGTGGAGATGTTCTCTCTCTGCGAGCACCATATGTTGCCGTTTTTCGGCAAGGTTCACGTTGCTTATATTCCGAATGGGAAGGTTATCGGGCTGAGCAAGATTCCGCGGTTGGTGGAGGTGTTTGCACGCCGGCTGCAGGTGCAGGAGCGGATGACGCGGCAGATTGCGGACACGATTCAGGAAGCAATTCAGCCACAAGGCGTTGGCGTGGTGATCGAGGCGCGGCACTTGTGCATGATGATGCGAGGGATTGAGAAGCAGCATTCGTCGACGGTGACATCGGCGATGGTCGGGTGCTTCCAGAACAAAGAGACGCGTTCGGAATTCCTGTCTCTGGTGCGCGCGAATGGGAGCGCGGGACTCTAAGCCCTCCGGACAAAAGGATCGCGTTCGGTCTGACCTGGCAAGGTCATTTCTTCGTTCCTCAGTTCGGCGATGGTCGCTCGATGTGATCGATCACGATGCTTTTCTGCGTTGCCCTGATTGGAACCAGCTTCAAACCGAGTTCTTCTTCGAGCGCTTTGAATATCGAGGGTCGTGATCCATCTGCCGGTGCGAGCGGCAGACCACCCGGTCCGGTAGATCGCCATGCGTCGGCGTCCCGAGCCCATTTGAGTTCGAAGTTGTATCTGCCTGCCAAGCCGGTCTTGTCGATTACCGGCCGGTCCTGGAGCATCTGAGGCAGGATCATCAGCAATGGCTCGAGAGTCGATCCGTAGTACTGCAGATCTCCATTATCGATGGCGTTGATTCCTTCAGGGCTTCCCAACGCGGCGATCTTCATGTTCTTTGGTCCGCCTTTGATGACGACCAGCTCATAAGCGAGCGCTTCTTTGAAGGTGAGATGACAGGCGAGTTTAAATCGATCGATCAGGAGCGATTGGAGCAGTTGTCTTCGATAAGCAGCCCGCTCGTTCGAATCCATCCTGCTGATCTTGTCCCGGTCATATTCCGACAATCTCGCTCTGATGTCGTACCAATCATTTCGGATCCATTTCGGCGCCCCTGGGATGATGGCGATTTGCAGCTTCGGATCGCGAAGGTCATATGCTTCAGTGATGATTGCCTGGGGTTGTGCGTTGATCCACGTGAATGCATCAGCAGTAAAAGATGGTGGAGGCCCTGAAGCAGGCCAGTAGCCCGGTTTATGGCCTCGGATGGAGATAACTTCGAATGCGGGCAGGCTATCAGCAACTCCGTCCGCAGGGCTCTGGCTGGATGCAGCATTGACCTGTGCGAGAAGGCTGAGAAGAACGCCTGCGCAGGACGAGAGCCATCTCTGCAGCAGACTGAATTTGTGGGCTCTTCTTTTCAACGCTACGTCCCGGGTCGAATCACTCTGTGTAAAGCGTACTCTGCAGTTGCCTTGGCGAGAAGATACAACTGCTAAATTAAACGGGTGAACGGACTACTTGTTATTGATAAGCCGGGCGGCATGACCAGCCACGACGTGGTGAGCCGCCTGCGCAGGATTACAGGCGAAAAATCAATCGGACATCTTGGGACCCTGGACCCGATGGCGACGGGCGTTCTGCCGTTGCTGATGGGGAAGTTTACGCGCCTGGCGCAGTATTTCTCCGCGGCGGAGAAGAGCTATACAGGGACGATCCGTTTTGGCGTAGCGACAGACACGTACGATGCCGACGGAGAGGCGGTGAGTGAGGAGACGCATCCGTCACTGACGCTCGAGCAAGTGCGTGCGGCGGCTGCAAAGTTTCATGGAGAGTTGGATCAAATGCCGCCGCCATTTTCTGCGAAGAAGATTGCGGGAACTCCGGCGTACAAACTGGCGCGGGCCGGGAAGCCGGTAGAACTGAAGACAGCGAAGATCACGATCGCAGCTTTCGAGATAACTGGGCTGGAAGGTGATGAGGCGTCGTTTGCAATGAGTATCAGCGCGGGCGGATATGTGAGGTCCGTAGCACATGAGTTGGGGCAGGACCTTGGGTGCGGTGCGCATCTGAGCAGCTTGCGCAGGACGCAGGCAGGTGTTTTCACCTTGGAGGATGCGCGGACGCTAAAGGATATAGAACGGCTTGCGGGGAATTCGAGCGGGCTGGATTCGTGCTGCATTCATCCGCGCGGCTTGTTGACGGAGATGCCTTCGGTGTCGGGCGATGAGTATGTGCTGGGGCGGCTGAGAAATGGAGCGCAGGCGAATCTGCCAGAGTTTTCGCAGGCGTCGATGGTGAAGGTGTTTGCGGGCCAGCGGGAGTTGGTGGGGATTGCGAAGCGTGTGGCGGGGACGCTGTTTCAGCCGGTGGTGGTGATGGGGTAAGGGCAGGGGACAAGGGGACAAGGGGACAAGGGGACAAGGGGACAAGGGGACAAGGGGACAAGGGGACAAGGGGACAAGTCAGATGCTGGGATTAGAAACGGAGTGGGTCGGTTAGAAGCTTTATCTTCTGGACGCGATCGGGGACGGTGGCAGGAGGGATTTCGATCAGTTTAAAGCCGTGGTGGCGGTACGTTTCTTCGTGGATTTTCTCAAAGCGAAGAGTTTCTTCGAAGGTGATGCGGCGGGCTTGGGTGTTGGTGATGAAGCCAAGGTTGCGGACGAAGAAAACCTGCCTTTCGAAGAGTGCTTCTTCTTTGATGCGATTGAGTTCAACTTTGAGTATGGGCGAGATGCCATAGCCCAGGTAGGCTGCGAGGGCGGCAGTGCATACGGCGGACCGGTCGTGAAACTGTATCTGGTCTGGTTGGTGCGATGCGCGGAGCTGGCGCCTGCGCTGAAGAACCGCGATGTCATCAATGAAGGACGGATCTTTCCAGGGCTCGGCAACGCCCTGAGTTTGCGCAGCAGCGATGATGTCAGTGGCGGCTTCTTCGACAACACTGAAGCCATCGAACTCGAGTTGGCGAAGAATAGCGGTTTTGCCTGAACCTGGAGCGCCGGTGAGGATGAAGCGTTTCATGACTAGCGAATGCCGACTTGGCCTTTGACGGATTCAATGAGCTTTTCCGAGTCGTAGCCGATGCCGGACTTGAAGACTGTTTCGACATTCTCGATGTCTTCGATTTTCTTTGAGGGGTCACCCTTGATGAGGACAATGTCGGCTTGCTTGCCGG
>Ga0207667_10007747_pt1 | contig 12837 bp, 10 predicted proteins | sample KBSCornC52_FD_184301 | JGI IMG/M metagenome (GOLD analysis project Ga0207667, IMG submission 184301) | Corn rhizosphere microbial communities from Kellogg Biological Station, Michigan, USA - KBS Corn C5-2 (SPAdes) (version 2) | ecosystem: Host-associated > Plants > Roots > Rhizosphere > Soil ...
GCTCTGTCGTTCATCATGGGCGTCCGTAAGAAGCGCCCGTGGTGCGCCAGCGCGAGCCCCGCGAGCTCCTCGGCGTAGGCGAGCTGCTCGACGTACCGGACGCCGTGGACGACGACGACGCGCTCGCAGCGCCGCCAGACCTCGGGGCTGCGCAGCATGGCGATGAACGGACCGAGACCCGTGCCGGTGGCGACGAACCACATGTCACGACACGGGGGCACGTAGTCGAGGGTGAAGAAGCCTTGCGGCTTTTGCTCGACCAGCACCCGCGCCCCGAGCGGCAGGTGTGCGAGTTCTGGCGTGAGCGCGCCGCCAGGCACCTCTTTGACGTAAAACTCGAGCGGCGCACCCGGCGCGGAAGCGATCGAATAGGACCGGCGCACGAGCTCAGTGCCGCGTTCGAGGCCGAGATTGACGAATTGCCCGGGCAAGTGCGGCTGAATCGAGGCATCGACCGTGAGCGTGGTTAGGCCCGGCGCCCAGTCTCGGCGAGCGACGATTCGGCCTTCGGCAAATCCAGTCATCTGTCGCGTAGCGTAGCCGAAACGGGCGCTCGGGCCGCCGCGGCTCGCGAGGCGCTGAAAGTTTGCAGCCCGCTTGGCCGAACTCGTCGCCGAACCCCGCAAATTTGGGGCACGAGGAGCCGATCCGTGTACCCTAATCGTTGGATGCCGTTTCCCATCACGTGCACGGCTTGCGGCAAGACGTTCTCCATCGCCGACGACATCTACGAGCGCAAAGTCAAGGGGCGCGTCGTCACCATCAAGTGTAAACAGTGTCAGGCGGGGATCCGCATCGACGACACTCAGGGTGGAGCGCACGCGGCCGATGCAGAGCCGCTCAGCGTCGCCCAGCCCGAACCACTGCCGGCGGCAGCGGCTCCGAAGGAGCAGCCCAAGCCGGAACCGCCGCCAGCACAGCCGGCGAAGAGCGAAGCGAGCAGCGTGGTCGAGCAGCGTGTGCAAGCGCCGGCGGTTTCGAACACCGCTCCGTCACGGAGCGCGACGGCGAAGGAGCAACCTGCTCCGACAGCAACGGCGCAACCAGTCGCGGCGAAGGCTCAACCCGCCCAGGCAGCAGCACCGAAAGCGCAGCCGGCGGCAGCGGCGAGTGCGCAGCCCGCGCTCAAGGCGCAACCTGCACCTGCACCTGCACCTGCACCTGCACCCGCCCCCAAAGCGCAGCCGGCAGCGCCCAAAGCGGCAGCAGCTCAGGCTCAGCCCCCCGTCGCGGCCAAAGCTCAACCGACTCCAGTCGCCACACCGAAGGCACAGCCCGCGGCAGTGACGAAGACAGCGACGACCGCGGCAACGGCGGAAACGCGACCGCAGCCAGCGGCACTGGCTCCGCGCTCAGCCACTCTGCTCGGGATCACCGCGCCTAAACCGGAGCAACTGGCTGCCGCCGCGGCGATGAAGGCAGACCCGGCAGCGACCGGCGGAGCTCGCACCAGCGCGACGACCGCGAAGGCGTCCGCGACGACGACGCCCCTCGCAATCCCCGCGGCCGCAAAGGTCGACGCCGCGAAAGCCGAAGCGAAGTTGGCTAGTGAGCCCGTCGAGCCGGCGCCCGAAGTGCTCTGGGCCGTAGATTTTCCCGATGGTCAGGATCGAGAGCTGACGGCTGCTCAGGTCCGAAAAGAGCTGGCCGCCGGTGTGCTCAACGAGACCACGCTGGTTTGGCGTGAAGGCATGGAGGAGTGGAAAGAGCTCGGACAAGTGCCCGAGCTCGCCGCACCCGCGCCAAAGCCAGCGCCGAAGATGCCAGAGCCGGCCCCGCAACGCGCCAAGGCGCCGTCGGCGCCACTGCTCGACCCTGGTCCGCAGCGGCCACGCGCGGCGTCTGCGCCGGAGCTTGCCGAGCCGGTCCCCGACCGTGCGCGCGCGGCTTCCTCGCCAGGATTTACCGCGCCCACCGCGCAGCGACCATGGGCGGCTTCTGCGCCGTCCATTCCGGAGCCCGCCGCTCAGCGACCCCGCGCGCCTTCCGCGCCGTCCATTCCGGAGCCCGCCGCTCAACGACCCCGCGCGCCCTCCGCGCCGTCCATTCCGGAACCCGCGCAGCCGGCGACACCCCGCTTCGCTCCGGCAGCGCCAGCCGCCGCTCCCGCGCCGATCCCGAAGAACCCGGCTCCGTTTTCGCCGTTCGATACGCCATTCGAAGCACCCAAGCCGCTGACGCCGTCGTTCTCACCCGCGGCACCGCTCACCGGGTTGGCCCCGGCCTTCCCGGTGCCTTCCGCGGCGAAGCCCGCCGTCGCGGTGCCAGGCGCGGCTCCAGCGGGACAGTTTGCGCCTCAGCCCTTCACCGCGCAGGCGTTCCCGAATGCGGCCGCGCCGATTCAGACCGGCGGCGATGACTGGCCTCGGCCGAAGAATCGCACACCGCTGGTCATCGGCATCGTCGTGGCGATCGTGCTGATCGGCGGAGCCATAGTCTTTTTCATGAGCTCGTCCAAAGACACGCCGCCGCCGCCGGCACCTGTCAGCGCTCTGCCCGCGATCGCGCCCACCAGCACTCACTCGAGCGCTGACTCGACGGCGACCGTGGATGCGAGCCCCGCAGCGGATACCGCTGCGGCCGCCGCGACCGGAGCAACGCGCCGCGACGCGCTGGCGCCGCCGCCGACTGGCCCCGCTGCGACGCCCAATGCCGGATTTGCCGAGCTGTTCGCGAGCGCCGCGCGCAGTGCGGACGAAAAACACGGCGTGAGCGGACCGGCACAGCGCTTCGACGCCAATGTCGCAAAAGCGGCGCTCACGACCGCGGCTACCCAGGTGGCCGCTTGTCGCGAAAAAGGCGGACCGGCAGGCAAGGCTACGGTCGTGGTCACGTTCGAGCCGAGCGGCAAAGTGTCGAGCGCTACCGTCAGCGACGCGCCATTTGCCGGAACGTCCAGCGGCGCGTGCATCGCTACCGTGATGAAACGCGCGACCGTCCCGGCCTTCAGCGGCTTGCCTGGAACCGTCAGCAAGACGCTCAGCATCCAATGACATCACGCGGCGACGGGCCTCGGGTTTCACTCTTGCTCGCGTTCGAACCACTCGCCGAACAAATCGCGAGCTTGCGCAATGCGGTATCGGATTTGTCCACGCCGCACTTGGCGGACCCCGATGAGCTCTCTCGGTTGCTGCTCGCCGCACACGAGTTGCTCGAAAACATCGTCAAATATTCGTCCGGGGGGATGGCGGAATTTCACTTCTCACTCGACTGTGTCGGAAGCCACCTGCGCGCCCGCTTGCGCACGAAAAATCGCGCAAAGCCGGAGCGCTTGAGCGACATTCGGCAGCGCCTCGACGCGCTCGCCGCTGCCAGTGATCCGGTCGCGCACTACGACGAAATGATCCGCGAGAGCGCGCGCAGCCTGGACGGCTCCGGCCTAGGCCTTGCCCGGATCCTCGCCGAGAGCGAAATGGAGCTGGGCTACCGGATCGAGGAGGGCACGTTGATACTCACGGCCGAGGTTCTAGTTTCCGATCGGACGCGCTCGTGAGCGAATTCGGGCTCGAGGTGGCAAGCGAAAGCTTCAGCGCCGTCGCCACGCTCGAACAGGACCGAATCTCGATCGTGTTCTCGGGCAGCGGGGACATGAAGGCGATCGATTTGCTCGCTCAATATTTGAAGCAGGTGCATGAACGCGCGATGACCGAGGACATCGCCGAGGTGCGCTGCGATTTTCATCAGCTCGCGTTCATGAACTCCAGCTGCTTCAAATCCTTCGTGGTTTGGATCGACACCGTCAAGAGCGCGGGCGCTCCCTACAAGATCGGCTTCGTCACCAACCCGACTTTGCACTGGCAGCGCCGCAGCCTGGAAGCGCTGCGGCGACTGGCCGTGGACATCGTGTCGATCGAGAGTACTCCGAGCTAGAGCGCGAAACCCGAGCTCAGGCGCGCCGCAAGACCACTTGCCCCATGCCGAGTGACACGGGCGATGCGGCCATCTCACCGGCCGCGATCGCCTGGAGTGTCGCATCGAGCTCTGCCAGCTCGCGCTGGTCGTAGTGGGCACGCGCAAAGGGATCGCTCGACCAGGTGCGGAGATTGAGCAGATGCAGACGCGCCATGTCCCGCGCTGGCAGCGCCGACGACGCAATCTGCGCGCGCTCGACGGCCCAATCGGGCAGAAGACCACCGGCCAAAGCGGCGAGCTCGCGTCCAATGTACATGCGTTGCCCGTAGTGCGCCTGCATGCGCTCGACGAGCGCATAATAGCGCGCGAAAGCCGGGTGCTCGGCGGTCATGAACGCGGTCTCCTCGAGCACTAGGCGTGCGTCACCGAGCGCGGCCTGGGCCCAGTTCCGTACCACCTGAGCCGGCTCGCGCAGATGGGTGAGCAGAAAACGAGCGTACAAGAGCGCCGCCGGGGGCGCAGGCAGTGGCAGGGCCGTCACGTCGCACTCGGCAAACGAAAGCCGTGGCTCGGCGTATTCACGAGCGGCGGCGGCGAGCAGCTTCGCAGATTGGTCGAGACCAATCACGCGACTGGCCGCGGCGTGCCGGGCGAGCAGATGAGTCGTGTGGCCCGGGCCGCAGCCCAGGTCGATCGCGACGGCTCCGGCTATTTGTCCGAGCGACCGGAGCAACCGCTCCGAGCTCGGCTCGAAGACCTGCGCCAGCAACCGCAAACGCTGCGCCGCGAGCTCGGTGTCACCAAACGTGTAATGTTCTTTGTCGACCATGCGCTTTCGCGACCCGCGAAATGCGCCTGATCGATCGAGATCGAGGCGCCACGCGGGACGCCTCTCCTCTCCGTTGGATCAGTGAGCGGGCGCCCGGAAACTCCAGACGCGCCAACCGAAGCTACGGCGGGTGACTGAGTTTCGTGGCGAACGGCTCATCGTTTCGAACACCGTGCACTGCTCCGTTCCGCGCGTCAACGCTCACCGGACTCAGGTTTGAATCAACAGGCTGCCCCAATGAAAACCGGCACCGAGCGCGGCGACGCAGACGAGCTGGCCCGGCTTCAGGCGGCCATCGTGGCGCATTTCATCGAGCAGGATCGGAATCGTGGCGGCGGACGTGTTGCCAAAGCGTTCGATGTTGCTCGGCATCTTGTCGAGCGACACGCCGAGGCGCGTGGCCACCGCTTCGTTGATGCGCGCGTTGGCTTGGTGAGCGACGAACCAATCCACTTGCTCGACTCCGACGCCAGCGCGCTGGCACACGGCCAGAATCGACTTGGGCAGCTTGGTAACGGCGTGCTTGAACACCTCGCGGCCGTCCATGTGGATGAGTGCGTTGTCACCATCGAGCGCGGCGGCCGACAAATAGGGGCGCGTACGAAAGCCCGCCGGGATGCACAATTGGGAAGCGAACCGGCCGTCCGAATGCAGATCGACTGCGATCACTCCCTTGCCCGGCTGCTTGCTGCGCTCGACGACCACCGCCCCCGCGCCGTCGCCGAAGATGATTGCCCAACCGCGGTTGCGAGTCGCCCGTTCCCAGTCTTCCGCGGACGGTTTGCGATCGCTCGTGCCCTCGAGGATGTCCCAATCGCGCCACGGCATGAGGCCCGCGTGTGCTTCGGCGCCGACGATCAAAATACAACTGGCGGCGTCCGCCTTCAGAAGTGCATCGGCGAACTGAAAGCCGTACAGCATGGCCGCGCATTGCGTGCGCAGATCGGGCGAAGGAATGTTGGGGCAGCCGAGCTTGGCAGCCAGAATCGAGCCCGAGCCGGGAAACACGTGGTCCGGCGTCATCGTCGAAAACAGCACGTAGTCGACGTCCTCGGGTCGTTTGCCTGCGGCCTCGAGCGCGCGCCGCGCGGCGTGCAGCGCGAGATCCGAAACGCCCTGACCCTCCGGACAGAAGTAGCGCTGCGTGATCCCAGTGCGCTGACGGATCCATGCGTCGTTCGTATCTAGGACGCGCGCGAGATCCTCGTTCGTATACGGGCGCCCAGGAACGTAGTGACCGGTACCGATGATGCTGAGACCCGACATGTGGATTTCTAGGCGCGCCCGAGTGCGGGGCAAGAGCTATTAAACCAGTTAGCTCGCTTCGTCACCCGCCGCGAGAAATGGCGGCAATTTCGCGTGCGAGGATGCTGCAGCGCGCCATCGGTGATTCCAGCGGCAGCGGCGGAGCCGTGCTCAAAAGGGCGCTCCGCCCTCGGCTGCGTAGCAGCGCGCGAGATCCAGCCAGAAGCCCGGATAGGTTTTGGCCACGCATGCCGGATCTTCGATCTGCACGTCACCGCTGACCGCGCCAAGAATCGCAAAGCTCATCGCCATCCGGTGGTCGGCGTAGCAATGAACGGTCGCTGGCGTGAGCGGACGTGGCTCGATTTCCAACCAATCGTCACCATGCGTAACGCTTTGGCCGAGGCGCTGCAGCTCGGAAACGGTCGCGAGCAGTCGATCCGTTTCTTTGATGCGAATATTGGCGACGTTGAAGATCCGCGTTTGGCCCTGAAAAAGCGGCGCCACTGCCGCAAGCGTCATGACCGTGTCGGAGATGTCGTACATGTCTACGGTCAGGCCCGCCAAACGCCGCGTGCCAGAGACCGTGCTGCTCGTCTCGCCGCGCTCCACCTTGGCGCCCACCTTCGCCAGCACGTCGAGGAACGCGTAATCGCCCTGCAGCGCCTGGAGCCCCAGGCCAGGTACGGTGATCGTGCCGCCGCTGACGGCGGCGAGCGCAAACGGATAGCTCGCCGAGGACGCGTCCGGCTCGATTTGGTACGGCCGAGCCGCGTAGGCTCCAGGCCGCACGCGAAAGCCGCGCTCGGTGGTTTCGACCGAGCCCGCAAAATCACTGATCATCCGCCGAGTGATGTCGACGTACGGTCGACTGACGAGCGTGCCGGCGATGTCGAGCGTCACGGGAGCTTCAGCGAGGCCCGCTGCCATCAGCAACGCCGAGAAATACTGACTCGAGCGGTCGCCGCGCATGCTCACCGTGCCGCCCGAAAGGCGCCCGCCGTGAATGGTCAGCGGCGGGCAGCCCGTCTCGCAGTCGATGCGAACGCCGAGCTGGCGCAAGCCGTCGACCAGATCTTGAATCGGCCGGCGCGCCATGGCCTCGTCGCCAACGAGCGTCACCGGGCCGGGGACGAGGCAGGCCAGGGCGGCCAAAAAGCGCACGGTTGTGCCGCTATTGCCGATAAAAAGCGGATCTTGCGGCGCGCGCAAGCGCGCGCGCCCGCCGTGTACGACCAGCGTAGTCGGCCCGGCATCGTCGATCGGCACGCCGAGAGCGGACAGCGCGCTCCGCATGTGCCGTGTGTCGTCGCTGTGCAAAACGCCTTCGAGCACGCTGTCACCGTCTGAAAGCGCCGCCAAAACCAAAGCTCGATTGGTGATGCTCTTCGAGCCGGGCACGCGCCAGGTGAGCTCAGGGGCGTGCTTTAGCTTCGGAATCGCGAGCGGGCCTTTTGGAAACATTCGTCGCCCGTTCTAGCGAAAGAATGTGCTGCTCGCTAGCTACAGGCGGGCGCGCCCTGCACTGCTTCACGTTGAAGGCCGCCACGCGGGCGAGCTCGTCGAAATGCACTGCTTCCTCAGCTGTTGGCGACGAGCATCGCATCGGAGGACGTGACGAGCGCGCGGGTGGCGGGCGGAAAGCAAACGCCGACCCGCGATTATTGCCTACCTTCATTCAGTCGTAACCGCGATCGCGCGGCAATTTCCGTGTGAAAGTACCTTCCGGGCGCGCTCCGCGCTATATGGCCCGGGGCGGCGTGTCGATCCGCGCCCCGAATCCGCCATGCAACTCTTCGAGCATCCCTACGCCAATTTCCTGCAACGTGTCGAAAAGCCGACCCGCTACACCGGCGCCGAGCACGGTACTCGTCGTAAGGATTGGGGTTCGGTAGAAGCGCGCGTTTGTTTGGCGTTCCCGGACATCTACGACATCGGCATGAGCCATCTCGGCTTTCGCATGCTGTACAAGATTTTGAATGACGATCCACGTACGCTAGCCGAGCGCGCTTACACTCCATGGGTCGACATGCAGCGCGAGCTCATGGCGCACGGCAAGCTGCTATTGTCGCTCGAAAGCGCGCGACCGCTGTGCGACTTCGACGTGGTCGGCTTTTCGCTGCAGTACGAGCTCACTTACACCAACATTTTGTGCATGCTCCAGCTCTCGGGCATCCCGCTGCGCAGTGCTGCGCGGAGTGATGACGACCCGCTGATCGTGGCTGGTGGCCCGGTCGCCACGCACATGGAGCCGATGGCGATCTTCTTGGATGCCGTACTGATCGGCGATGGCGAAGAAGCCACGACCGAGATCGCGCTGGCTTGGGTGAGCGGCAAGAAGCGGGGCTTGTCCCGAGCAGAGCGACTGCGTGAGCTGTCGCAGATCCGCGGCGTGTACGTGCCCTCGCTGTACGAGACACGAATCGATCCGGAGACGAGCTTCGAGATCGTGACAGGCGGTAAGGACCCGAGCGTACCGTTTCCGATCGAGCGCCGGCTTTTACGCGATATCTCGCAATTTCCCTTCCCCGACGATGGTCCGGTGGGTGGCCCCGAGGCGATCTTCGATCGCATGAGCATCGAAGTGGCGCGCGGCTGCACCGAGGGCTGCCGCTTTTGCCAAGCGGGCATGATTTATCGACCTGTGCGTGAACGTAATCCGAAGGAGATCATCGACACCGTGCTGCGCGCGCTGTCGAAGTCGGGCCAGGACGAGGTCAGCCTGACCGCCCTCTCTACCGCTGATGTCTCCTGCATTTCGCCGTTGATCAAGCAGCTCGTCGAAAAGACCGCACCCGAACGGGTCAGCCTCGGCGTGGCGTCGCTTCGCGCTTATGGTCTGGCCGAAGATCTGCTCGACGACATGCGCAAGGTGCGAGCGAGCGGGCTCACGTTCGCGCCGGAAGCGGGCACGCAACGCATGCGCGACGTGATCAACAAAAACGTCACCGAAGCCCAGCTGATGGAGACCGCCGAGCGCGTATTTTCCCGCGGTTTCGACAAGATGAAGCTGTATTTCATTCTCGGTCTACCGACGGAAGAGGACGAGGACGTCCGCGGCATCATCGAGGTCGGAAAGAACGCGCTAGCGGTCGGCAAACGCGTCGGCAAACGCCCGACCGTCACCGTGAGCGTCTCGACTCACGTGCCGAAGCCGCACACGCCGTTCCAGTGGTGCGCCCAAGACGAGTTTCCGGAAGTGCAGCGCAAGCAGGACATTTTGCGCGACGCGGCGAGCCGAGTGAAAGGTCTGAAGCTGCGCGTCCACGATTCGACCGCGAGCGTGCTCGAAGGCGTGCTGGCGCGTGGGGATCGTCGGCTCGGCCCGGTCATCGAACGCGCGTTCCTGAGCGGCGCCCGCTTCGATTCGTGGGACGATCAACTCAAGCTCGAAGCCTGGAAGGAAGCCTTGGCCTTTCACGGTATCGAAATTGCTCCCTACTTGGGCACCATCCCAGTGACCGCCCGATTGCCCTGGGATCATTTCGACATTGGCCTCGAGGAGGGCTTCTTGGCACGCGAATATCGACGCGCTCTGGCCAGCCGCGCGAGCCCTCCGTGCGGCAAGGTGGCCGGCATGTTCGTGCATCACACGAACGTTGCGGACGCGGCGAGCGATGCGCGAAAGCTCGTCTGTTACGACTGCGGCATCGCTTGCGACATGACCAAGATGCGCAGCGAGCGCGTCGAATTTTTGACGAAGCTCGGCGCGACCACGCGTCGGCTTCCGGTCATCGCCGCGCCCCCACCCGTACCCGACGTGTTCGACGGCGCGCGCGAGCCGTTTGCGTTCGAAGCTGTACCGGAGTTTGCAGCGGCGCCCAGCAAAGCCAAGAAGAAGGTACGTATCTCGCCGGAGGCGCTGCGCCCGACGCGAGCCGGCGGCGAGCCGCAGCGCTTTCGGCTCGGCTTTGCGAAGACCGGTCCGGCGGCGCTACTTGGGCATCTCGACCTGATTCGCGAGCTGCCGCGTGTGATTCGCCGCGCTGGAGCAAAGACCGAGTACTCGAAGGGCTTTCACCCGAAACCCGACATGTCGTTTGGCCCGGCACTTTCGCTCGGTGTTGCAAGCTTGGATGAATACCTGGACGTCAAGTTGATCGACCCGCCGGCTCCGGCCGAGCTCCTCGCTCGCTTGAATCTGGCAGCCAGCGGCGGCCTCGAATTCAACACGGTGGTCCCACTTTCCGAGAACGATCGCGTGATCACCACGATCGTCACCGGCGCGCGCTACGTGATTGCGATGGCCGCGAGCGCGGTCGGAGACGCCGGCGGCCGCCCCTGGCTCGAGCGCTGCATCGCGGAATTTTTGACGAAGAACGAGTGCAAACTGCGACGAGATATCGACGGCCTGGGAAAGTTCATCAATGTCCGACAGTTCGTGCACGAAATCCGGATCGGCGGAGACGACTCGCTGAGTCTTTTGGAGCGCGCGGGGCTCGTCGGGCGTATGATTCCGATCGACGTGACAATCGAGATCGGTCAGCGCGGTTCGGCCAAGGTTGCTGAGGTGGTCGAGGCCTTGACGGGCATCACCGGCTTCCCGCACCGCGGCGTGCGTAGCGCGTTGTTGGCGGGTGCGGGCTCACCCCTCGACCTCGAGCTGCATCGCAAGCGGCCGAGCGTTGCCCAACCCGCGCTCGAGGCTCAAGCGCTATGAGCCCGCACCTCGGCTTGCCGTTCAACGTTTTTTCGATACTTCTGATCGGCTTCCGACTTTGGATGTTGGTCGACGCCATCCGTCGTCGTCCGCCGTTCTACTGGTATCTGGTCATCTTCTTCGTGCCGTTCGGCGATTTCATCTACTTCTTGATGGTCAAGCTGCCGGCGTCCAATGGCGGAGCGAGCACGCGAGCCGCCCTGACGCCCACGGTGACCGTCGCGGGCCCCTCGCTCAGTGAGCTCGAGCTCCGCGCGAAAGAGACGCCCAGCGAGCTGAACAAGCTCGCCTTCGCGGACGCGCTGGCCACCGAGCAGCGCCCCGCCGAGGCGGTCGAACGATATAGAGACGTGCTCCGGCAAGCGCCCGACAGCAAAGAAGCCTTGCATGGGCTCGCCCGTTCACTGCTCATGCTCGGGCGCCCGCTCGAGGCAGTCGATGAGCTCAGCCATTTGATGGATCTCGATCCGGCCTTCCGGGATTACAGCGCGGCCCTGGATTACGCCGAAGCCCTGTGGCAAGCGGGCCAGCACGAGGACGCGATTGGTCTTTTGACGGGCTTGGTGGGCGTGAGCAAACGCATCAATCATCGCATGGCCCTCGCGCACTACCTGAAAGAACAGGGCGATTCTGCCACCGCACGCAGCGAGCTCGACCAAGCGCTCCGTGATTTCGCGACTCAGCCGGATTTCGTGCAGCGGCGCGACCGCCGTTGGGCAGACCGAGCGCGCAAGCTACTGGCGGAGCTGAACTGAGATGCACATGCTCTTGTCTTGGCTCGTGCTGAGCATTTCGGTTTGGATCACGGCCGCGATTCTGCCGGGCTTTAGCGTGAACGGTTTCGGCGGCGCGATCAGAGCTGCCGCCATCTTCGGTATCTTGAACTGGCTGCTCGGCTGGTTCATTTTCGTGGTGCTCGGCATCGCGACCCTCGGGATCGGCTTCTTGCTCGCCTTCCTGACGCGCTGGTTCGTCATGGCGTTGCTGCTCAAGTTCACGGACTCACTGTCGTCGAGCCTCAAGATCAAGAGCTTTGGCACGGCCATTATCGGTGCCTTGTTGATCAGCGGTATCGGCACGCTGGCGGAATACGGAATCCAGGGGCTGCGCTGAAGCGCTGCCGGGGCGTGAACGTTTTGCGCCAGGAGTGACCGACCGTTCACGCTGCAAGCGGGCGAGTGCGAGATCCGGGGCATCTTTCGTGAGTGATTGCGCTCCGGAACGGCTGTTGCTTATGCTGAAGAGATGCGCTCACTGCTTGGAACTGCCAGCGCCGGTTGGTTCCTCCTGGGTCTCTCGCTTTCCGCCGCGGGTTGCAGCAGCGATTCTGGCTTTCACGCTTCGCCGAACCTCGCCGGTGAGTACACGGTGGCCGTCACCAATGCGGACAACGGCTGCATGCTCGACAATTGGGAGGTTGGAAAATCGAGCAGCGGCATCCCTTTCTCGATCATGCAGCAGAATTCGAATTTGAACGGGACAATCGAGGGCGCGGCCGGGCTCGTGCTCCAAGTGGCCATCGGCACCAATATGTTCGGCGGAAAAGCCGCCGACGAGACGTTCGACCTCACGGCCTACGGCACCATCCCGCGCACTCAGGGCACGTGTACTTTCGAGTTGAACGCGGAAATCCAAGGGACAATCTCGGGCGATCTCATTTCCGGTACGATCAAGTACGCTCCCGCCACATCGAACGATCCTGCGTGCGCGAGCCTACAATGTTCCTCGACCCAAAACTTCAACGGCACTCGACCTCCCCCTTGATGCCGAGCCGCGTGCGTTGCGCTCTGGCGGCGCTGTTGCTGAGCTGTGGGGCGTTCGCCTGCGCGACCCCGCAGCCGCCGAGGACCGCCAAAAAACCTGCCGCTCGTGCAGCTCCGGCGCTGAGCGCGGACTTGCCGTTGCCGGCGGAGCCGGCCATGCCCGTGCTCAGCAGCAGTCGCCTGCCCGCGATTGACGTGCCGGGAACCGCCGAGCTGACGTTGCTCGCGCGCGCGCCTGACGGCGATTTCGAGCTCCTCGAATACCAACTCCCGGACGACCTACTCGTTTCGGCGTGGGAGCAAATCGTGGTGCACATCGACGGCACGCAGCTTCCGTACGCCTTTCTCAAACGAGATCCGCGCGACAAGGCCGGCGGGACGTCGCCGCTGCGGCTTTGGGCACGGCGGCCGCTCGCAGACAAGGCTCGCGATCTGAGCGGAGACTTTTATACTCCCGCCGAGTACAGCGGGCCCGGCAAGCATTTGCG
>Ga0207667_10007748_pt1 | contig 12837 bp, 10 predicted proteins | sample KBSCornC52_FD_184301 | JGI IMG/M metagenome (GOLD analysis project Ga0207667, IMG submission 184301) | Corn rhizosphere microbial communities from Kellogg Biological Station, Michigan, USA - KBS Corn C5-2 (SPAdes) (version 2) | ecosystem: Host-associated > Plants > Roots > Rhizosphere > Soil ...
GGGCCATCGTTGCCAACGTAAATTCGTCGGCAACGATGGCCCTCCAGCCGGAGGTGCCAAATTTGATTACGGAACTCATCGGTCGTTCTCCTGGGCGGCTCAAGGCCCGCTAAACGTAAGGATAAGATGCGAGCCGCAAGGAACATACTGCAACACGAGAGTGAAGTGGGCAAGTCGGCGCTGAACCTTCGCCGATGAATCGAGAAAGACAGTTACGTTGGGGCGTCCAGTTTGATTCGTGGACTGAAAAATGTGATGGGGGGGCCGGGCTTTGTCCGTACACTGGACCGGACAGTACACCGGAGAGAGCGAAAATGCACGAGCACGGACCGAGCCCGCAGGCACGGATTGTCCTGACAACGGAAAGCACCCTGGAAGAGGCGAATAAGCTGGGACGCACGCTGGTGGAGGAGCGGCTGGTGGCTTGCGCGACGCTGCTGCCCGTAGTGCAGTCGATTTATCACTGGAACGACCAGATCCAGTCGGCGCCGGAGACCATGGTGCTGCTGAAGACGAGCACGGAGAAGCTGGAGCAACTCGAGAAGAGGCTCAAGGAACTGCACACCTATCGAGTGCCGGAATTCCTGGTTTTGCCGGTGGAGAGCGGGAGCTCAGCCTATCTTGAGTGGATGTTCGGGGCTTTGGCGGGAGCGAAATCAGCCTCTTAGATTTCCTCGCTGAGTTCGTTTTCCCCTCCAGGGCTGCAGGTTCAGGCGGAGGTTCTCACCACACAATCCCCGGCGCGACGAAACGCATCGCGGTTCTTTGAGCTGTGACGGACTGCCGGATTCAGAACCTGGCCTTCTGGTATTCTGAGCATCAGTCGTGATGCGCTGGTTACTCATCGCGCTTCTGGTTTCTTTAGGGGGACTGCTCCTGGCGGCGGCGGGCGTAGCGCGCCATGTGTGGCTGCACCGGAAGAAGCTCAAGCAGAACAACGCTCAAAGTGACGCGGTGGTGGTAGGCGCTCTTGAAGAATCAGACTTAGAGTCAGGAAGTTAAGGGAAAAACGTGGAAAACGGAATTTCAAAGCCGCTCTCTTCAGAGATCGCGAATTCTGCCGTCTCGAGCGGGCTGCGCAGTGCCGGAGTGGTGCTCGCGGGCAGCGCGCTGGTGGCTGTCTGCTCACACATCGCGTTGCCGCTGTGGTTCACGCCGGTTCCGCTGACCCTGCAACCTCTTGCAGTCCTGCTGCTGGGCCTGGTGCTTGGGCCTCGGCTGGCTGCGGCGACTTTAGCAGCGTATCTGCTGGAAGGTGCCGCGGGGTTGCCGGTGTTTACGCCTGGCTTTGCGCTGGGCACGGGCATCGCACACCTGCTTGGGCCGACGGGCGGATACCTGATGTCGTATCCCGCGGCAGCGGCTCTGGTGAGCTGGCTGCGGCGGCGTGTGGCGCGTGGATTCGCGGGAGCGGTGTTGAGCGCGGCTGCAGGAGACGTGTTGATTCTGCTGTGCGGGTTTGTGTGGCTGTCGATGTGGACGCACACGTCAATCGGAGCAGCGTTCGCCCTCGCGGTACTTCCCTTCTTGCCCGGTGACGCGCTTAAGGTTGTGGCGGCGGCAGGCATCGCTCGCGGGCTGGATCGCGTGCGCCGGAACCGATGGACGGTATCCTGAGAAGGACCAGCACGGTAGTTTGCCGAAAGGATTGTTGTCTACAAGTGAGTAATAGTTCTGGACCCGCTGTTTCAAACTCCACCCGGGAGATTTCCATTGCGCACAGCCCGGACTCGGACGACGCGTTCATGTTTTATGGACTGGCGACGAACAAGGTTCGCGTGCCGGGATACAAGTTCACGCACACGCTGTGCGATATCGAAACGCTGAACCGGAAGGCACAGAACGAAGCGTTCTATGACGTGACGGCGATCAGCTTCCATGCATATCCCTATCTTCAGGATAACTATGCTCTGATGGGGTGCGGCGGCAGCGTAGGCGAAGGCTACGGGCCGATGGTAGTAGCGCCCCGGCAGATTGCGCCTGAGAATTTGAAGCGCATGCGGGTTGCGGTTCCAGGGACGCTGACGACAGCGTACCTGGCGTTGAAAATTTTCGATCCGGATATCGAAACAGAGGTCGTGCCGTTCGATCAGATCATTCCTCAGGTGCTGGCGGGCAAGTATGAGGCGGGACTGATTATCCACGAGGGCCAACTGACCTACAACCGAAGCGGGCTCCACAAAATCCTCGACCTGGGTGTGTGGTGGCGCGAGACAACAAAGCTGGTGTTGCCATTGGGCGGGAATGCTATCCGGCGGTCTCTCGGGCCGGAGCAGCACAAGATCATCTCCAAGGCTCTGCGGGACAGCATCCAGCACGGGCTCGATCATCGCGACCAGGCGCTGGAGTACGCGATGCAGTTTGCTCGTGACCTCGACACCAGCCTGGCGAGCCGGTTCGTAAGCATGTACGTCAACGAGCGGACGCTCGACTATGGACCAGATGGCCGCGAGGCGATCCGTAAGCTGCTGGAGATGGGGCACGAGCGCGGGATCATTCCGATCGAGCCAAAGGTGGAGTTCGTAGACTGAGAGCGTTTCGTTTCAGAGCGAAATCCGGGGCTGATGCCCCGGATTTTCCTTTTGGAGAATGCCCAGGTGCCTGAGGTCCTGCGTGCCCGTTCCAGAAGTAATTTGAATTTGCAAAGCTTGCGCGCTTAGCTGCTCAAGAATTTCTAATATCCGCCGATTAGTTGGACAGTTGAGGGACCTTCGATGCTTCTGAGCCGGGATGAGCTGATCGCATCGCTGTTTCGGGAGACAGACCGAGCGCAGCGGATGAAGACGGGACTGGCGGTAATCCTGTGCGGGATTGACGATTGGGAGAGCTGGCGATCGAGGCTTGGGGAACACGCACTGCAAGAGGCGGAGCGAGAGATCACCACGCGGATCGTAGGGCTTTTGCGCTGCTACGACCTGGTAGGCCGTTATGGCGATGGAGAATTCGCACTGCTACTGCCGGGATGCAACAGCTTCAAAGCTTGTTCGATGGCGGAGCGATTGAATTTCGTATTCAACTCAGAGCTTCGAGCGGGTGATGAGGAGATGCGTTTCACCGGTTCCTTCGGGGTTGCAGGCAGCGGCGGTCGATCGCCGGTGGTGGTGCTTCGCAATGCAGAGAATGCTTTGAGGAATGCCCGCATGCGGGGACCTGGATCCGTTGAGCGCTCCTCGTATGATGTGGAGCCCGACCCCGCAACGCTGCTGATGCCGGTGATCGAATACAACTGACATCATTGGTAGCTATCAAGGGGCTGCGGGCTGCAGGTCCGCGGCAGAGGTCTCCAGAAACTCCTGAAAAACATCATTGGAGAGCAGGCGCCCTTGCGGGGTGAGTCGGATGGTTTCGCCATCGGTAACGAGAAGACCGCGGGCGACAAGCTGATCAACGGTTTCGAGTGCACGCGCAACCGTGTGCATGCCGAACTCGTGGCGGAGGTCAGCAACCGAGACGCCGTGGTTGAGGCGAAGGCCCAGGAACCAGGCTTCCTCGTGCTGTCGGTCCGGGGAGAGCCATGCGGTTTCGGGCGGCAGCGAGGACTCGATGTAGGCGGTGAGGTCGTCCGTGGTGGTGAAGCGGAGGACGTATCCGCTCTCCGTCAAGTTAGGTGCCGGTGAAGACTCGCGCAGCATGGAGGAGGCGTCGAGGCCGAGGCCCAGATAAGGACGCCGCTGCCAGTAGCGCAGGTTGTGGCGAGATTCGTGACCGGGGCGGGCGAAGTTGGAGATTTCGTACTGCTCGAGGCCGGCATCGGTGAGAGTGGCGATCGCGTACTCGTACATACGGGCGATGGTGTCGTCGTTGGGAACGACCCCGGCGTGGTATCGCGCGCCGCCGGAGAGGAGTTCGCGACCGAGCCGCGATTCGTCGTCCACCTCAAGCATGTAGACACTGGCGTGCGGAACAGCGGTGGCAATGAGGGTGGAGACGGAGTCCTGCCAGGAAGCGAAGGTCTGGCCGGGGAGACCGGCGATGAGGTCGAGATTGATGTTGGTAAGTCCGGCTGCGCGAAGGCGCGCGAGGTCGTCAAGGACAATGGCGCTGGTGTGAAGGCGACCAGTCTGGCTGGCTTCGCGATCGATGAAGGACTGGACGCCGAGACTGATGCGGTTGACGCCGGCGCGAGTGAAGGCGGCCAGAGTTGCATCGGAGAGCTGCCCGGGGGCGCATTCGACAGTGATCTCGGCATCGGGATCAACGGAGAACTCGGCGCGGATAGCTTGGAAAAGTTGGTCGATGAGATCGGGTTCGAGAAGACTGGGGGTCCCGCCGCCGAGATAGATGGTATCGACGCGTGTTGGGAGGTGAGCGCCGTTTTCTGTCCATTTGCGGGACTCGTGCATCTCAGTGATGAGGCGTTGAATGTACCGCTCGTGTTCATGGGCGGGAAACACGCCCGAGGCAAAATTGCAGTACGTACACTTCGAGCGGCAGAACGGAATGGAAATGTAGAGGCCGAGTTTGTCGCTGCCGGGTACCGCCATATTTCGATTCTTTCATGGCGCGAAAGGAAGGCGGGGTGCTGCGGGCCGGTCCGACAGTTTAGGGTCCGAGTTTGAGAAGGAGACGGTTTTTTGAAGGCCTGGCCAGCGGTTGCCGTTCTTATCGTCCAATCTTTTCTCTGCATTGCTCATTGGTTCATGTACCAGACGTGGGTGGATTTCTGGTGGCCCATGAGCCACGCTTCCCTGCTGCCGCTGCGCATTGGCATGACGGTGCTGTCGCTGGTGTTTATACCTGCTTCGTTTCTGAGCTTCCGGCTTTCAAATCTGCCTGTGAGAGTGTTCTACCGCGTGACAGCGGTATGGATTGGCCTGGCCAATTTTCTGTTTGTTGCGGCATGGCTGGCGTGGCTTGCGGATCTGTTCGTGAAATTTTCGGTACCGCCTTCAACGCGATCTGCGGATCGGCCGTATGTTGCGGGGGTGCTGCTGGTGCTCGCGATTGCAACGGCAATTTTTGGGCTCATCAATGCGCGAACGCTTAGGGTGCGCCGCGTCAGCGTATCGGTGCCGCGATTGCCGGAGCGATGGCGCGGCCGTCAGGCATTGCTGATTTCAGACATGCACCTGGGGCATGTGAACGGCGTGGAGTTCGCGCAGCGCATTGCGGCCAAGGCTAAGGAACTGAACCCGGAGATCATCTTCATTGCCGGGGATCTTTTCGACGGGAGCAAGGTGGATGCAGCCACGATGATTGCGCCGCTGAGGGAGTTGAAGCCGCCGTTGGGAGCTTTCTTCGTCGATGGAAATCATGAGGAATATGGCGGCGCAGCGCACTTCGAGCAGGCGGTGCGGACTGCCGGGATTCGCGTGCTGCACAACGAGTGCGTGACGGTGGATGGCTTGCGGATTGTGGGGGTGCCGTATGGACCGGCGTCGTATCCGCTGCATTTGCGGGCCTTCCTCGAACAACTGGGATTAAAGGAAGGACCGGCGAGCATTCTGCTGAATCACGTTCCGAATCGGCTGGCAATTGCCGAGCATGCCGGGGTAAGCCTGCAGCTTTCGGGACATACGCATGGCGGCGGGCAGTTGATACCGTTCAACTTCATCACGCGACGCGCGTTTGGGAAGTACACGTACGGGCTGCAGCAGTTCGGGGAGATGCAGGTGTACACGTCGAGCGGCGCGGGGACGTGGGGTCCGCCGATGCGGGTGGGAACTAATCCGGAGATCGTGTTGCTCACCTTCGCATAGACGTGTTTTGATAATCCTTCCGCTTGAAGAGAATGCTTGAATCACTCGAAAGGCAAGGATTATGAACTCCGGAAGAAAACGCTTTCATACCGCTCTGGTTGGGATTTGTCTGCTGGTGTGCGCCGCGGGTGCGCAACACAAGGATTCGGACTCGCGTGCCGAGGCGCAGAAGACGATCGAGTTCCCAACTGTGCTCTACGGTGCAGCTTACTACAACGAGTACATGCCGGGAGACCAGGACGCGCGGCTGACGAAAGATATTGAATTGATGAAGGCCGCGGGACTGAACGTTGTGCGCATGGGCGAGTCTACGTGGAGCCTGTGGGAGCCGGAGGACGGCAAGTTCGAATATGCGTGGATGGACCACATCGTGGACGCGATGGGCAAGGCCGGGATCAAGGTGATTCTGGGGACGCCGACGTATTCGCTTCCGGCATGGATGGCGCATCAGCATCCGGAGATTCTGGCAGATCGCATTCCGCCCGGATCGTTCGGCGGCAAAGCTGTGCCGAGTGTGTACGGCTTGCGGCAAAACATGGACACCGATTCTCCGGCCTACCGGTTTTATGCGGAACGGCTGATCCGGCACATCGTTGCTCACTACAAGGACAATCCGACGGTGATCGGATGGCAACTCGACAACGAGACTTCCAGCTACGATGCGGCGAACAAGGATGTGTTTATCGGGTTCCAGCATTATCTCGAAAAGAGATTTGGGACGCCGGAAGCGCTGAGCAAGGCATGGTTCCTGAACTACTGGGGCGAGAACCTGCACACGTGGGAGGACCTGCCCACACGCGAAGGAACGATCTCGACGAGCTACAAGCTGGAGTGGACGCGCTGGAGCCAGATGCGCGTAACGGATTTCTTGCACTGGCAGGCGGCGCTGGTGCGGGAGTGCGCGGGAGCAGCGCAGTTTGTCACGACGGACTACGGCGGCATGACCAGACACGACGTGAATGAGGAAGCGGTCGCGACGGCTTTGGATATCCCGGCGGACAACATCTACCACGGCACCCAGGATCACTACGACGGCGCGACGCAGGCAATGCAGGGAGATTTCACCCGTTCGCTGAAGCACGGCAATTATCTGGTGACGGAGACGAATGCGCAATCGACGGACTGGTCGTCGGCGTTCCAGTATCCGCCGTATGACGGGCAACTGCGTGAGGACGTCTACACGCATCTCTCGAACGGCGCGGACATGGTGGAGTACTGGCACTGGGCTTCGATCGCAGCGGGGCAGGAAACGTATTGGAAAGGCATCCTGTCGCACGATCTGGAGCCGAATCGTGAATACGCAGAGATGAGCCGTACTGCGCATGAGTTGGAGAAGGTTGGGCCGCACCTGGTTGGGATGAAGATCAAAAGCGACGTGGCCATCTTGTGGAGCCGCGACTCGGCCAACGCCATCAGCTTTATGCCGTTCACCTCGAATGCGTCGATGCCCTGGGAGCCGGGGCGCGCGACTGCCGGGTACGACTCGCTGGTGCACCAGATTCATCGCGCTCTGTATGACTTGAATGTGAGCACCGATTTTGTATTCCCGGAGACGAAGGACTTCTCGGCCTACAAGGTACTGATCGTGCCGGCGCTGTACATTTCAGATGATGCGCTGCTCGAGCGAATCTCCGATTACGTGAAAAATGGCGGGCACGTGGTGATGACGTTCAAGAGCGGATTCGCCAATGAAAACTCGGCAGTGCGTTGGGTGCGCGCACCGGGGCCGCTGCGTGAGGCGGCGGGATTCAGCTATCAGGAATTCTCGAATCTGGAAAAGCCACTGGCACTGAAGGGCGATCCGTTTCACGCCGGCGATAAGAACCAGGTGAGCTACTGGGCGGAGTTCCTGATGCCGGAGCATGCGAAAGCGCTGGCCTACTACGATCATCCATTTTTTGGGAAGTGGCCGGCGATTACGGAAAATCAGTTCGGCACGGGGACGCTGCTGTACGAGGGCACGTATCTTTCAGACGCGCTGCAGAGGGCGGTGCTAAAAGGCGCTTTGGACGAAGCGAAGCTTATAGGACCAGATCAGCAGTTGGCCGCAGATGTGCACGTGAGACACGGCATCAATCGGATGGGCCGGCACGTGCATTACTACTTCAACTACTCGGGCGCAGCGGTGAAGCCGGTGTACTCGTATGAAGCGGGAACGAACCTGCTGGATGGGAAGGCCGTGACCAAGAATGCTGTGTTGACACTCGCGCCGTGGGATGTGGCGATTGTGGAGGAGAAGTAGCGCGGCGTCGGCGCCAGTGATTGAGTTCACTGCGATTGCGTGGCTGAGAGTAAGGACCGGCTTATTCTACACTGCGATTGGATACCTCCGGACTCAGCAGAGATGCACAACCTAAAGCTCTGAATGGAAGGAGATTGCGGTCTAGCGAATCGGCTGCAAACGAGCTTGGGAACGTACAACCTCGGCTTAAACAACGGGCATCCCACGGTGTCAGCCAGCGTTACGTACGCGCAAGAGGTGCAGCGCGGCTCAGGAGCAGTTGTATGGCAAACACACAAGGCTCACAAGGAACCGGTTCGGGCAGCGGAATGAAAAGCGATCGCGATCGCGACATGACCCAGCAGAGCGGCAGCGGCCAACACTCTCAGCAAAGTGGGCGCACCGACGATATGAATGAACAGCGCCAGGGGAATCGCGGCGGTAGCGGCCAGCCGGGAACCGGCGGCAGCACTCAGCAATCGGGTAGCGGCAATAGAGGGCAGCAGTCCGGCAGCGGCCAGTCAGGCAGCGAGAGCAGTTCTCAACATTCCGGCAGCGGCAGCAGCAACCCGAACCCGTCTCGTGGAAACACCGGAACAAGTGGCGGACAGTATTCCGGCGGCTCGGGCGGAACCGGTGGGAATGATCGTTAGCCGCAAATCGCACGTCGCGATTTGAGAACAACAGTCTGCTCAAGTGAATTGAAAAAGGCCCATGGCTCTCTAAATGGAGCGTGGGCCTTTGTGCATTCGCAAGTGATCCTATGCAACTGAGCTGGGCGTTCTTGTCGATGCAGGTTATTCGCGCCAATGAGGTTGCCACTGCTAGTGCAAATGTCACAGGCAAAGCGCGCGCGATTTGACTATCATCGGGGGCCTGGAGAAGCTGTGCTTTCCGATTCCCCGGGAGAATTTCGCGTGAACAATCCGTCTCAAACGCCAACTTACCTCGGAAGCCCAACCAAGACCCGTGTCGTCCGAACACGCCTGCATGGTGTAGATCTGCTGTTCAACTCGCGCCTGAACAAGGGCACGGCGTTTACGGAGGCGGAGCGCGATGTGTTTGGACTTCATGGATTGCTCCCGCCGCATATCGGCACGCTTGAGGATCAGCGGGTGCGGCGGAAGCGCGTCCTGGATTCGCGCGACACAGCCTTTGGCAAATACAGCAACATGCGCGATCTTCAGGACAACAACGAGACTGCCTTCTACTCGATGATTGAGCACTACACGGAGGAGTTGCTGCCCATTGTGTATACACCGGCAGTGGGCGAGGGGTGCCAGAGGTTTTCTGAGATTTGGCGGCGGCCGCGCGGATTGTTCATCAGCTACCCGAATCGCGAGAGGATCGATCAGATTCTTGCGGAGAGCCGGTATGACGATGTGCGCTGCATCGTGGTGAGCGATGGCGAGCGCATTCTGGGGCTGGGTGACCAGGGCGCCGGCGGCATGGGGATTCCGATCGGGAAGATGGCGCTGTATACGGCCCTGGGCGGAATTCCGCCGGAGCATTGCCTGCCCATTCTGCTGGACGCGGGGACGGACAACGAGAAGCTGCTACACGATCCCATCTATATCGGATGGCAGCATCAGCGCGTGCGCGGGCAGGAGTATGACGACTTTGTCGAGGCGTTCGTGAAGGCTGTGGAGAGAAGGTGGCCGCACATTCTGCTGCAGTGGGAAGACTTTGCAGGAACGAATGCGGCACGGCTGCTGGAACGCTATCGCGACCGGCTTTGCACGTTCAATGACGATATTCAGGGAACGGCAGCGGTGACAACGGCGACTCTTCTGGCTGCGGCGAATGCTACCGGCGTGCCGATTTCGCAGCAGACGATTGCGATGTTCGGGGCGGGATCGGCGGGGATCGGAATCATCGATCTGCTGGTTGCGGCAATGAAAGAGCAGGGACTCAGCGAGGAACAGGCGCGGAACAGAATCTACGCGTTCAACCGGTACGGACTGCTGGTGGAGGGAGCGCGGGGGATCAAGGAGAGCCAGAGACAACTGGTCCGCAAGCGGGCAGACATTGAGGGGTGGAAGCTTGAGGGGGGCGAAGATGTTTCGCTGCTGGACGTGGTTCGCAATGCGAAGGTGACGGTGCTTGCGGGTGTTTCGGCGCAGGCGGGGGCGTTTACTGAGGAGGTCGTGCGCGAGATGGCGCGGCACACGGAAAGGCCGATCATCTTTCCGCTCTCGAATCCGACGTCGAAGGCGGAGGCGAACCCGGCGGACATTCTGCGTTGGACGGAAGGGCGTGCGCTGGTGGGATCGGGCAGTCCTTTTCCGCCGGTCGAAGTGGATGGGCGCACCATGCGGGTATCGCAGGTGAATAATTCCTTCATCTTTCCAGGTCTCGCGCTCGGAATTCTTGTCTCGCAGGCGCGACGAGTGACAGACGGGATGATCATGGCGGCCGCCAGGTCGCTGGCAGGCCTTTCGCCTTCAAGGGAGGACAAGAGTGCTCCGTTGCTGCCGGCGATCGGCGAATCACGGAGGGTTGCGATGGTGGTGTCGGAGGCCGTGGAGCGGCAGGCTATCGCTGAGGGCGTAGCGGAAATTGAGGAAGAGGCCGGGCTGCCGGAGCGGATTCGGGAGTATGTTTGGAATCCCGTATATGTGCCGTACGAGCGGATTGAGCGGGGGCGCTCGACGGATGTGCCGTAGCTGAAGTAACTCAAATAGCGCGTGGGTTCGGCCTTTGTTGGTACTATGGTGAACGGCCAAGATTAAACGTTTTACCAATGAGGGAACTATGAAGCACACTGCTCTGCGTGCCGGGCTCGGAACTCCGGCGATTTTGTTTTTGTGTCTTGCGTGCTTTGCGCAAGTGAGCGCGGCACAGCGTCCGCAAGCGAAGCCGCATCCGACGGGGCCGTGGATGAACACCAGCCTCTCGCCGGATGAGCGTGCCGATCTTGTTATCAAAGAGATGACGGTTGACGAGAAGATTGCGCTGCTGCATGGCGTGGGGATGCCGACGGATGAGCCGGTCACGACGGAGAATGCGCCTTCCAATCGCGGTGTGGGTTATACAGTGGGTGTACCGCGGCTGGGAATTCCGGGCATCGACATGAGCGACGCGGCGTACGGCGTGCGTTCGAGCGGCGTGAATGGGCGCTACTCCACTGCGCTGCCGGCGAACGTGGCAGCTGCTTCAAGCTGGGATGTAGATGCGGCGTATGAGTATGGCGCGCTGATCGGGCGCGAACTGCGCGCACAGGGATACAACATGTCGCTGGGTGGCGGCGTCAACCTGACGCGAGATCCGCGCAATGGTCGCACGTTTGAATACCTGGGCGAGGATCCGGTGCTGGCGGGAACGCTGGTGGCGCGGCTGATCGAGGGAACGCAGTCGGCAAACGTGATTGGCGATATCAAGCACTATGCCCTTAATGACCAGGAGAGCGGGCGCAACTCCGTCAACATCACCATCAGCAAGCGTGCGGCGCGCGAGAGCGATCTGCTGGCGTTTGAGATTGGTGTAGAAAAAGGAAATCCGGGCGCGGTGATGTGCTCGTACAACCGTGTGAATGGCGACTTTGCCTGCGAGAACCAGTGGCTGCTGACCGATGTTCTGAAGAAGGCATGGAAGTTTCCGGGCTTTGTGCTGTCCGATTGGGGTGGAACGCACAGCGATGTAAAGGCATCAGCGGCCGGGTTGGATAACGAGCAGCCGGGACGCTTCTTCTACGAAAAGCGTTTCAAGGATGCGCTCGATGCGGGGAAAATTCCCGAGAGCGAACTGGACGAACACGCGCACCGGATTCTGCGTTCGATGTTCGCGGATGGCGTGGTCGATCATCCGCGGCAACGCTCGGTAATCGATCCGTTCGCGGGATTCGAGACGGCGCGGAAGATTGAAGAGGGCGGAATCGTCCTTTTGAAGAACGAGAAGGCGGCACTGCCTTTGAACCCAGCAAAGTTGCGGACCATTGCGGTGATCGGGTCGCACTCGGATGTCGGGATGATTTCGGGCGGCGGTTCGGCGCAGGTGGATCCTATCGGCGGAAATGCAATCAAGCCGGCAGGACAGGGTGCGACGCACTGGATGGAGGAGATCTGGTTCCCAACTTCGCCCTTGAAGGCAATCCAGGCACGCGCGCCGCATGCGACTGTGAAGTACGATGCGGGCACTGATCCGGCCGCTGCTGCGGCTGCTGCCAAGGGCGCGGATGTGGCGATTGTCTTTGCGTACAGGTGGTCGAGCGAAGGCATGGATCTGAAAGACCTGACGCTGCCACATAACCAGGATGCAATTATCTCGGCGGTCGCTGAGGCAAATCCACACACCATTGTGGTGCTCGAAACGGGCAATCCGGTGACCATGCCGTGGGTTGAGAAACCAGCGGCGATTCTTGAAGCATGGTTTGCGGGGAGCGATGGCGCGTCGGCCGTGGGCAATGTGTTGTTCGGGAGTGTGAATCCGAGTGGCAAGCTGGTGAACACGTTCCCGAAGAGCGAGGCGGATCTGCCGCATCCGACAATCACCATGCCTCCACCGGAGTCGTCGCACTTCGATGGCGCAGCTACGCCGGAGAAATGGGCGATGGGGCTGCCGCCATTCCCGATGGCGTACGACGAGGGCGTAAAGGTTGGCTATAAGTGGTATGACGCGGAAAACAAGAAGCCGCTGTTCCCGTTCGGCTACGGGCTCTCGTATACGACATATCGTTACTCGGGGCTGCAGGTGACGCCGGGCGACAAAGTGAAGGTGACGTTTACGGTTGCCAACACTGGCTCACGCGAGGGTTCGGAGATTGCGGAGGTGTATGCCGCGCTTCCCGCCGCCGCGCAGGAGCCGCCGAAGAGGCTGGTGGGCTTTACGAAGGTGAAGCTGAATCCTGGCGAGAAGAAGAATGTGACCGTGGAGATCGAGCCAAAGTATCTATCGATCTTCGATGAGCAGAAGGATGAC
>Ga0207667_10007752_pt1 | contig 12831 bp, 8 predicted proteins | sample KBSCornC52_FD_184301 | JGI IMG/M metagenome (GOLD analysis project Ga0207667, IMG submission 184301) | Corn rhizosphere microbial communities from Kellogg Biological Station, Michigan, USA - KBS Corn C5-2 (SPAdes) (version 2) | ecosystem: Host-associated > Plants > Roots > Rhizosphere > Soil ...
ATCCCGGTCGAGATGTATCCGGCGGCGAGCGACCAGGGGCTCGACCTGACGATGCTCGACCGGCGCGACTTCGCGCCGATCGGCTTCAAGCGCTACAACAAGGCGACGGGCAAGGAAGTCTCGTGGGACGACATCGTCAAGGGCTATGAATACAGCGACGGCGAATACGTCGTCCTGTCCGACGAAGACCTGCGCCGCGCGAACCCGGAAGCGACGCAGACGATCGACATCCTCGCCTTCGTCAACGCGGAACAGGTCCCGCTGATCTATTACGAACAGCCCTACTACCTCGCGCCCGGCAAGGGCGGCGACAAGGTGTACGCCCTGCTCCGGGAGACCCTGCGCGAGGTGGGCAAGATCGGCATCGCCAACGTCGTCATCCGCGTCAAGCAGCACCTCGCCGCCCTCGTCTGCGTGGGCGACACGATCGTGCTGAACACGCTGCGCTATCCGGACGAGATCCGCCCGACCGACGAATTGAAGATCCCGGCCGCCGACTCGAAGGCAGCGCAGGTGACGGACAAGGAGCTGCAGATGGCGAGGGCGCTCGTCGAAGGCATGAGCGAGAAATGGAAGCCGCAGCAGTACCACGACACCTACCGCGAGGACGTGCTGGCGCTGATCAAGAAGAAGGTCGCCGCCAACCAGACCAAGACCCTCACGGAACCGGAGCCGGAAGAAGAAAAACCGGCCAGGACGAATGTCATCGACCTCGTCGCGCTGCTGCAGGCTAGCCTGGGCAAGAAACCGGCGAAGTCCGCGGCTGCGGACGACGATGACGACGACGAACCACCGCCGGCCAAGGCCAGGAAGCCCGCACACGACGACGACGCGGACGACACCCCGCCGCCACGCGCGCGCAAGGCGCCCGCGCATGCGGCCACGCATGCGAGCGCGAAGCGGACGACCGCCGCCAGGTCGACCACCGCAAAGACGGCGACGAAGACCGCGGCGAAGAAGACGGCCGCCAAGAAGCCGGCCGCGAAAGCGGCGGCGCCCGCCCGGCGCAGGAAGGCAGCCTGAGTGGACCTCGATACGCTGCTGGACCTGCTGCAATGGCCAGCGATGGCCGTCACCCTGGTGGCGGCATTCCTCGTGGGCGCGCGCCACGCCAGGAAGCGCATCGTCGGCTTCTGGACCTTCATCGCCAGCAACGTGCTGTGGATCGTCTGGGGCTTGCACGACGAGGCGTGGGCGCTGATCGCGCTGCAGGCGGGATTGGCCGGGATGAACGTCCGCGCAATCTTCCGCAACGAAAAGGGCGACCCGCCGGCGGAACCGAAGCTCGCCGGCGAACGGGGCACGACCTAGCCGGCGTTGTTGCGTGCGCGGCCGCTAAACAATGCCGGATAAAGCGCTGGCCGTTGCGCGCCAGGCCGGTCATGGTTTAGTCTTTTTGCGCACGGCACCGAAAACAGACCAACAGCCGGCAGGAGACTACCATGTTCCGTTCCACCTCGACCCTCGCCGGGGCACTGGCGCTGGGCGCGTCGCTTGCCGCCTGCGGCAATGGCGGCGGCTCAGCCGCAACCGGCGCGACCACCACGCCCCCCGCGGCACAAACCCCCTCCCCGACCACGACGTCGACCGACTACGCCGCCTGCGCGCGCGCCTGGGTCCTGCCCGTCGCCGCGCCGCCCGCCGGCGCCGCGTTCTGCGCCAGTCTGGCCACCGTGCCGGATGCACAGGGCAACGGCAGCGAGAACGGCAAGGCCTGCCGGGTGCGCGCCGCCGCCGACATCGTCCAGGAGATGGGCCAGGGCTGGAACCTGGGGAATACGCTGGACGCCTACGGCAACACGGCGAATCCGCTGGCCGACGAGACGCAATGGGGCAATCCGAAGACCACGAAGGCACTCGTCGACGCGGTGCGCAAGGCCGGCTTCACCACGATGCGCGTGCCCGTCAGCTGGGACGACCACATGAACGGCAGCGCGCGCGCCATCGATCCGGCGTGGCTGGACCGCGTGGAAGAAGTGCTGCGCTACGCGCTCGACGACGGCATGACGGTCATCGTCAACATCCACCACAACAACGGCTGGGAAGCGCCGACACTCGCCAACGAGGCAGGCGCAAAGGACGCCCTGGTGAAACTGTGGGCGCAGATCGCGACGCGCCTGCGCGGCTACGACCACCACCTCGTGTTCGAGGTGATGAACGAACCGCGCGTGGCGCCGAACGGCGTCGACGACTGGGTCGGCAAGGCCGAGTACTACGACGTGCTGAACCGGCTCGACGCGGCCGCGCTGGCGGCGATCCGTGCCACAGGCGGCAACAATGCGCGCCGGCTCGTGATGATCCCGTCGTATGCGGCGGCGCCCGGCGACCAGCAGCTGGATGCGCTGGTGCTGCCCGGCGATCCGATGATCGCCCTGTCCAGCCACGCCTACACGCCATGGAATTTTGCGGGCGACCAGAAAGGCACCAGCGTGTTCACGGGCCAGGCGGAACTGGACCAGCTCTTTGCGCGCCTGAACACGAAGTTCGTCGCGAAAGGCATCCCGGTCGTGATCGGCGAATGGGCGTCCACCGACAAGGGCAACGCCGCCGAGCGCGTGAAACACGCGGCGTACTTCGTCAAGGGCGCGCACAAGTACGGCATCCCGACGGTATGGTGGGACAACGGCAACCACACGCCCACGCCGACGGCGACCGACGTGATGGCCCTGCTGGACCGCGCAACCAATACGTGGGTGCACCAGGACATCAACGACGCGATCTTCTGCGCCGCGCAGTAGCGGTCAGGTGCGCGGCTGCGCACCCCACGCGCCCGGACCGATGCCGGACGGCCTGCTCCGGCGGAGCCGCTCCGTCACCTCCGGCGGGGTGCCCTGCAACTGGGGCGGCGGTGCGCCCGGCGCCGTGGCGATGTCGGGATTCGCCATCGGCATCGGCATCGCGCCGCCCGACCGGGCGACCGTGACCGCCGGCATGCGCGGCGCCGCCGGGCGCGCTGGCGCGTCGAACCTGTCGTCCGCCGCGGCGACGATCTTCAGGCCCGCGATCGCACTCGATGGCAGGTCCAGCCGCCTGACCGTGCCGCCTTCGTTCAGCATCACCCAGGTCAGGTGGATTTCCTGCACCGTCACGCCAGGCGCCGCTTCCTGGTTGACGCCCACCGCCATGGGCGGCCTGCCCTCGGCGGCGAGGATCGCAACGCCTTCCGGGCCATCCTCGATGACGCCCTTCAGCTGGTACGCGCTGGCTGCAGCGGCCGGCGCGCCGCCGAACAGCGCTTTGGCGGCCTCGATGGCCGGCGGGGCCGACGCCAGCTTCGGCGCCGCTACGACCGGACGGGGCGGCTGCCGGAACCACGGCATGCTCCAGTAGGCGGCCGACGCGCACACCGCGGCGAACAGCGCGCCGGCAACGACGAGTGGCATATGTTTCATCTTGTTTGCAGGTATCCGTCGCACCGGTTGATCGATCGTTGCTCCGACTGGACGGCCCGTCACCGGGCCGTCCGTGCCGGCATCAGTTTGCCGACGTACCGTAGATGATACCGCGGCCCATGCCGCCGGCAGCGTTCAGGTAGACGGTACCGAAGGTCCGCATGTCGCCGACCACCTGGCCGATGCCGCTCCACTGGTGGTTGCCGTCATTGATCTTCGTCCAGTTCACGCCACCGTCCGTCGAGCGCATGATGCCCGTCGTGCCGTCGTTGAACTGGCCGCCCGCGAAGATGGTCGGGTAGCTCGCCCCCGTCGCGGCCTTGCCGAAGCCGATCGAACTCGGCGTGAACGAAAAGCCGAAATAGTTCGTGATCGTGATCGGCGCGTTCCACGACGAACCGGAGTTCGTGCTCTTGTACATGCCGCTCGGGGCCACCATCCACACTTCGCCGCCACGGCCCGGCACGGTCACGATCTGCGTCGGCTGGGCCGGCAGCGCCGCGGCTTGGTACCAGCTGCCGGAGTTGTTGCCGACATAGAAGTTCGTCGTGCCCGATTTCCAGGCGTAGAACAGGTTCTGCCCGCCGTCCGACAGCACTTTCGCACCGACCGGCAGCGGGTTGCCGAACATCGAAATCGTCGTCCAGGTGCTGCCGCCGTTCGTCGTGTAGACCGGCGCCAGGTTGTCGTCCGTATGCGGCGACCAGACGATGGTGCTGCCGTCATAGCTGATGGTCACCGAGCCTTCGCCCTTCTTCATGCCGGCCGGCAGGGTCGGGAACGCGGTCCAGCTGGTGCCGCCATTGCTCGTCACGACGCCGACCGGTATCGGATTCCCATACGGATTGGTGCCCACGAGGACCATCTTGGACGGATTGCCGCGGGCGAAGTCGATGCTGCTGCCGAACGTGCAGGCGCCGGCGACACCGGTGCCGCTCTGGGTCGAGATCATCGAGTTCGGCGGCGTGGTCAGCGAGTTGAACACGAAGCCGCACACGTCGGCGATGGCGGCGGCCAGCGGCGCGCCGGACGTCGGCGAGATGATCGTCTGCGGCACGGTCTCCTCGATGCCCTTGGCCGCGACGCTCCAGCTCGTGGCCAGGCCGCTGTCCGCATTGGTCAGGTTGGTGGTGGCGAAGACGCCGCCGCCCGTGCCATAGAAGGCGTTGTTCGAGTTGAACGGGTCGATCACCGGGTTCATCCAGTTGCCGAAGCCGTTCGGGTGCCCCCAGGGCGCCCACGGCGACTGCGTCCAGCTGAACGTGGCCTTGGACTTCAGGTCCACCCAGCTGCCCGAGTTGCCCGCACTGGTCGAGCGGAAGATCGTGTCGCCGGCACCGTAGCGGTCCACCGTCGTGACGATGAGCGTGCCCGGCTTCTTCGGGTCGAGGGCCAGGCCGTCGTAGCCGAAAGCGTCGGAGCTCGACGGCGCGACGGGCGTGATGTTCGTCCACGTGCCGCCGCCGATGCTGTACTTCCACACCTGGCCACTGGTCATGCCGTACGGCCCCGGCGAGTTACCGTAGGTGATGTACAGATTGCCGTCCGCCCCGATCAGGCCGTGGTTCGGATACATGCCGCCGCTGGCCGTCGAGCCCGGACCGCCGCTGACGGCGCTCCAGTGGGCGCCGGCGTCGTTACTGACGTACAGCGTCGACGGTGCATTGCTGTCGGAGACGCCCGCGAAGATCTTCTGGGTGCGGCCGTTCGCGAGCGACGGCTTGTAGAACGCGGTGAAGGCGATGCCGGCGCCGGTGCCGTTGCTCGACAGCGGCGGCGCATTGCCGGCGGCGACCTGGGTCCACGTATTGCCCTGGTCGGTGCTGGTCCACAGGCCGTTCATGCCGTTGTTGTACGGCGTCGGCAGGTTGTCGTTGCGGGTGCCGTAGAACAGCACGTTGCCGTTGTTCGGGTCGACCTGCAGGCGCTCGCCGGCGTCGCGGCCGGTGTTGTTGGAGCCCATCGGGAACGGCATCTGGTGCGCGGTGAAGCTGGCACCCTGGTTCGACGACACGAGGATCGCGCCCTGGGGCACGTACGCCCAGCTGTCATAGGCGCCGACCGACATGAACAGCATGTTGGTGTTGTTCGGGTCGACGGCGATACTGTCGACGCCCATCCAGCCGTTGTTGGCCGACGGCGTCCAGTCGTTCAGCGGCACCCAAGTGCCGTTGGCCGAGTTGTAGCGGTACGCGCCGCCCACGTCGGTCTTGGCATAGAACAGGCCCTGCTGCCCGGGATGGGCGACGATGCCGTCGACGTAACCGCCGCCGACCATCTGAACGTTTTGCCACGTGTAGCTCTGGGCCTGGGCCGGCGTCGCGGCCAGGCCGGCAGCGACGATGCCGCCGACCAGGCCGGCAATGATTGTCTTGCGCGTGTAACTCATCAAGGTATCTCCTCCTGACGATAGATCGAATGCCTCTTGTTCCGAGGCGCTTGTTCGTGGATCGAACTCTTTTATATGAAAGATGCAATGGCATCTCACGTCGACAACATTGTGTGAGTTTTAATTAAGTGCCAGCAATTCTCAAAATCACTAAAGTGATACATGAAATTGCTCAAGGATTAACAGACGTTCAGGTTGATGGCGAAAGCGTTCATGTAGACATGCAGTGGTCGATGGCCGGCATGCGGACCGGCCATGCGGCGGCGGCCGTCGCCAGGCCAGCACCGGGAATCAGGGAAGGTGAAGGGTTGCCGCGCACCTGCGGCGAGATGCAAAACACGGCGTGAAGGACGGCGCCCGGCCTGGCGTGGCTGGGCTCGCCGGTTAGGTCGTCGGTCCGGGTCCGGAAGGCGGCGGTGCCATGCCGGAGGCCCGGTGTGCACGCTCCATCTGCTCCATCTCTTGCCGGCGGCGCGCCTCGTACAACTCGCGCATCTGGTCACTGTTCAGTCCCGGCGGCTTGGCGCCCGGTTGGCCGGAGGGGGGCACCGCACTGGCACTGGCGACCTGCTGGGGCGCGCCCGACGGCGCAATTGGCGTGGCCGATGCAACTGATGCGGCAGGCGAGGCCGGCGCCGCCGCGACCGGCTCCTTGCCGCCGGTGTCGCCGGCCGCCAAGTCCAGCCGCGTGGGTTTGCCGGACATATCGAGCATCACATAGCGCTGGTGGATTTCCGTCACCGTCACGCCCGGCGCGGCCTGCTGGCCGATGCCGAGCGCGAGCGCCGGCTTGCCGTCCGCGACCAGGATCGCGACGCCCTCCGCGCCATCTTCGATGACGCCTTTCAGCTTGAACGCGATGGCGGCGGCAGCAGCCGGCGCACCGCCGAACAACCCCGCGGCAGCCGCGATGTCGGGCGGTGCCGGCGCGGTGTGCGCGGCCGCCGCGACCGGTCGCACCTGCGGCCGCAACAACTGCGATCCCCAATAGGCACCCGATCCGAACACGGCACTGATCAGGATGGCGGCGGCAATGAGCGGCAAGTGTTTCACGGTCTTCTTTCGGGTGTCTGGCGCGTCGATGGCGAGCGGCGGTCGTCACGCGGCGGTCCGGGCAGGGTCCGTACGCTCGTGCCCTTGATGACATTGTGCGAGTGATCGCGTGGCAACGGCAAGTAGCAAAATCGCCAGGAGCACAAATGAAATTGACCGGAAAACGCGTTCGCGGCGGCGGGAGCGCGCCGCCCGAACGATTACTTCGTGGACGCCCTGGCTTCGGGCTTGAATCCGAGCGTCTTCATCGCCTGCGTCAGCGTGGTGGCGCTCTTGTCGTAGTCGGCCCACGGCGCATTGCCTTCGTCCAGCCGGGTGTGCACGGTCCTGACCATCCACTGGCTACCCGACTTCAGCTTTGGCAGTTCTTCCCAGCGCACCGGCACGGAAATGCCAAGGCCGGGCCGGGTGCGCGCCGACCAGGCGGCCACGGTCGTCGCGCCGCGGCCGTTGCGCAGGTAGTCGATGAAGATCCGGCCCACGCGGTTCTTCGCGCCGCTCTTGGCGGAGAAGCGGTCCGGCAGCGTCTTCGCCAGGTGGGTCACGATCGCGTGCGAGAAGTCCTTCACTGTGTCCCAGTCGAGCTTCGGCTTGATGGGGACGACGACGTGCAGGCCCTTGCCGCCGCTCGTCTTGAGGAACGGATTCAGCCCGAGATCCTGCAGGAAGGCGCGCACGAGCTGCGCCGCCTCCTGCACCTTCGACCACTCGACGCCCTCGCCCGGATCGAGGTCGAACACGATGCGATCCGGGGTGTCGTAACGCCGTCCCGTCGCGTTCTGGCTGTGGATCTCGACGACGTTCCACTGCGCGCACGACAGCAGGCCCTCGATCGTCGCGATCTGCGTCATGCTCGGGTGTTCCGGATCGAGCGCCTGGTCCATCTGCACGACGCCGGGCATCTTTGCCGTATCGACGACGTGCTTCTGGAAGAACAGCTCGCCGCCGACGCCCTCGGGCGCGCGCACGAGCGACACGGGCCGGTCCTTCAGGTGCGCCATCATCAGTTCGCCGACGAGGGCGTAGTAGCGCACCATCTCGACCTTCGTCACGCCGCTTTCCGCATCCATCACGCGCTCGCCGTGCGTGACCTTGAACGTGGCCGGCAGATTGCCCGGCAGCGCGCCCTCCCCGGCCGACGCCGGTTTCGCCGCGCGCTTGCGCGTCGGCTTCGCCGCGGGTGCCGGGTCGTCCCGCGGCTTCGTTTCCTGTGCCTGTGCCTGTAAATGCTTCGGCTGCTCGCGCACGACGCTCTGCGCCGGCTTGTCCTTGCGCAGGCCCTGGAACACGGGGTGGCGGACCGAGTCGGTCGCCGTCCATTCCGAGAAGCTGACTTCCGCCACGAGGTCCGGCTTGACCCAGTGGTTCGTGCGGCCCGGCACCGCGCGCGGCGGGAACGGGTTCCTGTCCGTCTCGATCTCCTCGAGCACGGATCGCAGGTGGCGCAGCGACGCGCCGTTGAACCCGCTGCCGACGTTGCCTGCGTAGCGCAGCACGCCCTTGTCGTCGTAGTACCCGAGCAGCAATGAACCGATGCCCGTGCGCGCACCGTGCGGGTCAGTATAGCCGCCGATGACGAATTCCTGGCGCTGGCCGCATTTCAGCTTGATCCACTCGGGCGAGCGGCGCGTCACGTAGCGCGAATCGCGGCGCTTGCCGATCACCCCTTCGAGCCCGATCCGGCAGGCGGCGACGACGAGCTGCGACGGATCCGTGCCGAACTCCGCCGAGAAGCGCACGATGGTCGACGGGCGCGCCGCCAGCACCTCCTCCAGCAGCGGGCGGCGCGCGTCGAGCCGCACGTCGCGCAGGTCGTAACCCTTGTAGTACGGGACGTCGAACACGAAGTAGACGATTTGCGCGCTGTTGGAACCGTCGAACGCCAGCTGCAGCAGGTTGAAATTCGGCTTGCCGTTCTCGTCGTGCACGACGATCTCGCCGTCGTACCAGCCGTCCGGCAGCTTCATGCGACGGATTTCCTGCTGCAGGGGTTTGAGCTTGTCCGTCCAGTCGTTGCCGTTGCGGGTGATCAGGCGGATGTCCTTGCCCTGCACGCGCGTGAGCATGCGGTAGCCGTCGAACTTGATCTCGTAGATGTAGTCGTCCGGGTCGGCGGGCGGGCCGTCGACGAGCGTGGCAAGTTCGGGGGTCAGCGTCTCCGGCAGGTCGGCTTTCACTGCGCCCTCGGGCATCGTCCCGCGCTTCGGTGCCGCCGGCGCTTTCCCGTCAGACTTCGCCGCGGACTTGCGCGCCGGTTTCGCAGTTGCGCCGTCACGCTCCGCCTTCAGCCCGGCCTCGGCGCCCGCTGCGGGCATCGGCAGCTCCTTGACGCTGTCCGGGAACTCATCGACGACGGAGAATTCGCCGGCGGGACGGGCGTACTCGTCGTTTTCCTTGATCAGCAGCCAGGGTTCCTGCTTGTCCTCCTCGTGGCCGCGCAGGCGCACGAGCACCCAGCGCCCGTGCATCTTGTGGCCATACATCTCGAACTTGATCTCGCCCTTCGCATACCCCTGGCGCGGATCGCCGATGGGTTCCCACGTGCCCTTGTCCCAGATGATCACCTTGCCGGCGCCGTACTGGTGCGGCGCGATGGTGCCTTCGAAATCGGAATATGCGATGGGATGGTCTTCCACGTGCACGGCCATGCGGCGGTCGTGGGTGTCGTAGCTGGGGCCTTTCGGCACCGCCCAGCTCTTCATGACGCCGTCCAGTTCCAGACGGAAATCGTAGTGCAGGCGGGTGGCCCAATGTTTCTGGATCACGAAGGTGAGGGAGCCCTTGCTGGCCTCCCCGCCTTCCTTGGGCTCGGCCGTGATCTTGAAATCGCGCTTGGCCTTGTACAGCTTTAATGGGTCGGGCATGGCGTCACCTCCGCATCTATGCCTGTCAGTGTAGGCGGAGGTTGCAGACGCGACTGTTCGTTGCCTAACCCTTGGGCATGCGCATGGTACGCATGCCCGGCCGTTATTTGCGCTCTGCCGCGCTGGCGTCACGCGCCGCGCGGAACTCCGAGTCCTTGGCCCAGTTCGGCCACGCCGACGAGTCCGCCAGGTCGCGGCCCACGGCATACAACAGGCCCAGGTCGCGCGCCATGCCCGTGAACGGCCAGTCGGCGCTCCATTCGTCGGCCGGCTGGTGGTAGGCGACCTGCACGTATTTTTCCTCGGCCGCCTTGCCCGCGGCCACGCCGCCCTGCTCCCAGTTCTCACCCGAACCGAACGAGATCGCCGGCACGCCGTGCTTGGCGAACGGGAAATGGTCGGAACGGAAGAAGTGGCCCGCTTCCGGCTTCGGATCCGGCGAATAGCTGATGCCGCTCTGCTTCGCCTTCGCGACGAGCCGGTCGAGCAGCTCCAGCCTGGCGCTGCCCGAGATCGTGAAGTCGCGTGCCGGGCCGTACGGGCTCAGCGCGTCCATATTGATCACGCCGGCCGTCTTCCCCAGCGGATACACCGGATTGTTCGCATAATATTCCGAGCCCAGCAGGCCTTTCTCTTCCGCCGTCACGGCCAGGAACACGACGCTGCGTTGCGGCGCCGGCGCCTTTGCATAGGCGCGCGCCAGTTCCAGCAGCGCGGCGATGCCGGTGGCGTTGTCGACGGCGCCGTTGTAGATCTTGTCGCCCTTCGCGTCCGGCAGGCCGATACCGAGGTGGTCCCAATGGCCGCTGTAGATCACGACCTGGTCCGCGTGCTCGCTGCCCGGCCGGATCGCCAGCACGTTCTTCGACGTGATCACCTGCGCGTCGACGTCATAGTGCGCGGACATCGTCACGCCCTTCAGTTCCACCGGCTTGAACGCGCGCGTCTGGGCCTGCTTCTTGAGCTTGTCGAAGTTCAGGCCAGCGTGCTTGAACAGGTCGGCGGCGGCATCGCGCTGGATCCACGCTTCCACCGGCGCATGCGCCTCCAGGGGATTCTTGCGCACGATGTCGTACATGACGTTCGTGTTCGAGTTCTTCACCGTGGCCCAGCCATACGATGCCGGCGCCGTCTCGTGGACGATGATCGTGCCGAGGGCGCCGCGGCGCGCCATCTCCTCGAATTTATAGGTCCAGCGGCCGTAGTACGTCATGGCCTTGCCGCCGAAATCGCCCTTGCCCGTCTCGAAATCCGGGTCGTTGATCAGCACGACGGCCAGCTTGCCCTTCAGGTCCTGGCCCTTGAAATCGTCCCATTTGCGCTCCGGCGCGGTCACGCCATAGCCGACGAAGACGAGCGGCGCATTCTTGAAATCGACGTTCTTTGCGCCCGTCATGGCGGCGCGCAGCGCGACTTCGTTACCTTGCGTATAGGTCTTCACAGTACCGCCGGCCGTCACGGAGACGGCGACCGGGCCCTTGATCTCGAACCGGCCCAACGGCACGTCCTGGGTCCAGCCGCGCTTGCCGTCGACGAGGTCGCCGCCCGGCTGCAGGCCGGCTTCCTTGAATTTCTGGATCAGGTAATTCACGGTCTTCGTCTCGCCGGCAGTGTTCGGGCCGCGGCCTTCGAACTCGTCGGACGAGAGGACCTTGACGTCCTGCGACAAGCGTTGCGGGTCGATGTGGACGGCGTCGGCGGCCTGGGCTGCCAGCGCCGCGGTAGCGAGCGCGATGGCCGTCAGGGTGGTGCGGATGGTGGAGGTTTGTATTCTCACGAGCGATCTCTTTTGGCGTCGATGTTGTCAGTGTGTGGCCGGGTAGGCCGGGCAGAGTATCGTTGGAAAGATTTCCAGTGTCAAACAGCGCACGGCACCAAAAATTATCGTTATGCACTTTGTAACCGGATGTAAAAGGCCGTCAACGGCATGCGCCGCGGCGGCGTTTCTGGCCCAGTAGTACGGGAATCGTCCCGATGATCAACAAAAGACCTGAAGGAAACATCGCCATGAGCAAAATCGTCGCTACCCTGATCGCAGGCCTGTTCGCCACCGCGGCGTTCGCGCAGACGGCAACCACCACGGCGACGACGCCGGTGACCAAGGCCGAGGTCAAAGCCGACAAGAAAGCCGCCAAGGCCGAAGCCAAGGAAGAAAAAGCCGACGTGAAGGCAGACGCCAAGCTGGAGAAAAAGGCTGCCGAAGCGAACGCGGACGTCGCGGTCGCCAAGGCCGACGCCGATAAGAAGAAAGCCAAAGCACACAAGAAAGCCGTCAAAGCCAAGACGGACGCCGCAGCCGACAAGGCCGCGGCACACGCAGACCAGAAAGCCGACGCCGCTAAATAACGGCAGCGCAAAACCGGCTCAAGCCCCTCCGTCCTCGAAAGACAGGGTTCGCCCTGTCTTTTTTTCGTCCTCGTTCTACAATGGCGATCCCTCTTGTTCCGGGATCGCCATGCACGACATCGCCCAGCACCAGATCGCTCAGCACCAGATCATCTTCCTCGACCGCGACAGCCTGATCGCGAACATCCGCCAGCCCGCCTTCGCGCACCATTGGCGCGACTATCCGGCAACCAGCCCGGATGAAGTCGTCGACCGCCTGCGCGGCGCCACCATCGCCATCACGAACAAGGTGCCGCTGCGCGCGGACGCCATCGCCCAGCTGCCGGAGCTGAAGATGATCGCCGTGGCCGCCACCGGCACGGACAACGTCGACCTGGCCGCGTGCCGCGAACGGGGCGTCGTCGTGGCGAACATCCGCAATTACTCGCTCGTCTCGGTGCCCGAACACTGCTTCGCGCTGATCCTCGCCGTGCGCCGCAACCTGCGCGCGTATGTGGCCGACGTCGAGGCGGGCCGGTGGGAACGATCGACGCGCTTCTGCCTGCTCGACCACCCTATCGGCGACCTGGCGGGCAGCCGCCTCGGCATCGTCGGCTACGGCGCGCTGGGCCGGCGCGTGGCGCAGATCGGGCGCGCGTTCGGCATGGAGGTCACCGTCGCCTCGCGCTCGCCCGTGACCGATGCGGACGTCACGCCGCTGCCGCTGGCCGAGCTGCTCGCCACGTCGGACGTCGTGAGCCTGCACCTGCCGCTCACCGAACAGACACGCCACCTGATCGGCGCGCGC
>Ga0207667_10007754_pt1 | contig 12831 bp, 12 predicted proteins | sample KBSCornC52_FD_184301 | JGI IMG/M metagenome (GOLD analysis project Ga0207667, IMG submission 184301) | Corn rhizosphere microbial communities from Kellogg Biological Station, Michigan, USA - KBS Corn C5-2 (SPAdes) (version 2) | ecosystem: Host-associated > Plants > Roots > Rhizosphere > Soil ...
GCGCTGAGCTGGGGACCTGCGCTGTGGTATCGTGCCGAGGTCGATGGCAAGGCGCTCCATGCCGGTATTCCGAAGAATGCTGCTTCGCTGGTGTTCCGTTGCCGTGACGGGCGCTACGTCCAGATCGCGCTGGGCGCCGCGCGATCGAAGGGCAGCCTCTACCGGGTGCTCGGGATCGACGATCCCAGCGTCACGCCGGACGACAGCGGCTTTCCCTCGCTGCGCAATGGCGAACGCAATTTCTTCGGCGACATCGACGTGCTCGCGCCCCAATTTGCCAGGTTCGACAGCGCCGCCCTGCTGGCTGACCTCCTCGCCGCCGGCGTACCCTGCAGTTTCGTGGAGGAGCCAGGCGGCTGCTGGGATGACGAACAGGTCCGCACCAATGGCATCATCACGACCGACTCGGCCGGGAATGAGGTGGTGGACTTTCCGCTGGAGATCTTGCCCGCCCGGGAGGCGACGACCGCGGCCGCCAAGGCGAAGCCCTTCGAGGCCATGCGTTTCCTCGATTTCGGGACGCTGGTCGCGGGGCCGCTGTCGGGCATCGCGCTCGTCGATCTCGGCGCAGAGGTCATCAAGGTCGAGACCCACAGCGGGGACCTCAGCCGCAACTTCGTGCGCAGCTACCGCGTCAGCAACCGGGGCAAGCTGTCGCTGTCGGTGGACCTCAAGTCCCCCGAAGGGCAGGAGATCTGCCGGCGGCTCCTCGCTTCGGCCGACATGGTGGAATCGAACTTTCGCGGCGGCGTGGCCGAGCGGCTGGGGGTGGACGTCGAGACCCTTGGGCGCGAGCTTCCGCACCTCGCGGTGCTGGAGGCGACGGCCTTCGGTGCGCGCGGGCCGAAGGCTGCCCTGCCGGGCTACGATCAGATCTTCCAGGCTATGAGCGGCATCGAATACTGCACCGGCGGTGGAGGCGACCCGATCTGCAGCCGCTTCACCCCGGTCGATTTCGCCTCGGCCTATCTCGGTTCGGCCGGCCTGCTGCTCGGGCTGATTGCGCGCGCGCGGACGGGCTCTGCCGCGGGCTTTCGCGCCAATCTGCTGAACTCGGCGTTGTTCATGATGGGCTGCGTGATCCGCCGGAAGGACGGGTCGGTCGAGGGCGCCCTGGTGTCCAATGCCACGGGCACGGGGCGAAGCCCGGGCGAGGCGATGTACCAGACTGCCGACGGCTGGATCGCCGTGTCGGTCGTGACGCAGGACATGGGCGCGAGGCTGCTGCGCGCCTTGGGCGATTCCGCTGAACGCATCGCGCCAGTCGCGGAGTGGGGCGAGGACGAGGCGCGCCGGATTGCCGAAGCCTTTGCCCGGCGCAGTACGGCCGAATGGCTCGCCGCGCTCGAGCGCGAAGGTGTCTGGGCCGTCGCTGTGCCGACCGGCGGCGGCGCCATCCTCGACCAGGCCGGCGCCCTGCGCGAGGGCCTCGTGGTGGAATTCCAGCATCCCGAGTTCGGCAGACTGCGCCAGCTGGGCCGCTTGTTCCAGGTCTCGACGCTGCGACGGCCCCCGGGGAACGCCGCGCATGGGCTGGGCGAGGACACCCGGCCGATCCTGGCCAGCCTGGGCTATAGCGCCGCCGAGGTGGATGACCTGGTTGCGCGGGGCATCTGCCGGTAGCCCGGAACCGCGCCAATCAATGCTGCCGCGAGGCGGCCGAGAGGAGAACCGACGTGCAGAGATACGATTCCATCTTCAAGCCTGGCCTGTTCGATGGACAGGTGATGATCGTTACGGGCGGCGGCTCGGGCATCGGCCGGTGCGTTGCCCTCGAACTTGCGGCACTGGGCGCGACCCTGGTGCTGGTCGGGCGGACGATCGACAAGCTCGAAACCGTTGCCAAGGAGATCACGGACCTGGGCGGCTCGGTCAGCTATCACGCCTGCGACATCCGCGACGAGGAGGGCGTCATCGCCGTGGTCCGCGCCGTGCTGGAGCAGCATGGCCGGATCGATGGGCTCTTCAATAACGCCGGCGGCCAGTTCCTGGCCCCGCTACGCGACATGAAGCTCAAGGGCTTCGAGACGGTGGTCCGCAGCAACCTCACCGGCGGCTTCATCGTCATGCGCGAAGTCTACGTCCAGTGGATGGAGCAGCACGGCGGTTCGATCGTCAACATGGCCGGCGACGTGGGCGGCGGCTGGCCCTACGTGGCCCATTCGGGCGCGGCGCGCGCCGGGATGATCAACCTGACGCATTCGGCGGCGGCGGAATGGGCGCGGTCCGGCGTGCGCGTCAACGCCATCGTGCCGGGGATCATCGACACCTCCGGGCACTGGTCCTACACGCCCGAGGAAAAGGCGATCAATACGGGCGGGCACCGCTGCCTGATGCAGCGGCTGGGCTCGGTGTCGGAAACCTCGTCCGCCATCGTGTTCCTGCTGTCGCCGGGCGCCGCCTTCATGACCGGTACGACAGTCCACGTGGACGGCGGGGCGCCTTATACCCGGGCGCTGGGTGACCTTGGGCCGAAGGGCAAGTTCCCGGTATATGACGGCCTCCATGAGCGGACACCGGGCTGACCCGGCCTGACGTGAAACTGCCGAGCGCTGCTGGAGACAGGCAAGTGAATGATTTTCGTTTCGTTTTTGCCAGGACAGGCGGACCCGAGGTGCTCGAAACGGCGCCGGCTGATGCCGCAGCAGACCTGCAGCCGGGGCAGGTGCGCGTGCGTCATGAGGCGATCGGGTTCAACCTGATCGACATCTACTTCCGCACCGGCGTGAACCCGGTGAACGCGCTGCCCAGCGGCATCGGTCTCGAAGCGGTCGGCACGGTCGAGGCCGTCGGCGAAGGGGTCGACTATCTCTCCCCCGGCCAGCGCGTCGGCTATGCGACGGGCGAGCTGGGGAGCTACTCCACGGTCCGCAACATGCCGGCCGACCTGGTGTTCCCCGTGCCCGACTGGCTGCCGGCCGATCTCGGCGCCGCCCTGCTGACCAAGGGCATGACCACCGACATGCTGGTCAACCAGTGCGCGAAGGTCCAGCCCGGCCAGACCGCGCTGGTCCTGGCTGCGGCTGGCGGCGTCGGCAGCCTGCTGGTGCAGTGGCTCAAGGCCGCCGGGGCCAGGGTGATCGCCCATGCCGGTTCGCCCGAAAAGGCCGCCCGCGCTGCCGCCCTCGGCGCCGACGAGGCCCTGTCCTGTCCCTATGACGAGCTGCCCGCCCAGGTGAAGGCGCTGACCGGGGGGCGCAAGGCCAACGTGATTTTCGAGAGCGTGGGTGCGGACAGCTGGGCGGCCTCGATGCGCTGCATCGCGCGCACCGGGCTCATCGCCAGCTTCGGCAATGCCTCAGGCCGTCCGCCGGCAGTCACCACTCGCGAACTGGCCGATGCCGGCTCGATTTTCGTGACCCGGCCCAACACCTTCCATTACAACGACAGCCGCGAGAAGCGGATCGCGGCGATGGACCGCGTGTTCCGGATGGTCGAGCAGGGCCTGATCAGGGCCGACATCGGCCAGCGCTTCGCGCTGAAGGACGCCGCGGCCGCGCACTCAGCCGTGGAATCGCGCCAGACTGTGGGCTCGACCGTGCTGCTGCCCTGATCCGCAAGGCAGCGGCAGGCCCGGTCACGGCACCGCGATCAGCGCCTCGCCACGCAGGGTCACGGTGCCGTCCTCGAGCTGGGTCCACAGTTCCAGCCGCACCAGCCGCTCGCCGTTCCGCTCCAGCTTCTCGATCACCTTGCCGTGGCAGCTCACGCGCGCGTGGACCGGCGTGACCTTGGTGAACCGCACGGAATAGCTGCGGATGTTTTCCTGCCGCGTGAGTCCGAGCAGCAGCTGTGCAAGGTAGGCCATCGACAGCATGCCGTGGGCGAACACGTCGTCGAACCCGGCAGCCCTGGCGTAATCGGTATCGATGTGCAGCCGCACGTGATCGCCCGAACCGCCAGCGAACAGGGCGAGGGTCGTGCGGGTGATCGGCCCGCATTCGTGGACGGGAAACTCGAGGCCCAATTCAAGCGCGCCCCAATGCGGCAGGATCTTTGCCGCCGCGCTCATGCGTTCACCATGACGCTGGAGCTGCGGGCAACCGCGCATAGCTCGCCGTGCTGGTTGTAGTATTCGGAGTCCTGCACGAGGAACTGCAGTGCGCCGCCGCTCTTCTCGTAAACGTCAGAGACGCGGGTCTTGATCAGTATGCGGTCGCCGGCGAAGATCATCTTCCGGTACTCGAATGATTGCTCGCCATGCAGTGTCTTGCGCAGGTCGGGGATCAGGTCGTCCGGGGCCCCGATTTTCGGCGGGGCGAGGTTGCTGAGGCTGAAGGCGAAGGTGGGCGGGGCCGGAATGTCGGGATAGCCCGCGGCCCTAGCCGCCTCGACGTCCGAATAGATCGGATCACTTTCCCGAACCGCCTTGGCGAAGAGCCGTAGCTGGCCTCGCTCGACATCGACATAGCGATCTTCCGATTGCAGGCCGATCGCCCCTGGATCGATTTTCATCTGTGCCTCTCCTTACAACCGCTCAGCAGATCGTGCCGGACGCCTTGAGCGCCTCGATCCGATCCCAGTCCATGCCGATGGACAGGAGTTCGAGCTCGGTATGCTCGCCCAGCTCCGGTGCACGAACGCCTTCCACCGTCGTGTGATCGAACTGGACGGGGTTGGCGACGAGCCGAATCGGGGGCCCCTGGTCGGCAGCCTCGATCTCGAAGATCGTTCCGTTGGCGATCGCCTGCGGGTCGCTGGCCGCATCGAGCACGTTCTGGAACGGCGCCCACTGGCCGCGCATGGTCTTCAGGCGTTCGACCCAGTAGGCGAACGGCTTTTCCGCGACGATGCCTTTGATCAGGTCGAAGGCCTCGACGCAATTGGCGAAGAGCGCCTCGACGGTCCCGAAGCGTGGGTCGTCGGCCAGTTCAGGCCGGTCGAGGTGCTCGAAGGTGTCGCGGATCAGGCCGCTGGGCGAGAGCACGTAGAGTTGCACATACTCGCCGGTGCTGGTCTGGAACGCGCCGATGAAGGGATTGCCTTCGGGCTTGTAGTCGCCGGGCATCTGCGCGCGGAGCGGAATGTCGCCGCGGTCGGCGCTGATCACCGTACCCAGGGCGACGGCCCACATTCCCGAGCCCAGCAGCGAGACATCCAGTTCGGACGGCTTGCCGGTCTTCTCCCGATGATACAGCGCGGCGGCGATGCCGCCGGCCAGGTTCATCCCGCTGATCGTGTCGCCGAAGGCCGGCGCGGGCTGCAGGACCGGTCCCGGCAGCCGCCGCGCCGTGGCCATCATCGCGCCGCCCGAGCGCGCCCAGAAGGCTGTGTGATCGAAGCCGCCGACCTCGCGCTCGGGGCCCTGGTCGCCCAGCGCAGAGCCACGCGCATAGATGATGTTGGGGTTGGCTGCCCGGATGTGTTCGAGATCGATCTTCAGCCTGCGCCGCAGTTGCGGGAGGAAGTTCGTCACGAACACGTCGCAGGTCTTGGCGAGCTCGTAGATCAGCTCGACGCCCTCGGGGCGCGACAGGTCGATCCCGAGCGATTTCTTGCCGCGGTTGGAATGATCGAGCCACGGCTTGCGCAGCTCGTTCACCGAAAGATCGTGCAGCGTCTTGATGCCGCGCTGGGAATCCCCGCGGACCGGATGCTCGATCTTGAGCACTTCGGCGCCCCAGTCGACCAGCACCGCCCCGGTCGTGGGGACAAAAATCCATTGGGCAATCTCGAGAACGCGTACGCCTTCCAGAACCTTGGTCATAGATTATGCCCATCCCGCTGTTGCGCGGACACTTCGCCGCGAACGTGTGTTTTCTATCCAATCCCTCCGGGGATGTGCCCGCATTGCGCGGGTTTGAAAAGCGCCCGGTTGAGTGTGGATGGGATGCTTCGGGGCAGTCGCCGGCAAGCGGGATCAGGAGATCGCGCCGGCAGCTTTCAAAGCTTCGATCCGGTCCCACTCCATGCCCATGGCCAGCAATTCCAGTTCGGTATGCTCCCCCACCTCCGGCCCGCGCACCCCCTCGACCGGATCGCCATTGAACTGCACCGGGCTGGCGACCAGCCGCATCGGCGGGCCCTCGGCCGCCTCGACCTCGAACATCGCATCATTGGCGAGGGCCTGCGGATCGTTGGCGGCCTCGAGGATATCCTGGAACGGCGCCCATTGGCCGCGGAAGGTCTTCAGGCGCTCCCGCCAGTAGTCGAGCGGCTTGGCGGCGAAGGCGTTCCTGATCTCATGGAAGGCCTCGACGCGGTTGGCGAACAGGGCCTCGACCGTCGAAAACCGCGGATCGTCGGCGAGCTCCGGACGGTCGAGGTGCTCGAAGGTGTCGCGGATCAGCGGGCCCGGCTGAAGGATGTAGATCTGCAGCCAGTCGCCCGAACTGGTCTGGAAATAGCCGACGAAGGGATTGGTCTCGGGCTTGAAATGGCCCGGCATCTGGGCGCGGAGCGGCATGTCGCCGCGATCCACGCTGATCGCCGTGGCCAGGCCCACGGTCCACATGCCGGAATTGAGCAGCGACACGTCCACTTCCAGGGCCTCGCCGGTCCTGTCCCGGTGGTAGAGCGCGGCCACGATGCCGCCCGCGAGATTCATCGCGCTGATCGAATCGCCGAAGGCGGGGGAGGGCAGCGGGATCGGTCCGTCCAGCCGGCGCGACGTGCCCGCCTTGGCGATGCCGGAACGGGCCCAGAAGGCGCTCTGGTCGAAGCCCCCCTTGTCGCGCTCCTCGCCCTTGTTGCCGAACGCCGAACCGCGCGCGTAGATGATGTTCGGGTTGGCCGCCCGGATGTGCTCCACGTCGATCTTCAGGCGCTGGCGCACCGAGGGAAGGAAGCTCGTCACGAAGACGTCGCAGGTCTTGGCCAGCTCGTAGATCAGCTCCACGCCCTCGGGCTTGGTGATGTCGACGCCGATCGACTTCTTGCCGCGGTTGGCGTGTTCGAAGTAGGGCTTGCGCAACGGGCTCACCTGCAGTTCGAGCATGGCGCGGTTGCCGCGCTGGGTGTCGCCGCGAACCGGATGCTCGATCTTGAGAACTTCCGCGCCCCAATCGACGAGGACTGCGCCCGTCGCGGGAACGAAGACCCACTGAGCGACCTCGAGCACACGCACACCTTGCAGAACCTTGACCATGGTATAGCGCACCTCGCCGCCGGTCGGGCTAGTTCCAGCCGACCGTCCGTTTGAAAATTTCGCGTGTATGTGCCCGGGTTTTGGCACTTTGAAAAGCGCTTTGCAGTTCGCCCGGACTATTCCCGAGCGTCATCGGCGCTGAGGTAGGCGATCTCCCCGGCGATCAATGTCATGGCCACGGCATCGCGGGCCAGCTGGCGCCGAGCCTCAGCCCAGGGGCGCGACAGCAGGACGAGATCGGCCGTGCCGTTCACCGCGATCTCGCGCCGGCGGCCAAGCTCGTCCGGCGCCGCAAGGTAAAGCGCCAGCGCCTGTTCCGGCGACAGGGCCTCGGCAGGACCGAGGGACTGGCCCTCGGCGGTCTGCCGGTCGACGGCAGCGCGCATCGCGGCCCAGGGATCGGGCTGGCCGAACGGAGCGTCGCTGCCCCCGGCGAGGGGTATGCCGTGGGCGGTCAGCGTGCTCAGCCGATAGAGGTCGGGGCGGTGGCGCGGCTCGACATCGCGCAGGTACCGATCGCCCCGCTCGGCCACGAAGTGGGGCTGGACGCAGACGGCGAGGCCGAGCCCGGCCATCCGCTCGACCAGCGGCAGGGAAGCGACCGAGGCATGCTCGATCCGGTCCCCCGGTGCGGACCTAGCCTCTTCCAGCAGGGCCACGGCGTAGATCAGCTCGACCTCGCTGACGCAATGGATCGCCACGCCGCGACCCTGGCCACGGGCGGTGGCGACCAGCGCGAGCGCTTCCTCGAAATCCGGCAGCGCGGCTTCGTGGAGGTGAAGCTTGACCGGGCCGAGATGCCAGGCGCCCGGTTCTGCCCCGGCCAGCGCAGGCGTGCCGGCCAGCCACAGGTCCTGACGCAGTGCGCCCGCTGCGCGCTGCCCGGCGAAGTGGCGGGCCATGGCCGGATCGTTGCCGGGAGTCATGTCGGTGACGCCGGTTATGCCGAGCGCCGCCAGGGCGCGGGACACCCGCAACAGGTCGGGCGGAGCGCTGGCCAGCGCCTGCCGCAGCCAGGCATCCTCGTCGAAAAGGCGGCCGGTATACCCCGACCCGTCCCGCTCCAGCCCCGGCGGGGCCGGGGCAGCGGCCAGCAGGAGGTCGAGTCCCGCGCTGTTGAGCAGCCACATCCGGCCTGAGCGGTGCTGCAGGCGCAGTGGCCGGTCGGCTATGTAGCGGTCGAGCTCGCGGGCGTCGGGCAGCGAGCCGAGCACGCTCTCGTGGTAACCGATCGCCCGGATCCAGCCCTCTCCCGGGCGGCTGAGCCGCTCGGCGAAGTCGGCCTCGGTGGTGACATCCGGCGGCCCGCACCACACCGACTCCGCGCGCACCGCCAGCCCGGCAAGGTGGATGTGGTGGTCGTGCAGCCCGGGCAACAGCAATCCGCCGCGGGCTTCGATCACGCGTTCGCCCGGGCGGGGCGGCAGGGAGCCGATCTGCGCGATCCGGCCGTCCGCGATCCGCAGGTCCGCCACCCGGCCCGCGCCTCCGCCGGTCCAGAGTTCCGCGCCGCGGATCAGCATGGCCACCCTGCTGCCAGCCATCGGGCCATGTCCGCCCCCAGCGGCGGCACCGCGGCCTCGACCGCGCGCCGTGCGACGGGTGGAAACGCCTTGCCCACTGAAGCCCTCCAAGCGCGTAGTTCCGCGTTGAGCGCCGCCGCATCGTGCTCGCGCTCTTCGCGCAGGGCGGCGGCTGCGATGCTGCTCATCGCCAGCGCCACGCGCTGCGCCTCGCCGCTGCGGTATCCGCGCCATGTGGCCAAGACTGCCGCAATGCCCGTCAGCGGATCGGCGAGGGCATCGCCGACGAAGCCGATCTCGCCGCTTGCCTCGGCCAAGGCGCGGGAGAGGCCGCCGGCGACCGCGCAGTCGTTGCCCATGCCGGTCCACTGCGCGCAGTCGCCCTGCGCTCCGTGGCCGGTGATGGTCACCCAGACGAGCCCCGGCACCTCGCGCACCAGCGCCTCGGCATCGATGCCGAGCTGCAGCAGGGCGCGGGGGCGGGAGGATTCGAGCACGATGTCGGCTGGCCGCATCAGGGCGAGCAGGGAGTCCCTACTGGCGGGGTCGGTGAGATCGAGTGCGACACTCGCCTTGCCCTGGTTGAGCAGGGCGAAGAGGTCCGGATCGCCTGTGCGCATGCCGTCTGGCCGGCCGAGGCTTTCGACCTTGATCACCTCAGCGCCGGCCAGCCAAAGGAGGTGCCCGGCAAGCGGCCCTGCCCACAGTGCGGAGAGGTCGACGACCCGCGGGCGGTGTCCCGGTGGGCGCTGCCGATGCGGCCCCCGCGCCAGTACGCTTTCCGGAGGAGAGACAGGTTCCTCGTGAGCGCCTGCCACGGTGAGGCCGAGAACGCGGCCGGTGTCGAGCAGTTCCGCGCAGGTGCGCTGCGCCGCCAACTGGGCGATGGCGGCATCGTCGGCGATGTCGAGACCCGCCACGCCGAACAGAGCCGGCAGCAATTCGCGGTCCTCCGCCCGGGCGAGGGTGAGCGCGAACCAGTCCCCATCGATGGTCGGCAGCAGGCGCGTGCTGCCCGGCCCCGCCGAAACCTTGCCCCCGATCCTGAAGCTGCCCAGCGCCGCCCGTTCGCCAAGCAGGCTTGCGCCATCGAGGTCGGCAATGCGCGGCGAGCCGGTCAGCGCGGCGAGCTCTTGCAGCCGCCGCTGCGCCCAGCGCGAGAGCGGGATCGTGGGCCCTGGCGCGCCCGGCTCAGGCTCAGCGGGCAAGGGCTTCCTTCACCTGGCGGCGCAGCAGCTTGCCCATCTCGTTGTAGGGCAGGGCATCGAGGAACACGATCCGCTCGGGCACTCGCGAGGATCGCAGGCGCGAGCGGACGAGTTCGCGGACCTCATCATGGTCCGGCGCCTCGTGTCCTTCGCGCACAACCAGCGCGACGCCGACCGCCTCGCCCCATTCGATCGAGGGCACGGCCACGGCGCAGGCATCGGCCAGGGCGGGATGGGTCAGCAGCACGTCCTCGATCTCCCCTGGCGAGAGGTTTTCCCCGCCGCGCACGATCACGTCGTCGGCCCGGCCGGACAGGAACAGGTAGCCTTCGGCGTCCCGGTAGCCGGCATCACGCGTGGGGAACCAGCCGCCCTCGACCAGTGCGCTGCGTTCCTTGTACTCGCCCGAGACCTGGTCCCCGCGCACGAAGATCTCGCCTTCCTCGCCGGCGGGGAGAACCCTGCCGTCTTCGTCGCGGATCTCGATTTCGACCGTGGGCAGTGGCTGGCCCACCGAGGCGAGGCGGGCTTGCACCGCCGGGTCGGCCGAGCCGAGGGCGGCGCGATGTTCGTCCGGGCCGAGTAGGGCGATGGTCGAACTGGTCTCGGTGAGGCCATAGGCGTTGGTGAAGCCGGTATCGGGCAGGAGCGTCAGCGCCTTGCGGATCACTTCCAGCGGCATCTTGCCCCCGCCATAGGCCACGGCCTGCAGCGAGGAGAGGTCGGCGCTTACACCGTTCTCCAGCGCATCGACGATCCGGCCGAGCATGGTCGGCACCACGAAGGCATTGGTCACCCGCTCGGCTTCGACCAGCTCGAGCCAGGCTTCGGGCGAGAACGCGGGCAGCAGCACGATCCGCCGTCCGGCGTAGCACGAGGAGAGCAGGGCCGAGATGCCGGCGATGTGGTAGGGCGGGACCACCACCAGCGCCGCGTCGCTCTCGTCGGCCGAGGCGAATTCAACCGTGCCGAGGATATAGCCGATCAGGTTGGCGTGGCGCAGGATCGCGGCCTTGGGCGCCGCCGTGGTGCCGCTGGTGAAGAGCTGCACCGCCACGCCCTCGCCGCTGTCATATTCGTCGGCGGACGGCGTTGCCGCCTGGGCCGCGGCGGTGAAGCTCTCGCGCGAATGGACGGTGTGGCCCTGGTCGCCCGCGATGCGCCGGATGCGCGCCTCGTCACCGATGACCAGGGCGGGCGCGATCCGCTGCAGCAGGGCGGCGAGGTCGGCATCGGCCAGCCGGTAGTTGAGCGGGCAATAGGGCACCCCCGCCAGCGCCGCGCCGAACAGGGCGATCATCGCCGCTTCGCTGCTCTCGTCGAGCAGGGCGACATATTCGGCTTTGCTCTCGCGGATCAGTTCGACCGCGCCGCGGGCCATGCGCAGCAGCTCGGCATAGGTCCAGCGCCGGCCCTCGCAGACGAGGCCCACGCGGTCCGGCAGCGCGTCGGCCGCCATCTCGAGCAGAAGCGCGATGTTCATCGCCGGTCAGTCCGATGCGGGCAGGGGCTTCGCGTCCTTGACCACGAGGGCCACGCCGTCGACCGACAGCGAGCCCTTGCCCGCCTTGACGCAGAGCAGCTCGTACTTGCCCTCGGCATCGACATAGCGCTTGCCCATCAGGGATCCGCCCGAGAAATCGGGCGAAAGCGGCGCGGCTTCGGTGGGCTTGGCCTCGGCCATCGGCGCGCCGCCGCATTCGATCGTGCCGCCGCCGCTGCGGATGACCATCACTTCGCTGTCGCAGGCGGCGCTCTTGAGGCGGGTACCGGGCTTCATCTACAACTCTCCGACAATCTCTATCGCGCGTATCGCGCTCGTGAATCACTTTGCCTTATCAGACTTCCCTGCGCCTGTAGCGCAAGGCGACATTCTCTATCGTGGCGACCAGGCTGCCGTCTGCGCCGTACATTTCGCAGACCGTGGTCACGAAATGACCGGGGCCGAGGTGCGTCTCTTTTTCCGGACTGATCGCCTCCAGTCGCTCGTGCGCGGTGAGCCGATCGCCGACCCGTATCGGCCCATGGACTTCGGCATTCTGTCTTGAATTTATGATCCCGTCGCCCGGCAGCGGGACCATCCTGACGATAGAAGGAATCTTCTCGCGATCCCCCGGCCGCCAGTACAGCTCGCTATACCAGGTCATCAATAAGGCGGGCGGAGATATCAGTGAGCCCCAGTGCGCCGCCGCGAAATCCGCGTCCCAGTAGCTGCGGTTGCCGTCCTCGGTCGTGGTGCAGAACAGCTGGACCACGGCCTCGGAAACCGCGAGATCCCCGGTCCGCGGGGGCGTGCAGTGGCCAACCATCTGCAGGCCTTCCTCGTAGGTTCCGATCGTCATGCGAGTGGCACGCTGCGCCATTGGGGTTTCCTGTGCTGATCGCGTTTCCTGCCGCGTCGCTCGTGCCATGCTCCAAAGCGCAAAGGCCGGCGCAATGCAATCCATGGCGGGCCGGGTCCGGGTTGACAGGTGCGGGAATTCGCCTTCCAACCTTCGGACGGTTGGAGAGAGAGGCCATCGGGCAGTCCGGCAGGACACGCCCGCGAAGAGGAAATCGCGGATGACGCAAACGGCAGTGAATGAAGTGCTCGCCCGCTGGTCGGAGAATTTCGGCCAGGGCAACGTCGAGGGGATGGTCGCGCTCTATTCGCCCCAAGCGCTGTTCTATGGCTCCAACGCCGTGTTGCTGCGGGGGAAGGAGGGCGTTCGCGCCTATTTCACCAAGAACCTGACCAGCCCGGGCAAGATGGGGGTCGGGTTTCGTGATGTCGCGATCGAACCGGTGGGCGAAAATCACGTCAATCTCGCCGGCGTGGCGGCCTTCCGGGTCGGCACGCAGGAAGTCCCGATGCGGCTGACCTTCACCCTCGTTCGTGAGGATGGCGAATGGCTGATCGCCACGCACCATGCCTCGCTGACGCCGGTGATCGAGGGAGTGACCAGCTGACCCCGCAGCCAGGCTGCGTGTGAGCTGTCAGGAGGCACCGATGGGCGAATTCATCATCAAAAAA
>Ga0207667_10007756_pt1 | contig 12831 bp, 9 predicted proteins | sample KBSCornC52_FD_184301 | JGI IMG/M metagenome (GOLD analysis project Ga0207667, IMG submission 184301) | Corn rhizosphere microbial communities from Kellogg Biological Station, Michigan, USA - KBS Corn C5-2 (SPAdes) (version 2) | ecosystem: Host-associated > Plants > Roots > Rhizosphere > Soil ...
AGTCCGGCGTCTTCGCATCGGTCGATATCTACGAGCAAACCAAGGTGCCCAGCACCGCAGGCGCCGGGTTGAACATCCCGCCCAACGGGGCGCGGATATGTCGTTGGCTGGGCGTCGACCTCGATGGCGGGGATCCCAAGGGCCCCGATGGGGCGGTCGACGGTGGCCGGGCGGCAATACTGGAGTCGACACGGCAGTTCAATGCAGACGGGAGCGTGACGAAGCGGCCGTTCGATCACGTTACCGCCGCGGGCGACGGCGCCGGGTTTCATCACATGCACCGGCTGGACCTGTTGATGTGCCTGTATAAGCGGGTGTTCGAGTTCGGTCCCGACAGCGGGGCGCCGTGCCCGATCACCGTGCACATGGACCACAGGCTGACACAGTTGCGTCAGACCGAAGGCGAGGTAACGGCGACCTTTTCGAATGGTCGAACCGTCACCGGAGAAGTTCTCGTCGGCGCCGACGGGATCAACTCTGCCACGTTGCGACTGGCGTGGCCGAACCCGCGTCCCAAGCGCTGGACCGAGGTGACCTGCTTTCGCGGACTCATTCCGCGCGCAGCGGTTGCCTCGCTGCGCAAGGCTGACGGCAGTCCGCTGGACCACAATCCCATCGACTCCTTCAGCATGGACCGCCATCGGAACGACACGAGCGGGGCGACGACGTACTGGGTGCGCGGCGGCGAGTTGTTGAACGTGTGGATCGCCCGCTACGAGCCCGACTCTGCCGCCTTCGAGCAGGAGGAGGGCGACTGGTTCCCCGTCGGTCCGGAGGAGATCCTTCGCGAGGTGGGCGAGGCCTTCGAGGGGAGCGCCAGCCGCGAAGACCTGCTCGCGTTGGCGGGGGCGATCGTTCGTCCGACCAAGTGGGGCCTCTACGATCGCGACGCGCTCGAAACCTGGGTGGAGGGCCGTATCTGTCTGCTTGGGGACGCGGCGCATCCGATGCTTCCGACGTTCGGCCAGGGCGCCGCGCAGTCCTTCGAGGACGCCGCCGCACTGGCCAGCGCCTTCGCCCTGCACAAGCGCGACGTGGCTACGGCGATGTTGCACTACGAGCGCGTGCGGCATTACCGCGCGACCCGCTTCCAGCTCGGCTCCAAATTCGCCTTCGATCACTTGCGGGCCAAGGACACCGCTGAGCAGAAGGCGCTACTGGAGAAGCTCGACGAGCGGGTGAGCCCGGCCTTTGCCCACGACAAACGCGGCGGCGAGGACGACTCCTGGATCTACGCCTACGACGCCCGCAAGATCGGCACCGAATTGCCTTACAAGAGATTAGGGCCGTGGGACTTCCGCCGAGCCGCCAAGGCCAACTACGCCACGGTGACCGGCGCGCTGTGGAAGCCGGCTTCACCCGTGAACGGTACGCGCCCCGTCACGCGTGAAGAGGTCGCCCTGCACAACACGCGAGAAGACTGCTGGGTCATCGTATCGGGAAAAGTCTACGACATTTCCGAGTGGGCGCCCCATCACCCGGGCGGCGCCGGCATCGCGCGAATGTACGCCGGCAAGGAAGCCACTGCCGAATTCGGCGACTACCACAGCGCCGAAGCTGTCGCGCACATGGCTCATTTCTGCATCGGCGACCTCGTCGAGATCCGCGCGCCGATAAAATGATCGAATAGGCTGCCGATGTCCGGGTTTGGTCAAACCGGAAGTTGGGATTTGGGGTTGTCCGTGCAGCTTTGGACCCCAAAGCGGACGTGTTTGAGAGCCCGGAAGTTGCCATTTCCACGAGAACTCGCGTATGCACTAGGTGTGGGATCGTAATGTGAGAAATTCAAATGGCGATGGAACTGAGGGGCGCGAGCGGCGAGGGATTTGCGACGATTGCCGCTGATGGTCGCGTGTTGGATTCCTGGTTTCTTCGGCTAAGCCTGGTTGGGGAGGCCGACAAGGCGGCAACGGTACGGCTGACGAAGGACGAGATCGTCAGATCGTTGGGTGAGTCGGCAGACGGATATGCTGGACATGACGACGTCCGCAACGTGGACATTGTTGCCGTTCGTACAGAAATTGACTCCCTTGCATCTGCGCCGACGGATGTGCACGACGCATATCTTCGACTCCATCTGCTGAGCCACCGGCTCGTTCAGCCCAATTGCCTGAACCTTGAAGGAATTTTTGGACTGTTGCCCAACGTTGCCTGGACCACCCTCGGTCCCTGTGAAAGCTCTCGTGTACCAGAAGCGCGAATGGCAGCACGAAAACGTGCCCTCGCGTTTGAGGTGACAGGCGTGGATAAGTTTCCACGCATGACTGACTATGTGACGCCTGCGGACGTGAGAATTGCGGATGCGGATCGCGTAAGGCTCGGAGCCTACCTGGCGCCGGGCACGACCGTCATGCATGAAGGCTTTTGCAATTTTAACGCGGGTACGCTCGGTCCCTGCATGGTCGAAGGCCGGATCAGCGCCGGCGTGGTCGTGGGAAGCGGCAGCGACGTTGGTGGCGGAGCGTCGATCATGGGCACTCTGTCCGGAGGAGGGAAAGAGAGGATTACCGTCGGTGAGCGCTGCCTGATCGGTGCCAACGCCGGTATCGGCATTTCATTGGGTGACGATTGTATCGTCGAAGCGGGCTGTTATGTCACGGCAGGCGCGCGCATCCTTTTGGAAGATGGCCGGGTACTGAAAGCCAAAGAACTCTCGGGCCAGAACGGTCTTCTTTTTCGTCGTAATTCCCAGAGCGGCGCTCTTGAGGCCACCAGACGCACACCAAACTGGGACGGCCTCAACGCGCAACTTCACGGCTAGGCAGCTCACGCGAAGAAGTCGTTGGCGACAATGGTGGCGCGCCAGCGATGTCGCCTTCTGGGACCCGGACCGGACATTGGTTTTGTTTCAGTTCCGGTGCACAATTGCAGGACGGTAAGACATGGGGAGCGAATGCGGTTTCTCTCCGAACACATAGCGGCATTCGGGGCCTCGCCCCTGGCGGCGCTGACCGAAGAGACGCCCTGGGCACTTACCACGAACTCTGCCTTGGCGGTTCGACGTCTCTTGGGTGAGGTCGGCGAAGGATATCGCGTTTCAGGTGAAGTCGCAGTCCATCGCACAGCTACGGTGGAAGCTGGCGCGCTCGTCAAAGGGCCAGCGATTATCGGGGCAAAGTGTTTCATTTCCGCCGGCTCACTAATCCGCAGCGGCTGCTGGCTAGATGAGAATTGTATCATTGGTCCGGGCTGTGAACTTAAATCCTCATTCCTGTTTGCCGAGGTGAAACTCGCACATTTCAATTTTGTCGGAGACAGCGTCGTTGGAGCCAGAGTGAACCTTGAGGCCGGCTCAATAATCGCCAACTTCCGAAACGAGTTTGTCGACCCGAAGATTCTAATTTTGCATGCAGGCGAGATCGTAGTAACCGGCGTAGACAAATTTGGCGCACTTATCGGCGACGACTGCAAGTTCGGCGCGAACTCCGTCGTCGCTCCCGGAGCAATCTTGAAACGGGGAACGATCGTTGGACGGCTGGCCCTTATAGACCAGCGACCCAAAGAATAGTCACGGCACTTCCGAAATCGGCACGAAACGGACCAGCGGGATCGGTATGAGGATTCCGTTCTTGATGGCAAAGCCGACCTTCCGATGGCCCGCCCGAACTTCTCAGTTTGACCCGCAACGGAAGTCGGCGTGGATCAACACTCGTACCGAACTATGTGTCGAGATCTGGTTTTATGCGGCCAGAAATGGGTTGTCGGGCTCAGCACACGTTGGCAGACTGGAGCCGGTCGCCATTGCTGGGGAGCATGCGCATGTCACGCCGCGGCGAAATCGAACCGTCGTCAGCTGTGAAAACACCTGAACCCTTCGCGGAGGAGCGCGCGTCACGCCGCCGCAGAATCATCAACAAGATTATGAACGTGATTGTGGTGGTTGGGATCGCTATCGATCTGTTCTTCGCCATCCTCTACTCCGTGCTCGACACCCGAGCCTACGCTGTCGCTATCGGCGTCAACCTCGCGACTGCGGCCCTGTGGGCCATGACACCCCTATTCCACCGCTGGCCGGGCCCATTCGCCGGTGTCTGGTTTCTTGGCGTATTTATAGCGGCAATGCTGAGCTTCACGTTTTTGCTTGGACACGCATCGGGGTCACATTTGTTTTTGATTCTGGTCGCGATCTTTTCGCTGATCTTCCTGGGCCCTCGTCCGATTGCACTACCGCTGCTCACGACTCTTGTCGCCTGGGGAGCGTTCATCGTCGCGGCCAAGGTTTTGCCTCGTTGGCCATCCCACATCCCGATGTTGATGGATGAGTCAGAAGCTCTTTTCTACGCCACATCAGCACTGACGATGTGTGTGCTCTTCCTGACCACCCGATATTCAATCCATCTGGTTGACACAGCCGAAGCGGCGCTGGAGCGCGAATATCGTCGTTCGGAAGCGCTCCTCCTGAACATTCTCCCCGCGCCGGTGGCTGAACGACTTAAGTCGGGCGAACGGATCGCCGACGGATACAATTGCATTAGCGTGCTCTTCGCGGACATCGTCGGATTTACCGCGGCCGCGCGTCAGGCCGGCCCGGAGGTGACGGTAGGTATGCTGAACCGCTTCTTCTCCGTCGCGGACGAACTCGCTCAGCGGCTCGGTTGCGAGAAGATTAAGACGATCGGCGACTGCGTAATGGCGGCCGCTGGTTTGCCCGAACCCTCTTCCAGCCACGCCGAGACGCTCGCCCGCTACGCGCTTGATCTCAGGGAGACGATGGAGGGAGAAACCTTCGCGGGCGCGCCGCTCAAATTGAGGATTGGAATTCATTCGGGCCCGGCAGTCGCGGGTGTGATCGGCCGCAGCCGCTTTGCTTACGATTTGTGGGGTGATACCGTCAACGTGGCCTCGCGAATCCAGCATGCGGCCAAGCCCGATGAAATTCAGCTTTCGGATGCGACACGTGAGCTCCTCGGTACGAAGTTTTCCTGCACTGCGGCTGGCGAAGTGGAGACACGGGGAGCGGGTCGGGTGGACGTCTGGCGTCTGGATCGTGAACTTGAGAGGCTTGCCTAGATGCTCCTGCCGTCCGCGTGCCCGCCTGAACGGCGGCCTTCGCGAACTTAGTGGCACGAAGCTGACCAACTCGGCCGACGTGACGATGTCCGTTGCTGGGGTTAGGCCGGAAGTCGCGTTACCCGACCAGCAGGACCGATTTATACCCGCAAGAGACATGCGGTAGGTCGTGACGACATCTGCCGAGTTCAGGAACGGTTCTCGGTTATCGAACTGTGCCTATCGAAACTCGGGTGCTAGCCTGTTTTAGGCCCTGGTGGCCTGTTCTGATTTTCGCAGTGGCCTGGTTTGCCTTAGCGATGTTCAAGCTGATCGCCATTGAAGATGTGCAACATGCCGGAGAAGGCAGGGTGGTCTGCCTCCACTACATACCGAACGGCCCCGGCCCGGTTTGCAAAAACCGACACGATGAAGCCCGGATATTCGTAGCCTGAGCGCTTCTTTACTCGGTCGCCTACTTTGAACGGTACGTCTGTCATTTTATCCCCTGTAAGCCGCCTCAGTGGGCGGCCTCTTTGATATCAAACCAAGCTTGCGATGTCGCCCATTGGCACGAAACGGCCATCTGAAGGTGGGCAGAGCATGTCCGCTCTGCCCGGGTATTTCAGACATCGACTTGTTCCGCTATTGCCAAGGCGTCATCGACTTCGATGCCGAGATACCGGACCGTGCTTTCGATCTTGGTATGCCCGAGTAAGAGCTGAACAGCTCTCAGGTTGCCGGTGCGTCGATAGATCAGGGTCGCTTTGGTGCGGCGCAGGGAATGCGTCCCAAACAGCCTCGGGTCGAGACCAACGCTGCCGATCCACTCGGAGACGAGGCGGGCATACTGGCGAGTCGTCATGCTACGGGCAGGCCCGCGATGTCCGGTGAACAAGTACTCGCCGGGTCGTTTGCCGGTGGCCTTTAAATAGTCATCGACCGCCTGGCGGGTCTGCTCGCTCAATTCAAATCTGACAGGCCGCCCGGTTTTCTTTTGTCGGACAGTTGCACGATCCGCCGTGTATCCGCCTGCGGCGACGTCCTCGACTCGGATCGCAACGACATCACAGCCACGAAGCTTGCTGTCGATTGCGAGATTGAACATGGCCAGGTCGCGAGCGCGGCCTTCGATCTGAAGCTTGTCCGGATCGACCAGACGTGCTTAGGGCGGAGCGGGGGCTTTGCCCCGGTCAGCTTTCCCTTGTTCCATGGCACTCGCTTGGGCGCTGGCGCTGCATTCACTGGATGATCCTGCATCGTCATACTCCTCGGCTCGGTTACAGAGGCGAGAAGCATGGGCCACCATGTTAGGTTATGAAATCAGGTCCGGTTTCGGGCGAAAGCGGACTTCGAGGTCGGCTTTGCGGCAAGTCCGGTGTAGCGATTGACCCACATGCGACATTGGCGACCCCCAAACATATTTCGTCGGATAGCCCCCTGAAATCTTCCGAATGTCGAGTTTGGACAGATAGACTGCCCGCAAAGCTATCCCTTAGGGAGGGGGCCATCATGCGGCGTCGGGAGATTATTCAAGCCATAGGATTGGCAGCCGTTTGGCCACGACAAGCCAGTGCACAGCTAAGGTCCGCAACCACAAAAGTTGTAAAGGTTGGCGTGCTCTGGCACGCATCGAACGCCGAGGAAGAGCACGAATATCTCGCCGTCCTAATCAAAGCGTTCAATGATCTGGGATATGTCGAAGGCAAGAACGTGGAATTCTTGCACAGATATCCCGCCGAGCAAGCGGAGCGATATGGCAGCCTTGCCAGTGAATTGGTTGAAAGCAAAGTCGATGTGATTATAGCGGTCACCGTAGATGGAGCCGTCGCACTTAAGCAACGAACAAAGACAATCCCAATCGTTTTTGTAATTGTGCCTGATCCGATCGGGGCTGGTCTCGTCGCAACTTTGGCTCGCCCGAGAGGAAACCTAACGGGACTCTCGCTCCTCGCGAATGATGTGTCTGGAAAGCGACTCTCACTTCTTAAGGAAGCTGTACCCACGCTATCGCGGATAGCACTCCTCGTAACCCCACAGGAAGTCAACGCGTCCCGATCGATTCAGGCCAATACAAGGTCTGCCAAGGCCCTAGGTCTTTCGCTTACTACGATCGAAGTAGCGACACCTGACACGATCGAACCGGCCTTTCTACGGATAGAACGAGAGCAATTTGACGGAGTCGCCGCAGGCGGCTCAATGCTTTTTAACGAACGCGCAAAGCTTGGTGCATCTGCGCTTGCGCACAAGATGCCGACAATCTGCATCGTTTCCGAGATGGTTCCCTATGGACTTTTGATGTCTTACGGTCAGGACTTTCCTGACTATTTCCGCAAGGCTGCCAGCTACGCAGCAAGAATATTGAGCGGCGAAAGTCCGGCCGATCTACCCGTCGAGCAACCCACGCGCCTAAAGTTAGTGGTCAACCAGAAAGTTGCTAGAGCACTTGGGTTGTCCTTGCCAACATCACTGCTGGTCGGCGCGGACGAGGTTATCGAATGAGGCCGTAGTTGGCGACCGCTTTCGCACTCCGTCAACCGAGCATGTCGCCTATTGGCACGAAACGGATCAACCGAGTCGGCCGGATCATGTCCGTTGATCGGGGCGGACCGGAAGTGGCATTTTGGGGGACGTCAGGCTCGTTGCGCTGGCGCGGCTAAGGGCGCTCGGCCGCTGGATCATTTCACCGGCGGGACCGCGTCGATGTCGTGGATCCAGTGCTCGGGATAGAGCGCGTAGGCGTCGCCCATCAGGCAACGACCAGTTGATGATCTGGGGGCGACACGGTGCATGTGCGGGCGGAGATGGGCCCGAGCAGGTATGTCCCGGATTAAGGGTAAAATCTTACTGCCAGTGCCGGGTTCTGCGACGAATTAGGCAGTTTCCTCAACGAACCTGAATTGCGATTATTCAAGGCATTGCGGCGGTCGTTGCGGGAACGGCGTTGGATGCTCCATCACACGAGTCATCTCTTCGTCCGTCAGCAGATTGCGGTGATCAATTCGAACTGAGTGCATCCGAGTTTTGCATTATCGAACCAGTCGGACGTAGGGGTGTCAAGCGACCGTTCGGTAAGCGGGAAGCAGCGATCTTTGATCCTTATCAAGGAGATCAAAGCGTCAGTCATAAAGCGTCAGTCATGGTGTACGATCCAACCGCCTAGTCCGGACGTCGACGATGTCCGATCCACGACCACTAGTGCCAGAGACAAATTTCCGCCGAGGCGCCAGCTATGCTGGCGGTCTGGTCGCAATTGGAGTGACCTATTTCGTCCTGGCGAAATGCGGCCTCGCTCTCGCCTCTATCAATCCCAGCGCAACGCCAATTTGGCCACCGACGGGCATTGCGCTGGCTGCGATGCTGTTGTGGGGGTATCGGACCTGGCCCGCAATTTTCATTGCGGCGGTGATCGCCAATGCGACGACCGCCGGCTCGGTTGCTACCGCAATTGCGATTGCGACCGGTAACACCCTTGAAGCGGTTGTTGGCGCTTACCTGATCAATCGATGGTCGAACGGATGCGGGACGTTTTCGCGGCCAAACTCCGTCGCGAAGTTTGCTCTGATCTGTATCGTGATCGCGACACCGATCAGCGCCAGCATTGGACTGACCAGCCTGGCAACTGCCGGATACGTCGAACGGGCGAATTTCGCGGACGCCTGGGTCACATGGTGGCTGGGAGATGTGACCGGCGCGCTGGTCATTGCTCCCGTTATCGTGCTTTGGGCGTCAAGTCACTACCATGCTTTCAACCGCAATGAATTCTTGGAGACGCTCGGCGTCCTCGCAACGGCGGCGGCCGTTGGACTCATTGCCTTCAGCCCCCTGATCGAGCAAACGCCAGGTCGAGATCCACTGGGTTTCCTTGCGATCCTGCCAATGTTGTGGGCGGCGCTGCGCCGCGGTCCACGTGACACGGCAACGGTTGCGCTGGTGCTTGCAGGCATCACGATTTGGGGGACGCTCACGGGCGGCGGCCCCTTCACCACCGCGGGTCTCAACGTTTCATTCCTGCTCGTGTTGATGTTCTTGATCAGTATTACCGTTCCAAGCTTGTTACTGAGCGCCGACGTTGAGGTGCGCAAGAAAGCGGAGGAACGTCTGCGCCGCGCGCAGGTCGAACTCGAACGGCAGGTCGCAGAGCGTACGCAAGAGCTTGAGCTCGCCAATGCAGCGAAATCGCGCTTTCTTGCCATGGCAAGCCACGATTTGCGGCAGCCATTACATGCGCTGGGCTTGTTCATTGCGCAGCTACGCACGCCGCTCAAATCAGGGGAACGGACAAGGACGATCGAGCTGGTCGACGCAACACGCAGAGAAATGGATGAAATGTTCAATTCGCTCCTGGATATGTCTAGGCTCGATGCTGGGATCCTTACACCCACAATTACTGAATTCCCGATCGCGCGCCTGTTGCAAAAAATTGAGACCACGTTTGATCAGGCAACGCGAGCAAACGGCTTGCGTCTGCGCGTTAGACGAAGTGACGCCTGGGTGCGAAGCGACACGATGCTGCTCGAACGCATACTTCTCAATTTGGTATCCAATGCCGTGTGCTACACGTTGCGCGGCGGGATCATTGTCGGCTGCCGTCGGCGCGGTGAAATGTTGCGCATTGAAGTTTGGGATAGCGGTCTCGGCATTCCTGAGGATCAGAAGCAGAATATCTTTGGCGAGTTTTTTCAACTTGCTGCGCGAGATCGGAACCGGCACGGCAGCATGGGGCTCGGCTTGGCTATTGTCGACAGGCTTCGCCTGCTTCTCAACCATCAAGTTGACTTAGTTTCGACTGTGGGCCGAGGTTCGCGATTCGCAATCCTGGTTCCGATGGCCGATGAAAGGGGCATGTCCGCTGAGCCCGTCGAACCACCTCACCCAGCGGCGTTTGCTGTCGAAGGGAAGGTAGTTCTTGTTATTGCCGATGCTCCAATTGTACGGGAGGGAACGGGCGGATTGCTTGGCAGATGGGGATACTCCGTCGTTGCCGCCGGATCCGACGAAGCGGCGCTGATCCGACTTGCTGAGCGCCAACAACGTCCCGATCTTATAATCTCGGATTATCATCTTGCGAACGGAAAGACCGGGATCCGAGCGATCGAAGGAATCAATGCGGCGTTTGGCTCAACCATTCCAGCTATTCTCATCAGCGGCGACACGGCACCTGAACCGGCGCGTGACGCTAGGGATAGAGGATACATTTTGCTGCACAAGCCTGTTGACCCAATGCGGCTCCGCGCTGTCATGCACGAGTTCTTTATGGATCGTGACGATAGGAGACATATCCGGCCGGCTTCATGACTCAGACTTAGGCGACGATCCCCATCCCATTTTTCCCAGTTTAATTACCGCTTCGGTGCGGCTCGTTACGTTGAGCGCCTTGAGAACGGCCGTGATGTGGTTTTTCACTGTCGGCACCGCCATATTGAGGGTGTTGGCAATGATCTTGTTGCTTTTTCCCTTCATCAGAAGCGCAAGCACTTCGATCTGCCGATCGGTCAATCCGAGCCCCTTAAGAGAGTCCGGCGTCGTTGGTCTGTTTGTAGGCCGCGGAGACGGTGTTTCCTCGAGGATTTCCGAGGGAATGTAGATACCGCCGGAGAATACTAACTCAATGGCGTTGAGCATGACCTGTCGTTCGGTGGTTTTCGGGATGAAACCCAGGGCGCCAAGCTTGAAGGCGCGCTTGACTGTGTCTTGATCATTCGAGGACGTGAGAATGATGATGGCAATGGCCGGATAGCTGTCTCGCAGTTCGCGGAGGACAGAGAAGCCATCTCGATCGGGCAAATTTATATCAAGCAAAATGAGGCTGATGTCGGGATGTTCTTCGACCAGCAGCACCGCCTGGCCGCTGTTCGAAGCTTCGAATACGACGGCCTCTCGCTTCAGTTGCTTCAGGACAGCGTGCAACGCCTCGCGTATCAGTGCATGATCGTCAACAATAAGAACTTTCATGAAAGCTCTCCGTCATCCCATTGCACGGAGACCCAATTGACGAAAATCATACACCCGGCTTCGGGCGCAAAAGAGGCTGACGGGAGGACTGGCGGAACCGTCCATTCTTCATCCTCGGCCAACCAGCGGCGCATGGTTAGGTATTCAAGATAGAAGTCGAACGCCGTTGCGAGCCCTAATTGTGATCAGCTCACAGGCGGACACCGAAAAATGCCGGCCCGGAGCACGAGAGTCGCTGGACTGAGACTCCCCTGGCCATGATGTGTCTGAGGGATTTCAAATTGATGCAGCTCTGTACGGTACCTTGATCATAGGACCTAGGAACTTCCCTGTGTGGACCTCCGGCTGATTTACGTGCTGTGCCGTTGAACGATAAATATCGACCGACTCCCGATGGGGAACCAGACGGGGCAACCAGATGCATGATCGAACTGCCACGCCCAAGCCAATAGCAAGCGCGCTGCCGGACCTGAAAGGCTACCGCCGCGATCTGCGCATTGATGCCTGCCGCGGCATCGCGCTCTGGTGCATCTTTCTTGACCATGTCCCCAACAACATCGGGAGCTGGCTGACGCTGCGCAACTACGGCTTTAGCGATGCCGCGGAAGTATTCATGTTTCTCTCGGGTGTGACCTGCGCGCTGTCCTACGGCAAGGCACGGCAGAGCGGGGGCTGGACCGCCGTGATCGGCCGGACGCTGTGGCGAAGCTGGGATATTTATGTTGCGCTTCTGCTGCTGACGCTCGCCTGCGCCGTCATTGTTCACCTCGCAGGCGGCGTTCAACTCGCAGGCGGCGGCCATCTTGCCGACGCGAGCAACATGCGCATTTTGTTGGAACAACCGGGCGTGACGCTCGCGCACGCGGCGATCCTGCAATACCGCCCGGTTAACACCGACATCTTGCCGCTCTTCGTACTTTATCATCTGTTGTTCGCGCCGCTGCTGTGGCTGCTACTGCGAGCGCCGAACGCAACGCTCGGCGCGTCGCTGTTGCTTTACACACTGGTGCACGTCTTCGGCTGGACCGTCCCGGCGTGGCCGAACAGCCACTGGTTCTTCAATCCGCTGGCTTGGCAGCTACTGCTTGTGCTTGGCGCGTGGTGGATCATCGAGGGGAAGCGGTTTCGACCGTGGGTGGTCTCACGCACCACGCTTGTGCCTGCCGTTATCTATCTGGCGTTCAGCCTCATCCTCGCATTGAGCTGCAGTCTCAAACCGCTGGAAGCGCTGGTCCCGAAGACGCTGCCGACGCTGCTTTATCCGATTGATAAATCGAATCTTGCTCCATTGCGACTGCTGCATTTTTTGGCGCTTGTGGTTCTGGTCTTGTGGTTCGTGCCCCGCGATTGGCCGGGACAGACGACGGCGGTGATGCGTGGCGCTATTCTCTGTGGCCGGAACTCGTTGCCAATCTACTGTCTCGGCGTTCTGCTGACGCTCGCCAGCCACCTGGCGCTGCTCGACATCTCAAACGGGCTGATGATGCAGATCGCGATCAGTGTTGGTGGCGTCCTGGTGATGATCGTGGCGGCGACGCTGCTGAACTTGATCAAGAGCAAACCCAGGCAACAGCCGCAGGCGATGCTCGCCAATTTGTCTGTCGAGCACCCGACCGGGTTTGATCTGGTCATCAATCCGAGGACAGCCAATGCGTTCGGCGTTCCTCCCCCCACGCTGCTCGCCCGCGCCAACGAGTTGATCGCTCCCGTGAGCGCGTCCGGTTGCGGCGCTGATCGAGTGGCCGCCATCGCACACGTCTACGAGCCGCTGCCGAAAAATATGGCTCAGGATGTGAATTAGACCACAAGAACTGTGGAGCCTGCCCCTTATTCTTCCGGCCTTCTTACAGGAGCCACGACCATGAAGTCCCACTCAAGAACCCACAA